>Ga0114969_10000067_pt1 | contig 80024 bp, 61 predicted proteins | sample M_130807_MF_Meta_FD_87316 | JGI IMG/M metagenome (GOLD analysis project Ga0114969, IMG submission 87316) | Freshwater microbial communities from Lake Montjoie, Canada to study carbon cycling - M_130807_MF_MetaG | ecosystem: Environmental > Aquatic > Freshwater > Lake | place: Lake Montjoie... | reverse complement strand
TGTAGGCGAAACTCAAAAAGAAGAGCAAGATCTTTCTAAAGCATCTATCAAAGCTGAAGCTTTAATAGAAGAGCGTTTGTTAATTGCTTACAAAAGAATCAGAAGCAATTCAAGAAATGGTTTAGTGGTTGTTTCTGTTGAAAGAGATGCATGTGGCGGATGCTTCAATAAAATTCCACCACAAAGACAAATGGACATTCGCGTTAGAAAGAAAATCATCGTTTGTGAACACTGCGGTAGAATTTTGATCGACCAAGAATTGGCTGGTATCAAAGAAGAAAAAAGAGTAGTAGAGGAAACGGATCAAGATTAATCCACTCTATTTTATACATTAAAAGTCCCGATCGTATCGGGACTTTTTTTTTGTATTTATGGTGGATTATCCAAGGTTACTAACTTTGTGTTGTGAACTTTTGTTTCCGCTAAAGCATCGCATGCGTGTTGATTTCATATATATTAGAACCAATTTAGGAACTCAGCGTAAAATGCTGAGAAAAATAAGTAAATACTTGTTATTTAATATCTTGTGTAATTCGTGAGAACAAAATATAAACATATACTGACGCTGCTACTTTTGATCGTAGCTTTTTCAGCCCTCGAGGCGCAGGAAGGTCTGCTTAAAGAGTCTCCTTTGCAAATTGGTGTTGGCACCGGCGCTTTTAATTTCAAAGGAGAAATCAACAACAGTGGCGTTAGTTCTCCGCTGACAGGTCAAGTAGGGGTGAGCTTTGATGCGTCACGTAAATTGTATTCATTTCTTGACGTAGGTTTTACTTTTCTCAACGGAACAATGACGGCGAATGAGCAAGGTGGCAAGCATCTTAATTTTCAAACCAGTATCAACGCTATTTCTGTTTATGGTTTTTACAATTGGGAACACCTTTTTCACAACAGTGTGATGCGTCCATATACCAGTATTGGTATTGAAACATGTGAGTTCAATTCAAAAAGTGATATGGTGGCTTCAAATGGATCACCTTACTATTATTGGAACGATGGGTCAATAAAAAATTTACCACAGGGCGATGCCAATGCCACTGCGCTCTCTCGCGATTATGTTTACGAAACCGATTTGCGAAAGGCCAACTTAGATGGACTGGGAGAATATTCACAAGTAAGCTTTGCCATTCCGATTGGAATGGGTTTGCTCTTTGATATTTCTGATCGTTTCCATTTGCGCATGGGCACAACATTGCATTATACCTTTACAGATCTTGTCGACAATATTTCTGTTGCAGGCACAGGCGCTCGAGCTGGAAATGCAGCCAGTGATTATTATTTTTTTAATTCAGTGTCTTTGCATTACGATTGGTTGGGAAGTATGCCCGCAGCAATTAAGAAATTTCAATTCGTCGACTACTTCGCTCTTAATACAACCGATGCCGATCATGATGGGGTATTCGACTGGTACGACCATTGTCTCTATACGCCTAAGGGGGCCGAAGTTGACAGCAATGGCTGTCCCATTGACACCGATCTTGATGGCATAGCCGATTACAAAGACAAACAAGTATCAGCGGACAGCGCTCTGGTAAACAACGACGGTGTAGAAATGACCGATGCCGATTATATGAATTGGTACCGTAGATTCATTGATTCTGTTGACGTATCGGTAGATGTTCGCCGCAGAATTGCTGCAGAAAATGTGGGCAAGGGTGCTACTTACAGAGTTTTTGTGGGGGAATTTGATAAAATCCCTGATACTATGGTAGAGCGCTTTTTGGCGCAACCCGACATCATTAGTGCCTTAACTAAAGATAACCACACGATGTATCTCGTTGGTAAACTCAATAATTTGGATTCAGCAAAAGCACTGCAGCAAAAATTGTTGGGCGCAATGTTTCCCATCGCTAAAATTGTTATCCAGCGCGGAACTGATTTTGTTGCTTTAGAAGATTTCGATAACGTTTTAGACAAAGAAGGCAAAGATCGTGAAAATGAAAAGCTTAAAAATGTAGAAGGACAGTATGCACTTCAACTTGGAAACACAGCCGCCGATGCGAACCTAGAGCAAAAAGCAAAATTTTACGAGGGCAAAGAGGAAGTGAAAACATTGAAGGCTGAGAAAAACTCTACCGACTACCTTGTTGGATCTTTCAACGACCTTACTGCGGCGAATTTAAAATTGAAGGAATTGGATAAAACCCTTTTTCCAAACTCTAAAGTAGTAAAGGTGAAAGACAGTAAGATTGTAAACGAAAATGATTCTGCTTTTTTTGAAAAACCAAAACCTTTGACTATTGATCCTTTGGCGGCATTGGAAGGAAAGTATGTTGTGAAGGCAGGCAAAATTGATGTCACTTCAACTACTGCTGAGAAAAAGAAATTGGAGGAAATTCCAAATGCAATTGTGTTGACCAATGCTGATGGGTCAAAAGATGTTTTGGTTGCCCAAAGCGATGATGTAGCTGCCGGAAAAAAATCATTGATAGACGTAAAAGCAAAAGGTCTGGCGAAAGCTGAATTGCTGAAAGTTGAACAGGGCAAGCTTACTAAACTGGCTCCTGAATTAAAAGAGGGGGAATACGCTGTAAAGGTTGGCAATATTTCTGCGGCAACAAGTGCTGAAGAAAAAAAGAAATTAGAGTCTATCCCTAATGCTATGCAGCTCGAACGTGGTGATGGTAGCAAAGACATTGTTGTTGGAACTTATAAGCAAATGGAAGCGGCATCAAAAACCTTGACCGACTTTAAAAAGAAAGGATATGTTGCTCCTGAATTGTTGAAGGTTGAAAATGGAAAACTGAAAAGTGCAAGCAGCTCAAGTGAGCCTGTTGCACAAACCCTGGTGGATTCAACTGAAAACAAAAGTGACTTAAAAGGTAAGTTTGCCGTGAAAGTAGGGGAATTTGAAAAAGATGTACCAAGTAAAGAAGTCGACAAGTTGTTGAGTATTCCTGACGTTCAAGGCACAACTACACTTGATCCAAGTAAAACCATTTATACAGCCGGTCAATACAAAGATGAGGCAGATGCAAAGAAGAGAGCAACGCAGTTGAATGAACAAGGCTTTAATACCGAATTGGTGAAACACGATGGCAAGAAATTTCAAGATGTGCCGAACACCAAAGCAAAAGCCACGCAAACAGAAGTAAGCACCAATGCAGTGGTATATCGTGTGCAATTGGGAGCCTTTAAAAACAAAGTATCAACGGCAGCATTTAAAGGAATTAATGTGGTTTCTTTTGAAGGAAAAGATTTACTGGTACGCTATGCCACTGGGTCTTTCGATGCATATACCAAAGCACAAGAACACAAACTGAAGATGCGTGGAAATGGTTTTGCCGATGCTTTTGTTGCTGCCTATAAAGATGGTGACCGCATTTCGATTACCGATCTGGTTAAGGCAAATGAATATGTTGCAGGTTCTGAGGTGAAGACTGAAAAAGTAGCGCCGAAATCAGAAATTGAAAAAGAAATCATTGCTAAAAAAGTGGAAGAGAAAGTAGTGGTAGCTGACCCCGTTAAAGTGGTGTACAAAGTACAATTGGCTGCTGCCTCGGTGACGGCAGAACAATCAGAGGAAACCAAACAAATTCCGCAATTAGAGATTGAAGTGGCAAACAATTACAGAAGATATTTGTCGGGAAGTTTCGACAACTTTGCCGATGCAGTGAAGCGCAAAGAGGAGATGGCAAAGAAAGGTTTTCCGAATGCATATGTGGTATCGTACCAAAATGGAAAACGAATTTCCATCGCGCCAGCAGTTGACGAAAACACCATTCGTCCAAGCGAAGTTCAAGGCGGAAGCGATACGGCTAAATTTGACATCAGTAGTTTGAAAATTCAAGTACAAGTGGGCTTATTTTCATTAGAAGTACCTGCCGACATCAAAGTGATTTTCGACGGAATTGCAGATCTTAAAATGGAAATCACACCACAAGGATTGAAGCGCTATGTAAGCGGAGACTACAAAAATCCGGGAGAAGCCGTGGCGTATAAAGAGAGCTTGAAAGCGAAGGGACTGAAAGATGCTTTTTTAATAGCGCATTTCAAAGGTGAGAAAATCACTTTGGCAAATGCGATTCACTATTATGAAAACAAGAAATAAGACTCGATTGTAGTAAGTCAAATACAAGAGCTGTTTACAATAATTACATTTCCAATCGAGCCGAAGCTTTGCTTGACTGATCGCTGAATTCACCTTTGATAAATTTGAAATGTGCTGCAATGCCAATCATTGCAGCGTTATCGGTGCAAAACTCAAACTTAGGAACGTAGCTTGTCCATGCGTTTTGCGCCTGCAGTGCAGCACGCAGTCCGCTGTTGGCCGATACACCACCCGCAATGGCGATATGTGAAATGCCATTTTGATCAGCAGCTTTTTTGAGTTGCTTCATTAAAATATCAATGATGGTTTTTTGCACTGAAGCGGCCAGATCAACTTTATTTTCTTCAATGAAATTGGGGTTTTTAAGCACTTCCTTTTTTAGAAAATAGAGCACAGATGTTTTGAGTCCACTGAAGCTAAAATTTAAGTCGGGTACTTTAGGATGTGCAAAAGCAAATTTATCAGGGTTTCCGTCCTTCGCTAATTTGTCAATCATTGGTCCACCCGGAAAAGGGAAGTTCATTATTTTAGCGATTTTATCAAAGGCTTCGCCTGCAGCGTCGTCAATGGTTTCGCCAAGAATTTCAAAAACATCAGGCGCACTCACCTTAACCAATTGCGTATGTCCGCCCGATACCGTTAAACAAATAAACGGAAAAGGAGGGGGAGGTGTTTCGCCTTCAATGAAGTGCGCCAATATATGCGCTTCCATGTGATTGATTTCAATCAAGGGCTTGTTTAACGCCATGCTGAAAGCTTTTGCGAAGGAAGATCCAACGAGCAAAGATCCGAGCAAGCCTGGGCCTTTTGTAAAGGCAACAGCATCGAGTTCTTCTTTGGTGACGCCAGCTCTTTCCAACGCTTGTTGCACCACCGGAACAATATTTTGTTGGTGAGAGCGTGAAGCCAATTCAGGCACGATGCCTCCATATTTTTCGTGCACGGATTGTCCCGCTACTACATTTGAAAGCACCTTTCTTCCGCGCAGCACAGCAGCACCTGTGTCGTCGCAGGATGATTCAATAGCGAGAATTAATGCTTCTTTCATGCTTCTTGTGTTAAAGTGCCATTTGCTGATGAACTAAGGCGATGCTATTGGTTGGCTGCAATTATTTTATTCAATTCGGACTTGGCAATTAAACCTTCGTTGCGCCACACTTGCTTTCCATTTTTATAAAGGATCAGCGTTGGAATGCCGTCGATTTTTAAAGCGGAAGACACTTCTTGATGCACGTCGGTGTTGAGTTTTATGATTTCAATGGTGTCCATTTTTTCAGCAGCAATTTCATCGAGAATGGGTCCTTGTTGTTTGCATGGACCACACCATGGCGCATTGAAGTCGGCCAACACCAATGGTTTTGCTGCAATCAACTTTTGAAAATCACTCATTTTAATTTCACTTGTGGCAGCGGGGTTTTTGATGTCACTTGACTTCCCTGCTTGCAACCAAGCGCGCATTCCGCCCTCTAAATTGCGAACATCTTTAAAGCCGAGTTCCAATAGTTTTTGGGCTGCAGCGGCACTTCGTTTGCCGCCTAAACAATACACAAAAGTTGATTTATTGGGATCTAAAGATTGAATGTCTTTTGCAAAATGATCACTGTTCCAGTCGGCATTGATGGCACCCGTCAATTGCATTTCGTTAAATTCTTCAGCCGTGCGCACATCAAGAATTTGAGCACTGCTGTCGGCTTTAATTTGTTTTTCAAATTCATCTACCGACAATGTTTTGACTTCTGTACTTTGGCAGGCGCTAACAATGCCCATTAAAGCCAAAAGCAGAAGTGTTGTATATTTTTTCATGTTTACTTTTTTATTGTGAGCTCAAAATTAAGCAAGCTATGGCATATAAATGCGATTTTTTTTCTTTTTGGGAATAATAGTGTAAATTGAACTTTCGTCGACGGTGTGCAAATACCACAGACGTGAAAATAAGGGGGGTGATAGAAATATCGCCCCCCTTATTTTTTTGCACGAATATCAATTTGTAATTAATTCAAAATGAAAAAAATATGTTCTGCTCTCGCATTGCTGCTGTTGTGTTACTATTTGCCTGCACAAAGCTTAATTTCAAATGGAGGCTATGAATCGGGGTTCACTGGTTGGATCAACATCGCTGGTGATGGAAGTACAGCTGTATTTTCTTTGTCTACTGCCGACAAATACGAAGCAACTCAAGCAGAAAAAGTAGTGGTCACCACTTTGGGTACCAACGCTTGGAGCATACAAACAATGGGGGCGAACTGGGCGGCAACGGTTTCTAAAGTGTATTCCATTAGCTTTTATGCAAAAGCAAGTATTGATGGTGCTACAATTTCGGTAGTAGAACAAAACACAAAATATGCCTCACAATCAGTGGCGCTGAGTACTGCCTGGAAAAAATACGAATGGCTTTACACTGCTTTAGAAGTCAATCCACAACACAAATTTCAATTTCCGCAAACCGGTACATTCTTAATTGATGCCGTGAATATAAGCGCTTATGTCGCGCCAGTGCAAAGTACAACGAATTTACTTACGGCAACACCCACCACCATTTACCAAACGTTGGAAGGTTTTGGTGGCGCCATTGCTTTTTACAACGACTGGGTGTTTGCTCATCAGTACAAAGAAGAAATGTATCAATTACTTTACGATGACCTTGGTCTTGATTGGCTGCGCATTAGAAACAGCTACCGCAATGAAATCAATTTCACCAGCAATGATTTGGAATTTGTGCAAAAGGCAAAGCAGTACAATCCGGCTGCAAGAGTGCTCATGTGCTCGTGGTCGCCACCCGCCAATTTGAAAAGCTTGGGTGTACTCGACAGTGGTACACTTATCAAAGAGAATGGTGATTTTGCCTACGGAAAATTTGCTGCCTATTGGAAAAATGCTTTGATCGCTTATGCTAAAATTGGCATCAATCCAGATTTGATCAGCATCCAAAATGAACCCGATTGGTTGACTACAAAATGGGAAACTTGTAAATTCACACCAACTGAAACAACTGATTTTCCTGGTTACGATAAGGCTTTTGATTCGGTATACAATCAAATTAAAAATCTTCCCAATGTGCCAAAAATGTTGGGGGCTGAACCTCTGGGTATTGGCTATAATAATTTCACAAATTTCTCAACACCAATTAAAAATAAAGTTGGCTTGTTTGGCTATGCTTTTCATATGTACCATGGAGGTACGGGGAGTGCACCTGACTCTTACAACTCTGATTTATCAGCCATTTCAACTGATTTTTCCGACAAGCCAAACTTTCTTACCGAGTTTGAAATCAACAGTGATGGATGGTTTAAAACAGGATGGTTGATTAATAATGTTTTGACAGCAGCGAACTCTTCTACCTACTTGCATTGGAATTTAATTTGGCCTGGCGATGGCTTGATTAATATTGAAAATCCATGGACCAAAAACGCGTGGGTCAATGCCAAAGGTTATTCCATTAATCCTACGTATTACGCAATGAAGCATTTCAGCAAAGCGCTTTCGGGCGGTTTTAAAAGAATTGGTGGAAGCTGTGACAATGCTGTTGTGAAATCGTCAGTATTCGTGAATCCAGCAGGCAATCAAATTGTAACTGTATTGATCAACACAGGTGTTTCTGCGGTAACATCTAGTTTGAAATTGGATGGGTACAACATCACTGGATCAGCAGTGTTTCAATCACAAGGCAATACGTATTACCAAAGTTTAGGAGCGGTGCCTGTTTCAGGTCTGTTGGTATTACCCGACAGCTCCATTACCACCGTGGTCTATGATGTTGCGCTTGTGGCAGAACTTTTACAGCTCGATAAAAAAAACATAAACTGTTATCCAAATCCATTTAACGATAGTTTTAAAGTGCAAATTGACAGCGATTTTTACTATCAAGTATTTGACGCTTTAGGAAAAATAGTGGAGAGCGGTTTCGCTGTAAAAGGAAGCTCTATCGGCGCAAATTTGCCTAGTGGAGTGTATCTTTTACAAATAAAAACAAATTCAGAAAACACCATTCTTAAAATTAACAAACAATAAATACGTCAATTTTTCACAAGATAGCCTTCGCGCTTTTTTAGCACAGCTTTAGTTGCACAAAGCCTTATTTATGAAGATTGTTAAAAGATAGCACTTCGATGAGCGCATTGCATCTAATTCTTTAACACCTATAAATAGCATTCCATCTGAATTACTATTATTTTAGTAAGCACAAATTTCAGATGGAAGAGCCTCAAGTAAAAAGCAAATGGAAAAAACGACTAAAGCGTGTATTGCTTTCGTTGCTGATTTTTTTATTGCTATTGACTGGCGGGGCATATCTTGTGTTTAGAAGCGCAGCGGTGCAAACTTTTTTAGTACAAAAAATAAGTAACTACCTTAATAAAGGGCACCAAAGTAAAATTTCCATTCGCGGTGTTAACATTAAAGTTTTAAAAAACGCGGTGTCTCTTGAAGGACTGCTGATTTTAGACTATAAGCAAGATACTTTACTGTATTTAGACGAATTGGCTTTTGATGTAGATTCGTTCAGTTTGTCACAACACTTTATCAATGCTCAATTGCTTGATGTTGACAATGGCCTGTTCGACCTCAAGGTATACAAGGGCGATAGCATCACCAATCTCAGTTATTTTTTAAACGAGTACATTCCGAAAGACAGCAGCGTCGCAGTAAAGTGGAACATTGACGCAAAAAAAATAGCACTGCAAAATTTTGAATTCCGCTACAACGATGCCAATGCGCCGGCAACCATTAAGGGTATTGATTATGCGCATATAGCCCTTCGTAAATTGAATACTGAGCTTCATCAATTGCGCTTTGATGGCGATACGCTAAGTGCGCATTTGCAAAGCTTTAAAGCAAAAGATAGAAGTGGTTTTGACGTGCATCAGCTCAGTGCTGATATTAAAAATTGCGCCTCGTTTTTAACGCTTCAGAAATTTTCAGTAGCCTATAATTCTAGTTCTTTGAAAGGAGATGTGTCCTTAAAATACAATGAATACGGAGATTACAGCGATTTTGTAAATAAGGTAAAGATGAATATTGTGTTGGATGCAGCCGATATTTTGATGGGCGATATTGGATACTTCGCTCCAGATTTAATGAATTGGAAACAACAATTGTATTTGAAGGGAAAAATTACAGGAAAGGTCAACTCTTTAAAATGCAAAAACCTTATTGTAGAAACGGGGACAGCTACTTTGCTCAACGGGAATCTTGAAATGGAAGGACTGCCTGACATCAACAATACCTTTATTTTCGCAGAGCTTAAAAGTTTAAAAAGCAACTACAACGATTTGGCAGCATTGACCTATCCCTCAGACAGTGGATTCGCGGCGCTTCCCTTGCCTGATATGCTCAAGAAGTTGGGCGCACTTAGTTTTAAAGGGGAATTTACTGGCTTTATTAATGAATTTGTGGCGTACGGAAAATTGAACACTGACCTCGGAACAATCATCACCGACGTGCAGTACAAAGTCGACAAAAATAGCGCACAGCAAATCCATGGAAAAATTAATGTGCCCAATTTTGAGCTGGGTCGATTGCTCGCCAATCCCAACTTGGGGACGATGGTGTTAAATGGCACAACGCAATTGACGTTTTCTAAGGAAAAAACTGACGCTAATTTTGATGGTAAAGTACATCGTTTCGATTTCAATGGCTATTCGTACAACAACATTACCATGAATGCCGCGATGAATGGAAAACGCTTCTCGGGAGAAATGAAGATCAACGACAAATACTGTGACATGGCATTCAACGGAGACGTGAACTTTGCAGCAGACAGTATTTCGTATCACTTCAAAGCCAAGGTGAATAAGGCTTATTTATCGCGACTTGGATTTGTTAGTAGAGACAATTCTTTGGTGGTGTCGGCGTCTACCGAAGTTAATTTAAAAGGAAACAGTATCGACGAAATGGAGGGCGACGCTTTGGTGAATAATTTAAATTGGTCGGAAGGTATTTTTAAAGAAGAACTGGGACAATTATACTTCAAAGCCTCTCAATTCAATGGCGCGAGAAAAATTGATTTGCGATCTGAAGTGGCTGATGCATCGCTTAGTGGTAAATTCAGTGTTGCAAATGTTGATGCGTTGCTAATGCATTATTTCGCCAATTTCTCTGATCATCTCTTGTCGCACCAGAGCAATGTAGATAAGGGCCAAGATGTGCATTTGAGTATAAAAGTGAAAGATTTCATGCCCGTTCAACGCCTGTTTTTGCCCGAGTATTTTTTTGCTAAAAACTCAGATTTACAAATGCTGTACGACGATAAAAGCGGAGTACAATTGTCTGTATTGAGCGATAGTGCGGCTTTTCCTGGCGTGGGTATAAATGGTATGCATATCCAAACGATGGTGGGTGACCACAACAATTACAAGGTGCTTTTGTCAGCAAACACAGTTGCGCCAGGCAATAAAATACCTTTTAATAAATTCACATTTAGTGCCGACGTGCTGCAAAATAATCTTGCCTTTTCATGTGATTGGAACAACGATGATTCCTTGAAGAACAATGCCCACATTGCCGGCAACATTAATATTTTAGCACGAGATGCTTACGCCCTCAACTTAGTGGATACGCGATTTTTTCTCAGCGATAAATTATGGATGATCAACAACGACAGTAAGGTGTCGTGGATCAAAAACAGGGGAGAAGTGCACAATCTGCTGCTGAGTATGGAAGACAAAACCCTTCAAATTGAAGGCGCTGTTGGTGAAAGTGACAGCGATGTATTGGCCTTAAAATTCAATGGGGTTTCACTTGAGTTTTTGAATGTGTTTATTCCCGCTGTTGAAATTTCGGGCCATGCAACGGGCGGACTTCAATTGTCAGCCGTATTGCGCAAAGCAAAATTGAACGCATCACTCTTTCTAAAAGATTTGGTGGTCAACAAACAAAAGTTTGGCGAAACTGAAATAACGAGTACCTATTTTCCAGAAGAAGAAAAAGTAACGTTAAGTGCCAAAGTAAAACGCATTACTGCAAATGAAGAGGGCTACTTGTTAGATTTTAACGGTGATTATTTTCCTTTCAAAGAAAAGGAGCAATTGCATTGTAAAGTTGATTTTAAAAACTTTAGAATATCGCTGTTGCAACCTTATTTTACAGGAGTGCTTTCTGACATAGGCAAGGCAAAAGTGTTTGGAACACTAAACATCACTGGAGAACTAAAGGCTCCTATTGTATTAGGGGAATTGCAATTCCGTGATTTCAGTCCAAAAATTGATTATTTAAATGTGAACTACGATCTCAACGATAAAGTAATATTTAAGGAAGATGGTATTTACTTTGAAAACTTCGGCATTAAGGGCGCAGCTCCTTATTATCATGCAGGAAAAGAAGAGGGTGTGGGCACTGTCAATGGGGTGATTACCCACAACCGTTTTAAGGATATTTATTTCAATCTTGAAATTAAAACCAATAAGTTGATCGCTTTAAACACCAGTCAAAACAATAATTTAAATTATTACGGAAGGGCATTTGTAACAGGGTCAGTGATGATTGGGGGTTCAACATCCAACGTAGTAATGTACGCTAATTTAAAAACGGAGAAGTTCGATCGCGGTCAAACTGTTGATTACACCAGCATTGTTTTGCCTCTTGATCGAGCATCAGAATTGCCTATGTATGATTTTGTTGAATTTGTAAAGGATGGCGATAGTGCGCTGCTCAAAAAAGCATTGGTCAGTCAGGCTGTAGAAGTGCCTTGGCTCGATATGACTTTTGACTTTAAAATCACTCCTGATGCGAAAGTGAAAATGATTTTTGATCCGAGGGTGGGCGATGAAATCAATGCGCAAGGAAATTCAGACATGCAATTTCAAATCACTTCAAATGGAAAGTTTACAATGAGTGGCACGTACGAAGTAGAGAAAGGGGATTATTTTTTTACGGTTAAAAATTTCTTAGGCAAAAAATTTGCCGTAAGTAGAGGTGGTACAGTAACATGGACAGGCGATCCTATGGAAGCCGCTATTGATTTGAAAGCCCTTTACAAAGTGCGGACAAAGGTAAGTTCGTTGATGGATCCAACGTACAGCAGCACTCAAATTGGCGAAATGAGTTCAAATGTGCCTGTGAATGTTGTGATGTATCTTAAGGGGAATTTATGGAATCCTACACCAACACTTGATTTAGAAGTAAGCTCCACCAACCCGCGCGCGCAGGAAATTGTGAACGACAATATTTTAGGAGAAAGCGAGCGAACAAAACAAGCTATTTCTTTATTGATGCAGGGATCTTTTTTAATTCCCGACCACAGTAAAACTGCGGGTACATCGGTGCTGAATGCAGGTTTGTCTAATGCGAAGCAATTTTTAACCGGGCAAGTCAACAACTACTTGTCACAAATTACGGGTGAAGCTTTCAATGTGGGTATTGACTACAATGCGGGTGCCGACAGTTTGTCAAATGTTGCGGTGACGGTGGGTAAAAACTTTTTAAATGACAAAGTTGTTGTAACAGGTACCTTCGACATAGGCAAAGATGCATCAGATATGGAGGTGCAATACAAACTCTCACAAGATGTTACTTTGAAGGCTTTTCGCAAGTCGCAGCAAAATCAAAAAGATCAAGACGGTTCCATTCCAACGCAGGGGATTGGTGTATTCTTTAGGCGAGAATTTGATACACTCTCTGAATTATGGAAAAAAAACAATTGAAGTCTGTGCAATGAAAAAAACATTAAATGCAGAAGCGGAGCTAAGAAGCAGCCTACTCAAAAGCGCCTTGTTGCCCTTTTTGTTTTTATTGCTGTGTTGGATGGTGTTGGGCTATGAAAGCTATTTCCACGAAAATTTAGCCAACTACGGTGTTCAACCTCGATCGATCAAGGGTTTGCGTGGAGTTGTATTTATGCCCTTTTTACACGGTGATCTCAGTCATTTACTCAACAATTCATTTGCTTTTGGAGTGCTGGCTACTATGCTATTTTTCTTCTATAAAGAAATTGCCTTTACTGTTTTTGCTTGGGTGTTTTTTATGTCGGGGGTGTGGACTTGGTCGCTTGCCAATACAGGAACGCACATTGGCGCCAGCGCTGTGATATATGGCCTCTTTTCATTTCTTGCTTTAAGCGGTATTTTGCGTGGTAATAAAAATCTATTGGCATTGACTTTTCTTGTTATTGTGTCGCATCAAGGCATGGTGTGGGGGGTGTTGCCCAGCAAACCAGGTATTTCGTGGCAGGGTCATTTTTCAGGTTTGTTGGCAGGAATTGTGCTGGCCATTTATTTCAGAAAACAAGGGCCGCAAAAGGAAGTTGTGGTGATCAATGACGACGATAGTCCCAACGAGTACCGTTTTGGAAAGTACTATTGGGATCCGGTAAAAAGAGAAGAAGAACTGGCGCGCAAAGCAGCAGAAGAGCAGCAAATTGTTTACCATTTCAGGGAGGAGCAAAAGTAAAAAGATGATCCCGAATTGCACCAATAGATATATGTTTAGAGTGCCAGGTACTTCAAAGACCTAAACTTCATTTCTCCTCTTAATCTCAAATCTTAGGAGGACAAATGCGATCGATTTTCCACAAATATTTTTTGAGAATGGCTGTCTTTCTGAGGCACTCCGAAGGATCTATCGCCACCTACGTCAACACAGCGGTGTAATAAAGCACAATGTAAAAGTAATTATTTTTGCTCTGCGTTCGGCACGTGGTGTATTTCGTAAACCTTTCTGAAATTGGTGCGGTCAACCCAACCTGCAACATTGAACATCTTGATCCATTCTGGAAAAGACGCGAAAATCAACTTGTTGCTTGTTTCTAAAATCGCTTGTTCTTCTTTGGTGTTGCTCGCGAAAAGCACTGTTGTGTCGGCTGATAATTTCATTTCACTGAGCGCATTTATTTTTTCAATACGCAGGTTTTTGCGTTTGTAATAATAAACATCTAATGCACGTGAATAGGGGTTTCCCTCTATCCAATACAATTTAGTGGCTTGCGGGTAATCGTTGTAAATCTTATGGTATAAAGGCACTTGCGCATCAGCAGGCTTCAACGCTGAGATGGCTAAAAACAGGCCGTTGTAAATCCAAAACAAAACGGCACTCACTTTTAAAAATTTACTTTGCAAAAATCCCTTCCACTTGGCGTTAACTATTTCACCTGACGACACAATAATCAATGGCAAAAAACCAATGAGAGGGAAAAGGAAACGCAATTCCTTGTGCGAAATATACATGTGTGCTGCCACAAATGGAACAACTGTCCACACCAGTGCGTCTTTTCTTTTGAAAATTAAAATAAGAATTAAAGGAATTACAAATAACAAACTGAAAGGAGGGATGCCTGCACTAACAATTTGTGCAAAGTAGTAGTACCAAGGTTCTACGCCAAATTCAGCCGCTTTATTCAGTAAAATATTTTGCTCGAAATATTTCCAAGAGGTCAGCACCCACTCGTTGTACAACCAATGGTCGATCAGTATGCCAACACCAAATATCGCTACAATTCCGCCGGCAATAAGCAACATTTCGCTGAATTTACTTTTGTTTATGAAAAAGATCCAAGCCAAAAAACCAACCATTAAAAATGCGTTTTGGTAGCGAAAAAGAAAGGAAAGTCCCAACAATAAACCAATCGCGAAGTATTGCTTCTTGCTCAAGTTTTTCCAAATGAAGAAGAGTGCAAAAGCGATTACAAAAACGCGTCCAGCCAAATTTTCAGAAGAAAATCGTACGCTGTTGTACACGGAGAACCACAAAAAAAACGAAAGTAAAATAAAACTCAATTTCAATTTATCGCCTTGTATTGTGTCAATGAACGCTTTGATCAGCAAATGAATGCTTAAAAAAGACAAGGCCGCTGTGAATAGGCGCAACAAAAAAGAAATGGTGAAAGGACTGTCAATATTGATTAATCCCAATATTTTATGTGCAACAAATACCATCATGGGCTGAATTGCGGGACGCATTTGTGCTGCGTATTCCCATGGCAGGTTTGCTTTTTCAGTCAAGCCTAATTTCAATCCGGCAAATTCCATCACCTGATGGTGCTCGTCGTAGTGGTGAACACCTTGCGAAAAATAAGCGGCCACAATAAAGAGTAAGGCGGCTATTATATATATATGTTTCTTTTGCATGTGGCTGATTTCGTTGCGAATTTACATAAAATCAGCATTGCTATTTTCTTAATTCTCTTCGAAATCAAGGTGAAAATGGTCGTCGTGAAAATTGTTGATTTGAGGAGTCAGCGCCTTTGCTAGGTAAATGCCTTTTGTATTGATTTGTTTTCCAAAAAAAACTTCAAAATAGTAGCGAAGGCTTTGTTTCTAATGATGGAGCATTTTACGTAAATACTGCTGAAAAATTAGAATTTACCACCACAAAGCAATGACCAGGAGCAAGAGTGCAACTGTGAGCCTCTTGAATCATTCTGTGGCTGCGCTAACATAACATTATTGATTTTCAATACGACACGGGGTTTAAGTATTTGAGCAGCTTAGAACCTTATAGAATAGCGGATGTGGAGAGTTTGAGGAGTGCGATTGAGGAAGGGTTTCCTATTTAGATTTCTTAAAGTTCTTTCTTATTCTCTCATCCCAGATACACGGGGCTTTACTGGTGTGGAAAACTAAATAGCACAGTTTAATTTACACTCCCAACAGTTGGAATAAGTGATTATTCAACTTTCTTAAGTACTATTGGGTTTTACTTTTTAATTCAGCTATTTCCTTAAGCAATTGCTCTTCCTTTATTTTTGCTTCTTGTAAAATTCTTTGTACCTCTCTCTCCTTCTTACCCATCTCTTCTTGCGTAGCTTTCATCTCCTCTATATTTTGACGCATCTCTTCCTCCTGCGACCTCATCTCTTCTTGTTGTTGTTGTTGTTGTGATTGTTCTAGCAAGATCTTAGTACGCTCATTGATTTTCGCAGTGCTTAAAGTTGATGCAATACTTTCGGCTAATTTTTTAGCGAAATCTCTTTTGTAATCTTCAAAAGGATTGAAAGAGGCCATTTCAATTACACCAAAAGTTTCATCGTTTACTGTTAATGGAACAATTAAAAAACATTTTGGATTTGCATCACCTAAGCCCGAAGTAATTTTAATGAAATTCTCAGGAACATCTGTAATATACAACATATCGTTTTCTTGCCACGCTTGCCCAACTAACCCTTCGCCTTCTTCAACGCGCATGTCAATATACTTCTTTTTATTCCAAGCATAACATGCGAGTAATTGAAGATGCACATCATTACTATTTGAATCGTTAACAATGAATAATCCTCCTTGATTGGCGCCTAAATATTTCACCAAACCACCAATAATATTCTCGGCCAATTTATCTAAACCTTCATTATTTGTGCGCAAAATATCACCGAACTTCGCCAAACCTTCTGTTGCCCAAGATCTCTTCTGATCGGCCTCCTTTACATGTTGTAAACTCACTCTCATATCTAAAAGTGATTTTCCTAGCTCATCTCTGTCGCTAAGAGGTTCAAAATTCACTCCTAAATTACCCGAACCAATTTCTTGCGCAAAAGTGGATGTTTCAAGCAATCCTTTAACCAATGATTGCACGGCCAAAGTCATCTCACCTATTTCATCTGTATTACTGTTTTCTGGAATCTCCACCAACTCACCTTTAGCCAAAGACTGAACACTTTCTTTCACAACATTGATGTTTTTTGATATTCCATTAGCGAAGACTAAAAATAATAAGCTAACTGCAGTAAAAACAAGTAACACAGCTATAATTAACCGAAATATTATAATTTAGCATTGTCTTAAAAATGGGAAGCCTACACTATTATTAAAAGAAATTAAACAAAAGTAAATTTCAGCTAATTTGTATTCATGTTCAGCAGTCAAAAATTATTGTATCGACTTATAGTGTAGGCTTCCCATTTTTAAGTGTCGCAATAATTGCAGGCTGTCTATTTTTTACTCTACGTTAAATGGGATGGTGACCATTAAATAGGGGGCGACCATTATATCCCTTATATTCCTATATCCCTATACAGTACCCCACATGTTGTTTGGAAGGCACTTTTTCTTCATCTTTGCATCACAATGAAATTTTATAATATTAAGCACTTTGTGCGAACGGCAGTATGTTTTGCCTTTCTATTGGGATTAAAACTTAGTGCGCAGCAAAATTCTCGTGATTATCTTGATTTATATATGATCAATGATGACGCTGGTGATCTTTCAACTTGGATGAAAACAGGAGATGACCTAGGAGAAACGTACACATCTCATCTGTCTTTCCATAATTTTAATTGGTCTTCTAAATTGAATTTTGCAATCACTGCAGAAAGCACATTGTATACAGGTCTTGATAAAGTAAGTAATGCGATTCGTTATGTGAACTGCAATGAACGAAATAATTTCCGCTTGTCATTAAACAATAGAAAGGAAAATTCTTTTTTTTATACCTTAACTGCAGGTTGTGATTATATTCAATCGAAAAAACTAGGTTTTGGTGCAAGCGGACAAGCATGGCTGTATCATGAGAAAGTGATTGGTCCGGATTTCCCCACGAGATATTGGATATATGAGTTTCCTAACAAACCAACACGTGTTTTTCCCTTTGCTGAAGCTAGATTTGGTTTTGCTCATTCTTTTCTGAATAATTCCAGATTTTTGTTGCAGTTGGTGAGTGACGCAGGTTTGTTGTGTTCAACAAATATTAATTTTTCTGAAGTCCGAAGTATTAATCAATTTTCTGCAGCATGGAAATTCGGGAAATCAAAGTCGTTTTCTCTTCGATATGATTTTGAATATTACTTTTCTTCTAATTTTTTATTTTTTCAGAATAGTTATTTAAAAAATTTATTTTCTATTAAAATTTATTCAGTTGAATTTTCATCCGGACTAACAATTCCTGTTGTTAAGAACCTAAGTAATCCTTATTTACCTTATAATGATAAGGAGATTATGTTTCACTATAACGTGAGAGTTTATATAGGAAAGATAAAGCAAAAGAGTAAAGAAAAAAGTTAATCTTTAGATTTTCAATGTAAGTATCAAATCTTAAAACCAATGACTAGAATATCATCGGTTTGTTATTCATTTCCTTTCCAATTGAAAATAGGAAAATAGGGGACAAAATAGAAAAATAGGAGACAGACGTACATGAAAAACATACTTTTTCACCTTGTTTCGGCCCCTGATTTTGTTGTTTTTTGTCCTTATTTTTTATGCTTTTTCCAATGTGATCAGTGTTATTTCAGGGGAAATACCAACGCGACCAGGGTAGCCAACAAAGCCTAAGCCACGGTTGACGTAAATTTGCTGTTGGCCTTTTTCGTATAAGCCAGCCCATTGATCGTAGCGCCATTGTGACGGACTGAATCTGAAATATTTGGTTTCAATGCCGAATTGCATGCCGTGTGTATGACCTGAGAAAGTGGCGTCGATATCTGGAAACATTGGTCGCACCTGCGCATCCCAATGTGATGGGTCATGAGAAAGCAGCAACTTCACTGAGCTGTCGTCAACGTCTTTCATCGCTTTTTCGATGTCACCATATTTAGCAAAGCGACCACCGCCCCAATTTTCAACGCCGATAATGCTTATTTTTTCGTCACCAATCACCAGTTCACGTTTTTCGTTCAGTATCAAATCCCAACCTGCATTGCGGTGAATTTCTTGCATGAGGGCTTTGTTGTGTTCCTTTTTCTCAAGATAGTCGGGCATTTCTTCATGGTAAACATAGTCGCCGTAATCGTGATTGCCTAAAATAGAATATACACCATATTTAGCGCTAAGCTTCTTCAATGTTTCTTGATGCGGAAGTGCCTCTTCAGAAACGTCGTTTACAAGATCCCCCGTAAAAAAAATAAGATCGGGTTTCAATTCAGCAACCATTTTAAATGCGTCTTCAAGTGGCTGCGAACTCAAGAAGCTGCCAACGTGCATGTCGGAAATTTGAACAATTTTTAGTCCTTCGAAATTTTTAGGTAGATTTTTCAATTTCAATGAAACCGTGTGAATGCTAAAGTTGTATCCACCACGCACTATGCCGTATATAAAGGTTGAAAACAGCACGCCAAAGGTACCTATGGCGCCCAATTGAAGAAACTTTTTTCGTGGCATTCCATTTTCATCTGTATTGGATGTTGAGCGTATTTTAGCAATGACAAATTTAACGAGACGACGAATATCGTCGATCAACAGCCAGATGCAGGCAATCAGTTTTGATAAATAGATGCACAGAATAGTGCCCCAAACTTGAATCTTTAATATTGGTGGAATTTTGTTTCCCGCAAAATAGGAGTAGGCACCAAAGAATACATAAGCCAATGTTAATGCACTAAAGGAGATGTAAACGATTTTCCATTTTTTTGACATCCGCGACCTAATGCCAAAGTAAAAGTACAAGTCAGCAAAAGTCAATACCAACGTTATGATAGCGAAGAAAGTGAGAAATTTACTGTGATCCATGTTCGGGGCTTTCGGCAAATATATTTCTTTTTTAGTCGCAGTGTAGCGCTTGTTGATAGTTTGGTGTTAATTAACACTTTTTGTTTTATTCGCTGTCTCTTCCACTCTTTGAAAAGACTTGCTTACCTTCGTGCCATGATTTATTTAAGTGTTGAAAATTTAGGCAAAGCATTTGCCGACAAAGTGCTTTTTGAAGGGCTGTCTTTTGGAATTGAAAAGGGCGATAAGGTTTCTTTGGTAGCGAAAAACGGAGCAGGGAAAAGTACATTGTTTAAAATACTGATGGGTACTGTTCTCGCTGATGAAGGAGGAGTGGTGTTTCGCGAGGGTATCAAAGTAGGTTGGCTCGAACAAGATCCTCATTTTGAAGAAGGTCAAACAATTGAAGAATATGTGTATGCGTCTGACAACCCTAAAATATCATTGATAAAGCGCTATCAAACGCTTTTGGATTCAGGCGCTACTGACGATGTTGAAATGGAGTATTTGTTGGAGCAAATCGACAAGCATGGTGCCTGGGACATTGAAACCAAGATTCAAGAAGTACTCTCCAGTTTGAACTTGAATTTCCCGTCACAAAAGACAACAAAGATGTCGGGCGGACAAAAGCGCCGCCTCGCTTTGGCAAAAGTGTTGATTGAGCAACCCGACTTATTACTGCTTGACGAGCCGACGAATCACCTTGATTTAGACATGGTGGAATGGTTGGAGAAATTCCTCGGCGCCTCTGACATCACCATGTTGGTGATTACCCACGACCGCTACTTTTTAGACAATGTGTGCCGAAAAATAATTGAAATAGACCAAGGTACCTTGTTTACGTATTATGGCAACTACGAATATTATTTAGAAAAGCGCGCCGAACGTCAACACAACTCAAAAGTGGTAGCCGATAAAGCGAAAAACACTTTGCGCAAAGAAGTAGATTGGCTGGGAAAAACGCCCAAAGCACGAACTTCTAAGGCAAAATACAGGATTGATGCAGTAGAAGACATTAGAGAAGTAGCGACATCTTTCAAAGCCGAGAAACAGGTGGAGATAGAGGCGAGCAACATGTCGCGCTTGGGCAATAAGATTTTAGAATTGCACAATGTCACCAAGTCGTATGGAGACAAAAATATATTGAACACGTTCAATTACGTTTTCAGAAAAGGAGAAAAGGTAGGCATTATTGGTAAAAACGGAACTGGAAAAACAACCTTGCTCAACATGATTAAGAGCTTGGAAGAGCCTACTACAGGGCGAGTTGAAACTGGGCACACCGTTGTGATGGGTTACTATTCACAACAACTTGAAAAATACAAGCCTGGCAAAAGGGTGATCGATGTGTTGCGCGATTATTCAGAGGTGGTGCAGATGGCAGGAGGCAGAACAATGTCGATCAATCAACTTCTTTTGCAATTTCAGTTTGATTTGAAAAAGCAAACGAATTTGGTAGAAAGCTTGAGTGGCGGTGAACGCAAGCGTTTACAGCTGTTGACGGTGATGATACAGAATCCGAATTTTTTGATTTTAGATGAGCCCACGAACGACCTTGATTTAGGCACCTTGGCAGCTATTGAACAATATCTTCAAATTTTTGAAGGAGTTGTCATCGTTGTTTCGCACGACCGATATTTCCTTGACAATGTGGTGGATCATCTATTGGTATTCAAGGGCGACGGCGAAATTCAAGATTTTCCGGGCAACTATACACAGTGGAGGGAAAGTAAAAACACGGTGAAGCTTGTTGCGACGAAGAAAGACCACGAAGTCGAGAAAAAAGAAAAACCTCAAAAAGTAGCCGACGCGCCAGAAGCCAAAAAGAAATTGACCTACAAAGAAAAGGTGGAGCTGGAAAGTATTGAAAAAGAAATTTCGGGACTCGAAGCACGACAATCTGAAATTGCCGATGAGCTCGGTTCCGGAAAGTTGAGTGGTGAACAAATTAATTTATGTTCTATTGAGTTGGCGAATATCGCTGCTGCTTTGAGCGATAAAACAGTGCGTTGGGTGGAGTTGTCGGAAAAGGATGCTTAATATATTAGGGGATTTTAGACGGTATTGATTGCTTTAGGTGAATTCAAAAAAACAGTTCTGGTTTTTTTTTAATGCGCAAACTCCAGATATTCCTCAAGTTCACCTTCAGAAATCCCTTTGTAAAATGAAATGGAAATGGATTTTTCAATTTTAGATTTCGCTTCAATTTCTTTCAAGACAACAAAAAGTCCATCGTCTGATTGAATGTAATGATAGGTCATGTAAAAAGGGGGAAGAGTTCGTGTTACGCCTAGATAAAATGTTTTGGTTTCAAATTTTTTATTGAACTGCTTTTCTAGTTCATATTTAAATTGCTCAACGGTTTTGTTTTTTCTGACAAAAGTTACTCCTACAAAATTTTTCTCATGGTAGCTTTCTTCACTGTCGTTATCACTGCCCAGAAAATAAGGTGAATCTGCAAGTTGTGTTGAAATTAATTTATCGTTTACATTTCCGTTGAAAAAACCGGAATAGCATTGATACTGAAGTTTCAATTTCAACTGGGCTGATTTGACATTGATAGGCAATTCAAATGCATATCCGTCAAATTTAATTTTAGATGGAGCGGGTTGGCTGCAAGAAAAAAGATAAATAGAAAGTCCAATCCAAAAGGAATTTCTAAGCGTGGCAAACAAGAAATTTATTGTTTTCAAAAATCAATTCAACATCACTGGCATCACCAACATCAAGATGTCTTCTTCAGGATTTCTTTCTTCTGCAGAAGGAACAAGGATGCCGGCGCGATTGGGCGCTGACATTTCAATGTTGATGCTGTTGCTGTCCATGTTGTTCAACATCTCAATCAAGAAGCGAGAGTTGAAGCCAATTTCAAGAGCTTCTCCTTCGTATTGACAAGTCAATCGTTCACTGGCTTCGTTAGAAAAGTCAAGGTCTTCAGCTGAAATATTCAATTCGCTGCCATTGATTTTCAAACGAACTTGGTGCGTAGTTTTATTGGCAAAAATAGAAACTCTTCTTACAGAATTCAAGAAAAGTAGTCTGTCAATGCTGAGGATATTTGGGTTCTTTTTAGGAATTACAGCTTCGTAGTTCGGGTATTTTCCTTCAATCAAACGGCAAATCAAATTCACTTGGTCGAAGGTAAAAAAGGCATTTGATTGGTTGTATTCAATTTTTACTGCACTGTCTTTTCCGCCAAGGTTGCTGCGCAGGATAGTCAATGGTTTTGAAGGCAAGATAAAAGAAGCTGTTTTGTCTGATTTTGTGTCGTTTCTTTTGTAGCGCACAAGCTTGTGAGCATCTGTAGCGACGAAGGTGATGTTTTCTGATGACAGTTCACAAAACACGCCTGACATTACAGGGCGCAACTCATCGTTGCCCGCAGCAAAAAGCGTTTTATTGATGGCGTTCAACAATACCTTTGTGTTGATTTCCACTGTAGAAGATTGCTCGATGGCTGGCGTTTTTGGAAACTCCTCGCCATTAAATCCGCTCAATTTGTATTTACCATAATCCGATAGAATCTCTACTCCAAAATTTTCTTTGTTGATAGAGAACGTCAAAGGATGGTCAGGAAAGGTTTTTAAAGTGTCAATTAATAATTTCGCTGGAATCGCAACTTTTCCTTTCTCTTTAGATTCAATAGGCAATTGCGTTGACATTGTTATTTCTAAATCTGATGCAGAGATGACCAAGTTTCCGGCGTTGATGTCGAAAAGAAAATTATCTAAAATAGGGAGTGCGTTGCTAGAGTTCAATACGCCACTGATCAATTGAAGTTGTTTGAGCAAAGAGGCACTCGATACGATGAATTTCATAGGTAGACAATTAAAAATATGTAGCAAATATAATGTATTCGTCAGCCTTTAATGGCTTAGAAAAAACATAAATTATTAACAATTTATGAAAGGAGGGAACTTAAGTTAAAACAGTTTGGTTTTCAGTGATTTGACATAAAATCAGCACGCGCTTTGGTAAGGCGGTCGAAGATGTAAAATTGGAGAATGCACAATTCTTCGTCGTTCATGGTGATACCATAGAAACGGTCGACGTCATAGTCAATGGCCTTGCCTGCATAGTCGGTTTCGCCAACCTGTGTTTTGCGTGGATAGGCTTTGACGATCGTGTTTTTTCCTGTATTGTCAACAACCGTAAGAATAAAAGTAGGTTGCAAATGCAGCAAAGAATCAAGTTTCTTTTTGTTTCCTTGGGTGATGAAGCTCTCCGCAGAAATTTCTTTGAAATTGAGCAAATACGTTTTTAATAGCGCCGTATTGACATTTGCAAGAGGCGTAGTGGAGTGAAGAGGGAATAGTGCTATTTTGCCATCTTCGACAGTGATTTTAAATGATGCAGCCACCTGTGCAGGGTAATTCATTTCAATGCTTTTGATGTTCATTTCCGGAAAATTCAAAATGCGAGTATCTCTCCAAACATCAGTTTTTGCAACGTAGCGCTCGGTAAGATAGCCTTCAAACCCTTCAATGTGTGTGACAAAAGGAACGGTGGAATTGAGATGTGTATTGACATTCTGCAGCAGCATGTATGTGCCGCGCGAGTCCATTGTTTTTCCGCCAATGAAGTAGCACTTGATTAAATCGCCGTTGGCGTAAATTTCAATTTTTTTGTTTTCAATAGCGATATTCTTTACAATTTGTGCGAGGCCTTCCTTTGGAATTCGATTTTTCACTTTCACCTTTTCAATAGTACGCAGTAAGGTTTCAATAACTTCGGGACGCGCGTTGAATTTCCCGTTGACCTTCCATACAGCACCTTCTTTGGTGAGGGTGGTGGCGTCGCCATTTTTATCAGAGATAAAAATCTTATCTACTTTTTCTACATGATCTACAGAAAAGTCGCGGAGCTCTTGTCGGAAAGCTGCGCTGTCGTCAGGTTTTAGCCAAAGGTAAAGGGCACTTCCTGCCAATAGGATGAAGAGAAGAATAAGTAAAATTTTCTTTTTCATGTTCTCTGTTGAAAGTGAAAGGTGCTTAGGATCTTGTGTATTTACGAATTCTGATCCAATTGTAAATTAAACCAAACAAAACGATGAAGGCCAATGGGAGTGCAATGTTTAGTATTTGTATTTTACGTTCTTCGCCTTTGAAAACACCTTTGTTGAGCAAGCGCATTTCAATTTTTTTAGAGCGTGCAGGAATCACGTCTTGGTCGCCACAAAGGTAGTTGAAGGTGTTGAGCAAGAATTTTTTGTTGTCGAAATAAAAGTTGTTGTTTCTGTCGGAGCCTAAAGGCATGGGCTGTGGCTGAGCGCCTCCTTGAATTTCATTGCGCGCAATATCGCCATCGGAGATCACCACCATTTTTCCGGCCTTTCCATTTAAAATGGTTTTACGATTACCCAGTTGCGGTGCTATTCTATTGCTATAATAAGAAGTGAACTTGCCTTCAAGTAAAACAGCCAATGCTTTTTTGCCGGCTTTGAATTGCTTTTTGTCGGGACCATTGATTGCTGCATCAAAGCTCACACGCACTGGCACGCTCACCAATTTGGTGTTTTCGGATGTGCTGAGCAAAATTGTTTTTTTGATGCCAGCCGAAGGAATCGTATCAATGCTACTGGCGAAAATTAGCTTTAGTGGATCTAAGTTGGTGGTGATGATGTGCGTATTTTCAGTTGTAATCAAAGGCGAATAAAACCAAGGGATGGGTTTGAAACTGGGTTGATTGCCATATTTCCCTACTTGTATTTGAATGGGCGCACATTGCAAGTCTTCTACCAAATTGTTGTTAATGCGAACGCCGTAATGGAACAAAAAGTCTTCGGTACCTACGTTGTTGGTCATTGCCGGAAAGTAGTTGCTGTATTTCAAACTGTCCATTTCGGCATGTACTTGATCCATCATCCATACGGTGGTTCCACCACGCATGATGAACTGATCAATGACGTACAATTCTTCTTTGGTGAAGGGGTAAAGTGGTTTGGCAATCACCAGCACATTAAGTAAATCCATGATGTGCGTATCTAAATATCCAGCGCTGTCAATAAGGTTAACTGGTCCAACATTGTAATAGTCACTCAAAGAGTGGGCGATGTCGCATACCTGTAAGCCATCCAATTCACCATGTCCTTGCAAGAACCCAACGTTTTTCTTGCGTTCGGTTTGCAGCATGCGAATGGCTTGCGTGAGCTCGTGTTCAATCGCCTCTATAGATTTATTGAGCACTTGAATGTGCGGTGCGGTAATGTCAAGTCGCAAGAGATTCACCGGCATTTCTCTTCCTTTGTAATAAACGACAACACCAGGTACAACATAAACCTGTTGCACCCCATTTTCGGTTTTCTCCTCTACATTTGTGTACTGAAGACCTTTTTCGGTAAGTGTTTTAATGAACTCTTCGGGTTTTTCAACGCTGTATGGATCAATGAATTCGTATTCGATGTTTTCAGGATTCAAGCTGCGAAATTCCTCCAATCGGCTTTTGATTTCTTCGCGAAACTCCACGAATTTTGCGGGCAGATTGTCGCCTGATAAATACACTTTAAATTCAACTACATCGTCAAGCTTTTTGATTAATGTAGTGCTTGCGTCAGTCATTGTAAATCGCTCATCGGCAGTTAAGTCGATTCGGAAATATTTCTTAGAAGCGATGAAGTTGAGTAAAAACAAAACAGCAATCACTGCAGCAAACGAAAGGAGGTCTCTATATTTTTTTTTGTTCTTCAAAGTCTACCATTTTCTTGTGCTCAACACCAAACGCGTAAGCAAGATGAAAAATACAATTGCACTGAAATAATAAAGCACATCACGAGAGTCGATTTGTCCCTGACTGATGGAATAATAATGATGGGAAATACCTAATTGATCCACAAGTAAATCGTATTTTCCAAAGAGATTCATTTGCGAAAAATATTCAAAACCAATGTAGCAAAATACACTTAGTACAATAGCGATAATAAGTGCGATGATTTGACTTTTAGTGATCGATGATGAGAAAATACCGATGGCTATAAATATGGCTCCAAGCAAAAATAAACCAATGTAAGAACCAAGAGTAGCGCCTGTATCAATGTTTCCTTGCGGAGCTCCCAAAAAGTAAATAGTGAAAAAATAAACCAAGGTAGGCAATAGTGTTAGCAGCAAAATGGTGAGATTGGCGAAGTACTTGGCCAAAATAATTTGGAGGTCGGTGATGGGTTTGGTCACAATAAGCTCTAAGGTACCGAGCATTTTTTCATCGGCCATAGAACGCATGGTCATTGCGGGAATCAGCAAAAGATAGAGCCAAGGCGCCATTACAAACAAAGGCTCAAGAGTAGCGAGGCCGCTCTCTAGTATATTGGCGTTATCAGAAGAAGGGATGACCCACAAAAAAATGCCAGTAACGACCAAAAAAACACAAATAATGACGTAGCCGATCAGCGATCCGAAAAAACTTTTTATTTCTTTGTTAAACAGTGCGTACATAAGGTTTTCAAAAGTAAGACCTTCTTTTTAAGGAGAAGATGTGGTGCTGCTTTTTTATAATAAACTTATCAACGACGCTACTTATTCTTCAAGTTTCAAGTCGTGACCCATTTTATTTTTTTTGGTTTCAAGATAAAATTTATTGTGCTGATTCGAGTGAATTTCGATAGCTATGTTTTCAACGATCTCAAGGCCATAGCCCATTAATCCTGCTCTTTTAGTAGGGTTGTTGGTCATTAAACGGATTTTAGAAATACCCAAATCCCTTAGTATTTGCGCGCCAACTCCATAATCTCTACTGTCCATAGGAAAGCCGAGCTCTATGTTCGCCTCAACGGTGTCGCGCCCTTGTTCTTGTAATTTATAGGCTTTCAATTTATTGAGCAAACCAATGCCTCTGCCTTCTTGATTCATGTATAACAAAACCCCCTGGCCAGCTTCATCAATCATTTGCAGTGATTTTTGTAGCTGCGGACCGCAATCACATCGGCAAGAGCCAAAAACATCTCCGGTCAAGCAAGATGAATGCACGCGAACCATTACTGCATCGCCTTCTTTCCATTCACCTTTGACCAAAGCAAGATGGTCTTCGCCCGTTGATTTTTGAGTGTAGGAAATGAGTTGAAAGTCACCATAAGCAGTAGGCATTTTTACATCTACGTTTCTATCTATTAGTGATTCATGTTTGAGTCGGTAAGAAATAAGATCAGCTATTGAAACGATGACCAAGTCAAATTTTTTGGCAATGATGCGTAGATCGGGCAAACGAGCCATGGTGCCGTCTTCGTTCATGATTTCAACAATCACACCGGCAGGATAATGTCCAGCCAGTTTAGCTAAATCAATCGCTGCTTCTGTATGTCCAGCGCGGCGAAGTACACCTCCTGATCGCGCCATTAATGGAAAAATATGTCCGGGTTTGCCTAAGTCTTCGGGCTTTGTAGCGGGATTGATAAGCGCTAAAATGGTTTTCGCTCTATCGGCAGCGCTGATACCAGTTGTTACGCCATTGCCGCGCAAATCCACAGAAACAGTGAAAGGTGTTTCATGCAAAGCGCTATTGGAGCTGACCATTAAATCGAGATTCAATGCTTTGCAGCGGTCTTCAGCAAGAGGTGTGCAGATCAATCCGCGACCATGTGTAGCCATGAAGTTGATGATCTCTGGAGTTACTACATCGGCAGTACACAAAAAGTCACCTTCGTTTTCTCGGTCTTCATCATCAACAACGATGATCACTTTGCCTTTTTGCAATTCTGCTATGGCTTCTTCTATGGTATGCAGTTTTTCCGACATCTATTCTTTAAATTTACGCACAAAGCTAACAATGTTTAAGCAATTTTTCCGAAATAAAAATACCAAATGGGTGCTGTTGATAGTATTCGTTTTTGCATTGGCATTAAGCGACTACTTCTTGCATGGTTACTACAATATAGAAGGGTATAGAGGAGATTTACTTGGCGATAAAAAAGTGGGGGAATACCGCATTGCCTGCTTTGGAGGAAGCACTACCTTTGGTTTTGGCGGACCTGAAGATGCCGCTTGGCCACAGCAGTTGCAAACAATTTTGCGGGCAAACAATAGCTTTAGCGTGATTAATTTAGGTGCTAACAATCAAGGAATTTACGGCATCAAGTACGATGTTCAACATTATTCGTTTTTGAAGTACGATATGGCAATTATATACAATGGAGAAACAGATAGGAGTCCTGATGTTTTGTCTACACTAAACTTCAGAGGAGATGATGTTTTCTGTGAATACTTTGGCTACAAAACGATGCTGGGGTTTTATATCAAGGAAGCATTGCGTCGATTGACACCGGTGGCCAAAGAGGAACATAAACTGGTGTTTGATGCAAGCGTTAAAAACGACAGTAATGAATCGAATGTTAGTTCTTATTACAGGTCGTTCAACAATAGAGCGATTGCACTTTTAGATTCCGGAAAAACACCTTACGAAGCATACATTGCACAAATGGAAGAAGTGCTAAATTACTTGGTGGTACACAAAATCAAAACAGCAGTAGTGTGTCAGCCAGGAGCATATGAATCTGTTCAGCAACATTGTGTACGCGACTTGCTGCATCGAAAATTTGAAGGACAAGTTCAATACATAAATCTTTCTGAACTGTTTCCTGATATGAAATTGGTGAGTATTGATGGAATGCATCTAAATGCGATGGGAAATAATAGAGTTGCCCTCGCGCTGCGCGACAGCTTATTCGCCGGGATACATTAACAAATGTACTTTGCGTGCCGAGGCTTCCCAGTTGAAGTTGGCAATTACAAAGCGATTGCCATGATCGGCAATTTTATGATATATAGTTTCGTTGTTTAAAAGAAGTTCAATTGCCGCCACGTAGTCTTCTTTATTGCGCGCTACAATCACTGAATCCATGTGTTTGGCGCCTAAAGCATTGTTTGCCAACGAAGACGTTACGCAAGGAATTTTCATTGCCATTGCCTGCAGCAATTTGTTTTGCAAACCAGTACCGATCAGCATTGGAGCAACAACAATCTTGGATTGAGATATAGGTATCCGCATGTCGTCGATCCATCCAGTTACTTCTACGTTGCTACTCGCTAAAGCCAATACTTCAGCGCTGGGCTCAGCTCCTGAAATGGCGATTTTTAAGTTTGGGTAATGATGGAGTAGTGATGGCAATATTTCTTCGCAAAGGTACTTCGCTGCAGAAACATTGGGAGCATAGGACATGTTGCCAAAAAAAAGCAAGTCATATTTTTTTTCAGCATTGCGCGGCGTGAAATAATCGGTGTCAACACCATTTGGGATAATACTTATTTCTTTTGTTTCGGGAATAAACAAGCTGTTTCTGTCTTGATCAGAAATAATCAATTTGTTTTTAAACCAGTGATAGATGCGTCCTTCGTAATTGCGCAGCCGAAGGTATTCCCAAAGGTAAAATTTGCGTATTGGAAAAGAGGTACTTTCCAATCGACGCTCCATGCCTTTTGCGAAGGCATCCATGTAGTCTAATGTCATGTCTATGTCATGAATATTTTTTACATATTCGGTTGTCCTAAGTAGTTGTAAAAAAATATGGTTAGGTTTCGTTTCTTCTACAATGACTTCAATCTTTTTAGCGATTTTAGAATTGTAAAAATAACCCGATTGAAAAGGCAATCCAAACAGAAAAGACTTTATCATGTTAAGTAGGATAGAGGTCTTTGAAAGAGGAAAAATATGGATCGCTTTACAGTATTTATTAAGTTCGGCAATGCTCGATTCTAAAACAGGTTCAGAAGATAACGCCACCAAATGTATTTCCTCCCATTTTGAAAGCTCTTTAATAAAATGATACGCTCGAAGTTTATCTCCTTTGTCTAAAGGATAAGGAATACGAGACAATATGAGGAGTGTTTTTTTCACAGCGCAGAAAGGAAGGTCGCTATTTTTTTGCAAATAGCAAGGTTGTCATAATCTTCCTCAATCAGTTTTTTTGCTTCAATTGAAAGCTTTTCACAAATTTTCGGATCACCCAACAACCGAATAATCTGTTGCGAAAAATCTTTGGCACTGTCCGCGATGACTATGTTTTTGTTGTTTGTACACAAAATACCTTCAGCACCAAGGGTGGTAGAAACAATCACTTTGCCTAGGGCCATGCCCTCAATTATTTTTACGCGCATGCCACTGCCGGACAATAGCGGAACCACCATTATTTTTTTGCTGGCGTAAAAGTCATTGGCATTGGCTACTTCACCGAGCACTGCAACGTTTTCCTGCTTGTGCTGCAAAAGATGAACAGGCATGTCCCGCCCTGCAAGGTAAAACGTAGCTTTGCTATTTTTAGCTACTACCAATGGCCAAACATTTTTTAAGAACCATTCTACCGCTTCAACATTGGGTTGCCAGTTCATCGACGCAATATGGAAAACCGAATTTTCTTCCGCAACAACGCTACTAATGCCTTCATTTGTGCTGCGCATCATGCCGGTGGGTACTGAAAACCCTTTACCTTTATAGCCCATGCTTTGAAAAAGCAATAAGTCTTCATTGGTCACAGGAATGAGTCCATCAAGTTGAGAAAGCACTTTTATTTCATAGCTTTTAAGTCGCTTTGCCAGCAGTGATAGGTACCATTTTTTAGGCAGTGAACTGGCGTTTAAGGCACTTCGCTCCCAAATTTTATATTCCACGTTTGGCGCACGCAATACTATTTTGGCATTGCTGTATTTTCGGATACACTCTATATAAGGAGCGACATACAAACTTTCGAGCAACACAACATCGTACTTTTTTTGAGATAGAATTGCAATGAGTTTTATTTCAAAGTCAGTCGAAATAAAACGATTTACATTGTATGAACTGCTGTTAAACAAATTCACAAAGGCGTCTTTTGCCTTTATTGCAGTGTTAATATAAACGGATTCAAAGTTGGTCTTGGCAAGATATACAGATGGAAGTGCAGCGATATCTCCAGGGTGTTTGTCTGTTGCAACACTCAGTACTTTAATCTCATGCCCCAATTCCAACAAGCCTTGGGTAACATTGTTCATGCCAATAGCGCCGCCATCTATAGGAGGAAAGGGTGGACGCTGACAAAGCTGCAATACGATCATGCTTCCTTCTTTTTCGAAAAAGTAAACAAAGATTTGAGTTTGGCAAAAAATGCCGGACGCACAAACAGTTTAGAATCTCTCGTGGCTTTGTAGGTCAGAAACACTCCAATAGGCGCCAATACTATCGATGACAACCACATTCCAAAAGCAACATCCATACTGCCTTTTTTTCCCAGTTTTTCACCAATAATAGCCAAAACATAGTACATCAGAAAAAGCAAAATAGCGAATACCACGGGCCAGCCGAGTCCGCCTTTGCGCACAATGGCGCCAAAGGGCGCGCCAATAAAAAAGAGCAGGAGGCACGCCACCGACAGGGTGTATTTTTTGTGCCATTCGATTTCAAAACGGTACTTGTTTGTTCGGCGATCTTCTTCAAAAATGGCAGATCGATTTGGATATCCTTGGGCCGAACGCGCCGATTGCTGCGCTTCTTGCAGCACTATTTCGCGCTTTTCCATTGGTATTTTGGTCATGATTTCTTTAGGAAAAGCATAAGGTTTTATTTGCTCGACCTTTAAAGTGCTGTCGCGTTGAAAATAAAAATAATCGTTCATTTCTCCGTTGAGATCCTTCCGCCGCTGTTTCACCTCGCTGTCTAAGCCAGTCATGAAATTTTGAATTTGCTCAATATTGAGCATTTGAGATGAGTTTTGAAACATGGATCCGTCGGACTTGTGCAGTGCATATACAGATAAATCAAGGTAAATCACGTGTTCACCAAAAGTACTCCGCAAAAAAGGTCGCGGCATAGAGGGGGGGGAGCTGATCGGATTTTTATCCTCTTTAAATGCGTGCCCATTGTAAAGCGAGAAGCGCATGAATTTACCATTTTCAACCGTTTCAATTTTTCCGGAATCGGCTATGATAAAGCTTGAGTTGTCGTCTTTTCGGTGGTCGAAAAGCATTACTCCCTTCATTGTTTTATCGTTGTATTTTTTCTCTATTCTGATGGTATAGTCTTGCATTCCGTTGTAAAAAACACCTTCCGGAATATTGAGTTCAGGCTTCTTCTGCGTAATGTCATTGATCATCGTTTGCATGCGCAATGCCGTAAAGGGAAGCACGTGATTGCTGAAGAAAAAAGCGCCAATGGCAATCAATCCATTAAAAACAATCAATGAAAACATCGACCGCTGTAGCGAGATGCCCAGTGACTTGATGGCAGTGAGTTCACTTGATTCAGCCAGCTTGCCAAAGGTCATTATTGATGAAAGCAAAATGGACAAAGGCAAACACATTGGCACTTGCCACAAAGCCCAATAGCCAATCAACTCCAATAGCACTGACAATTCAAGTCCCTTTCCAATCAAGTCATCCACGTATTTCCAAATCCAAATCATCAGAAATAAAAAATCGGTGATGATTAGATTCAAAATAAATGGACCTATAAAACTTTTGATAATGAAGAGATGCAGGCGTTTCACAGTGTTTTTGAGCTCGGTGTTTTAGGATTTGGACGAATTTAAAGTCTTTCAAATTTATCTATTTTTAGGTAGAATTCGAGGATTGTCGTCAACATATTTGTGATTTCGCAACTAATCATTAAGTTTGCAGCCCATTTGAGAATTCAAATTCATTTGGCGCGGTAGCTCAGTTGGTTAGAGCGCAGGATTCATAACCCTGAGGTCGGGAGTTCAAATCTCCCTCGCGCTACAAACAAAAAGCCCGGTTTAACGACCGGGCTTTTTGTTTTTCCACTTCTGCGATAAAAGCACTTATGGTATTGTTGCTTTCGCAAGAAAAATCGCGCTGTTTTCCAGTGGATTGAAACAGGTCAAGACTACTAGATCCAATGTTGATCAAAATCAGAAGCCATAATGATTCGCGTCTTTTGCCAATTATCCTTGTTTTTGAACTTTGCTAGATCTGAAATTTCCTTTTGTGTTGGAAGGAGAAAAAACCATCAATAAAATTTCGACAATGGATTTCACTAAAAAATTTTCTGAAATAAGAATAACAGATCTTCCGTCAGTTGGAGGCAAGAATGCATCTTTGGGTGAAATGTTCGGTGCGCTGTCGCAAAAAGGAATTCAGGTCCCCGATGGATTTTCTGTCACAGCAAAAGGTTATTGGCTTTTTTTGGAGCACAACAATTTGGCACCTGCAATAAGTGCATTGTTGGCAAAGCTCAATATCCAAACTTTCGATAACTTAAAAGACATTGGCGCTCAAGTTCGAAAAATCATTTTGGATGCGGATTTTCCCGCAGAATTGAAAGCTGAAATCAATGCCGCACAGCAACAATTGGAAATGCGCGTTGGTAAGAATCGTTCCTTTGCTGTGCGCAGCAGCGCTACAGCTGAAGACCTACCCAATGCCAGCTTCGCCGGTCAACAAGAAACTTACCTCAATGTTAAGGGCGACGCAAATACCATTAAAGCTTGTCAACGTTGTTATGCATCACTATTTACCGACAGAGCTATAAAATACAGAGTCGACAATGGTTTTGAACACATGAAAGTTGCGTTGTCTATTGGCGTTCAAATGATGGTGCGGTCGGATTTAGCAAGTTCAGGAGTTATGTTTACCCTTGATCCTGATTCAGGATTTGAAAATGTGGTATTGGTAGCTGGAGCTTGGGGACTGGGTGAAAATGTAGTGCAAGGCAAAGTGAACACCGATGAGTTTTTGGTCTTTAAACCGCTGATGGGAAAGGTCAGTCAGTCGGTGATCCGTCACCAGCTGGGAAGTAAATTGAAAACAATGTTGTATTCGGCTACCGCAAGCAGCGAAATTGTACAACCCGAAGACGCCGTTGTCAATACGGATACTTCTTTGGAGCAGCAAAAGAGATTTGTATTGAATGATGCTGAAATATTGATTTTGGCAAATGCTGCGCTTCAAATTCAAGAACATTACAAATGCCACATGGATATAGAATGGGCGAAAGACGGCGACAATCAACAATTGTACATCGTGCAAGCGCGTCCCGAAACCGTTCAGCGGAACCGCAATAAACATTTGTACACAGATTATGCGATCAAAGAAAAAGGAAAAGTACTTTGCGAAGGAGTGGGGTTGGGCAATCGCATTGTATCGGGAAAAGCGCGAATATTGAACCATCCATCAGAAAGTGAAAAGTTGCAACAAGGCGAAATACTGGTGACTGGTCACACCGATCCCGATTGGGATCCAATACTGAAAAAAGCAGCAGCCATCATCACCGATCAAGGAGGCAGAACATCGCACGCTGCGATAGTTGCAAGAGAATTAGGTGCTGTCGCAATTGTAGGCGCTGGCAACGCAACATCGGCTATCAAAGACGGGCAAATCATAACCGTATCAGCAGCTGAAGGTGATGTGGGTTTTGTGTATGAAGGCAAAATAGAATGGATGGAAAATACGCACGACATCAGTCGCATTGAAATGCCTTCAACTCAGGCGATGCTGATTTTAGGGCATCCTGAACAAGCTTTTAAGTATTCGTTTTTACCCAATAACGGCGTGGGATTAATGCGCATGGAATTTATTGTAAGCAACGCCATTGGCATTCATCCAATGGCATTAAGGCATTTTGATAAAATCAATGATGCAAAAGTTAAGTCTGAAATTGAACAAAAAACAGCGCTTTATCCTGAGAAAAAAAATTACTTCATCCATCAATTGGCTGAGGCTACTGCGATGATAGCGGCGGCATTTTATCCAAAAGACGTCATTGTTCGCATGGGTGATTTCAAGTCGAATGAATACGCGAACCTATTGGGAGGGAAGCAGTTTGAGCCCAAAGAAGAAAATCCGATGATAGGCTTTAGAGGAGCGTCACGTTACTACCACCCTTTGTATAAAGATGCTTTTGAAATGGAATGTGCAGCCATGAAAATGGTGCGCGAGGAAATGGGATTTAGCAATGTTAAACTGATGATTCCTTTTTGCCGAACTGTAGAAGAAGCTCAAAAAGTCAGCGCATTGATGAAGAATTTTGGATTGGAACGTGGAAAAAGTGATTTGCATTTGTACATGATGTTAGAGATTCCCAGCAATGCCCTGCTCGCTGAAGAATTCGCCAAATATTTCGACGGATTTTCAATAGGGTCCAACGATCTCACACAACTTACTTTGGGAGCCGACAGGGATTCGACTTTGTTGAGTGAAATATTTTCGCCCTTCGATCCGGCGGTAATGCAGCTCATTAGAATGTCTATTCAAAAGGCAAAAAAGGCAGGAGTGAAAATAGGTTTGTGCGGACAGGCACCAAGTGATTATCCTGCGTATGCTTCTTTTTTATTAGAGGAAGGCATCAGCAGCATTTCATTTAATCCCGATGCTTTGCTCAAAGGAATTGAAAATATAAGTGCTGCCGAAAAAGAAAATAAAATGATATTTGAACTGTAATACATGGCGGGCGAGGCTCAAAACGATATCAGGAATCCATCCAATACCAATCTTTTGGAAATGGCGGAGGTCAGTATTTTGTTGAACAGTTACGACGATATATTTTCTAATTTTGATCCCCGTGTTTACGCCGAACGTTCACTTTCGGATGATTTCCTTTTACAAGCCAAGAAATTTACCCGCAGCAAAAGTGGAGACAAATTAGTGCTGCGTCTTTTGCTGCCTGCTGAGAAACGCAAGGAGGCTGATGAAAAAGTGATTGAGAAAAGATTGCGCAGCTATTTTAAAGTCGTGCACCAACAAAAAGAGAAAGAAATCAAAAACGTTCGTGAGGACGCGTATAAGATGATCATTGTGGGAGTGTTGTTAATGTCTGTTGCAAGTTATCTTTCTTTCAGTAGTGCAGAAAATATGCTCAAGCACATTTTGTTGGTGATTTTTGAACCTGCTGGATGGTACCTTTTGTGGAGAGGACTTGACAACCTACTTTACACAACAAAAGAACGAAAAAGAGACTTGGAGTTCTACGCTAAAATGACGCACGCAGAAATCTATTTTTTAACTTACTAAAGAGTGTTAATGGGGCAGTTTATCCTTCAGTGCGCCATACAAATAAACACCTGCAATAGCACTTATGAATGCAATTGCAATGCTCCAATATCCAGCGCCAACCAGCGCAAATAGAGGGCCAGGACAAGCACCTGTGAGTGCCCAACCCATCCCGAAAAGAGTACCACCAATCACAGTTCCTTTGGTAAATTGCTTTGGAACAAAAGTGATGTCAGCGCCATCGATGGATTTTAATTTTAGCTTTTTAATGACCAAAATAGAAATCATGCCCACAGCAATAGCGCTTCCAATAATGCCGTACATGTGAAAAGACTGAAAGCGAAACATCTCTTGAATGCGAAACCAACTGATGACTTCAGCCTTGTATAAGATGATACCGAAGAGGATACCGAAAAATAGGAATTTTATGTTTTTCATTTTGTAATGTATTGAACGTTGAATTAAGAAAATATCAATGGCAGTATAAAGTGCGTGCAGATTAGTCCGCCAATAAAGAAACATATTGTGGCCACTAAAGACACCCAACTCAAAGAAGAAATTCCCATGATACTGTGGCCTGAAGTACAGCCGTCAGCGTAACGTGTGCCGAAACCTATCACTAAACCGCCAACTATCAAAAGTAGTAATGAAGATGGCTGGCCTATATGTTCCCATCCAAAAATTTCTTCCGGAACATAGCCATCGAAATTGGTGATGCCTAATTGGTTTAAATCGCTTTTTGTTTCACTAGAAATAGCGATCGCTTCTTGGTTTTCCAACAGTGTAGCACTTATAAAACCACCTATGGCAATACCAAATACAAACAAGAGATTCCAACTTTCCGACTTCCAGTCGTACTTAAAATAGTCGCTAATTTTGGGGAGTGCTGCTGCGCATATGTGACGCAAGCTTGAGGAAACCCCAAATGGTTTGTTGCCTGCAATGAGCAACAAAGGAATCATGAGACCAATTAGTGGCCCCGATACGTACCACGGCCAAGGTTGAGATAATATTTCTAGCATTGTCTTTGAGTTTTGGCAAAGATAACAAATGTTTAAAGGCAAAGGGGGGCATTTTTTTCATAGGCAATACGTACGGTGAAATATCGTTTTATGTCATGTGTGTAACATTAATTTGACTTGAGTTGTTTTAGCGTGCATGAAATGATCAAATACATCATTATGAAAAAAATAGCTTTAGTTTTTGCAGTCTTAATCTTGATTTTAAGCACTTCCTGCGCATCAACAAAACAATCTGACAACACCATAAAGGGGCGAAAGGTGATTACGGATTGCTCTGTTTTTCAATAACTTTTCGCACATCTTTATCATACACAAGGTGTTTTTTATTTTTAACTACCTTTGTGCCTAATGAAAATCTACAGTGTTTTTTTTCTTATAATATTACTTGCATCCTGCGTTAAAGATGCTCCAGTTTACAATTCTAAAAAAGTAGATTTATCGTCAAAAGGCGTTTACATTGTCAATGAAGGGAATTTTAATTTCGGTAATTCCTCGCTTAGCTATTACAATGTGCATGATAACGCTGTTCAAGAAGATGTATACAGTTCTGCCAATAATAGTGTATTAGGAGATGTAGCTCAATCAATGGTGCTGTACAATGGGAAAGCATACGTTGTTATTAACAATTCAGGAAGAGTAAAAGTGCTCGATACAGCAACGACAAAGGAGCTGACGCATATCCATGGCTTCACCTCTCCGCGCTACTTCTTGCCGATTGGCAACGGAAAAGCGTACGTGAGTGATTTGTACGCAAATGCAATTAGTGTTGTAGATTTAGGCAGCAACAGCATTGTTGGTGCAATTTCATGTGCAGGCTGGACAGAAGAAATGGCGCTTTGCGCAGGAAAAGTTTTTGTGTGCAATTTAAAAAGTGCACAACTTTATATAGTTGATATCAGCACAGATAAATTGGTTGACAGTATTGCTATTGGTTACGGGGCTTCTTCCTTACAAGAAGATAAAAACGGAAAATTATGGGTGCTGAGTGGTGGTGATCAAAGTAGAGCTGCTCAACTACAACGCATAAATCCCATTACCGAAGTAGTAGAGGAGGTGTTTGTCTTTGCCAGCGGGAGGCCGCAACATCTACAAACAAACTTAAGACGTGATAGTTTGTATTATTTAAACAATGGCGTTTACTCGACCTCTATTTCAACTTCTTCTTTACCACCCACACCGCTGATATCCGCGGGAAATAGTGTATTTTATGGATTGGGAATCGATCCATTATCTGGAGATATTTATGTTTCTGACGCCATGGACTATGTTCAAAAGTCAACGATCTATCGTTACAACAGCAAAGGAAATCTGACTCATTCTTTTAAAGCAGGGATCAACAGTAACTCTTTTTGCTTTAAATAATCGTTGTCAGATAGTCGAAGAGCATAAGGTAACATGTACAATAATTCAGGCTTGGAAATTTAAAACAGCCATAGGTTTTTACAAAACTAAATACTTTAAAGAAGTGAAAATGACGCAAACAAAAAAAACATCCGTGGGTTATGCGGATGTTTTTTTTGTTTTGGACCTAAGTCTCCAGTGCTTAGCTGTAAACAGCGTTTTTTTGTGACCAGGTTTCAAATGTGTTTCTGTATAGAAGACAGCGAATAAACAAAACCGTTGCCTTCACGACATCAATAAATTGCTAACGAATTGTTATTTTTCACCTCAAAAATTATTCAACTATGGAATTTGTCATTGAAAACAGCACTATTAAGGTTACTGTTAAGTCAAAGGGAGCAGAGCTTTCCTCATACTTCAACAAGGCACTAAACTTAGAATACGTTTGGCAGGCTGATCCTCAATATTGGGGCAAACATGCGCCGCTTCTTTTTCCCGTTATTGGAAAAGCGTACAATGACCAAATCACTGTTGAAGGCATTAAATATCCGATGGTAAAGCACGGCTTTGCTCGAGATCTTGATTTTGAATTGCAGGAACAAGGTTCAAACTTCTTGACATTGGCGCTATGCGCAACAGCACAAACAAAGATTTCATTTCCCTTCGACTTTGAATTTTTAGTGAAATACACGCTCGAAGGAAATGTTTTAAAAACAGCTTTTGAAGTGCAAAACAAAGGTGAAACACAAATGTGTTTTTCAATAGGCGGTCACCCCGCATTCAACTGTCCAATACAAAAAGATGATGAATTGAAAAATTGCTTCATTTCATTTTCAGACGAGGAACACGATGACAAAGTACTTATTGACGCGAACGGATTTAGAAACGGAACGGTGACTAAGGATTACTTAATTGGCAATAAAATTAATTTGTTTAGGGATATTTTCAAAGACGATGCTTTGGTGTTTTTGAACTTGAAATCGAAAGCACTTTCAATACAGTCGACAAGCAATTCTTTTCGATTGAATTTTTCACACGAAGGTTTTCCTCACTTTGGAATTTGGGCACCCGTAGGAGCGCCTTTTGTGTGCTTAGAACCTTGGCATGGAATGGCTGACAGCGCCGGATTCACTGGCGAATTCAAACACAAGGACGGAGTAGTGGCACTTGGTCACAAACAAATATACCGCTGTTCATACAGTATAGAAGGGTGTTAAAAAAAATGAGTTAATCGGCCATCGCAGCCAAGTATCTTTCTGCATCTAGCGCTGACATACAGCCGGTTCCCGCTGCGGTAACAGCCTGACGGTATTTATGGTCTTGCACATCGCCAGCGGCAAATACACCTTCGATGTTGGTGAGGGTGCTGTCGGGCTTAGTGATCAAATATCCATTTTCATCCATATCAAGCTGACCCTTGAAAACGTCAGTATTTGGTCGGTGACCTATCGCAACAAAGAAACCTGTTACTTCCAAAGTACTTTCGGCGCCAGTAACATTGTTTTTTATTTTAACACCTTCCACCGTTTGCGCACCTAATACTTCTACAGTTTCGGTGCTAAAATGAATTTCAATATTGGCTGTCGTTTCAACGCGATGTTGCATCGCTTTTGATGCGCGGAAATTTTCTTTGCGCACCAACATGATTACTTTTTTACAAATTTTAGAAAGGTAAGAAGCTTCTTCGCAAGCCGTGTCACCTGCACCAACAATGGCTACCACTTGGTTACGGTAGAAAAAACCATCGCATACTGCACAGGCAGAAACGCCGCCACTTTTCAATCTTTCTTCTGACGGTAGGCCTAACCACTTAGCTGTTGCACCAGTACATATAATGATGGTATCAGCCGTAATTTCAGCCTTGTCTTCTACTAAAACTCTTTTTGGAGTTTCATTTAAAAACGCCTGCGTCACCAAGCCCGAACGCACTTCAGTGCCAAATCTTTCTGCTTGTGCGCGAAAGTCCTCCATCATTTGTGGACCTTCGACGCCTTTGGGATAGCCTGGGAAATTGTCAACTTCTGTGGTATCCATTAATTGCCCACCCGGCTGCATTCCTACATACATAATTGGTTTCAAATCTGCTCTGGCAGCATAGATTGCTGCTGTATATCCTGCCGGTCCTGCGCCAATTATAAGGCATTTGTGGTGTTCCTTTATCATAGTGATGGTATGTAGTTTCTTGAGAGGCAAATTTAAAAACAAATTACTACTCTGCGCCAAATGTGGAAAAGTTAATGTGAATTTATATGCTTACCTGAAATATAACTGTAATGTGCCAAAAGTGGCGATAGGTCCTTCGGTGTACTTTAAGATGACAGATGAGACTGGTTCTCTCTGATCGTAAGAATTGATTGGTTTAGATGATATCCTTCGGGGTAACTCAGGATGACAGATGAGACTGGTTTCCTCTGATCGTAAGAATTGATTGGTTTAGATGATATCCTTCAGGGTAACTCAGGATGACAAATGAGACTGGTTTCTCCTGATCACAAAAGTTGATTTAAGATTAGGGCGGTAGGTCCTTCGGGGTACCTGAGGATGACAAATGTTTTCGGAAAACATTTGTTGAGCTGCACCAGTACCTGCACCGTTACCTGCACCTGCACCTGTATCTGTCATCCTGAGTTACCACGAAGGACCTATCACTCTCCACGTTTTTTTTTTGCCTTTGAGGAACGACGACAAATAAACAGGTCTGCGCTAAAAGACAAAAACCCCACGCAATTGCGTGAGGCTTTTGAAAGCGAGCGATAGTAGTAGCAAGCTTATTTTTTAATAGTCACTGTTTTTGACGTTTTACCAATGGTTACCGTTGCAGTTCCATCACAGTCACCTGTTCCAAAGTCAATTGTTCTTGCTAATTTTCCTGAAGGTGTAATAACAAGTACACCGCTTACAATTTGATGACAAGCTACTTTAATAGTCAAAGGTGTAGTAATTTCCATTTCGTAAGAAACACCACTCGCTTTAGATCCGCTTGATGTACCAGTAATCACGAACTCATCATCCTCTCTGTTTAAAAGTGAGTTTTGTTCGTACCCTTTTGACCATTCTCTAGTTCTGGTTGTAGATCCAGTGATGGTACCAGCACCATTTGCCAAAGTAATGGTGTGCTCTGCACTAATGGTCCAACTTGGGTGTTGGTTGGTTGCTTGCAAACCATTGAATGTTAAAGTTCTTGTTGCTTCAATCGTGTTACCGTCTACTGAATAACTTTCTGTTTTAAGTGTTCTGATAGAACCTTGGTTAAAGTGATTGCCAACTCTTTTGATTTTAATTTTTCCTTTTCTGATTTTTCCGTCTTTGCACGTCACGCCATTGGTACCGAAGTCAATGTCGACAGAAACAGTATCACTTGAAATAGTTTTGGTAAGATGAACTGAGTCGGCAAGAATACCACCCGTATTTTCATTTTTAAATGAAGCAAGTTTATTGTTTATTGAAGTTTCGGCTTCGTCACCAATTGCATCTAACTCATCATTGCTTTGCTCAGCTATAGAGTGATTTTCAGCCGCCGATGTGCTGTCGTCAGCAGTTTTAGAACAAGAAGTTAAAAGTAAGCCGAAAGAAGTAAGAGCGATCAATCCTCCTTTGAAAATTTTTGTCGTTGTCATAATATTAAAAGTTAGTTTGTTTTGTAATAAGACTCGACGAATCTTAAATGGTTGCCGATGAAATGAAAAAATTATTTCAGCGCAATGATTTTAGAATACTTACCAATAGATAAGGTTACCAAGTTGTCGCAGTCACCATTTCCAAAATCGATGTTGCGTGGCAATTTTTTTTCTAGCACAATTTTAATGGTACCACTAATGATGTTGGCACAGCTTTTAGCAATTTTCAGAGGACTGGTAATTTCAACTGCAAAAACACCATTTGCATTTGTGCCTGTAGAACTTCCTGTCATTGAAAAAACATCATCGCTTGGGTCATTCTGCGTGTACATTCCTTCTGTCTGTAGTAGTTGTCGATTGGCTGTTTCGCTAACAGTATTGCCGTCAGTAAAATTAATTGTAGTGCTTGATGCAATCGTAGCCTCATACGAAGACGAGCGCACAAAAGTACGTTTGGCATTGATCGAAATATCGTTTAAAAAATAATCTTGTGTTTCAGCAGAAGCCCACGTTTTATTTTTAAGAACGCGAATAATGATGCGGCCCCTTCTGATTTTTTGATCAAGACTAAGGGTGTTGTTGTTTCCAAAATCCAATTGCACAATTAATGTATCGCCCTTGATGGTTTTAGTATACAAAACACTTGGACTTGACGTGCCTTCTGTTTTGAGTGAAGTAACGCTGTCTTTATCGATGACTTCGGCAATCAAATTATTTAGTTCATTGCTGCTTTGTTCAATAGAACTGTATTGCTGCGCAAGAGAAGTGTCAGTGTCGGCAGCGTCGTCGCGATCTCTGCGACAAGCAAATTGCAACACAGCAAAAGTGCAGAGTAGTGCAGAGAAAATAACTTTACGAGTCAAAAACATAATACAAATATATTATTTGTGCGCGTTAGACGCTATTTTTTTGCGAAGGTTGCCTCAATCTATTTCAATAACTTCATTATTTTCAATGTAGAGCAGATAACACTTTATCGGAATAGCGTAAATTTTGCAGAGGTGCTGAGCGTATTTTTTTATTTGTTTTACGTGACTTTCGTTTTTTTCTCCTGTTTTGAAATCGAGAACAGCCAAAGATCCATTCAGTAAAACAACGCGGTCAGGACGAACAAGCTCGCCTTTTTCACCTATAATTTCTCTTTCCTTTTTAACAATAACTCCAGTTTCAAAAAGCGATTTAATGGAGGGATGATTTAATAGTAGGTTTATTTTTCCAAACAGATCCTTGGCTTGTGCAGCATCGATCCATCCTTCTGCTTGTGCCGCAAGCAAACTGTTTTCCAACTGATGGCTATAGTCGATTGTAGCTAAAATACTGTGGATGATGTTTCCGTATTCCTTTGGATTCAAGTCGTCCCACAAATTTGGGGCTTGCAGCGAAATGTGCACATGGTTGCGCCATTGATTGGCAACATGCGCGGAAGGAATGATTTTATCGGTAGCAAAAATCAGCGCTTTGTCATTGTCGCTTTTGAAGCCCATTTCAAAATTCGACAGAGTGCTTCCGTCAAAACACAACTCAAAAAGATCCGATGTGTTTTTAGGTTCTGTACTTATTCTTCCCGGCTGTGTGAAAATATAAAGTTCTTTTTTCGCGCGCGTTAATGCAACATAAAGCACATTGATATTGTCGAGTAACATTTTATTTTGCTCTTCATTGTACGTGCTCGAGAAATCGGTTTCTTCCAATGATTTTTTCGCTTTGACATAGGCAGATGGCAATGCTTCATTATTTTGGTCTATCCAAATACTGTCAGTTCTGTATATTTTTGACGCAGCAAAAGGAAAAATCACAATATTGAATTCTAAGCCTTTCGATTTATGAATGGTCGTGATTTTAACAGCGTTTTCATCGTCGCTCATTTGCACGGCCAATTTCTCTCCATTTTCTTTCCACCACTCTAAAAAACTACCAGTGTCAGGACCACTCTGAATGGCGTATTGATTGATGCATTCAAATAGCTGCACCAAATAAGGGTCATTGTTATTGAGGCCCAATTTATTGGCCCAGTGCTGCACAATTTCAGGAAGAGAAAAGTATTCGAAATGCTGAAGATCGATTCCTTTTTCTTTCAGTTCTACAAAAAACAATAGGGGAGAGTGGCTTTGTTTTTCGAACTCAATATGCAGTTCTCCCGTCACAAAACCGATGCTGTGCAAAATGCTGACGGCCTTGATCAGTGCAGGTATATTTTGTGCATTGAACGACAATTCCAAGAGGGCAATAATCAACTGTACCTGTTTGTTTTTATGCAACAACAAACTTTCTGAAGATACTACCGGAATATTATGTTGTGTTAAAAAGTCGGCTACCAAATTGCCGTCCGCATTAGAACGCGTAATGATGGCGATGTCTGAATAGTCGTGTGAGCGCTGCATCACATCTTCAATGGTTGCTTTTATTTCTTCTAATGTTTGTGCTTCGTACTCCTCTTTTTTGCCGTCAATTTTTTGCAACCGAACAAAGCCGCCTTCTTTTGAAAAGTCGTTTTTTTGAAAATAATCTTTGTAGAAGTTGCGCAGCGACATTGGCAGAATTCCAGCTATTTTTTCAAAAAAAAGATTATTGAATGCGATAACATTTTTGGTCGATCTAAAGTTTTGACTCAAGATCTTCTCTTCGTAATTCCTGCTGATGGAGCGCATTCTTTCATCAATGTTGGGATTACCCGACACAACGCCATTGCCAATGCTGGCAAACTGCTCTACGTCGCCACCGCGCCATCGGTATATCGCCTGTTTCGTGTCACCAACAATTAAGTTTTTGTGACCCGACGCCAACGAATTGTCGATTAAAGGCATTAAATTTTGCCATTGTAAAATTGATGTATCCTGAAATTCATCAATAAGATAGTGTTTGTATTTTTCGCCGATACGTTCGTAAACAAAGGGAATTGGCTGGGTTAATACTATGTCTAAAATGCGCTTATTGAATTCTGAGATGTGCACCGAATTGTTTTCAGAACGCAGGTTGTCGATTATCTTTTCAATTTCGTTGAATAGAGCAACGGCATATAGGTTTTGACTTATTAAAAGATTGAGCTCATAATTTTTCAACTCGGCATTCAGTATTGCACTAATACTTTGGCATTTTTCGCGCAAGACTTCTTTAATGGAATCAATTTTTTGCTTTTCATCAATGCTTGCGTCAGGGGCGTACCATTTATTTTCTTCAATGGCTTTGAATGATCGGTTGTTTTTGATCTTGTCAAAATCAAGTGCGGAAATTCTTTTTAATACCCCATGCAGACCGTTTTTTTTGTATAAAAATTCGACACCTGTTAAACCTTGCTGCTGCATCAATAGCAAGGCAGCATCGGCTTCTTGTTTTAAATTGTTTTCAAAGTCCTTTATTTTCGCAGTATACTCTTTGTTGAGTTCAACAAAATGTGCCAAATCAAAATTCCGCAGTTTTTGAATGTGACGGTAACCTTGCTCTTTAAGCAATTGCGGCGCCACTTCCTTTAATTCTTTTTCAATGTTCCACGACTTTTCTTCTTCGGCCTGAAACTTTGAATACTTCAAGAGGGCGGTGGTGAGTTCTTTATTTTCTCCAACCTTGGCGATCAGTCCATCAACAGCTCTTGAAATCAGTGACTTTTCATCGAGTTCTACTTCAAAATTCACAGGTAACTTCAATTCATGGGCGAAGGCACGCACCACGCGAAGCATAAACTTGTCGATCGTGGTGATGTTGAAATCACCGTAGTTGTGTAATATCGCCGTGAGTATGCTTTTTGATTTTTCGCGAATAAACACTTCACCGATAGAGCGTTCGTCCATTAAAGTATTGAGCAGAGTTTGTTCACCTCCTGACAATTTCACTTTGTTGGCAAAGGCATCGAGCGCACCAAGCACTCTTTCTTTCATTTCGTTGGCTGCTTTGTTGGTGAAAGTAACCGCGAGTATGCATCGAAATGCAAAAGGACTATCGTCTTGCATTAGTATAGACAAGTATTCTTTTACGAGCGTAAAAGTTTTACCGGAACCTGCAGAAGATCGATAGACGAGGAAATTTTGTTCTTGAGTAATCACCCTTGAAAAGTACAAAATTATTGGGACAACACCTGTTGATCTTTGGCTTTGGAAAACAATTTTTTGAATACTCAGGCAACCTCTCTTTTGTTTTGAAGTCTTGTATATAAGTAATCGTACCTGTTCTTTTAAATCCAGCGAACCCCTGCTATTGTCCTTTTGAATCCTCATTCTTCCCGGTCAACAATAGCAGGGGTTTTATTTTTTTTAAGGCCACCGTATTCTCTTATCTTTACCTCGTGTTAAAAAAATTATCATTGTTTATATTGTTGCTTGTCGTTGTGTTTTGTACATGGAATTGCAATGTTATTTTATACGGTATTCATCAAGGCGTTGGACAAATAAAAATTATCCGCGAAGCGAAACCTCTCGACGAAGTACTTGCCGATCCTAACTTTCCTGATTCTTCCAAAGCAAAACTGAGATTGATTCAGGAGATCAAAAAATTCGCGGTTGATTCGCTCGGCATTTTTGAAAGCAAAAACTACACATCGCTGTATGATCAGCACGGAGAGCCAATAATGTACGTAATAACAGCCTGTGATCCCTTTGCTTTCAAACCCTATGAATGGCATTTTTCATTTTTAGGAAAATTCACTTACAAAGGACACTTCAAAAAAGAAAGGGCAGAAGACGATTTGAATGAGCTGAAGGCAGAAGGGTACGACATAGAGTTGGGTACAGCAAAAGCATATTCTACTTTGGGTTGGTTTAAAGATCCGATTTTGTCGGGAATGCTGACAAGTCCCCCCGGATCCTTAGCACGCTTGATTATCCACGAACTCACGCACGGCGCACTATACATCAAAGACAGTGTGACTTACAATGAAAATTTAGCGACTTTTGTTGGTGATCAAGGCGCCATCTTATTTTTAAAGCACAAGTATGGAGCTGAGTCGAAGGAGATGAAAGATTATTTAGGCAATATTGACGACATCGAACGATTTTCGGCGCACATACTTTCAGGAATGAAAGAAATGGAACAACTTTATGCGAGTGTTGATTTTCAGCATTTAGCCATCGCTGACAAGAGGAAAGAAAAACGTGAACGGATACAAAAAATAATGACTGCGGCCGACACTTTGCCTTTCTACAACAAGAAAAAATTCGCGGAAATATTTTCGCCGAAATTTGAGGTCAACAACAATTTTTTTCTCACTTACGTGATGTATAGAAATGAACAGAATTTGTTCGAAGCAGAGTTTCGAAACAAATCCCATTCAAATTTCAAGGCCTATTTGAAATACCTCAAGAGCAAATACGCTACACTTTAGCTTAGGCTTCTAATACTTTTTTAGTGATGAAATCACCTACTTCAGTAGTTGATTTAGCACCTTCTTTAATTAAGTCTTCCGTAAGGCAGTTTGCTGAAATCGCAGCGGCAACAGCTGTTCTGATAGCTTTTGCTTCTTCATTTAAGTTGAATGCCGACTCAATCATTAATGCAGCCGACAAAATTGTTCCAATTGGGTTTGCAATATTTTTTCCGGCTGCTTGCGGGTAAGATCCGTGGATAGGTTCGTACAAGCCAACCTTATTTCCGGTAGAAGCAGAAGGCAATAAACCAATTGATCCAGTGATAACAGATGCTTCATCGGTTAAAATATCACCAAACATATTTTCAGTCAACACCACGTCGAATCTTCTTGGATTTTGAATGAGTTGCATTGCAGCATTGTCAACAAACATCATTTCCAATGTCACTTCCGGATATCCGGCAGCAAATTCTTTCACCACTTCTCTCCACAAACGGCTGGTTTCTAAAACATTTGCTTTATCCACCAACGTCACGTGCTTGCGGCGTTTCATCGCCAAGTCGAAAGCAACTTTTGTAATGCGTACAATTTCATGCTTAGAATAAGTACAGTTGTCGAAAGCAGTTTCGCCATCGGCTGACTTACCTTTTTCACCAAAATAAATACCGCCTGTTAACTCGCGGATCACTACAAAGTCGGAGCCTTCAATCACGCTTGATTTCAATGGAGACAAGTGCGCCAACGCAGGGAAATATTCAACAGGACGAATGTTGGCAAACAGACCCAATTCTTTTCTAATTTTTAGCAGGCCTTGTTCCGGACGAACTTTAGCATTTGGATCATTGTCGTATTTAGGATGACCAATTGCACCAAATAAAATAGCATCGGAATTTTTACAAACCTCCAATGTCTCATCAGGCAAAGGAACACCGGTTGCATCAATGGCGCAGGCACCCATCAAAACTTCTGTATATACAAATTCATGTTTGAATTTTGTGGCAATGGCGTCCAATACTTTTATAGACTGATCAATGATTTCGGGACCGATACCGTCGCCTTTAATAACTGCAATTTTAAACTTCATAGGTCGAATTAATTTTGGCAAATATAATAAAATGAATGTATGTAGAAACCCTTGTGATTTGACGTGAAAGCAAAAAAATCCCTCTGAATTTCAGAGGGATTTTTTTTATGCTAAAACTCTTTTTTGCTCGTATTCCTTTATTTTGTCTTTGATGCTTAAAAGGTAATCGATGTTGTCGAAACCATTGATCATACATACTTTTTTGTAAGCATTGATTTCAAAAGTTTCGCTTTCTCCGCTTGCCGTAATTTGAATGAACTGGTTTTCAAGATCCACCTTAATTTCAGACTTTGGATCTGCCTCGATCGCTTTAAATATTTTTTGTAAAAACGATGCACTCACAGTGATAGGTAATAAACCATTGTTCAGGGCGTTGTTTTTAAAAATGTCGGCAAAGAATGAAGAAACCACCACTTTAAAGCCATAATCATGTATGGCCCAAGCAGCGTGTTCACGGCTTGATCCGCAGCCGAAATTTTTACCGGCTACTAGAATTTTACCACTGTATTTAGTGTCATTCAGCACGAAGTCTTTTGGCGTATTGTCGCCATTGTATCTCCAGTCTCTGAATAAATTTTCGCCAAAACCATCACGCGTTGTTGCTTTCAAAAAGCGCGCAGGAATAATTTGATCGGTGTCTATGTTTTCTACAGATACTGGTACTGCAGTGCTGATTAAAGATTGAAACTTTTCCATACTTTTTAAACTAAATTAATTCTCTAACATCTGTTAAGTATCCGTTGATTGCTGTGGCTGCGGCAGTGGCAGGGCTCGCTAACAAAGTGCGAGCGCCAGGACCCTGACGCCCTTCAAAATTTCTATTCGATGTCGACACGCAATATTCTCCCGCAGGAACTTTATCATCGTTCATCGCCAAACATGCAGAGCAGCCTGGTTGGCGAATTTGAAAACCTGCCGCTTCCAGCACTTTGTCTATGCCTTCCGCGTAAATTTGTTTTTCTACTTGTTTTGATCCCGGAACAATATATGCTTTTACATTGGCTGCTTTTTGTCGGCCTTTTACCACTTCGGCAACGATTCTAAAATCTTCAATGCGCGCATTGGTGCAACTTCCTACGAAAACATAATTGATGGCTTTACCCAATAATTTTTGTCCCGATTCTAGCCCCATGTATTCCAATGCTTTGTTGAACGATTCTCTTTCTTTAATATCATCGATATCACTTGCAGAAGGTACGTTCTCATTGACTTTTATGCCCATTCCCGGATTGGTTCCATAGGTGATCATTGGTGCGATGTCCGCTGCGTCGTAGGTGTACTCAGCGTCAAAAACGGCGTCCGCATCACTGAATAATTCTTTCCATTCAGATACTGCAGTGTCAAAAGCAGCTCCTTGAGGCGCAAACTTCTTGCCATTAACGTAGTTGAAGGTCGTTTCGTCGGGCGCAATCAATCCGCCTCGAGCTCCCATTTCAATGCTCATATTACAGATGGTCATACGCGCTTCCATACTCAAGCTGGTGATCGCTGAACCTGCGAACTCAATGAAATACCCCGTTCCACCGCCTGCCGTTAATTTAGCAATGCAGTATAAAATTATATCTTTTGAATGAACGCCTTTTTTTAATTCGCCTTCAATATTGATACGCATTCTCAAAGGTTTGTTTTGCAACAAACATTGTGTCGCTAAAACTTGCTCTACTTCGCTTGTGCCGATGCCAAAAGCGATACAGCCAAAAGCACCATGAGTGGAAGTATGACTGTCACCACAGACCATCGTCATTCCTGGACGTGTAATTCCCAATTCGGGTCCGATCACGTGCACAATGCCTTGGTAAGGATGGTTGAGTCCGTACAATTCCACACCAAATTCAGCACAGTTGCTGATCAATTGATCCACTTGTTTTCGTGACAAATCGTTCTGAATTGGCAAATGCTGATTTTCAGTAGGTACGTTGTGGTCGGCAGTAGCCACTACTTGTTTGGTATTGAATACAGGAATACCTCTTTTTCTAAGTCCTTCAAAAGCCTGTGGTGAAGTAACTTCGTGAATGTAATGGATATCGATGTAAAATACTTCGGGTCCATCGGGTATGGTAGTGACAACGTGCTTGTCCCAAATCTTGTCAAATAAGGTTTTTCCAGACATATAAATAAGTGCTTTGTTTTAATTTAATAGTAGAGTAGAGGCTTAGCTTTTTAAAATAGCTAACAAATCCTCGTCGCTTACCGTTTTTTGTTTGTCGGCTACTTTGATGAATTTCGCGTAAATCACATTTAATTCATCTTTAGTAACATTGTACCCCAGTAATTTTGCTTTGTACGCAACAGCTGCTCTTCCGCTTCTGGCGGTAAGTGTAATGGTGCTTTGGTCAACACCAACATCCAAGGGATTCATGATTTCGTAATTTTCGCGGTGTTTGATTACGCCGTCTTGGTGAATGCCTGAAGAGTGGGCGAAGGCATTGTCTCCGATAATGGCTTTGTTGGCCTGAACAGGCATTTTCATGATGTCAGCAACCATGCGACTGGTTTTTGCCAAAAGTTTTGTATTGATATTGGTGTCGTAACCCAAGTGGCTGTGTTGTTTCAAAATCATCACCACTTCTTCTAAGGCAGTATTTCCAGCGCGTTCTCCAATCCCGTTGATAGTGCATTCAACCTGACGGGCACCATTGAAAACACCGCTGACCGAGTTGGCAGTTGACAAACCTAAGTCATCGTGGCAATGCGTCGAAACGGTACATTTTTCAATGCCTTTCACGTTTTCCATCAAGAACTTAATTTTCTCACCATACTGTTGCGGCAAGCAATAACCGGTGGTATCAGGAATATTCAACACAGTTGCACCAGCATTGACAACCGCTTGAATCACTTTGGCTAAAAAAACATTGTCGGTTCTTCCTGCGTCTTCTGCATAAAACTCAACATCTTCAACAAAGGTTTTGGCGTACTTAACGCAAAAAACTGCTTTCTCTAACAATTGCTCCTCTGTCAAACGCAACTTATGCACACGGTGCATCTCTGAAGTAGCGATACCGGTATGAATTCTACCTCTTTTTGCAAAAGCAATAGATTCTCCTGCTACTTTAATGTCTTGTTCTACGGCTCTAGATAATGCGCAAATGGTTGCGTTTTTAATTGCTTTTGAAATTTGAACCACTGATTCAAAATCGCCCGGACTAGATACTGGAAATCCAGCTTCAATGATATCAACACCTAATTCCTCTAGTTGTAGAGCAATAATGATTTTTTCTTCAGTATTTAATTTGCAGCCTGGCACTTGCTCGCCGTCGCGCAATGTGGTGTCAAAAATGTCAACTTTCTTAGTCATATTGAATTTGATAATCTAGGTTATAGTCGATCTAGGATTTCAAAACTATACAATTGTTATTTTGTTCTGAAAAATTCCTTGATTCATATTCTTCCATTTAATTACGTTCAAACTTTTTTGTATATTTGATATATCATAACAATAAGTTGATTTACAGAATATTGAATTTTTAATATTTTTGATTATTATACTATGTCTATAAAGAATTCAGACCAATTGTTTCAATTGATCAAGACCTTAACAAAGGGAGAGAAAAGGCATTTTAAATTGGTGGTAACGCGGCATAAAGGTGGCGAAAACGCTAAGTTTTTAAAGCTTTTCGACCTGATCGACAGCATGCCTAATTATAACGAAGAAAAAATTCTAGACAAGGAAAAGAGTATTAGTCCCGCACAATTACCTAACCTCAAGCAACACTTGTACAAGCAAGTGATGCAAAGCTTACGCATGCTGCACGCGTCCAATGACATAGATTTGAAAATCAGAGAGCAAATTGACTATGCTAGTATTTTATACAACAAATGCCTTTACCAGCAAAGTGCCAAGGTGCTAGAAAAGGCAAAGGAAATGGCGAAAAAGTTCGGAAAAACAGTGCTACTGCTTGATATTCACGAAATAGAAAAAAAACTGGTCACCAAGTTTGTGCGCAGAAATATTCAGAACAGGGTAGAAGAGTTAATACCCGAAGGAGAGCGCCTTCAATCACAGTTGAACAACATCAATACTTTCTCGAATTTATCAATGAAAATCTATGCTTTCTACTTAAAAATAGGTTTTATACGTAACAGCAAAGACTTTGAATTAGCCAATAGTTTTTTATATTCAACATTACCTGTTTTTCAAGAAGCACTTTTGTCAACAGAAGAAAAAATACATTTATTTGACTCGTTGGTGGGTTACTACTTTTTTACGCAGGACTACAATCGAGGCTATGATTACGCTAAAAAATGGGTGGCTCTTTTTGATGAAAATCCGAGTTTGATCATTTCTAAATTAGAGATGTACATCAAAGGAGTCAACAGCTTGCTGAAATCACAATCAAAACTGAGTTTGTTTAACGACTTCTTGGACACAAACCGAAAATTCGAAGAAGTTAAGACTTTGCCTGATATTTTTATTCCCGACAATGTCAGTATTCAACTCTTTAAATACTCTTCAAAACACAAGATTGAATGCTACTTTATGTTGGGTGAATTCGACAAGGGCGCTTTGGAAGTCGACAAAATTGCAATTGACTTAGAATACTTTAAAGAAAAGCTCAATCAATACGACTTGTTGCTTTTTTACTACAAGTTTGCCTGCATGTATTTTGGTAATGACCAGTACAAAGAGGCGGTTCATTATTTGAATGAGATCATCAACACAAAGGATGTTGATTTGCGCGCCGACATTCTGAGTTTCGCGCGTATATTGAATTTAATTTCGCACTACGAATTAAAAAACAATGACTTGGTCGATTATTACGTGAAGTCAACCTATCGTTTTTTGAGCAAGAAGGAAGACTTGCATTTGTTTCAAACTCGTATCATTCGCTTTTTGAAAAAACTCAATGTTGTGCGCACCGACAAAGAACTGCGTACGGCTTTCAAGGATTTGCGCGACCAACTGGCGCCACTGACAGGCAATCCTTATGAAAAAAGAGCCTTTATGTATTTCGATATTATTTCGTGGTTAGAGTCAAAAATTTACAACAAACCTGTGCAGGAGATTATTCAATCGAAAGTATTGAAAAGAGCCGTAGATCAAAACTCAAAACAATATGAATAAAATTTGTGAACCATTTTAATTTGCGCTCGTTAAAGAAGAACGACGAATTTACTAAAACAAAATTTATGCTCTATCTTATTTCATCGCTTATTGCAGTCTCTATTTTGATGGGTCTGTTTGCTGTCCGCAACAAAAAGAAAGTTCAGCCTGTTTTGCTTTTGGTGAAGAAGAACAATATGCATCGGTGATATAAACAAAGGAGAAACACTCGATCGGAACACATACATTTAAAAACAAATGCTATGAAAAAAAGTACGACTTTATTATCCGCCCTTTTCTTTGCTGCAATAAGCATCAATGCTCAAAATAAGAGCACAAGCAACAATGAAATAAAAAATAACTCAAGTACTTTAACAGCGTCTTCTGATGAGGGTGCAGGCAGCGGATCAGGCGGCAGCAGCGCTAGCACCACATTGTCGCAAACTGAAATCGCGCCCTGTGCGGCAATGAACGCTATCGAATTCAGCAGTACGCTGTCTGCGCTGGAGTCAAAAAATTTTTCTGATTCAAAAATGGAGCTGGCAAAACAAATTGCAAACAGTAATTGCTTTTCAACCGATCAAGTGTATCAGTTGATGAAACTTTTTGCGTCGGAAGATCAAAAAGTAGAGCTCGCGAAATATTGCTATATAAAAACAACAGATCAAAAGAATTACCAGCAACTATACGATGGATTTGTTTACAAAGGCAGTATTGACGAGCTAAGCGCATACATCAAAGCAAAAAACTAGAATGTGCTGCATAAAAAAAACGCCTTGAATTTCAAGGCGTTTTTCATTTCCTGTATTCAGGAGTTTAGCGCGGAGAGGGGGGAACCGCATACACTTAAATATTGCCTTGTTTCGTATTCCTCTTAAATCCTGTAAATCCTTTGTGAATTCAATGATAACAATGAATATACTAAAATAATCAAAGTTTAAATAAATGCAAATAAATATAATTAAGTGGACTAATTGTGGACTAACAATGGACTATTTATTTATATTTGAAGCATGGCAACAATAAAATTCTTCATTCAAAGTAAAAATAATCCGGCTGGGATTTATGTAAGATTAAGAGAAGGGCGAAAGATTGATGCAAAAGCAAAAACCAAATATGCAATTAATCCAAACGACTGGAGTGCAATTAAAGGACAGCCAAAAAACTTAAAAGATGAAAGCTTTAAGAAGTTAAATGAAGACTTAACCGCTTTAAGCACCAAATTATTGAACCACTATAATAGTAGTATTAATAAACTTGCAATCAATTCTCATTGGTTAAAGGATTTTATTGAGCCACCTCAACAGGCTGGATCAATTCCTGAAAAGCTGTTGGATTACTTTGATTATTATGCTTTACATAAGAAAAGCACGCTTAAACCGTCCACTTATACTAAGCTTCATGTGAATAAGCATTTGCTTGAGAGATTTCAGAAGGCAACTAAAACAGAATACTTAATAAAAGATGTAAACGCAGCATTTAAATTGAATTTTGAAGCCTATTGCATAAAGGAGAATTACGCCCCGAATACAATCGCTAGAACAATAAAATTCATTAAAACTATTTGTTACCATGCTCGGAACAATGGAATAGAAACACATTTTCAGTTAAATAGCATCACTGCTAAAATTGAGAAAGTTGAAAAGATCTTTTTGACTATTGAAGAGATGAATAAAATTGAAAGCAGTGATAAAATAAAAACCGAACACTTACTAAATGCACGTGATTGGTTAATCATTAGTTGCGAAACTGGACAAAGGGTTTCCGATTTCATGCGATTTACAAAGGATCAAATTAGAAATGAAGGCAAAGTGCCATTGATTGAGTTTACGCAAGTTAAAACGGGTAAAATCATGGCTGTTCCTTTGAGCAATAGAGTAAGGGCAATCTTAAAAAAGAGGAACGGCGACTTTCCGCGAAAAATAAGCGACCAGCGTTATAATGAGTATATCAAAGATGTTTGTAAGCTGGCTGAATTAAGTGAAAAAATCCAAGGCAGTAAGATTGATAAGGAAACCAATCGTAAAATAAGTGGCGTATTCCCAAAACACGAATTAGTCACTTCTCATATTGGCAGACGTTCCTTCGCTACTAATAATTACGGACGCATTCCTACTTCCTTGCTTATAAATGTAACAGGTCATTCCACAGAATCTATGTTCTTAGAATACATCGGTAAAACTGTTACGGAGAAAGCTGTTCAATTGGCGGAATACTTTAAATAGGTAAAAATTTAGGGGGGGGGGTGTCCTTCTGTTGAATGTATTTTCGGTTTCCTTTTTTGAAGACGGGAGGGGTATATCAGTACCTTTAATGTACGGTAGATAGAAATATTTTATTTATTTGAGTGGTATATTGTCGGGAGTAAAGTACAACTCAATCACTTTTTAACAACTAAAAGCCACTAGGATCATTTTGTGATCGCGTTTACACAGTATATAGAGTTTATAACCACCTTCCCCATTTTTTCTTATTTTAACCCCTCCAAATACTAAAACAAAGTTGACATGTTTGAACAAACCTTTAAAAATATTGATGACATACTGCATAAAGATGCTGGTTGTGGCAGTGAATTAGACTACGTAGAGCAAACCTCATGGGTGTTGTTTTTAAAGTATCTTGATGATTTAGAAAAGGACAAAGCCACTGCTGCTGAGCTATCAGGTAAAACTTACAACAGTATAATTGCTCCAGAATATCAATGGAGCAAATGGGCTGCTCCTAAAGACAGTGATGGAAAACTTGACCACCACAATGCTTTAACTGGTGATGATTTAGCTGATTTTGTTAATATTCAGCTATTCCCTTACCTCAAAAAGTTTAAGGCAGATGCCACTAGTGCAGCAACTTTAGAATATAAAATTGGTGAGATATTTTCTGAACTTAAAAACAGAATCCAAAGTGGCTATAATCTACGTGAGGTAATTAACCGCATTGATGAACTAAGGTTTAGAACCCATGCAGAAAAGCATGAAATGAGTCACCTCTATGAAGATAAAATCAAGAACATGGGTAATGCTGGGCGTAATGGTGGTGAGTATTACACCCCTCGTCCTTTAATTAGAACCATTGTTAAGGTGGTTAATCCTAAAATTGGCAATAAAATTTATGATGGTGCTGTAGGTTCTGCTGGCTTCTTGGTAGAAGCATTTGACTATTTAAGGTCAAGCAAAAACTTAACTACCAAAGACATTGAAACCCTTCAAAAGACTACCTTCTATGGTAAAGAGAAGAAATCATTGGCTTACATCATAGGCACAATGAACATGATTTTGCATGGTGTAGAAGCACCAAATATTATTCATACCAACACACTGGCAGAAAACCTATCAGATATTCAAGAGAAAGACCGCTATGATATAATATTAGCAAATCCTCCATTTGGTGGTAAAGAAAGGGCTGAAGTACAACAAAACTTCCCTATTAAAACTGGTGAAACAGCATCGTTGTTTTTACAGCATTTCATTAAAATACTAAAGGCAGGTGGTAAAGCTGGTGTTGTAATTAAAAACACCTTTTTAAGCAATACAGATAATGCATCTGTTAGTTTGCGTAAACTATTGTTAGAGAGTAGCAACTTGCATACAGTGTTAGATTTACCTGGAGGAACATTTACTGGTGCAGGAGTTAAAACTGTGGTATTGTTCTTTGATAAAGGTGCAGCCACTAAAAAAGTATGGTTCTATCAGCTCAATTTAGACAGGAATTTAGGTAAAACCAATGCCCTTAGTGAAAAGGATTTGGCTGAATTTGTTGAGCTACAAAAAACCTTTGCTGATAGTGAAAACTCTTGGACTGTAGATGTAAAAAGAATTGACCAAACTACTTTTGACCTAAGTGCTAAAAATCCAAACAAAAAGGAAGAAGCAGCTTTGCGTCAGCCTCAAGAGATATTAGAGCAAATGAAGGCTTTAGATGAAGAAAGTGCTGATATTTTAAACTCAATTTTGGAATTGATATGAAACAAGGTTGGGAATTAAAAAGGCTTGATGATGCTTGTGAAGTTGAATACGGAACAAGAGTCGTCAACAAAAGAGATGGTGGAACTATCTACCCAGTTTATGGTGGTGGTGGTGCAACATTTTTCATGGATACTTTTAACCGAGAAAATTGTTTTATTGTTGCAAGATTTGCAATGTCACAGCAATGCACAAGATTTGTGGAAGGTAAATTTTTTCTTAATGATAGTGGTCTAAGTGTAAAGCCAAGAAACCAAAAGGTCATTTTGCAAGATTTTTTAAACTTGCAAATGCTGTTTCTAAACGACCACATTTATTCACTGGCTAGGGGAACTGCTCAAAAAAATCTTGATGTACCAGCGTTTAGAGACATAGAAATATGTTATCCAACATCTCTCCAAGAACAAAAACAAATTGTCTCCATTTTAGATTCAGCATTTTCTGCCATAGCAAAAGCAAAAGCCAATGCAGAACAAAACCTAAAAAACGCCAAAGAACTTTTTGAAAGTTATTTGCAAGGAGTGTTTGAGAATAAAGGGGAGGGTTGGGAAGAGAAGACTTTAGAACAAATTTCAACAACTTTTGGAAGAGGTAAGTCAAAACATAGACCTAGAAATTATGAGAAACTTTATGGAGGCGTTTATCCATTTATCCAAACGGGAGATGTAAGAAATTGCAATCATTATATAACAGAACACACACAAACGTATAGTGAATTAGGGCTTGCGCAAAGTAAACTTTGGCCAGCAGGAACTATTTGTATTACAATTGCAGCAAATATTGCTGAAACAGGTGTTTTAACTTTTGATGCTTGTTTTCCTGATAGCATAATTGGAATTGTTGTTAATGATAAATTAGCTGACAGGAATTTTGTTGAGTATTTATTACAATCATTCAAAGTAAGGATTCAAGCATTGGGCAAAGGAAGTGCTCAGGCTAATATAAATATGGGAACTTTTGAAAATGAATTATTTCCATTTCCACCAGTTAAAGAACAAAAGAAAATCGTCCTAAGACTTGATGCCATATCAACAGAAACCAAAAAACTAGAATCCATCTACCAACAAAAGATTGCTGATTTAGAAGAATTAAAAAAATCTCTTCTTCAAAAAGCATTTAATGGGGAATTAAAAACTGATAAACAACTTGCTTTATGAATGAAGCAGAAACAAGAGCAGAACTCATTGACCCTAAACTAAGGGCTTGTGGTTGGGGTGTTGTAGAGGAAAGCAAAATTCTTCGTGAATACAACATTACTGATGGTAAAATTCAAGCTGGTGGTGGTAGGGCTAAAAAACTTACTGCTGATTATGTGTTGGTTTACAAAGGCATTAAACTAGCTGTTGTTGAAGCCAAAAGCAATGATTTAGAAGTTGGTGAAGGGGTGGCTCAAGCCAAGTTGTATGCAGAGAAATTAAATTTAGAAACTACCTATTCTACCAATGGTAATGAGATTTACAGCATCTGTTTAAAAACAGGTGAAGAAGCTTTGGTGGGTGCATATTTAAGTCCGCAAGAACTATGGAATAAAACCTATGCAGAAACCAACGCATGGAGAGAGAAATTTGCTGCTGTGCCTTTTGAAGACAAAAGTGGTAGCTGGCAATTGAGGTACTACCAAGAACTAGCAGTTAAAAACACTTTGGAGGCTGTTGCCAACAACAAAGACCGCATATTATTAACCCTTGCAACAGGTACAGGTAAAACAGCAATATCATTTCAAATAGCTTGGAAACTGTTTCAAACACGCTGGAATTTAAAGAAAGATGGCAGCAGAAGACCACGCATTTTATTTTTAGCAGATAGAAATATATTGGCAAGTCAGGCATTTAACTCCTTCTCCTCTTTCCCAGAAGATGCCTTAGTTAGAATAAAACCTGAAGAGATAAGAAAAGCAGGTAGAGTGCCCACCAACGGCAGTATATTTTTTACCATCTTTCAAACCTTTATGAGTGGCACTGATGCTGAAGGCAAGCCAGCACCTTATTTTGGAGCTTACCCCAATGATTATTTTGACTTCATTATTATTGATGAGTGCCACAGAGGTGGAGCAAATGATGAAGGAAACTGGAGAGGTATTTTAGAATATTTTTCACCTGCTGTGCAATTGGGGTTAACTGCTACTCCTAAAAGAAAAGACAACGTAGATACCTACAAATATTTTGGTGAACCTGTGTACATCTACAGCTTAAAAGAAGGAATTAACGACGGATTTTTAACTCCGTTTAAAGTGAAGAGAATTAAAACCACCTTAGATGATTACCTATACACTGCTGATGATGAAGTGGTAGATGGTGAAGTACAACAAGGTAGATTGTACCAAGAGAAGGACTTCAATAAAATTATTGTCATTAAAGAAAGAGAAGCCAAACGTGTAAAGATTTACATGGATGAAGTTGACCAAAATGAGAAGGCAATTGTGTTTTGTGCCAATCAGGAGCATGCTGCTGCTGTTAGAGATTTAATTAATCAATACAGTAAATCAAAAAACACAAATTATTGTGTGCGTGTAACAGCAAATGATGGAACTATAGGAGAGCAATTTTTAGCTGAATTTCAAGACAACGAGAAAACAATTCCCACAATATTAACTACATCACAAAAGCTATCTACTGGTGTTGATGCTAGAAATGTGAGAAATATTGTGCTGCTTAGACCAGTAAATTCAATGATTGAGTTTAAACAAATTGTAGGTAGAGGAACACGTATGTTTGATGGCAAGGAGTTCTTCACTATTTATGATTTTGTTGATGCCTACCATCATTTCTCAGACCCTGAATGGGATGGTGAACCAATAGATGACAATCCTACAGGAACTGGAGCTAGTGAACCTACTCCTCCATATAAGAAGAAAGAACCTAAAGACGATGATGAACATGAAGGTGGTGAAAAGGAGAAGCGTAAGAAGCTTAAAATACGCTTGAGAGATGGCAAGGAGAGAGAGATTCAACACATGATGTCAACTTCCTTTTGGGGAGCAGATGGAAAGCCAATTTCAGCAGCAGAATTTATGGAAGGTTTGTTTGGTGAACTTCCTAAGTTGTTTAAAAGTGAAGATGAGTTGCGCAGTATATGGAGTAATCCACTAACACGAAGAGTTCTACTTGAAAAATTGGGAGAAGCTGGCTTTGCCAAGGATGATTTACAAACCCTACAAAAGCTAGTGAACCTAGAGAAAAGTGATCTATTTGATGTACTGGAATATGTTTTCAATAGTGATATTAGAACCATGACTCGTGAAGAAAGAGTGGCGGCAGCTAAGGCAACTATATTTGCCTTACTCAACGACAAGCAAAAGGAGTTTATTGATTTTGTACTCACTAAATATGTTGAAACAGGTGTTGAAGAACTTGACCAAGAGAAACTACCGTTACTACTTACCAATAAATATCAATCGTTGGAAGACGCAAAATCTATATTGGGTGAAGTGAAAGGCATAAGCGACTTGTTTATTGGCTTTCAGAAGCATTTGTATGAGAGTAGGGTGGCATAAATAGTTGAAGTATGAAGAAAGAGAAAGCAGTATTAAAAATCGTCATTAAAGGCCAATGGTTTGATGAAATAGCATCAGGTAAGAAAAAAATTGAATATAGAGAACAAACGCAGTTTTGGATAAGCCGCCTTTATGATAAAGAGAGCAACAAACGTCACTACGATTTAATAGAGTTCATAAATGGCTATAATGCTGATGCTCGCAGAATGATTACTAAATATGATGGTTTTAGCAAGAGGGGCGACCAATTTCTAATTAAAGTGGGAAAGATAATTTCAAAACCAAAGAAGTGAAATAGATGATGTATATGGGCTTGTAGATTAAATGAAAGATTCAGAACAAATCAATAATATCACCGATTTAGTTACGGAGAATGCAGATACATTAATTCATATTGTCTCTACATCCGATATTATTGATGACATTCCTTTCGCAGGCTCTTTGGTTAAACTTTTTAAGATTGGTATAAACTACAAAGAGCAACTATTTGCAAAGAAAATATTACGTTTTTTGATGGAGATAAAGGATATTTCCCCAAAAGAGAGAACTAAATTTTTAGATGATTTAGAAAAAGCATCTGTCGTAGAGAATGTTGGTGAGACATTATTAACTCTTTTAGAAAGGTTTGAGGATGGAAGAAAAGCTACGTTACTGGCTAAATTATGTAAAGCGAAAATTCATGCGCAAATAGATGAAGAACAATTTTTCCGGCTTTCTCACATTGTTCTGAATTCTTACTATCCTGATTTGCTAAAGTTAAAGCAGTTTCATCCTTTTCATATTCCTGAAGATAATCTAAAAGCATCTTTATTGTCACTGGGATTAATATGGGAGACGACTTTTTCTCAGTCATTTGAGGATGAAGAAGGGAAAAGAAAGTTAGTGCCTCGTTGCTCTTTAACTCAGTTAGGAGAGGATTTGGATAAAATTATACAGACTGGCTGAAAAATCGATGTTTTTCAATATTGATACCTTGCAAACTGATAATTCTCGTCACTATCTTGTAAATCCACAATATGATTTTCCGATTGCATTAAATGCAAGTTTTCTGATTCAGTCCAATACATTACCAATGACTTCTGAATGGCTAATGTCTGCTTTTCGTTGAGTTGCAAATAAACGTGTTTGGCAATAACTTCAATGTCAGATGTGTCGGGAAAGTTATTGTCAGATTTAACAAAGGTGATAACCCAATTGATAGTTGGGTCTTGTTGGAGTGGTAGAGTTGATATGAAGGATTTGAAAGTCATGCAGTAAAATTAAGAAATTACTTTTGATGAAATAATATATCTGGTGGGTGATTGTGTTTGATTTAAGGTGAGGAATAGACAAGGATGTTTTATTTCGCGGTTAAAAATCAAAGGGGGTGGGTTTCTTTCTTGAGCCTATAGACCGCCAACACCGACACAACCCCCTTTAATTGCCTTCATGAAATTTTTAAAATTTCAAGACGAGAAACCTAGGGGTAAACTAAAGCACCCACCAACAGTAGCTTGTAATGAAGCTAAGAAATCTTTCATCCTCTTTGTGGCAAAGAGTGCATTTCAGTCCATAGTCGTCACAAACGCTGCTGGGGTCAGGCATGGCATCATAAAGCGCTTGCATCTTTTGCTTGTCTAGGTATCTGCCGTCACGATCGAAATCACTTTGAGTGTAAAACTTGTACAGTGATGCACCAATCTTCTTTTTTATTGCCTCGGAGTGGTCTTTGGAGCAATAACGATAGCAGGCCAGATCAATGGGGTTGTTGCCAGAGAATGTGCGCTGACTGTAGTTGAGAACATGAAAAGTGTATTTATACTGTCCAAGATCTTTTAGTATCATTAAAGTAATGCCCAATGCTTTGGCGGCTTCGACGGCGAGCGGGGTAAATTGCTTGGTTGACACTAAGACCGCATTAGAGGCTCCGCAATCCACTAAAACTTCATGGAGTGCACAAACTTCAAATGCAGTTTTTTCGCTGTCCAAGCGCTTTAAATCAACTAAAACAAGGTGCTCAATTTTTCCAGTAGTAATGCGGTAAGAAAAATCAATGCTGTGTAGTTTTGATTGTCCGGGAAGTTGGTAGTCAGATTGAAAATTAGATGTTTCATCGCTGAGTTGTTGTTTGATTGCGTTGATGATTAAGTTCATGGTGGAGTGGATTTAAGCGTTAAGCAGCTATTTTGTGATTTAAAGTTGTAGAAGAATTTAGTGTTAATGCGTTCGGAGGTACGCTTGAGCTTTCGTTTAAAGAGATTATGTAATCTTTAAATTCATGATAGTACTTTTCTACAGTCTTTCTATTCATGTTGCAGAAACGACTGATTTTCCGTTGGCTGATCTTTCCATATCTGTAAAAGTCCCATTCTTCAATTATCAGGTACAGCCGATGTCTAGAGTCGTTGCTAGTTTTCTTAGATCTTTCGGTTCTGCAAACATTTAGCTTTTCAGATCTAGTTAGTCCAGAATCGACAGCAAAAACTATTTTCCTTTTCTTGGAGCTGTATTTAGGTTTTAGTGTTCCGTCATCCTTGTATCTGAAAATAGAACGTACAATATCGAGTACTTGATCGAATGATAACGGATTGGCACAAGCGTAGGAATTTACACTGCTCATTAGTTGAATAGTCCTTTTCTTTGTTAATTGAGGATTCAGATAAACTAGATTGTTGCAGTAGCTAAGAAGGAAGTGTTTTCTTTTTCCTTCACTTATTTTATGCATAGCTATACCGCAGTTGATTACATCATATCCGTCCCAATTAACAATGTGCTTTTCTCCATCAGGAATCTTAATGTGGTGCAAGTTGTTGAAGTATATTTTATCGCTAACTGCCCCCGTGTCTAATGTATATGTATTCTTTTTAAGAGTTTTATCAATTACCATACACATGGGGGCAGTTTGTATAGCTGTAAAAGTGTAGGGGTCAGGATTTACATAAATGAAAGGATCAAATGAGAGGACACTAAACTGAGTAGCCTTCATTGCATTCTTGTCAGCATAATCAGTAATGCCGAGGCAGTCAATTATCTCGCTGTAGGTAGACTTAAAATTTAAGGGTGTTAATCCCGCCACTCGAACAATAACAGCGTATCCTATGCCGCCAAATGACCTGTAGCGAGCGAATACTTTATTGGCGTCCAAAATCGAAACATCAAAGTCAGAATGGTCAACGTCGATGTACAAAAGTCCTGTTGCTGAGATTATGTTTTTATCATTCTTATAACCGTCGAACAAAAAATTATAAGTGACACAAGGTATTTCAGACTTAGTCTGGTCGTACAGCTTTTTGGTGGAATTTCGGGCTTCGATAATTTTATCTGAGTACTCAGAGTATTTAATCATCTCAAACCATTCTTCAACCGGGATTGTTGAGGTGACAGTTGGCTTAGTGAAACACTCATACTGGTTGATTTTAAAGCTAGTGTTTAAAGGAATAATCTTGGCCGAATCTTTTGATTCCGGCTCTGTTTTTAGTATATTTATATGGTTCATATTATCAAGATTTAGAAGGCTTTCTGTGGTAGGGAAGCCTTTTTGTTTTAGTTTTTAATTAATTGACTTCGATGGTACTTTATCGCTTCAGAAGATTTCCCCCAGAATTCACCTTTATAAATATTTACTCCAGTAGGCTTCAAGTGTTTTGATATCCGCCAGCATTGATCACCAACAAATCCCGCATCTGGGACGAAAATGGCTTTAAGGAATTTCACCTGATATTTATTTTTGTAAACAACCCCTGTGATAACTCCAATGTGTGTTTTCTTAATAAGCACAGGTTCCCTGTATTCGTTATCATTACTGCCTTCTTGCTTTTCCGTAAACTGCACCTCTACAATATCTCCAGTAATAAATACTTTAGAGTATTTGTCACATTTAAAAGTGAAGTTTTTTGCTGGAAATAATTTTTTCGATACTTCTCGAATTTCTTTAATGTAACTGCAATCTTTTTGCAGTAAACAGAGCTTGCATAGTGATGATGATAGTTTCATATTGATGGGTTTATGATTAATAGTTTTTTTTGACGGCGGAATAAGAAGCGCAATTTCGAAATACATTACTTGAATGGCTTTAATACCGCCTCCACTTCAAGACGTTTATAGTACACGCGATTACCGATGCCGTAGGGAATTAGTTTTCCTTTCTTAGTCCAATTGTGAATTGTTGAAATATCACACTTCAGCATTTCTGATACTTCCGTGCGTGTTAAATACTCAGTGGGTGCTTTCGGCTCAAAGTTTTGTTTGAGTTCCGTTAACTGATTTTGTAAGCCTTGAAACAAAGAATTTATTTGTTCCGGTGTGAGATTGTGTAAGATTGTTGATTGTTCCATTTTCTATTGTTTTAAATTACAATGCGAAAATGGTGGAAATGCTTTGGATACAAGGGTTCGATGCTGAACCTTTTTGGGTTCGATATTGAACCTTTTTAGTTTATTTTAAGATACCCTCTTTGTATTTATTTAATACAGAGGTATAGGCTGGAAGTTTATTAGCTGGATTTCTATATGGTAATTTAGTTCCACTAATATCAACCTGAAGCTCATGCATTAAAAAATCAATAAACGCTGGTTCTGTTGTAGTAGCATTTATAGCTTTTAAAGCATCATTTTTCATTTTATGGAAAATGTAGCTATAACCCGCGACCACTGATTTTTCATTAACTGTTAATTCCTTTAACTCCAAAAACATTTGGTAAGCATAACCATTCTTGAAAATTACTGGAAAAGGATTTTTTGGTTCGTTCTCTTTTGATTTAAGTACTAGTAGCTCTTCTTCTTCCTTTGTTTTGAATAATTTTAGCGGTGCTTCTTTTAGTCTGGAAAATTCTGATTTTAGTAAACTTGGGTTAAATAAAGACATTTGATCTTCGAGCTTACTATAAATGTTACCGACAGAATAAGTGAAATCCGTTAATTCATTAACGAATATCATTAAATTTTGAGTGGAAATTTCAGGAACTATAAATTTTGTTTTAGTTCTACCATTTAACCGATCACCTATAAATTCCTTGCAATTATTAATTGAATCAATAAGTAAAATCAATTTTTTTTCAAGATCAATTCTGTGACTTTTTTTGTATTTTTCAGTAATTCGAAATAAATTTTGATATGCAGCTTTACGCCAAGCTGGAAATTCGATGGCTTTTTTTGAATCAAATTCACTCCATAAAATAAATAATTGCTGATTTAGTAAAATAAAGAGAGTTTCTATTTCTTCACAATGGTTCTCATTGGTGGGTTCTAATTCGTCCATTTTAAAATTCAATCAAACCAATTCTTCGGAATGTCTACTTTACGCATTTTACCTATTGCAAGCAGGAGAATTTCAGTAAATGGTACTTGAAGCATCGCGGAAATCTCTGCTATTTGTTCAATAGTCATTTTACGAGTATCACGCATCAACTTTTTTAATGTACGAGTATCACAACATAAAGCTTTTGCAACAGTTACCTGATTGAATTCAGCTAAGTAAAGCATCTCTGCTATTTTGTTGGAATTACGATATGGAAAATCTCGTTTCATGCTTTAAATTTAAGTAAAAGCAATTGTAGAAACAAGCGTTTAATATCATGGTTTTTAACTTTATGTTCTATTTATAAACTCATTGTTTGGATATTTTGTAGTCCAAAGTTATTTTGCAGCATTACTTCTAAACAAGGTCAAAAGGGTTATCCCACATTTGAACGTACATTCAAAAAGCCCCGTATATTAGAGAGGGGGGCAGCTTTCTTTTTCAATGATTTGCACATATAATACCTACACAATCCCATTTCAAGGCTCACATAGAAAATTTTGGAAATTTTATTTCTGTTTAACTCTACTATTGAACTCACTCGAAATCTTGTAAAAATTCAGATAAGGTTTGACTAAAAACCTTTGCTATTTCTGCTATCAAATGTATATTGGGAGTATATACACCGTTTTCTATTAATAGATAGAGTTAATGCTATCAGCCAAATGACAGTTGATCAAGTTGAAGCCGAATACGAAAAAGGCAATCCTATATTAATTCCCATTATTTGAGTCTTGCATAACAAATTGAAGACAATAGGTAAAAACAAGCAAAAAATGATATTTAGTGCATGAAGCCTCTAAGTATCAAAGACAGAAGGAAAAGAAATAAGTAAGTGGATATTATGAATGTCAGAGGTAAATTCAATCCCTCAAGAGTTGTCGAGGTGGACTAGTAATGGACTAAATAAGAAAATAAAAAACCGTAAACACTTACATATAAGTTATTTACGGTTTAAAAGAGCGGAGAGGGGGGGATTCGAACCCCCGGTAGGGTTACCCCTACGACAGTTTAGCAAACTGTTAGTTTAAGCCACTCACCCACCTCTCCAGAATTATTTTCACTTACACCAAAGCATTTTATTGCAGGGCATAAATAAGAACAGCGAGCGCAAATATACGTCTTCATTGGAGAAACAACAATATTTTACATAATTCTTTGTGTTTTTTTTTAATCGACTGAATTTCAAGTTTTTGACTGGAAAAGTGTGTTCCTACCGCAGAGAAGCACAGTTCAATACACCGATAGGACGATCAGTCCCCATCTTATAAACAACAGCGATATACTCCAATGTTACTCCTTTCAATAGCGGTGGCAGAAAAGCAGTAATACTGCTGTGCTGCGATGTTCCTGCTTTTGGGAGAACGGAAATATTTTCACCAAATGCGCCATTTGGCGATAGACGCAATACTTTTTTGTGTTTATAGGTAAATACGGTGTCGCTGGGATTTACAATTTGAATGGCTTGCACTTCATCCTGCACCACATACAAAGCAATACTGACGCTGTCGTTCACGTCGCTGTAAAAATCAACTTTCACATTTACGTTGATATTGCTTCCGTACGCATCTTTCGACATTCCAATTCCGCAAACAGCCGGTGCATTTTGAACAGAGTCGATGGCTTTTTTCCAATTACTGTAATTCGTTCCGTAATTGACCAATCCCTCAGCAATAGAAGGGTAGGAGTTAAAGCTGTTGTTGCCGGTGTTGTCGAATAAACCTTTAAAAACCGTAGAAGTATTGGTGTAAAGCGAAGTGTCTAAAAAGGTGTCTGGAAACAGTAACATTCCGTGCATTTTACTTGCGTTCACTCCGCTTAAAACACCTGTCAAAGCGGCATTAAATATGGTGCTTTCAGCGTCATCACTAAAATAATTTACCTGATCGGCAAACATATATACAAAAGAGTGGTGTTCAGAAGAAACAGTGATTTTATCAAAAATCTTTTGGGTATTGTCAACCCTGCATCCGCCGAAAAAGCAGAAAAGGAGTAGAAGCAATATTAAAAAAGGCGTTGTATTCACAGGGAATCAATAATCCATCAATAACAGTATATAAAGGTACTTATATAAGCACCAAAGCAAAATAAAAAAATGCATCGGTTTTTTACTTTCTCTATTGATTAAAAAAACTAAATTTACGCCTACTTGTATTATGAGAATTTTAAGCGCGGTATTTTTTGTATTATTCACGTCTTTGCTATTTGCGGAAGGCTCGGTAAAAAGCATTGAGTCTATTAAGAAGGAATTGAGCATTGCCAAATCAGATACATCACGGCTTCAAGCTTATTTAGATTTATCATTGATTTACAGAAAAACCAATGCGGATTCAGCATTGTACTTCGCAACAGTGGTGTACAATGAATCGAATGACAAAGAATTAAAAAGATACCGAGCTGATGGCTTATTGGCTCAGGGTATCGCCATTTTCAGAAAAGGTGATTTTAAAGAAGCATTGCGCTATTTTACTAAGTCTTTGAATTACAGTGAGTCCACTTATTATCAAAAGGGGATTTCTGCCTCTTACAATTCATTAGGTGTATACTACTATCAAATGGCCAAATATGACTTGGCTGTTGTGAATTACGAAAAGTCGATCGCCATTTCAAAAAAAATGGGGGATCAGGAGGACATCGCTAAAACAACTGGCAATATCGCAAGTATTTACTCTATTAAAGGAGATTACGACAAATCTTTAGAGTATTACCACAAAGCCCTTGAAATTGCTACTGAAATCAAAAACATGGACCAAGTGGGTTTACTGGTCAACAAGATTGGAAATGTATTTAACGACAAAGGTGAATTTGTGCAGGCTTTCAGCTACTACGAAAAGTCGCTGGAGATTTACCATAAGATTGGTGACAACCGCGGAGAATCTAACGCATACGCAAATATTGGCAACATTTATTTCAAGCAGGGTAAATACGTCAGCGCACTCGACGCTCATTACAAATCATTGAAAATCAATGAAAAAATGGGCAACAAACACGGTATTGCCAATTCATACCTCACTATTGGCGCTATATATAAGGAGCAAAAAGACTATGTAAAGGCCTTGGATTTTTACAATAAAACACTGCAGATTGTTCAGAAAATGGGAGATAAGGTGATTCTTTCTTTTACCATGCGGAACATCGGGGAGATATATCAGGTAATGCAAGAAAAAACTTTGGCCTTAGATTTCTATACCAAAGGCCTTGATATTTCAACGGAAATTGGTGATGTATCTGGAGTAAGTCAATCTCTGAATCTGATAGGGAATTTCTATTTGAATGAAAGAAATTTCTCAAAAGCAGAGGATCTATTCAAGCAATATTTAGCGCAATCGGAGGCTTTAGGTGACAGAAACGCCATCGCGGAAGCCTACACCAATGTTGGCATGGCCTTACTGGAGCAACGAAAAAGCAAAGAAGCTATTGAGAGCTGCAAAAACGGTTATCGAATTGGAAAAGATTTGGGCGGACTATCTATAAAAGAGGCGTCTTGCGAATGTTTGTACAAATCATTTGAAGTCGTAGGAAAAGCCGATTCAGCACTTCGTTATTTCAAACTTTTTTACGCCTACCGTGATAGTTTAAGAAACAATGAGAACTCAAAAGCGATCACGCGTCACGAAATTCAATATGAGTTTGATAAGAAATTTTTATCGGACAGCATCGCTGGCGCGCAGCAAAAAGAACTGGATGAATTGCGCTACCACAATGAATCGCGAAAACAAAAAGTGATCATATATATTATTTTGGGAGCATTTGTCATCACCTTGATATTGGCTATTGGCATTTTTACCAACTACAGATTGAAACAGCAAAGCAACCGAATTATCAAGAAACAAAAGGAATTGGTGGAAGAGAAGAATGCCGAAATCATGTCTTCCATTCGCTATGCGCAGCGCATTCAAAACGCCTTACTCACGAGTGACGAACATTGGGATGCGATAAGTCAAGAGCACTTTGTTTTTTTGAAACCCAAAGATGTAGTGAGTGGCGATTTCTATTGGGCTCATTATTTCAATGACAACTCAGCGATTTGGGTAGCAGCAGATTGCACAGGGCATGGAGTGCCAGGAGCATTTATGAGTATGCTCGGCATCGGCTTTCTAAATGAAATTATTGTAGAAGACAATGTTCTTTTGCCCAATGAGATTTTAAATAGATTGCGCACAAAAATCATCAATGCCTTGCGTCAAAACGGATTGCAACACCAGCAAATGGACGGCATCGACTTGGCTTTATGTATGTGGGACAAAAACAACAACAAGCTTACGTATTCTGGAGCAAACAATCCGCTATGGCTGATGCGTGCTGGTCAATTGACAGAAATTAGACCCGACAAACAGCCTGTAGGATTTTTACTTGAAAATGTCTCTGAGCCATTTACAATGCATGAAGTTCAGTTGCAAAAAGGAGATACCATCTATACTTTTACCGATGGATTTACAGATCAATTTGGAGGAATCGACGGCAAGAAATTTAAATTCAAAAGGTTTAGAGAGTTATTAAGTTCTGTTCAAAATAAAAACATGAAACAGCAGAAAGAAGCCATTGAAAACGCATTTGATTTATGGAAATCCGATTATGATCAAGTTGACGATGTTTGCGTCATTGGAATAAAAGTGATCTAGCGCAACTTTACCACCTAAAACACCACTATGAACATGAAGCAAGTATTGACATTTTCTTTAATCCTAATTGCAGGACTGATTTATGGCCAAGCAAAATTCCTTAGTGATGCTGGCATAGCCATAAGCGTGGGCGATTTTCAAGAAGCTGAAAAAGCCATTTTAAAAGCACAAGATGCAATTTCGCAAAAACAAATTGCAAAAGAGGAAGTGGATAGTAAGGACTTGCGTAAATTCTGGAAACAAAAATCACACATCTACATTCGTCTCGCAACAAATCAAAAAGATTCTATTTTAAAACTCACCCAGCTCGAAACCAGTAAGCAAGCAGGCTTGACTTATTTCGATGTCGACAAAACAAAGTATTTTGAAGAAGAAGTAAAAGACGATCTAAAAGCTTTAAATACTGAATATTACAACATAGGTGTTGAACACTTTAACGCCAAGAAATTCGACAAGGCATTAATGATGTTTGAAAATGTCACAACAATCAATAAAGTTCTCGGCTTGAATGATTACAGAGCCCTTCAAAATGTGGCTTATGCCGCACTTTATTCTGAAAATTGCAGCAAAGCAATTCCCGTTTTCACGCTGTTAATTGACAGTAAATACAATGGACAACACAATCTACAGAGCTACAAAAAGGAACTAATTCGTTGTTATTCAAAAGAAGGAAAAAAGGAAGTAGCCTTAGAGAAACTGAAAGAATTTAATACAGGAGACAGCATTGATGTAGAAATGCTAAAAGAAGAACTGGTGCTTCTAATTGAACTAAAGAGAACAAAGGAAGCTATAGTAAAAATGGATCAAATAGTACCTTTGGCAAAAGAAGATGCACTTACCCTAGAAAATATAGGAAAACTATATGATCAAGCAGGGGAGAAGGAGAAATCTTTGCTTTCATATAAAGCTGCATTAGCAATTGATGCCAAACGTCCTGATTCTTATTATGGCATAGGGAAAATCATGTGCGACGAGTTCAATAACATCAATAAAGAAATTAATGCTTTGGAAAAAAGCAACGAAGGCATGCGCACCCTGCATGGTACTAAAAACCAAGATGAAATCACTAGCAACAACAAATTAATTGACGAAAAACAAAAAATGGCAGAGCAAAAAGCCCAGGAATCAGCAAGCTACATTGAGAAGGCTCTAGAATACGCACCCAATGATCAGCAAGTACTTGACCTGTTGTTACAGATTTATCAAAACTTAGGGCAAAGCGAAAAAGCTGCTGCAATTAAAAGTAGAATGACTAAATAAATGAAAGACATTTACAGGATTATAAAATCCTTGATCCAGATATGGATCATCAAATATTGGTGCGTTTTTTCATTAGCATTGATCATAGGGTTTGGAGGAGCGGCATTTCGATACAAGAAAGAACAAGAAATAAAGCACTTTTCTTGCAATTTTTTGGGCTGTACCTTATTACTGAATTACTCTTCACTTTTTGTTTACTTATCGCCAATTCTCGATCAAATTAACGAAGGAGAACAAGTAAAGGCAGCGCAATTATTGGGAATGAAAGAAAGAGATTTGCAATTTATTACAAGAGTTGATATACAAGCGGTGAATGAAGTAACAGAAGAATCTGATGTTCGTTATGAACTCAATTTGATCATTGATTTAGAAAAGGACACAAATGGTCTAGTGAGCTTTGAACAGCATTTGGTCGATTACATTAAAAAGCACCGTTTGCTGGTAGTGCTGCAAAAAGATAAAATGGATACTTATTTAAAAAACAAAGGAATCATTGAAAAAAACCTGAATACTACTGATTCGCTGCTGCGGGCACTGCCTATCGGTGATATTTCAAATGGAGAAATACTGCGCAAAAGAAAAACGGAAATACAGGTTGAACTCAATAATTTAGCAGCCAAAAGCAGGAAAGTATTTGATCTTGAAATAATTCAGCATTGTAGTGAAACGTTAGTCGAAAAAATCGAAAACTATTCCTCTTTCCTTCGTGTATGGCTCTCATTCTCGATGCTCGCAAGCTTCATCACCGTGTTTTTTCTGAGCAAAGAACTTCGTCAGACTTTTCATATGGAGTAGTATTATTCGGAAAGCGCTCCAGAAACACTTTCGTTGTGCAGGCGATCCACGGACGTCACTACGTATTTGTATTGATTTTCCGTGGCGCTTTTGTCAAAAAACATACTATTCTTCACCAGTGCCACAATGTTTTTTGCGGAATTTATATTGGGCGTTTCGTTTTTCAAAAAACGATATACTACATAATAAAAGGGCAAATTGTCTTCATGGCTATTGGCAGCAGTTTTCCACTGTAGCAAAACACCTTCATTGCTTGATTTTATCTGAAGACACTCAGGAGTTAAAGGAGGGATGCTGTCTATCCATTTCATTGCGGGAATCAAAGAGGGATACTTATATAAGCTGTTTTGAAGTGAGTCTTGAATATTTTGAACATTGTTCCTAAAGGTCTTGGCTCTAAAAAACACATTTCCATTGACGCTTTCCTCTAGTCGATTCAATTTAATTTGTTCCAGCACTTCTGTTACTCCAAAATGCAATTTAGCGTCATCCTCAAGTCTAAACAATGCTTGTCCAATATAAATATGTCCCTTGTAGTCATGGGAAGTCCACCAATTCAATAGATTTGAGTAGGAAGCAAAAGTGCTTTTTCTACTCCAGTACAATTGAGGCGCTACGTAGTCAACCCATCCTTTCTGAAGCCATTTTCGAGTGTCACAGTACAGGTTGTCGTAACTCGTTTGTGCGCTCTCTGTTTGCGAACCAGCGGCGTCTTGATTGGAGTTGCGCCAAAAAGCCAACGGACTGACGCCGAATTTGACGTAAGGTTTTGCGAATTTAATTAACGCTGCTGTTTCTCGAATCAATTCGTTGATGTTATTGCGCCTCCAATCGTGAATCGACGGAAATTGTTCGGCATGTTTTTGATAGCTGTCTCCGTCTGCTATTTTTTCTCCTTCTATTGAATATGGATAGAAGTAATCATCGAAGTGAATCGCGTCAACATCGTAATTATTAACGATTTCACCCACAATATTTAATATGTGCTGGCGCACTTGTTTAATGCCCGGATTAAAATAAACAGTGCCACCGTATTTAAAAAACCATTCTGGATGCCTTTTGTATAAATTGTTTTCGCTTACGCTGCTGAATTGAATACTTGACACCGCTCGGTATGGATTTAACCAAGCGTGAAATTCAATATTGCGCTGATGACATTGTGCTATCATAAAAGCCAATGGATCATAATTCGGCGCCAAACCTTGTTTTCCCATCAAATATTCAGACCACGGCGCAAATTTACTGGGATAAAACGCATCACCGGAAGCGCGAATTTGAACCACCACGCAGTTAATGTTGTTCATTTGTAGTTCATCAAGCAAGCGAATGAATTCGGCTTTTTGCTCTAGTTCAGGCAAAGCTTTCTTTGACGGCCAATCCAAATTAGTAAAGGTCGTTATCCATGCTGCGCGCAATTCGCGCTTTGGATGCAAAGGAGCCACAAATGGAATTTCTGTTACATCACTATTAACTTTCGACACCAAACAATGATCTTGATTTTGCGCTCCTGCAAAAAATAGAATCATTACTATGCCAAATGCGAAAATCATTTTAACACTCATAACAGCAAAGGTAAGTCTAGGTAGAATACAAAGACAGGAAAGTGCTTTTCATTTATGAACAAATTGGTATCAAAAAGGCTTTTCATAAATGAACATATTGGTATCAAGAAGGTTTTTCATAACTCCTCAATAAAGTCTTATAATTAATATTATGTTAAATAGGTATTTTCAAACAAAGCCCAATGACAACAAGGCTTACATAATGCATCAAACTCTTACTACTCCGTTTTTAGCTTATCGAAAGTTAGTCCCTGTAGAAAAAATGTATTTACTAACTCGCTTGCCAAAACAAGGCTAAGAAACCAAACCAATACCGCATGCTACAGTCGAAAACAATCATAAACAAAAAGTTTATATATAATTCATTAATGATTGAATTACAGTAATTTAAAGAAAATACAGAATTATATTCGGACAAATTTACTATCAATTAGGACTAGTTCAATATCAATCAAAAAACAATGTCAAAGGTGCTGTTGTACATTTAGCTCATCTAATAACACATAAACCAAATTTCAAACAATGAAAAAAAACCTTACAAAACTAAAAGCATGGCTTGCCTCTGGCTTAGTGCTTGTTGGCTTTGTTGCAGACGCGCAGCTTACAGGCTCATACGTCTTTCCTCAAAACACAACGTACAGCTACGGCCGAAAGCCCTCGTCTCCAAACTCACAAGACGCATTGGATTCATACAATTATTGGAAAACAAATTTCGTAACCTCTTCTGGAGCTTGCGGTTACAGAAGAGTAATTTGGGATTATTATGCTGGTGGTCGTGGTGCTACAGACAGGTCGTCTACTGTATCAGAAGGTATTGGTTACGGAATGTTGTTGGCTGCTTATGCAGGTGACCAAAGCTTATTTTCTGACTTATGGAACTATTACAAGGTAAACAGAAATGGAAATGGCGTTATGAACTGGCAAATTCAAAATTGCGGTGTTGTTGGGGCTGGTGGCGCTACTGATGCTGAAGTTGATGTTGCTATGGCGTTGGTCGTAGCTTCTTATCAATGGCAAAGCAATGCTTATTTGAATGACGCTAAAAGCTTGATTTCTGTTATTCGCAACAAAGAATTTGAAGGGTCAATTCAAAAACCTGGTGACAACTTCGGTGGATCAGCTTTGGTGAATCCATCGTACTTTGCCCCTGCTTACTACAAGGTATTCAAGACACTTGAACCTGCTTATGCAAGTTTTTGGGACGCGGCTGTTACAAAAGGTTATCAAATTATAGCTGCTGCTGATAAAAACAACAACGGCTTGGTTCCTGACTGGTGTGATGCTACTGGAAACTATTCTAACCTTGCCAATGCTTACGAAGGTCAAGGAAGAAACTTTATCTACGATGCTGTTCGCACCCCTTTTCGTTCAGCGATCGATGTTTTGTGGTTCGGCAGCGCTGACGGCGCAACATATTGCACCAAGCTAATTGACTGGGCATACAACAACCATAACGGAGGAACTCAGTCTTTAGGTTCTAGTTATAGCGCTACAGGGGCTAAATTAGACGCTTCCCATAGCAATACTTTTGTTGGCTGTTTTTCAATTGCCGCAATGGCTGCAGACGCCACAAAAGGAACTCACAGTGGTGCTAACTATTTGAGTTTTTTAAACAATGGATATACCGACAACAAAAACACAAACCCCGGTTATGGCCAGTATTTCAACGCTACATTTAAAGTGATTTCACAATTCGTAATGAGTGGAAATTTCTACCTTCCTCCACCTGACCAATGTACTGCTCCTAACTTAGGCGCTGCGAAATCTCTTTGTACTGGAAGTCCTATTGTTTTGAATTCAGGCATTGCAGGTGCAACTTCTTATTTGTGGAGAAAAAATGACGCTACTATTGCGGGTCAAACAGCATCAACATTAAGCGTTACTACAGCAGGAACATACGAAGTTGTTGTTACTCAAGGAACTTGTGTTAGAAGAACATCTGTTGAAGTTGCGTCAGCAACTATTGCCGCTGATTTTTCATACAGCATTCAGGCTTCTAAAGCGGTGTTCACAAACACATCTTCAGGTGCGTCCAACTACACTTGGTCTTACAAAAAAGGCGTTGCTGCATCGGTAACTTTTGGTACCTCTAGAGATACCAATGTTACTTTAGCATCAGCGGGTTCTTACGACATCACGTTGGTCGTTACTAATGCTAAATTTGGCTGCGCCGGCACATCTACTATTACCAAACGAATTGTTGTTGGTGCAGGCGCCGGATGGGTTGCCGATGATTTCAACGACCATTCCTACTCTGAGCCTTGGGTGGCGCAATTGACCAACTACAGTGCTTTACCCAAAACATATTGCTCAGCAGCCGACGCTATATTAGCAGGCGCTCCTGCATGTAGCAACCTACCATGTTCTTATTTTCAGGTAGTGTGTATAGGTGGTGCTACACCAACCTACCAACCTTTTGGTATCAACCTTAGAGCAAATGATGCTGCTGCTAAAATAGATTTAACGGGCGTTCCTTACTTAAGCATGAAGATAAGATCAACTAAAGCTGTAAATCTAGGTGTTGGATTGAACGATGGTACGATTACATGTAACCGTAATTTCATCAGTATCCCTGCAAACAAGGACACTATTGTCAACTTGGATTTCAGCACTTACTTAACCGGATACAATCCTGGACCTCCTGTTAATGCAGCCTTTCCAATGGACTACACTAAAATCCAAGCGATTCAATTTTTTCCTTATGAAAAATCAGCCCTTTTCACTGGTACGATCGACATCGACTGGATTATTCTCGGAGGAAAAAGTTTACCAGCACCGGTTTTCAATTTGAAAAAAGATTTGAACGGTTATTTGGTTTATGAGAATCCAAATGGTGACTTGAAAACTTATGTTCCTGTACCAGATTGGAAAAAGAAAGTTAGATCTTGTTCTGCAAAAGCAACATTAACAGCTAATGCTTGTTCAGCTTCTGAAATACGCTGGTTCAGCGGTGCATCTCAAATTGGAACGGGAACAACTATTTCAGTTGATCCAGGTATTTACACCGTTCAATTGATCAACAATGGAGGTGTAACTACGGATACTGTTGAAGTTACCGCTTCAGGAACTGTAGCCGACTTCAATGTTGACCGTACAAATTATGAAGTTCACTTAAGCAATAACTCTATTGGATACCATACTTTTACGTGGGCATATGGCGACGTTGTAAACGACCTTGCTGGTTCAACTACTTGGGACATTGGTTACCACAATTACAAAAAGAAAGGTGTGGGCACATACCCTGTTGTATTGACTGTTAATGACACCCTGTGTAATGTAACAAAAACTAAAACAATCAATGTTGTTATTTCTTGCGACAGCTTGGTTAGCAAACCTGTATTTGTAACTATTGACACTGTTGGTTGCGCTGGAGACATTGTAACGCTTAAGATTGCTCCGGTTGCAAATGCAACAGGCATCTATGGATGGTTCGGTCCGGTAGGAACAACATTTGCTAAAACTATTGGAGATACTTTGTTATCAAGAGATGTAACCTTAGGATCTCTAAGCGGACCGCTTTCGGTACAAGCTTACAATGATTGCGGACAAGCTGCTCACTCAGCTCAACTTAGCATTAGCACTACACCAAAATCAACTTTCACCTATAGTGACAACTATTTAGATGTATCATTCTTCGCTGACCACATTTCTACTGGCTCAACTTATGCTTGGACATTTGGTGATAACGTGGGAGTAAGCACAAGCTCGGGTCCTGTGTACACTTATGCAGATGGCGGTGTGTACAACGTGTGTCTTACAGTGAAAAACGAATGCGGTACTGCTGCACAAGTTTGTGATAATATTGGCGCGTTTGGTGTTGGCATAAATGAATTAGAAAAAATCGGAGGAAGTGTTTATCCAAATATTACTTCTAACGAGATCACTGTTCGTTTGCAAGGTGCTTCAACTGTACAAATTGTCAATATGATTGGCGCTGTAGTTTCAACACGCAATATCACTGACAAAGCTACTTTTGATGTATCTGCGTTACCAGCAGGTGTTTACTTTGTTAACATTCAAAAAGGATCTGAAAACATGGTGAAGAAATTCATCGTTCAGTAATTCTGTTTCATATTAAATAGAAAAAGGGGCCTCGCGCCCCTTTTTTTATTTTTAAAACCTATTTACAAAAGTGGCTGCCCTGCTTCTACCCAAGCACTGTACCACAAACCGGACACCAATTTAATGGACGCCACCATTTGCGCTTCTACCATACCGGGAATGGATTCATTGTAAGCAGCAACATATTCTTTACTAAAAACCTTTTGCTTCTTTCCTGAGTGAATATGGTACACTTGATCTTTTAGAAATTGTGCACGCAATTTCTTGTCGTTTGCTAAAACTTTTAAACTTAATGCATAACTGTGCTGCAAAATAGTCCACGTGTGCTTCAGTGGATCAGGTATATATCCCGCAACAACCATATCAATTGCGTAACTCTCTGAATACCTTTCAGGAATATGTGTTTCCCAAAGTTTGTGTATTCCTTTTTGCTTGGTCATTTGTCCGTCATAATTTTCGGTAACATGCAATGGCACACAAGCGTCGGCTGCGTAATGTCCAATATCGGCCGACAATTTTAAGATACGCTCTTTATCTTTATCCTTAAATGCTTTAACTAAAAAATAATAGTTCTCTAAAATTGCCCACGGCAGAGTGCCGTATGCGTGCAGCGTGTCTTCTGAATATTTTTGAACGGCATCCTTCCAGTGCATTGGCAAGCTATCGAAAGGATGTTTGCGGTCGTAGTGGTCAACATCAAGATAATGTAAGCTTCCCTCCTTTTCATCGCTGTGCTTGCGAAGGTCAGGATCAACAGCATGTGCAGTGATGAAGACTACGTTTTGTTTGTAAAATGTTCCAAGGCTTGGTGGCAAGGCATATACCGCTTTCTCGTTGATGATTTTATGAGCAAAAAAACCCCAAGCATGCGCAGAAATAGGAACAAGTAAAATGACGAAAGCCAGAAGGCAATGACCCGATCTGGTGTTTTGACCTCGGTACTGCTGCATAAATGGAATTATTTCACTGCCGCGCTCAAAAAAGGTAGAGACACTACTCTTGCTTTTAAGTTTTTGTCTCTGACTTTAATGAATATTTCACTGTTGACACTTGATAATTCAGAACTTACATATCCCATTCCAATCGCTTTCTTCAGGGTTGGCGACATGGTCCCGGAAGTAACGATTCCTATTTTTTCACCGGCTGAATTCACAATTTCATAATCGTGTCTAGGAATACCTTTGTCTATCAATTCAAAACCAACCAATTTTTTTTGCACACCTTCCTCTTTTTGTTTTTTCAGCGCTGCACTATTTACAAAAGATTTCGAGAATTTGGTGATCCAACTCAAGCCTGCTTCAATTGGCGATGT
>Ga0114969_10000066_pt1 | contig 80163 bp, 65 predicted proteins | sample M_130807_MF_Meta_FD_87316 | JGI IMG/M metagenome (GOLD analysis project Ga0114969, IMG submission 87316) | Freshwater microbial communities from Lake Montjoie, Canada to study carbon cycling - M_130807_MF_MetaG | ecosystem: Environmental > Aquatic > Freshwater > Lake | place: Lake Montjoie... | reverse complement strand
CTTGAAGACATTGACAAAAACACTTTGGCGCAGGCCAAAGAATTCAATACTAAGATTGCCGACAGTCTTGATAAATTCCGCTTCCGCGAAGCCTGTTCAGAGTTGATGAAGTTGTCGAATCTCGGCAATAAATATTTGGCCGATACTGAGCCTTGGAAGATCAAGGAAAATCCGGAAAGAGTAGGAACGATATTGCGCATTGCATTGGAAATTGCAGCAAAAATCTCTGTTTTGGGAAGTCCGTTTTTGCCTGAAACGACGCTGAAAATGGCGCAATGGATGGGGATTTCGAATTCAGAATGGAGTACCGCTGAAGCTGATTTTTTGTTGACCGATGGATTTACAATTGCTACACCACAACTCTTGTTCACGAAAATTGAAGACGATGCGATGGCGGCACAATTGGAAAAATTGAAAGCGTCGCGGGCTTTAGCGCAAGAGGCAAAAGTGAGTGCCGCACCGCAAAAGGAGAATGTTTCATTTGAAGAATTTTCAAAAATGGACATCCGCATCGGCACCATCATCGAAGCAGAAAAAGTACCCAAAACGGCAAAGTTGCTTAAACTAAAAATTGATACAGGTATCGATCAACGCACTGTTGTTTCAGGTATTGCTGAGCATTACAAACCTGAAGACATCATTGGGCAGCAAGTGAGTATTTTGGTGAACCTCGCTCCGCGCAGCATCAAAGGCATTGAGTCGCAAGGCATGATACTCATGGCCGAAAACAGCAAGGGCGAATTGTGTTTTGTAGCGCCCGGAAAGGCTATGGAAAACGGTGGCGGCGTGAGATAGTAGTTTGCGTTTTATTTGCTTTTTTTTCAGCCACAGTAAAATTCAAGTAGCTGATGTCGTATCCGCCATTTACAGTGAATACACGCAATACGTGCCGACCTTTGCTCAAAGCAATTGTTTTCAAATTGGTATCCACCCATGTTTCAGCGTTTGCCGTTGATGGGATTGCTTGACAATTGATGAGGTTGCTTCCATCGCAAGACAGCGACATTTTTCCTGTTTTTCCTGCCGTGCGTATCTGCACCAAAAATGAATCACTTTGGGCAACGTAAACGGTGTACTGTAGCCATTCATTGTTTGAGGTTTGAGCCACTAAAATTGCCTTTTCGCTTTGTGAATAACGCAGGTCAACACCATCGTTTCTGGCAATTTGTCCGGCATTCCACATTTCGTGGCCCATCCCTCCTGCAGCGCCATATTCATCGGTTTGGTAAAGGGAGTCGCTGTAGGCTGTGCCATTTTTCCCTTCGTCGTAGTGGAGGGTGTATACTTTGCCAGGAAGGGTGATAGGCAAATGCGGCTGTGCTGTATTGTTTTGGTGAAACAAAGCGTAGAGGTAGCCATAGTTGATGCTGCAGTTTTGAGCCTTGATGTTTTCGAGCATTTCGTTGAGGATGGACTGTGCCAGTGGGCGTTCAATGAGGGGGCCTTCCCCCTTAAGGTAAGCGGCGAGCGACGACCAATGCGAAGGCGCAGCAAAGGAAGAGATTCCGCGTGGCGAATCCATTTTTTTGTAAGGCCAAATGGCCCAGCCGATGTTGTGTTGCGCAAACAGATCAACACTTTCTGCTATCCAATGATTTGAGTTTTCGCCAAACTCACCGCACCAAATAGGCACGTTTTGCTCTTCTCTTATTTTAAGTATCCATGCAATGGATTCGGGCGTGACGTCGTTCCAATATTTGTGAAAGCTGTAGGCCATATTGTTGTCCCATTTTTGGGTGAGGCCGTTGAAATCATTGGCGTATTTGTTGCCTTCAACAAAAATAAGATGTTGTTGATCAACACTTCGGATGGCCTTTGTGATGTCTTTCATGAGTTTTGCAAGGGCTTCGTTGTTGCCCAATTCCCAGTTGGTTTCGTTGATAACATCATAACCTCCAATGTATTCTTCTTTGGCATAGCGGCGGGCAAATTCTTTCCACAGCAAAATGGTTTGCGTGCGGTTTTCTTCACTTTCCCAAAGAGAAGGTTTTGTTTTATCATAGTCGCAAATGTCGCCACTGTTTTGTCCCCCTGGCACGGCATGCAAGTCGAGAATTAAATACAAGTTTTTTTCTTTGCACCATTGTAGAAGTTGATCAACAAGGGCAAAACCTTGTTCATGAAATGATTGTGCTTTGCCCAAAGTGGTAAAGAGTTGGTAATGCATGGGCAAACGGATGGAGTTGAAACCCCATTTTGAAATGCTGTCGATGTCGGCTTTGGTGATATAGTTGTTGTAATACGCGGTGTAAAATTCATTGCGTTGGGCAGTGCCAACAAGGTCTGCAATTTTTTGCATAACAATGTGTTGGTAGGCGCTGCCGAGGTTTAACATATAGCCTTCTTGCAACATGTAATTGCCGAGGTTGATGGATTTCAGCAAGTAGTTGCCCTTGTTATTAACGATAGTGGTTCCGTTGGCATGCAAAAAACCCGGTGCGGATTGTGCCTGGAGGACGAATATTTGCAAAAGTAAGCAGGTGGTGAACAGTTTTATTTTGTGCATAGCAGTTAATTTTTTTGTTGTGAGCGTGGTTTTTTTTCCTTGGTGAAAGGTAGGATGCATTGGCGCTTGAGAGGGGTATATTTTGTTCGGAAATGGTCTTAAGTTGTCCTTTCGGCCGGACGACTAAACGCATAAATTTAGGTTTCAAAAAGCGTTGGTGCTTTTTAAAACCATTAATTGTGGGGCGATGCGCTTATTTTTGAGTGTATTCGCTAACGAAGAAATCGTAGTACTGCGCTACATTTTTATTTTTGTAAAACGCAACGTAGTTGGTCACTGATATGGGGAAGTAATCTTTCCCGATATTGGGATAAGTAGAAAGCACATTAGTATTGATGCTTTTGTAGAAATCCATAATCGTTTCATTTTTACGGAAGGTTTTGATGACGATGGCTTTTTTGCTGCCTTCCCAAATAATGGTTTGCTGTTGCAAATTTTCAAGGGCGTAGTACTGGGTGCAAAAATCAGAAATGTTTTTTTCTAGTGCTTTTATATCGCTGGTATTTTCGTCGGAAATGACGATAAAGTAATGCTCTTCTGCTTTATTGGCGGTGTATATTTTAGGACTACTTGCGGGAGCAGCAGCACTCATATTGGCGATAACGTCGGCAGCTGAATTTGCAGCATCGGAACCTACATATTCACTTTTAACAAGAAGCAAGGCCTTTTTGAATTCTTCAACACCCTTTGTTTGTCCTATGGCGAAGGCTTTGAGTAATTCGAATTGAGCTTCAAGTGCGTTGTTTTTGTATGCAGCATTGATATTTTGAACTTCAGTGATTACGGTCGTAAAGTGCCCTGCTTTGTATTCAGCAAGCAATTGTTCGTATTGTGCGTTGATGTGTGCTTTTTGTTGTGCTTCTTCCTTGCTGTCGTCTTTTTTGTTGAGCAGTGCAGCGTATTCACTTGTAGGAAAATCATTGTTGATGAGCGTTTTGTAATGGTTGGCCTTGTCGATTTGCCCCAATTTGAGGTGTGCTCTGTACAAAAGATAATAGGATTTGAGGGCATTGCTATTGTTTGGAAATTTGCTGTTCATTTCTTCAAACGTCTTTATTGCCGCTGCGTCGTCTTCAAGGTTGTCTTTGTATAGAGCACCGAGTTTGAAGTAGGCGTCAATCATTTTGCTTTTAGATAGCGCAAGCGCAGTATCGGTTAGGGGCAGCGCGCTGAGATAGTATTCTCTTGTTTTTTTATTGTCGCTGCTAGCTGTTGTATTGTTATTGCTTTGGGCATCGTCAGTATCGGCGCCAAACGCTGCGCTCACCTTGCTTTTGCGGCGCCAATTGTCTTCAAGTGTACGTTGGCCCCAAATAACGGTAAATTTTGCCTGTCCGCCTGTGATCAATTTGGGATTGTAGAAGTACCATTTTGCATTGGCATCAGAAGGTTCGTTGAGTGCTTGTTGTGTTGCGGCGGCTTCTTTCAACATTATTTGTTCGCTGGCTCGGTCTTCTTTTTCAGAGACGGCAGCAATCATTTTGTCAATTTTTTTGAGACGTTGTGGCTCAGGAAGGGAGGCAAGTTGCTGCAAGCTGTCTTGCGTGTGAATGATTTCTACTTGTTTTACAATGTCAGTGAGTGAGTTCTTTTTGATTAATGTTTTGTCGTACGCTGGATGCGTTGCAGGCAGCACTAGCATTGTGCTGTCGTAATATGCTGATGCGGTAACATAGTTTGATTTTGCAAAATTCATATCGGCTAGCGAGAGGAAGGCCAATGCTTTTTGTTTTGGATTGTTGGTGCTGTTGTGTGCTGCGAGCAGAAAATGTTCAGCCGCTTTTTCTTTTTCTTTTTCTTTTAGGTAGAGTTGTGCAATGGCAAAGTGAATTTGATCGAGGTATTCTTTGTTTTTTTCGTCTTTTGCGAGTTTCATCAAATCGCGAATGTAGCCCTCAACGCTTTGCCCTTCGGTGTGGCAAAGCGCCATGTGAATGCGTGCGTTGAATTCCATTTCGTATTTCACACTCGCATCAGCCACTTTTTTAAAATTGAGCACGGCTTCTTTATACTGATGGTTTTGCAAGTACAATTGCGCGAGAATGTAGGTCCACCTATATTTGTTTTTCCCTTTTTTTGAAAACAGCACAGCCTCTTGCAAAGCTTTTACTGCTTCTTTGTGGTCGTTGGTGCGAATAAAGTAAGCGGCGCGCACAGCGAAATAATCGCTTTTTTTAGCCTTAGGGAAATCTTTGTCGTTTTGAAGCAGGTCGAGTTTTTGTCGGGCCTCATCGTATTGTTCAGCTGCGATGTAGGTTTTAATGAGCCATATGAGGGCGTCGTATTTTATTTTTTTGTAGTGGTATTCTTTGGCGATGTATTCAAATGTTTCGGCGGCTTCTTTGTATTCGCGTTTAAAGAAGTAAGCTTTTGCAAGCACGAAGTAGGAGTCGTCGATAAAGGGATTGACTTCGGTGTCTTCTGCTTTGCTTTCACCTTTTCTTTTTATTTTAAAGCGCATGCTGTGTTTGGCGATGGCTTTGGAGGCTTTTTTAATAGCAACGTCTAAGTCGGGAGTGACTTCTTTTGTGGCGTTTTCATTACCGTAGGGATAAATTTCGAGCAGTTGGTCGTAGTCATCAATGTGTTTTTTGTACAAGCTGGCTTCAGCGCTTTTAAGCTTTTCATTGGCATTGTAGTACACATTGTAGCGAGTGGTGAGGCTGTGATAAAATTTATTTGGAAAGGCATTTTTCTCAGTGCTGCAGGCGCAAAGAAGAGTGACAACAAGAAGGACTATATGTGCGCTGTATTTTTTCAATTAGGGTATAAACTATAAAGAAGCAAAAATATTTTAAATTTTGTATTTATGTGCCTTCCCAACAAATGACTAAATTTGATTTCACACAAAACAGCACTTTGAAAGAAGCAGTAAGCGATAAAAGTAAGAAAATACTGAACAAGCTGAAAAAACAGCACGTTTTAGTTATTGAGGAAGAGGTACACGGCACGGGAGAATTGCTCTTTGTGAAAACGCGATTGATTTCTTTGATTGGTATCGGATTGGTTTTAGTGGCGCTGATCTTTGCTTTGTCTTTTTTAATATTGGCCTATACACCTCTGCAAAAAATGGTGCCTGGGTTTTTAACGAGTTCGCAACAAGAGGTAATCATGCAAGATGCGCACTTGGCCGATGATATTGAAGCGCAATTGAAAGGCAAGGAGGTGTATTATTCGCATTTGGATTCGCTTATAGAAGAGTGGATTCCTCAAAACGATTCCAGCGGATTGCAGGGCGCCACAGCGCAAATTCCGGTGCTGCAGCCCGCTGCAGAGCAGATGCGTGCAATAGGAAATTTTCATTTTTTTTCGCCCTTGTCGGGATATATTTCCAAGAATTTTAATTATCAAGACAAGCATTACGGTATTGACATTGTCACGCAAAAAAATGAAGCAGTGAAGGCCACGTTAAACGGAAGGGTACTGTTGTCGTCGTGGTCGGCAGAAACGGGCAACACTATTATTTTGCAGCACAGCAACAATTTAATATCGGTATATAAACACAATGCTGAGGTTTTGAAAAAGGAAGGGCAATTTGCGAAGGCGGGAGAAGTGATTGCCATCATTGGGAATTCGGGCGGAGAAAGCACCGGACCGCATTTGCACTTTGAGTTGTGGTTCAATGGAACACCACTCAATCCGGCGAGCTACATGAATTTTTAGCTTTGTTTCAGTAGATCTTCTATTTTTTTTTGCACTTCATCTACCGTAATTAGGTTGATGCACAAATCGTTTGGCCGCACGCAATGTATTTGGTCGCAGGGGTTGCAGTCCAATTTATGGTGTACGAAAGTTCCCTTGTCGTGATAGGGACGAAATGTTTCTGTGATGCCCGGACCGAATAAACCGAGCACAGGAATGTTTGCTGTAGCAGCGAGGTGCATAGGTCCGCTCTCATTTCCAACAAACAATTTCGCATGTTTGGCAATGGCTGCAAATTGCGATAGCGTGCATTTACCAGCGATATCAATTGCCGGAAAAGAGAGTTGTTCAATGACCTTGGTGTTGAGGGGCGCATCTTCGGGGCCACCGGCAAGCACCACCTGAAAACCTTTTTGGTGGAGGTACTCAGCAATGGCGACATAACGCGCAGGCAGCCATTGGCGTGTTTCACGCCGCGCCCCTATGTGAAAAAGCACAAGGGAAGTCAGCTTGTTTTGGACACAAAATGCTGCTGCAAAAGCCTTGTCTTCATCATTGATGGGTAGGCGCAGTATTGCTTTTTCGGGTATATCTGTCAGTACGGGCGCCATGATCTGTAAGTTTACTTCCACGTCGTGCTTGTGGCCTCCCGATTTTTTATTTTGATAGCGTATTTTGCCGCGCTCGAGGCGCAATAGCGGTCTCGTCAGGAAGGTAAACCACAGCATGCTCCAGTTGCTGCGCAGGTCGATGATCAAATCGTAATTTCCGTGCAACTCTTTTTTATCGCAAATGATTTCGTTGAGGCAGGGGTCGTTGACCACAATATTTTTCACTACAGATTTGCAGTACAAGGTGATGTGCGCATTCGGTTGAGAATGGCGCAGCACTTCAAAGGCAGGCAGCGCGGTAACCATATCGCCGATTTCGTCGAGTTTTACAATGAGTATTCGTTGGAAAGGCTGCGTCGGTTTTTTTTTTCTATTGATCCATGCGCTGAGTATGATGGAGAAAAGGTAATAGGCCTTTTCTTTATAGCTGGCGATGTAATAGTGAATTTTCAAACCCATGTATAGCAAAAATAGAATTCCTTTTGTAAAGTGAAAATTAAAGAAATATAGGTGTTGCGCAGTACTTTGTGTTTAAGCTTGAACTAATTTTTTATTTTAGCCCTATCATTCAAAAGCCATGGGACTCAAAGCCGCGTTAAGCAAACCGTTTGCAAAATACATTTCACGAAAAGTTTACAAAGAAGCTGCGCGCGCAGTGGATTTGCAGGATGCTATGCTGAAAATGCTGCTTGAAAAAGCGAAAAACACAGCCTTTGGCAAAGACCACAGTTTTGCATCGATTAAGAATTATGAAGATTTTAAAAAAGCGGTGCCTGTGCAAGATTATGAAGGCATCAAAAAATACATTGAGCGCATTAAGCACGACGAAGAAAATGTGTTGTGGCCGGGATTGCCGATGTACTTCAGTAAAACATCAGGGACAACTTCAGGTGTGAAGTACATTCCGATTTCAAAAGACTCTATGGGTCACCACATCACGGCTGCGCGCAACGCCATTTTGTTGTACATCGCTGAAACGGGAAAGGCGGAGTTTGTGGATGGAAAGATGATTTTTTTGCAAGGTAGTCCTGAATTGGACAACACCTACAAAACCCCAACTGGGCGCTTGTCGGGCATCACCGCGCACCACGTGCCAAAGTATCTGCAAAAAAACAGAAAGCCGTCGTACGCTACCAATTGCATTGGTGACTGGGAAACCAAGCTCGACGCCATCATCGACGAAACGATCAACGAAGACATGCGCGTGATATCAGGTATTCCGCCATGGGTGCAAATGTATTTTGAGCGCATTCACGAACGGACTGGAAAAACAATAGCTGAGGTTTTTCCAAATTTCACTTTGTTCGTTCAAGGCGGCGTGAACTATCGTCCATACCAACCGATCATGGAAAAAATAATCGGCAAGTCCATTCCTACAGTCGAGGTATACCCTGCTTCCGAAGGCTTTATCGCTTTTCAGGATTCGCAAAAACACGAGGGCTTATTATTGAATACTAATGCCGGAATATTTTTTGAATTCATTCCAGCCGACGAATATTTCAATGAAAAACCAACGCGTATTTCTTTGAAAGATGTGAAGGTAGGCGTGAATTACGCGATAATTCTAAACACCAATGCCGGACTCTTTGGTTACAACATTGGCGACACTGTCAAATTTATGTCTACTACGCCGCACCGCATTGTGGTGACAGGCCGAATAAAACATTTTATTTCTGCCTTTGGCGAGCACGTGATTGGTGAAGAAGTCGACCGTGCGATGATCAAGGCCTGCGAAAAATTTGATGCCAATGTGACCGAATTCACCGTTGCGCCACAAGTCGCGCCAAATGACGGATTGCCTTACCACGAATGGTTTGTGGAGTTTTCAAAACGTCCGGCTGACTTTGCTGCCTTCACTCAATTTTTGAATGAAGAAATGGTGCGTCAAAACGTGTACTACAAAGATTTGATCAGTGGAAACATCTTGCGTGCTTTGGTGCTTACTGAAATTGGCAAAGAAGGATTTATACAGTATATGAAGTCGCAAGGCACGCTGGGCGGACAAAACAAAGTGCCGCGCTTGGGCAACGACAGAAATATTGCGGATGCTTTGGCAGTATTTAGGGCTTAGCCACCCGTTGCATATTTCACGTTCGCACTTCTTCTCAATAAATCTTATCTTCGCCTCACCTCAAAATGCAAAAGAAAAAAATCGCCATATTAGGTTCGTCGGGTTCTATAGGAACACAGGCTTTGGAAGTGATTCAAGAGCATCCTGATGAATTTGAAGTAGAGGTGCTCACTGCCAATGGCAATGCAGACTTACTCATTGCGCAAAGCAAAAAATTTAAACCCAACACGGTAGTGATCGCCGATGAGGCGAAATATTTGTATGTCAAGGAGGCTTTGGCCAACGATGACATTCACGTATATGCTGGTGAAGCTGCGTTATCACAGGTGATGGAGATGGAAAGCATTGACATGGTGCTTACGGCAGTGGTTGGTTTTGCCGGATTGAAACCTACGTTGGCAGCGATCAATGCAGGCAAACAGATCGCCCTGGCAAACAAAGAAACTTTGGTGGTGGCGGGAGAATTGGTGACCAAACTCGCCAAAGAAAAAAACGTCAATATCTTTCCTGTTGATTCTGAACATTCGGCGATCTTTCAGTGTTTGTCGGGAGAGTTCGGCAATCCGATAGAAAAAATATATTTAACAGCGTCGGGCGGGCCTTTCCGTGGCTGGTCGGCAGAAAAACTGGCCGATGTCACCCGAGAGCAAGCGCTGAAACATCCCAATTGGGAGATGGGCGCTAAAATCACTATCGATTCTGCATCAATGATGAACAAAGGTTTGGAGGTGATTGAGGCGAAATGGTTGTTTGGACTTAAAGCAGAACAAATAGATGTGATCGTGCATCCACAATCTATTGTGCATTCTATCGTTCAGTTTGAAGACGGATCGATGAAAGCGCAAATGGGATTGCCAGATATGAAATTGCCGATTCAATATGCAATGGCTTTTCCACAGCGACTGAAATCTACTTTTAAAAGATTTAACTTTTTGAACTACCCAGCGCTGACTTTTGAGGCGCCCGATACAAAAACTTTTCGTAATCTTGCCCTGGCTTTTGAGGCGATGAAAAGAGGTGGAAATGCCCCTTGCATACTGAATGCAGCGAATGAAATAGTGGTGGATGCCTTTTTGAAAAACAAGGTCAAGTTTTTAGAAATGAGCGACATTATTGAGCGCTGCATGAGTGATGTGAAATTTGTTGCGGCCCCAAGTCTTGAAGACTATATGGAAACCGACAGGGCGAGTAGGGAACTGGCGAATGAAATTATTTTAAAAACACTTAGCGTTTAATCCATGGAAATATTTGTAAAAGCTGTAAGTCTGATCATGAGCTTGTCCATTTTAGTGCTGTTGCACGAGATGGGTCACTTTATTCCGGCGCGTTTGTTTAAAACGAAAGTGGAGAAATTTTACCTGTTTTTCGACCCTTGGTTTTCGCTTTTTAAATACAAAAAAGGCGATACAGAATACGGTATTGGCTGGCTTCCTTTTGGTGGTTATGTGAAAATTGCGGGGATGATTGACGAATCGATGGACAAAGAAGCCATGAAAGAACCTGCGCAACCATGGGAGTTCCGCAGCAAACCAGCGTGGCAACGCTTGATCATCATGCTGGGTGGTGTTACGGTGAATGCTTTGTTGGCTTGGGCGATTTACAGTATGTCGCTGTTCACTTGGGGCGAAGAATTTTTGCCTTTGCAAAACGCAAAATACGGCCTGGCCTGCGATTCTATGATGTATGACTACGGCTTCAAAGACGGTGATAAAATTATTGCTGTGGATTCGGTACATCCTAAAGAATTGAGAGACGTTACGAAAACAATTATTTTAGATGGCGGCCGAAATGTGACCATCAATCGTCAGGGAAAAGACTCGGTTATTGTGCTTCCTGAAGACTTTCACAAAAGAGTATTGGCCGAACACAAAGCCATGTTGTTTATGCCTTTGGTGCCCTTTGTAATTGATTCTATCATTCAGGTCGACAGTATGCCGGCCTTTAAATCGACTTTGCAAAAGAACGATCAAATCATTGGTATCAATAAAGTGGCGACTCCTTATTTTCAGGATTTCGCCTTACACATCAAAGATTTTAAAAGTAAAAACGTTGACATTGTAGTGCTGCGCAATGGAGATACAGTGGCGGTTCCATGCGCTGTTAATGCGGCAGGACTTATTGGCGTGGGCAACAAAAGCATTGAGCATTATTTCACTTTAGAGAAGCATGAGTATTCTTTTTTTCAGTCGATTCCGGCTGGTTTGAATGCCGCCACCGATCAATTGGTAGGCTACGTGAAACAGTTTAAACTCCTATTCTCAAAAGAGGGAGCGAGTAACCTTGGTAGCTTTGGCACTTTGGGAAGTTTGTTTCCGGAGTCTTTTAGCGATGCCCATTATTGGCAAAAATTTTGGAGTATTACGGCATTGTTGTCGGTTATCCTCGCCTTTATGAACCTTTTGCCAATACCTGCTTTGGATGGCGGTCACGTGATGTTCTTGTTGTACGAAATCATCATGAAGAAAAAGCCCAGTGAGAAATTCATGGAGTATTCTCAAATGGTGGGTATGATTCTCTTGTTCGCATTGATGACATATGCGTTGTTCAACGATATAGTGCGCTTTTTTTAGAAGAACAAACAACAATCTGTTAGTAATATTTTTGGCCGTTGATGGGCTGCTGCAGCTTAAATAAGTATACTTGTTGTATGCAGAAGTCCCGAAATATTCTATTGTTTTTCATCCTCTTTGCTTGCGTGCAAACCGCCCTGGCTCAGGACACCGCGAAAGTAGATACTTCGTACAAATTCAAAAAGGTAATGATCATTCCTTTTGAAGAGCAGATGTACATTTGCCAGATTCAAAATCTGTTGGCCAATGAGTCGCAGATGAACACCGCCCAAATCATACGAAATTTTCGTTATGGCGTTGCTTCATCCATGCAAAATGAATTTTTGTATTTGTACAGCACCACATCGTTGATACACTTGGTGGAAGATTCGTTGAAAGACTTGCACCGCGTGTATGGTTCTATCAGTCGCAGCTACGATCCAGTGCCTGAGGAGCCAAAGGAAGAAAGCAAAAAGGGATTTCCATCGGTGCTCAAAAAATTTGAACACAAGGAAAAGAAAGACAACGAGCAAACCCGGATTCAAAATGGCCAAATTGTGGCTCATTATAACAATACACCGCGCTTTATGAACACCGTGGTTAAAGACAAGAAATTGTTGCCTTATCTCAGTAAAAAGTATGGCACTGATCTTTTTGTTTTCATCAATGAAATGGATATTGAAAACGATCTTAGTGATCCCTATAAAGTTGCTGAAAACAACTACAACCGGATTTTGAAATTTCATTATACGATGTATGATTTTCACGGACACTTGGTGTCAATGGGCGTTGTTTCGACCACCTTTCCATCTACAGAAAATAAGGTGGGTAGCATCGTTCAAAATTACTTTCCGCTCATTACTAGGCAGCTTGCAAGCAAGTTGCCACAACCCCGCATACCTAGGGTGACAGCAGCAACGCCTAGCGACAGCAAGTCGGGAGGTGTTTTGGGAAAATAGTTTTCCCAAAAATTGTTGAACTGGAATGTGCGCGCTTTAGCCGCTTAAGTTTTATATTCGTAGTAAACTGTCGTCCTATGGCTACTTTCAAAATTGATTCTGTTCTTAAAAAGCTGCAACTGCAAGCCGTTAATCCCGGTGTTTCAAGCGGCCGAAGCTGGTTAAAAGATTCAGGAAAATACCTTTCGTCATATTCTCCAGTAGATGGTAAGTTGATCGCGAAGGTTTCGGTGGCCAGTGCAAAAGACTATGAAAAAATAATTGGTATTGCGCAAAGTGCATTTCACATTTGGCGTACGGTACCTGCCCCAAAGCGCGGTGAAGTGGTGCGCCAAATAGGCGATGCCCTTCGCCAGCAAAAGGAAGCATTGGGGCAATTGGTGTCGTATGAAATGGGTAAATCACTTGAAGAAGGTTTGGGCGAAGTGCAGGAGATGATTGACATTGCTGACTTTGCAGTGGGCTTGTCGCGGCAATTGCACGGACTCACCATGCATTCAGAGCGCTTCAAACACCGTATGTATGAGCAATACCACCCTTTGGGAGTGGTGGGTGTGATATCTGCTTTTAATTTTCCGGTGGCGGTATGGTCGTGGAATGCTTTTCTAGCGTGGATTTGCGGAGATGTTTGTGTGTGGAAACCTTCTGAAAAAACACCCTTGTGTGCTCTTGCTTGTCAGCATATCGTGAATGAAGTTTTCAAAAGAAATGCCGTTCCGGAAGGGGTTTCCTGCATAGTCAACGGCGATTATGCCATTGGCGAATTGCTGTCTCACGATGTGCGCGTACCATTGATATCTGCCACTGGTTCAACACGCATGGGGAAAAAAGTTGGGGCTGCCGTTGGGGCTCGCTTGGGTCGTTCGTTGCTTGAATTGGGCGGCAACAATGCGATCATTATTGCACCGTCGGCCGACTTGAACATTGTTACGATTGGCGCTGTGTTTGGCGCAGTAGGTACTTGTGGCCAGCGCTGTACTTCAACACGTCGACTGATCATTCACGAATCCCTTTATGACGCCGTGAAAAAGAAGTTGGCGAAGGCTTATGCGCAATTGCGTATTGGTGATCCACTGGACAGAAACAACCATGTGGGGCCGCTCATTGACAAGGCGGCAGTAGCGCAGTATTTGTCTGCACTTGATCAGGCCTTGGAGCAGGGCGGAAAAACCGTGGTAGCAGGTGGAGTGATGAAGGGAAAGGGCTACGCATCGGATTGCTATGTGAAGCCCGCAATTTTTGAAGCTAAAAACGAAATGGAAATAGTGCAGCACGAAACATTTGCGCCTATTTTGTACTTGATGAAATACAAAACGCTGGAGGAAGCAATAGCGCTTCAAAATGGGGTTCCGCAAGGTTTGTCGTCTTCTATCATGACAACAAATTTGCGTGAGGCGGAGTTGTTTTTGTCGCAAGAAGGTTCGGATTGTGGTATAGCGAATGTGAATATTGGCACTTCCGGTGCTGAGATTGGTGGCGCTTTTGGTGGAGAAAAAGAAACCGGTGGCGGTCGCGAGTCAGGCTCTGATGCTTGGAAAGTTTATATGCGCCGACAAACCAACACCATCAACTATGGCGCTACGCTCCCATTGGCGCAGGGAATTAAATTCGATTTGTAATGAGGGGTTTTTTAGGTCTTTTTTTGTTATTTTTTATTGGCGGATGTCTAGAGCCAGAGCAGTCAAAGAAACCATTGATTGGTGATTTTATCAATAGTGAAATATCTCGCTTGATGAAGGAAAGGCCTTTGGCTACAAAGGTTTCTAAAGTAAATGGTGTTGCAGATACTTTGCACAGTGATGCTATCAATTGGGAAAAAGAATTGCACGTTTTTTTAAATAATGACATTCGCGAGACTCAGCTCATAGCGTATACAATTTCGGTAGATACCGAGTTTGTTGGAAACAGGCCCTACAGAAAAGTAAGGTATACCGCTAAAGATGCCGAACAGCAAATACGATTTCTGATCATCGCTGAAGACATAGATAAGCCTGAAGTGAAATCAGTAGAAATATTAGTTGAAAAAAAGCATGAGCTCTTCAGTTATTACAAGAGATTGGTGTACTCTACAAATTATGGCTTTATGATACAAGGCAGTCAGAGCATTGAATTTACTGATAAAATTGATTACAGCATTGATGTACAAATAGACAAATATTCTTTTCACTTTTAATGAAACAGCGCCTTATACAAATACTTATCGTCAGCGGAGCACTATCCGTGTTGGTGCTTTTTGTCACCCAGTATTTTTGGGCAAAAGAACTACAACGCCTTGAGAACAATCAATTCAATCAAAAAGTGCACATCGCGCTCACCAATGTGGGCAATAGATTGGAGTTGATCAATAAGTTTTCAATTTCGCGCATTCATCCTATTGAGCAAGTAGAGTATAATAAATTTGTGGTGAAGATCAATGACGTGGTGCAGCCGAAGTTGCTGAATGCACTTTTGAAAAGAGAATTTTCGCGCTACCGCATTAACGAGCCATACTATATTGCGATTTACGATTGCTTTACCGATTCGGTGGTTTACACCACCGAAACCGACAGCATTCGCGTTGTGCCTTCGAAAGACTATTCCATCAAATGGGACATTGACAGCCACAACTTCGGCGTTATCTTTCCCAATAGATCCGAGATCGTCAATCAACTCAACATTTGGCTCATCGCCTCAATTGTGCCCATTGTGATGTTGCTCTTTTTCTCTTTTGCCATTTATGTTATTATTAGACAAAAGAAGTTGGACGAGATTAAAACAGACTTCATCAACAACATGACGCACGAATTAAAAACGCCAATATCAACCATTTCCTTATCGAGTGAAGTGCTGATGACGCCTGAAATTGCTAAGAATCCCGATCGGCTGTCGCGCTACGCTAAAATTATCTACGACGAAAATCAACGATTGAAAGGACTTGTGGAGCGGGTATTGCAAATGGCCTTTTTTGAAAAGAAAGATTTTGAACTCAAGAAAGAACCCGCCAACATTCACGCCATTATTGAGCAAGCCGTAAACCGCTTTGAGGTGCCCATTAAGCAACAAAATGGTAAAATTACACTCAGTCTCAAAGCCACCGTAGTAGAACGAAAATTTGATGTTGGACACATGACTAACGTGCTTTCGAATTTGATAGACAATGCCATTAAGTATTGCAAACACTCGCCCGAAATCTTTATTGAAACCAAGTCTGATGGTAAATACCTTTACATCTCAGTGCAGGACAATGGCATCGGCATGAGCAAAGAAGAACTAAAGAATATTTTCACTAAGTTTTACCGCATTCCTACAGGGAATATCCATACCACCAAGGGGTTTGGCATTGGATTGAATTACGTTAAACTGATTGTTGAAGCGCACAAAGGGAGTATTTCTGTGGACAGCAAGCACAATGAGGGAAGTACCTTCGTTATTAAATTACCCATCGAATGAAAGACGTGAAAGGCAATATACTTTTGGTAGAAGACGATGAAAACCTCGGCTTTGTCATCAAAGACAGTTTAGAGGAAGAAGGCTATTTGGTGAACTTAGCCAAAGACGGAGAGGAAGGTTTTCGTCAGTTTCACAGCAAGACCTATGATATATGCTTGCTCGATGTGATGTTGCCCTTGAAAGACGGTTTCACTTTGGCGCAAGAAATTCGCGAAGCGGATGCTGATGTGCCTATCATATTTTTAACAGCGCGCTCGCTTGACGAAGATAAAATCAAGGGTTTTCAATCGGGTGCCGATGATTACATTACCAAGCCTTTCAGCGTAAGCGAGCTGACCTACCGCATCAAAGCCATATTGAAAAGAACCAAACCTGCTGATTTGCACGAAACGCAAAAGGACAATTTTGTGATTGGTAAATTTGAGTTTGATTTTCCAAATCAGCTGCTGAAGTTGAATGGACAAGAACAAAGCCTGACCAAGAAGGAAGCGGAGATTTTAAAACTCCTGTGCTTGAATAAAAACCAATTGCTCTCGCGCGATATGGCGCTTAAGGTGATTTGGGGCGACAACGATTATTTCAAGGGCAGAAGCATGGATGTTTTTATTGCCAAATTACGCAAGTACTTGAAAGATGATCCGAAGGTAGAAATCATCAACATTCATGGCACTGGCTTTAAATTAACAGAGAAATAGTTTAAAATTCTGCTTTTAGCTTCAACATTTTGCTGACGTTGAGCGACAGATTCATAAATGTTATTTTGGGATTGGCGTTTCGGCTAATTTGCTGGTGCAGCTCTTCAAAGGCCTCGGTAAGCAGTACTATGTTTCCGCCGTGGATAAAAGGTGAAAATTTATCTAAAAATGTCGCTTCTTTTTCGTGCAGCATGTTGAGTCCGCTGCCGTAGTTGCGCACCAAACATTCCCTGAAGAAACGCAGACCGTACTCCGCTATGTTTTTTTGGCGTTCGCGGCCTATTGTCGCCACTGCATCTACCCACGCTGCAATATCCATTACATTGGCAGTGTAACAGTAGCGCATCCAATTTTGAAAGTTGCTGATGTAAAAGTCTTCGTCTTCGTTGCCATTGGCAAGTTCTAATGCTCGGTTGACATTGCCTTCGCACAGCATAGAGGCCGCTGACGCAGCTGCGGCGCTGAAATGGTATTGATCCGTCAATCCTTCTGCTATTTCTGCCTCTAAAGGTTTAGGCACTTTAATGAGTTGAACGCGGGAGAGTATGGTGGGCAACAAGGCGTCAATATCTTGCGTGATGAGCAGTAGCAGTGTGTTTTCGTCGGGCTCTTCTAATGTTTTTAGCAATTTATTGGCGCTGTCTCCATTCATTTTCTCGGGCAGCCAGATCAGTATAATTTTGCGCAGTGCTTCGTATGAGCGCAGACTTAATTTTTGAATGATGTCTTGGCTGTCGCGCGTATTGATGATGACTTGCTTGTTTTCAGTGCCTAGTGCTTCCACCCAAGCGTTGAGGCTAAGGTAGGGGTTGCTTTTAAGCGCTTCTGTCCATTGTTGAAAGAATTGAGCGCTGCTTGGATTTTTGGTAATTTCTTTGGTGGAGGCAGTAGGAAAAATAAAGTGCAAATCGGGGTGTTGTAGTTTTTCAAACTTTAAACACGACGAACAAGTGCCGCAACTGTCACTGGCAGTTCTTTGCAAACAATTCACGTATTGCGCATAGGCCAAGGCCAAAGCAATGGCGCCACTGCCCTCTCTCTCTTCAAAGAGCTGGGCGTGACTGATGCGGTTTTCTGAAACTTGGGCGATGAGCCTTTGTTTGAGCGCGCTGTTTCCTATGACTTTTTTAAATTGCATAACTCCTCTGCCAAAAGTATTAAAAAATAAAACGCTTTATTTACATTTGAAAATACTAAAACAAGAAAAAACAAAGCCGATGAAAACAGTGAAAGAGTACGACTTTTCGAATAAGAAAGCCCTAGTTAGAGTTGATTTTAATGTTCCTTTTGATGAGAACTTCAATGTAACTGACGATACACGCATCCGTTTGTCGATGCCTACGATAGAATTGATCTTGAAAAAAGGAGGCTCAGTAATATTGATGTCCCACCTTGGTCGCCCTAAAGGACCAGATGCCTCACTGTCTATGAAACATATTTTGCCAACTTTAGAGAAGGCTTTGGGTCGCAAAGTGAAATTTGCTGCCGACTGCATTGGCGACGAAGCAAAAAATGCAGCCGCTTCTTTGCAGGCGGGCGAAGTACTCGTGCTTGAAAACTTACGTTTCTATAAAGAAGAGGAAGCTGGTGATGAAGCCTTCGCTCAAAAATTAGCTGTTTTAGGTGATTGTTATGTTAATGATGCTTTTGGTACCGCGCATCGTGCCCACGCATCTACCACTATCATAGCGAAGTTTTTTGCTAAGGATAAAATGTTTGGATTGTTGTTGGCTGGTGAATTGGAAAGTATTGACAAAGCCTTGAAAACAGGGAAAGCACCTTTGACAGCTATTATGGGCGGATCAAAAGTGTCTTCTAAAATTTCTATCATCATGCAATTGCTTGATAAGGTTGACGTGCTGATCATAGGAGGAGGTATGGGTTACACTTTCGCAAAAGCGCAAGGCGGCAATGTTGGTAATTCAAAAGTAGAAGAAGATTACTTGCAAACGGCGCTTGATGTAGTTGCTAAAGCGAAAGAAAAGGGAGTGAAATTGTTTTTGCCCGTAGATTGCGTAATTGCTGATGATTTTTCAAATACTGCGAATACTAAGATTGCACCAAACAATAATATTCCTGCAGGATGGCAAGGTTTGGACGTTGGTCCGGAAACCAATAAAATATTCGCCGATGCTATTGAAAACGCCGGAACCATACTTTGGAATGGTCCAGTAGGGGTTTTTGAAATGGAGAAATTTGAAAAAGGAACAGTATCTGTTGCCGATGCAATTGTTAAGGCAACGGCAAATGGCGCTTTTTCTTTGATTGGCGGCGGTGATTCTGTAGCGGCGATCAATAAATACAACCTAGCCCACAAAGTAAGTTACATCTCAACTGGTGGTGGCGCAATGTTGGAGTACTTGGAAGGAAAAGTCTTGCCAGGCGTTGAAGCAGTGTTGAACTAGTTGCTTTACAAAACAAAGCAAAACCCCAATTGCGTTTGATCGCAATTGGGGTTTTTTGTTTTCCATGGTCTTGTGACAAAGAAAGGAAAGGGTGTAAAAAAGAAAATCCCGACCAAGGCCGGGATTAACTTTTTCTCTTGCGAGAAGTGGGTTACTAGTGAGCTACAACAGTAGTGTCAGCAGCAACAGTAGTGTCAGCAGCAACTGGAGCTACTTCTTCAACTGGAGCAACAACAGCAGTTGAATCAACAGCAGTTCCTTCAGTAGTAGCAGCTTCGCCACCACAAGATGCAAGAACTACAACTGCAGCTCCCAACAAAAATTTAGATACATTTTTCATGTTCAATGTTTTAAAGATTAAATTACTTACGGGGCAAAATTATTAAATATTTTTTAATAACCTCAAATATTTTAGAAATAATCTTCTTTTATTACATTTGGTAGATAAATAAAACAATCTTATGGCCTTTAAACTACCCGAATTACCTTACGCTTACGATGCGTTGGAGCCCCATGTTGATGCTAAAACAATGGAAATCCACCATAGTAAGCACCACAACGCATATACTACCAATCTAAATAACGCTATTGCAGGAACTGCTTTGGAGTCAAAGACGATTGAAGAAATTTTAACCACTATCTCAACCGCTGCCCCTGTGGTGCGCAATAATGGAGGTGGTTTTTACAACCATTGTCTGTTTTGGGAGCTAATGTCACCAATTGGTGGTGGAGTGCCAACTGGTGACTTGGCGGAAGCCATAAACACATCATTTGGTTCTTTTGATGCCTTTAAAACAGAGTTCTCCAATGCTGGTGCTACCCGTTTTGGTTCTGGTTGGGCTTGGTTGATCGTGAAGGCTGATGGCAAATTGGCCGTTTCTTCAACGCCAAACCAAGACAATCCGTTAATGGATGTGGTGGAAGTTAAAGGAACGCCGATTTTAACTTTGGATGTTTGGGAACATGCATACTATTTGAAATACCAAAACAGAAGACCTGATTATATCGCGGGCTTCTTTAATGTTATCAATTGGAAAAAGGTAGCTGAGTTGTACGCCAAGGCGAAATAGTGATGCTCATTGAAATAAAAAAGCCCCCTTGTAGACGACAAGGGGGCTTTTTTTATGTGTCGTGTTTTATTTATAGGTGTAATAAACTAAAAGTTTAATTCTATTGGACGTATTGATGTCTCCACCATTTAGTATTGCTCTTCCGAACGAATAGGCGTTAGAAGCCACATTAAGCTGCAAGGTGGTGATGTTTTCTTCGTTTGTAATCTTTTTTTGGAGGTAGCGTGTTATCAAAAAACGATAGCCTGTTACATTTGGGTAAGAATTCATGTTTGTTTCATAAGCACCACCGTAGTAAATCGCCGCTGTTCCATAGGCAATTCCTGAAGCAGGACTTTTTACTCCTTGATGACTGTGGTCAAAGTCGAATTGATCGGGCAGTTCCGTGGTAATGCCCATGGAATCTTTGTAGATCGACGCTCCGTCGGGCAATGCATATAGAGAATTGGATCCGCCTTGCAAAGGAAAAATCAGTTCGGCACGGTTCAACATTATTTTTTTCCCTTTTGCCCATTGAGCAATATGTGGGATGTTCACGCATACCTTGGTTCCCTTGAGCGACTGCAAATACAATTGCGTTTTACCCAGAGATTTGTCGGCGAGTTGTGCTTTTAAACCTATGGTGTTGCTGTAATCCTGTTTATAATTTGCAAAGCGCTTGGCTGTTTTTGGAACAGTAAGTGTTAAGGATGCGCTTCCTGCGCTATTGTGATAGTAAAGGCTTAAATTGGTGCTGGCATGCGTCATGTTTATTAAATATAGAGCTCCTTCCCCACTATTGAGTGCTGCGGTGTAGGCTTTCACACTGATGCCCTTAAAGAAATTTACAAAATTTGTATTGCTTTCTAAATCGGCACTTGCGGCAGCCAAGAGCGACGTACCAAAAGTATTGTCTAATTTAATACTGACCTTTCCCGTGTCAGCAGAAATTGAGGAGCTGCCCAGTTCTGTGGAATAGGCAATGGTATCGTTTGAACTATAGCTGTTGTCAGCAGCCTTAAAAAGTGCGTCAACCTTGTAAACTTTAAAAGTACTTGCCTGCGATTTACTGCCATAAATATTGTCAACGTGTAAACGCAATACCACAGAGTCGATTATAGGAGTGGTGCCAAAGGAATAATTGGTCTTTGGTAATAAGAACTGACTAAAAATTTGTGCTCGTGTGATGCCGAAATCAGGATCATTGAATGTGCCCAAGGCCATTTTTGGGATGCCGTCTGTCAATATCAAATCTTTTTGCAGCGTATAGGCATCAACAGTAAAAGTGTCAATTAGTGCAGCATGCAACAGATCGTCGTCGGTCAAAAGAGTAGAGCCGACAGCACTTTCTTTTTTGCATGCTTGGCCTGCTAAAAATAGTATGGCAAAAAAAGCTGCCGCGAAGTACAGCTTTGTGAAATGGGTAGACTTTCTCGGGATCATTTACTAATTCGTTGCTACTGTTTCTTCTTCCAAAACAGTATCGTAAAACTTATTGTATTGTTCAACGTACTCTTCTTTGCTATAGTATGGGAGCACAGGTTTTTTCAATGAATCTATGAATTTTTCCATTGTTGATTCTAACTCTTCACTTCCTTTCACCACGGCATCAGACCATTCCATGCCCAATTTATTCAAGCTCTCGAAATCGGGTTTCGCAGCAGCTTTTAGGTTTTTAATGTTTACGCCGTCGATCACCGCTTTTTCAGCAAAACGCTTGTCAAGAGTTTTATCGAAACCTTCGTTGTATACAGAATAAATCACTTTGGTGTTTTCAAAAATAGGGTCTTCGTTGAATGCTTTTTTGATGTATAAAGGCACTAAAGCTGTCATCCAGCCGTGGCAATGGATGATGTCTGGTGACCAGCCTAATTTTTTTACCGTTTCCAAAACGCCACGGCAAAAGAAGATGGCACGCTCATCGTTGTCGCTGTAAAATTTACCGCTTTTGTCTTTGACACCGTACTTTCTTTCGAAGTATTCGTCGTTGTCTATGAAGTATACCTGCATACGCGCAGGCTGAATTGAAGCTACTTTGATAAGTAATGGATGGTCGGCATCGTCAATGATGAGGTTCATTCCCGACAAACGGATTACTTCGTGCAATTGGTTTCTGCGTTCGTTGATGCAGCCGAAACGCGGCATAAATACGCGAATTTCTTTGCCTTTGCCCTGAATGCCATGCGGCAAATATCTTGCTACAGATGCAATTTCTGATTCTTCATGGTAAGGAATCATTTCTTGTGATACAAACAAAATTCTTGCTTTCTTCATTGCTTCTGCTTTATAGCACTCGCGGTAACCGAAAAATAAGAGACTTTGATGAAGATGAACTGCAGTGATCTGCTCTTATGTTTTGACGAGTAAAATTCTATGCGAAAGTAGTAAAAATCTTGCTAAGATTCAAGCGCTAAGGGAAATCGCAATAGATTTATTTTACCTTTGTCGTCCCAAATTATACTGAGTATGCGGATTGTTAGGAAACGAAATGAAATGGAGGCCTTGGTGGCGCAGTATAAGCTAGCACATAAAAGCGTGGGCTTTGTTCCTACGATGGGCTATTTGCATGAGGGCCACGCGTCTTTATTGCGTCAATCGGCTCTGGAAAATGACGTTACAGTTTGCAGCATTTTTGTCAATCCTACGCAGTTCAACAACCCAGAGGATTTTTTGCTTTACCCTAAGGACGAGGTGAATGACGTGCTTTTGTTGAAAAAAAATGGCTGTTTGGTACTTTTCGCTCCTGAGGATGATTTTGTCAACGAAATTGTAGAAGTTTCTCTTGATTTAAAAGGTGTTGACAAAGTGTTGGAAGGGGAATTTCGTCCCGGACACTTTCGAGGGATGGTCAATATCGTTTCCTTGTTGTTTCAAATTGTTAGGCCCAACAAAGCGTATTTTGGTCAAAAAGATTTTCAGCAATTGTTTATTGTCCAAAAATTGGTCGCTCAAAATTTTCCAGAAATAGGGATTGTCGCTAGTCCAACTATTCGAGAAGAATCGGGCTTGGCTATGAGTTCGCGCAATGCGCGTTTGTCGGCAGTACAGCGTGAGCAAGCGACAAAAATCGCAAAGGCATTGCATCTCGCAAAAAGTTTAGCAAAAGAAAAACGCAGTGTTTCAGCAATTAAAGAAGAATTGCGCTTCAAATTCTTTAACAATGACGACCTCCGTTTGGAATATTTGGAGATTGTGGATGCTCAAACACTTTTGCCCCTCACTGATTTTTCATTCCCTTCGCGATCAGTGGTTTGTGTCGCTGCTTATGCGGGAAAAGTTAGGTTGATCGACAATATGAGTATTAATTCTTAATTTCGTCTCATGTTAGTGGAGTTCCTCAAATCGAAAATACATCAGGTTACCGTTACGCAAGCGAATGTTAACTATATTGGCAGCATCACCATTGACGAAACGTTGATGGAAGCAGCAAACATCTTGGAAGGTCAGAAAGTGCAAGTGGTGAACATCAACAATGGTGAACGCCTTGAGACCTATGTGATCAAAGGAAAAAGAGACAGCGGGGAGATTTGTCTCAACGGTCCTGCTGCGCGTAAAGTGGTTATTGGTGATGTCGTAATCATCATTGCCTACGCTCTGCTGAATGAACAGGAAGCAAAGACTTTTAAGCCCACGATCATTTTTCCAAATACGGTTACCAATCAATTAAAATAAAATATTGTGAGTGCAGCGCTTCAAAAGGTAGAAAGTAAAATAGTTTCTAGACTCGAAGCGGCTAAAACCATCTTAACATGGCAGGCACAAGGGCAACAGGTGGTGTTTACCAATGGTTGTTTTGACTTGCTGCATAAAGGCCACATTCACTATCTCTGTGAAGCAGCTTCGTTGGGACAAAAATTAGTGCTCGGCGTGAATTCAGATGCTTCAGTACAAATACTTAAAGGACCTTCTCGGCCAATCAACAGCGAAGAAAGTCGAGCCGCCATGCTGGCCTGTTTATTTTTTGTTGATTTGGTGGTGGTGTTTAATGAAGAAACACCTGAAATATTAATTCATTCAATCAGTCCAAATATATTGGTGAAAGGCGGCGACTATGCTATTAACAATATCGTTGGTGCTGAACATGTGCTCGCCAATGGAGGGAAAGTGTTGGCCTTGAGTTTTATTGATGGTTTCTCGTCGACGGACATAATTAACAAAATCAAGAAAACTTAGTACGTCATTTGTGCAAATAATTTTTATTTTTACGGAAATGTATATTTTATGAGAAGTTTTATTCTGTCTTTTTTTGCGCTTGTAGTGATCGCGTTTGCTTCGCCATCTTGTGGCTACGGCGTTACAAAGCAATTGACGGGAAGCTGGGAAATGTTTTTGATTCCTAATCCTGGGTTCAAAGAAGTATGGACTTTTACCGAAAATGAAATAGAAGTTGTTCGCTATAGTAATGACACTGTGCCTTATCCATTGAAAAAAGGAACGTATACTGTTAAAAATAATACTATCACTACGAATGGACCTGGAATGGTTTCAAAAGGCGGAGAATACTATTTGGGCAACTTTCAAATTAAAAGTTTAACGGGATCTGAATTGGTTCTGGTGCGCACCGACCTTGGTTTGCAATACTATGAGTTCGCAAAAAAATAATGGCAAAATTGAAAACGGCTTTTGTTTGTTCATCATGCGGCAATCAATCGGCGAAATGGCTTGGAAAGTGCACACAGTGTGGCGAATGGAACACCTACCACGAAGAAGTCACAGGAAATAACGCGCCTAAATCTATTCCTGGATTTGAAGCTTTGGCACCAACGCTTTTGCAAGAAATTGCACCCCTCGACAAAGCAAGAGTAACATTGACGGATACGGAGTTGAACCGTGTTTTGGGAGATGGCTTGGTTCCGGGGTCAGTGATCTTGTTTACCGGAGAGCCAGGCATTGGTAAGTCTACTTTGATGCTGCAAATTGCCTTACAGTTCCCGGGCAAAAAAGTACTTTATGTGTCGGGCGAGGAAAGTCCTCAGCAAATTAAATCTCGTGCCGATCGACTCAAGAAGGCGAACGAAAACATTTACATTCTTCCCGAAACCAATGTTGAAGCCATAGTAGAGCACATTCAAAAGATTGCTCCAGATCTGTTGATCATTGACTCTATACAAACCTTACAAAGTTCTAAATTGGATTCTGCTCCTGGCACCATTTCTCAAATTCGAGAATGCGCCAACGATATCACACTCATTGCCAAGCGAAATTCAATTCCCACATTTTTAATTGGCCATATCACGAAAGACGGACAAATTGCGGGTCCAAAAGTATTGGAGCACATGGTGGATGTGGTGCTTGCCTTTGAAGGCGATAGAAACCACATTTATAGAATTATCCGTAGTTCAAAAAACCGATTTGGCCCAAGCAATGAAATGGGAATTTATCAAATGGAAGAAAACGGACTGAAGGTGGTAGATAACCCTTCGTCAATTCTTTTGTCACAAAATGAAGAGCACCTCAGCGGCATTGCAATTTCAGCTTCAATGGAAGGTATTCGTCCCTTGCTTATTGAAACCCAGGCCTTGGTGAGCACGGCCGCATATGGCACGCCACAGCGTTCCGCCACTGGTTTTGATACACGACGATTGAACATGTTGTTGGCGGTGTTGGAAAAGCGCTGCGGATTCAAAATTCAATTGAAAGATGTTTTTTTAAATATTACGGGGGGCATCAAGCCCGAAGACACTGGCATAGACTTGTCAATTGTAGCAGCCATACTTTCGTCGGGTGTGGATATTGCCATTCCGTCAACAGTTTGTTTTGCCGGAGAAATTGGATTGTCGGGTGAAATTCGTTCGGTGCGCAATGTTGCAGCCCGCATCAAGGAGGCTGAGAAAATGGGATTTAAAACCATTTATCTTTCCAAGTACAACGACGAAGATTCGTTAAAAGGGAAAAAAATCAAGATAGTTCGTTTAACAAAAGCACAGGATTTGGTGACCCACCTGTTTCGTTAGCCGATCTCTTTTGTTTTCATGAGGTTGTTCATCGCCATCATTTCTTGCATGGTACGCTGCATATTGTCGGCCGAACCATCTAAAAAAATGACGTTGCCTTTGCCGTTTTCTGAGAATTGTTTGATGGCTTCTGTCCACATAGAAAACAAAATCACCGAAGTATCTAAGTTGGCTTGTTGCATTTCACGCGCGGCTTCGCTCATTCCCTTTGCCACTTCTTGGCGGAATAAAGCAACGCCCTGACCGCGCAATTGAGCGGCAAGTTTTTCGGCTTCCGCAGAAATTTTAATGGCATTTCCTTCGGCTTCCGCAGCCTTTGTTTTGGTGATGAGCAAAGCTTGGCCTTCATTTTCGGCGGCCGCCTTTAAGTTGTTAGATGCCACTACCTGTGCCATTGATTTCATGATGGCTTCGTCAAAGGTGATGTCATTCAATTGTAGGTCGATGAGGTGATAGCCCCAACCTTCTAATGTTTGGTCGATTTGCTCTTTCACATCGCCCACTATTTCATTGCGTAAAGAAAGTACTTCGGCTTGTTTTTTGGTAGCGACAAAACCGCGGATAGAGCCCTCAATGGTGCGCACCAAGGCTTGCATTAAACTTCTATCGTCAACAAATTTAAATGCTACGTTTTTTACTGTTTCTTCATTTGGATTAAATACAGCATAGAGCAACATGGCTTTAAAAAAAACATTGGCCTGGTCGATGGTAGTGGCTTGAAATTCCAATTCCACTGAACGATTTTGAACCGATACCCTTTTGAAGATGACTTCAATGAAAGGGATTTTGAAATTCAGGCCGGGAGTCAGTATGCGGCGGTATTTTCCAAATACAGTGACTACTGCCACGGTTCCTTGTTGCACTGTTACAAAGGACAGAAATAAGGTTACTACAATTAATATTACAGGAACAACGATGTACAAGCTGGGAATTATCATGACTTATTTTTTAGGAAATAAATATACTTAAGTTTAGCGAAACGACAAGCCTTTCGGAATAGCGTCAATCAAGGAGCGAGTATAATCGGTTTGTGGATCGCGGTAGATGGCATCTGCTTCATCCATTCTTTCGATTTTCCCGCTTTTATTCATTACAATCATGCGGTCGCACATGAATTTAACTATTGATAAATCGTGTGAGATGAAGATGTACGTGAGTGCAAATTCTCTTTTTAAGTCGTTGAGCAAGTTGAGCACTTGTGCTTGCACAGAAACGTCGAGAGAGGATACGGATTCATCGCAAATTAAAAATTCGGGTTGCAGTGCCAAAGCACGCGCGATGCAAATGCGCTGTCGTTGTCCCCCTGAAAATTCGTGGGGATAGCGGTAAAAGTGATCGGCTTTCAGACTTACTTTTCCCAGCAGATTCACCACATATTCTTCTCTTTCTTTTTTGCTCTGCAGAATTCCGTGCACAGTCATGGGCTCCATAATCGCTTTGCCAATAGGAATTCTGGGGTTCAGCGATGAATAGGGATCTTGAAAAATGATTTGCATTTTGCGGCGCAAAGGCAGCATTTCGCTGTTGCTCAGTTTTTGGAGATCGCTTCCTTTGTAAATCACTTCGCCTGCTGTTGCATCTGCCAGGCGCAATATCGTGCGTCCTATGGTTGTTTTGCCACAACCCGATTCACCAACGAGACCAAGCGTTTCTCCTTTGTATACGTCAAAACTAACGTCGTCAACGGCCTTTACATATTCTGTGGTTTTGCCCAACCAATTTTTTTTCAATGGAAAGTAAGTTTTCAATCCATTCACTTTCAATATAGGCGAAGTGCTGTACAGCGCAGCGTGCTTTATTTTTCTTTGTTCAGCGCTGATTTCTATCGCCTGAAATATTTTATTGTCTAAAAAATCGGATACGGTTGGCAGTTTCTCAAAGCGCTTGTCAAGGGGTGGTTTACAGGCCAGGAGTCCCTTTGTGTAGGGGTGCTGCGGATTTTGAAAAATGTTTTTTACGCTGTTTTCTTCCACTATTTTCCCCTGGTGCATCACAATGGCTCTGTCGGCAATTTCAGCTACTACACCTAAATCGTGCGTGATAAAAATGACGCCCATGTTTCTTTTCTTCTGAATTGAAGAGATCAGTTCAAGAATGGTTTTTTGAACGGTTACATCGAGTGCTGTGGTAGGCTCGTCGGCGATGAGTACTGATGGTTCGCACGACAACGCCATCGCTATCATTACGCGTTGTTTTTGTCCGCCTGAAAGCTGGTGGGGATAGGCGTCAAAGATAGCTTCGGGTCGCGGCAATTGTACTTCATTAAAAAGTTGAATGGCCTTTTCTTTGGCTTCTTTTACACTTGATTTTTGATGCAGTAAAATGGCTTCCGTGACTTGATCTCCGCAAGTAAAAACGGGATTGAGCGATGTCATTGGCTCTTGAAAAATCATTGCAATGTCTTTGCCGCGGTAGCTGCGCATTTCTTTTTCAGATAGCGAAAGCAGATTTATTTTTTCACCTCGTCCGTAGTAATTGATTTCACCACCGGTAATTTTACCTGGAGGCGAAGGAATGAGTCGCATGATGGATAGGGAGGTGACCGATTTTCCTGATCCTGATTCGCCAACCACACCAATGGTTTCTCCTTTGTGCAAAGAGAAACTGATGTTGTTTACGGCCGTGAATTGATCGGAACCCGAGCCAAATTTAATTTCCAGATTTTGTATGTCGAGTAGAAGCTCCAATGCACTAATTAATGAGGTTTAAAGTTAAAACAAAATCTCGGTGCAGTGCGCAAAAAAAAATGTTCCGCTGGGGAGCGGAACACTTAATTACCTAAAAACCTAAACTATGAAAAACCTTTTTTTGTTTACTACTACTGTGGTCTATTACGGGAGTGAATAAAAATAGGTTTCGTTTTTTTGAAATATTTTAAAAATCGCTTTCCTCGAGGTTGATCAGCACTTTGCTGAACTCCGGTTCAATGCTGTCGTTTTCAGGAAAAACGCCCCTCTCGAATTTTAGTCCGATCACATACGGAAAACTGTCTACAGACAATGCGTTCCAAGTTTCGTATTTGTTCAGGCCGTGAAACGACTTGCCGTATTTTTGTTCAAAATACAGTTTGAGTTCATAGTATAAGTCTTCGGCAGTGCTGTCGGACACCAAGTTTACTTTTACGTTGGCACCACTCATAAAATTGTTTTCGTCGAAATAATAGTAAGACGAAACAAACTCAGCGTCATTGAGGTCTTGAAAATAACCTTTCATCACCGTTTCGTCAACTTGTAAAGTGCCACTTTCTTTAAGTGTCAATGAGTCGGGGTGATCACCGATGTTTAAACCACGCAAGATTTTGTCGGCACCTTGCCCATTTTTATCGCCCATAATTTTTACAAAAAGGTCGCCTGAATGGTAAAACGACCATTTGACATCGTCTTTGCTGTTGGTCAATGCTTTTGGCTTTTCAGCGGTATCGGGTTGACAGCTCCACAATACAGTAAAGGTCAGTGCTAGAGCGAGAATTGGAAGATGTGCTTTGTTCATAGTAGCGGATTTATGGTGCAAATTATTTTAGTTTTAGCATGTCGAATGTAGCGTCGAGATATTTAAAAAAGTCGCGCGGCAGCTTGTCGCCAGGCTCTTGTTCGCGCTGTCTGCCAAGGCGCACAATGATTAAGTTGTAATCGGGTACACAAATGACATATTGACCATTCAAGCCGATAGGGCTAAATACTTTGTGTCCTTTGTATGTGGCGAGCCACCATGCGTATCCATAGCGCTCCAGTGGTTTTTGGTCGAGTTCGTCAATTAGTTTTGCAGGTTGAATCGAAGCCATAACGTAGTCTTCGGGCACAATTTGTTTGCCGTCAACGCGTCCGCTGTCGAGGTACAATTTGCCAATTCTGGCAAAGTCGCGGGCGGTAGCATAGTACGAACTAAATGATTTTTCGTCGCCATTTTCATGGTCTAAGTTCCACAGCGCTTCGTGCTCGGCATGTATGGCGCCCCATAATTTCTCTTCATCGTAGTCAGAAATGCTTTTGCCCAAGGCTTTTTTGAGTAGTGCCGACAAGATCAAGGTGGTTCCACTTCGGTATTCAAACACTTTTCCGGGTTCTTTTACCACGGCGTAATCTTTAACAAGACCTTCTAAATCGTCGCCGTAATAAGCCTTTGCTGGTGAACCAAAGGGATCTTTGTAGGGTTCGTCAAAGTTGAATCCGCTGCTCATCGTGACCAAATTTTTGATGGTCATTTTTCCTGCGAAACCATCTTTGTATTGCGGTAAAAAATCGCTCACGGGCTGGTCAACCGATTGAATTTTCCCTTCTTTAATGGCGATTCCCAATAAAATACTCACCACTGTTTTTCCCATAGAGAATGAGTTTGAAATGCTGTCTTTGGTATATTTTTCCCAGTATTTTTCAAATTGCAGGGAGTCGTCTTTAATGACCAAAAAAGCGCAAGACTGCATTGACTCGGCATAGTTCAAGTATTGAGGCGCTAGGCTGTACTGGTTGTATTTTGTGGCTTGTGCCCAAGGGCGGGGATCGCTGGGCGTGATGTGGCGGTTGTAAAAAATTTGGTATTCGTCAATCGTTGGCCCTGTTTTACCGGTGAAGTAAGTGTTTGCCAAACCTTTGTACAAATGCGTGTTGTTGGTAGCCACCAAAACAAGGTGTATCACCAAAAAAACGGCAGCAATGATGCCAAGTACTTTTATGAAACGACGCATAATTTTATATTTTAAGTTCTTTACGACGATGTTAACGATAAGTTGCTTAATTCTATTTGGAACAAGGCACAAAGATGTTTTTTAAGCTTTTCTTCCACTTCCTCTAAGGCAATATTTTCGCCCAGTTCCAATGCCATTGAACTTACTTTTTTGTCGGAAATACCGCAGGGAACAATGTTGTTGAAGTAGTCGAGGTTGGTATTTACATTGAGCGCCAAACCATGCATGGTGATCCATCTGCTGCAGCGGACGCCCATTGCACAAATTTTTCGCGCTTTTAGAGGGTTGGCGAAATCAATCCAAACGCCAGTGAGTCCTTCCACTCTTCCGCCTTCAATGCCGTATTCGTTGAGGGTGAGTATAACGGCTTCTTCGAGGTAGCGCAGGTACTTATGAATGTCGGTAAAAAATTGATCTAGGTCTAAAATAGGGTAAGCTACAATTTGTCCAGGACCGTGGTAAGTAATGTCACCACCGCGATTGATTTTGTAAAAAGTAGCTTGGTTGTCTTTCAATTCTGTTTCATTAACCAGCAAATGTGCGCTGTCGCCACTTTTGCCCAAAGTATAGACGTGGGGATGTTCGCAAAAAAGCAAATTATTTTTAATTTCTTTTTGATTTTCTGGATGTGTGCGGTTGTACAACTTCAGTGCTGTTGCTTCATTGAAGAGCTTTTCTTGAAAGTCCCAAGCCGCTTTGTAATCAATGAGTCCAAGATTTTGGAAGTGTACTTTTACTGGCATTTGGTAAAGATACAAAACGATTTGTTTTGCACGAGGGATTGTACGTCAGAACACTTTTAACAAATTAACGCCAGCGCAGGTCTATCGTTATTGTGAAGCTTCGGCAATTTTCACTAATGGAATAACTTTGGTGCCAATCAACTCAATAGACTGCATTAGTTTTTGATGTGACAGTCCGGCATCCATTTGAAAGGTAAATCGCGAAATGCCGCCTAATGCTTTGCTGTGGCGCATAATTTTTTCGGCGACCGCCTCTGGACTGTCAACAAGTAAGGCTCCAAGGCTGTGGTTTTGCGCATCAAAACGTTCTTTTGAAACCGGAGGAAATCCTCTTTCTTTTCCAATGCGCGTAAACATTTCAGCGTATCCGGGATAGTAGTCGGCAACGGCTTCTTCTTTGGTATTTGCTACATAGCCCAAAGAGTGGAGGCCCACCATTAATTGCGACAGTTTATGACCGGCTCTTTGACCGGCTTGTTTGTACAAATCGATCAAAGGTCTGAAGCGGTGGGTTTCACCACCAATTACCGCTACCATCAGTGGTAGGCCGAGCTCACCTGCGCGGGCAAAGGAGGCAGGCGTGCCACCAACGCCGAGCCAAATGGGCAATTTCTTTTGCATCGGACGCGGATAAACAGGTTGATTGTTCAGAGCCGCGCGGTATTTTCCTTTCCAGGTGATGAATTCATGGTCGCGAATTTGCAGCAAGAGGTCGAGTTTCTCCTTAAAAAGTGCGTCGTATTCGTGGAGATTCAAGCCAAATAGCGGAAAGGATTCGGTGAAAGAACCGCGTCCAACCACAATTTCAGCCCTGCCTTTTGAAATTAAATCGAGGGTAGCAAAATTTTGAAAAACGCGCACAGGGTCTGCCGCGCTGAGCACAGTAACAGCACTCGTTAGAATTATTTTATTGGTGCGCGATGCAGCGGCGGCGAGTATCATGGTGGATGCCGAATCCAAAAATTCTTTGCGGTAGTGTTCACCCAAACCAAACACATCCAAGCCTACTTTGTCGGCCAATTCAATTCTTTCTAACAATTCATTCAGGGCTTGTGAATCACTCACTGTGCTCTTGAGCGGTGCTGCGGCAAAGCTGTCTATTCCTATTTCCATAGGGGCTAAATTATTGATTTTTAGAAGGATAGTTTTGTCCTTTTGTTTGCGCCTTATTGCGATCTACTGCAAGTCCGCCAAGGACTCTTTCAATTCGTCGATCACTGCAATTTCAATAGGATCGATGCCTCTTTTCTCGGCAATTAATACCGAAGTCCAGTCACCCAAATGAATGAAGTAAATGGATTTTTCAAGCATATTGTTTCCTTTTGAATAGAGTTCTGTAACTGAACTCACCAGCGGTTTTAGTTTGCTGATGACAAAGTCGGTTCTTTTGGCGGTTCTGTAAAAATCTTCTTCGTTTCTAAATACAACGAGGGCGGTGTTTTTGTGTTCTTCCGTCCAGCCCACAATTTCGTTGTGACATAGTTCGGGAAGCTTGTGGTGCCAGCACAGCATTTTTGAATTTTCGTTGATTTGTTGACGAAAACGAATGGCTACTCCTTCGTAATTGTCAACGCTGTAAATCACTGGGATTTTGTTTAGTAATTTCAGCGCTAGGGCGTCGGCGGTTTTGATGATATTTTCTTTTTCGGCCAACAATAGATCGGCAGCAGTGCCTACCTGTTCGGTGAATTTAGAAGAAATCAAATTGTATTTTTCTAAAACAAACAATTGCTGTGTTAAAGAGTAGCCCATTGTTGAACGCGGCGGCATACCTGGGGGATTGATAATGTGGTTGTAGCCATTTGATTTACAAATTTCTAAAACTTTGCCGCCTGTGGTCACGGCAGCAATTTCAGCCTTGGCTTTTATGGCTTGTTCAATGGTGAACAGCGTTTCTTCGGTGTTTCCAGAGTAGGAGGAAGCGATCACCAAAGTGTGCTCGTTCACAAATGCGGGAATGTGGTAGTCGTTGCAAGTTAAAATAGGCACTTTACATTCGCTGCCAACAATTTGACTGACTACTGTGCCGCCAATGCCAGAGCCGCCCAAACCACAAATTAAAACATTTTTGATTTCGTGTTTTGGCGCTTTGAAACTTGCTGCTTTGCCTATTTCTATTGCTTTTTTTAATTGTGTAGGGAAGAGTTCGACTAATTTTTTCATCTGATTTTTGATTTTCTCATTTTACGCCAATGGCATATGTTCACGAAAATACTAAAATTGTGGATATCTACTCTATGTAAATAGTCAAAAATCACGTAGGTTTGTCAACACAAACATGTAAAGGAAATACTATGTCAATTGAACTTTCGGAGCAAGAATTGGTAAGAAGAGAAAACCTGAAGAAAGCCATAGATGCGGGAATAGATCCCTACCCAGCTGAACTTTTTGATGTTAACTGTTCCGCAAAGGAAATACACGACAACTACAACAACGACAAAATAGGTTATAAAAATATCAGTATTGCAGGACGATTGATGCGCCAGCGTGTGATGGGTAAGGCGTCGTTTGCCGAATTGCAAGACGCTACAGGACGCATTCAGCTGTACATTAGCCGAGATGATTTGTGTCCGGGTGAAGACAAGTTTTTGTACAATGATTTTTTCAAAAAAATATTAGACATCGGTGACATCATTGGTGTGAAGGGTTATGTTTTTACTACGCAGGTAGGGGAAATTTCTATTCACGTTACTGAAATTAAATTGTTGGCAAAAACATTGCGTAACTTGCCAATGCCGGTTGAAGATGCAGAAGGTAAGGTGCACGATGCGTTTACAGATACCGAGCAAAGATACCGTCAGCGCTATGTGGATTTAATTGTGAATCCGCAGGTGAAAAAAGCCTTTGTGCAGCGCACGCAACTAACCAATGCCATGCGTCATTTCTTAAATGAAAAAGGATATTTGGAAGTAGAAACGCCCATTCTGCAGTCTTTGTACGGAGGTGCCGCTGCCCGCCCATTTAAAACGCACCACAACACCTTAGACCAAACCTTGTACCTGCGCATTGCAAATGAATTGTATTTGAAACGACTGATTGTTGGTGGTTTTGATGGCGTTTATGAATTTGCAAAAGATTTTCGCAATGAGGGAATGAGCCGTTTTCACAATCCTGAGTTTACACAAATGGAGTTGTATGTGGCCTACAAAGACTACAACTGGATGATGGATTTGGTGGAAGAGATGGTGGAGAAAATTGCCGTTAGTTTGCACGATGCCACAGAAGTGAAAGTAGGTGAAAACACCATTAACTTTGAAAGACCTTGGAAGCGCTATACGATGTTTGAAGCGATTCAAAAATTTACAGATATTGACATTACTGCCCTTGACGAAAACGGATTGCGTGAGGCCGCCAAAAAAATTGGCGTTCCGGTTGACGAAACCATGGGAAAAGCGAAAATCATTGACGAGATTTTTGGAGAAAAATGTGAGCCTTTCTTGATACAGCCGACTTTCATTACGGATTATCCGGTAGAAATGTCGCCCTTGGCAAAAAAACACCGATCAAAAGAAGGTTTGGTTGAACGCTTTGAATGCATTTGCAATGGAAAAGAAATTTGCAACGCATATTCTGAGTTGAACGATCCGATTGACCAGCGCAAGCGCTTTGAAGAGCAATTGGAATTGGGCAAGCGCGGTGATGAAGAAGCAATGGTATTGGACGAAGATTTCTTGCGCGCTATTGAATACGGGATGCCGCCAACTGCTGGTTTGGGTATAGGCATTGACCGTTTGGCGATGATTATGACCAATTCAAACTCTATTCAAGACGTGCTTTTCTTCCCACAAATGCGTCCTGAGAAAAAAGAAAAACATGCATCCCCTGAGGAATTTAAGGCATTGGGCGTTGATGAAACATGGGTGCCTGCGCTCATAAAGGCTGGGTACAAAACCATTGAATTGTTGAAAGCCGCTAATCCAAATAAATTGCACCAAGAGATTGCGGGCTTCAGAAAGAAAAATAAAATTGAAACTGCGCTTCCAAGTTTGGACGACGTTAAAGCTTGGTTGGCCTAAGCATGAAAAATAGAACCATCGGCATACTTGGCGGCGGTAGTTGGGCTACTGCGCTTACTAAAATATTGCTGAACAATGTGGAGCAATTGAATTGGTGGATGCGCGATGCTTCGTCAATTGAACATTTGCAAAAGTATGGCCACAACCCAAAGTATTTGCGCGATGTAGAGTTCAATGTTTCTAAGTTGGTGCTCAACGACAACATTCGTGAGGTGATGGCTCAATGTGATATTTTGGTGGTGGCTATTCCTTCTGCCTTCTTGCATGAGTCATTGAAAGACTGCACAAAAGAAGATTTTAAAGACAAAATCATTGTGTCGGCCATCAAAGGAATAGTGCCGCAATACAACTTGATTCCGGCCGATTATTTCAGTCAAATTTGGGATGCCGACATCAACAATATTGGCATTATTGCGGGGCCCTGTCACGCCGAAGAGGTGGCTTTAGAGCGCTTGTCGTACCTTACCGTTGCTTTTCACGAAGAGACGAAAGCCATTGAGTTTACGAGCTTTTTGAAATGCCGCTATATCAATACTTCTTACAACGATGATTTGCTGGGCACCGAGTATTGTGCGGTAATGAAAAACGTATACGCGATTGCGAGCGGTATTTGTCACGGCTTAGGCTATGGCGATAATTTTCAGGCAGTATTGATTTCCAATGCCATTCGCGAAGCTGAGTTTTTCTTAGATAAAGTGAGTCCGGTGCATCGCGACGTAAAGAGCTCGGCCTACCTTGGCGATTTGCTGGTGACTTGCTATTCACAGTTCAGTCGTAACCGCACTTTTGGAAACATGGTAGGCAAAGGATATTCGGTAAAACACACCATGCTTGAAATGAACATGGTTGCTGAAGGGTATTATGCCACCAAATGTATTCACGAAATCAAGCAAACACTCAACGTGGAGATGCCTATTTTTCAGGCGGTATACGACATTATCTATGAAAATAGAAGTGCCAAAAAAACAATGGTGGCCTTGCAGGACAAGTTGATTTAACAGCGCTTCAAGTTTAGTCCTTCACCTTGTGTTGCAAATTGACTTCAGCAGTGTGCTTGATCATTTCATCAGCGCTGTGTTCTCCCAAATATTTGTCGATTAAAAAATGCACTAAATAAATCACTGGAATGATGGCCACCGCCACCAGCAATTTGAAAACATAGCCATAGGAAGCGTTTTTTAAAAACACGTCCATAGTCCATACCCCGGGAATAACGAAGGCGATAAATTGTACAATGAAAGTATCTACCAACTGACTTACAATAGTAGAACCTGTGGCACGCAGCCATATCATTTTTTTACCGGTTTTGTTGCGCAGCATCCAAAACACAGAACTGTCAACAAATTGCGATGCGATGAAGGCACAGATACTTCCAATGATAATGTATTGGGATTGACCGAATACGGTTCTGAAATTTTGGTCGGAAACAGGAGAGAAGCCCACCGCCGGAATGTTCATGCACACAAATAAAATTAAGAAGGTAAAGCCAATTAGACCCACTGTGATATACGATAGTTTTCTGACCGCACTTTGTCCATAATATTCATTCACCAGATCGGTGATGATAAAAACAACTGGCCACAATACAATGCCAATGCTCTGCGTGAAGGTGCCAAAAAATTCAATGAGTTTGCCGCCAATGAGTTCGGCAACAATGGCATTGGTGATAAAGAATCCCGCAAGGATTAAGAAAACGAGGTCTTTTTTGTTGCTGAAGTTCATGCGCTTTTGATTTCGTCTTCTCTTCCTAAAGTGGTAACGCCGCCTGACACAATGAATTTCATAACGTCGGCCGACTTGCTTTTGAGTCGGGTGATGTTATTATTTTCAACGATGTAAAGGTTGCCTGAAAAGGCGTAGGAATGGGGGAAGTAAACGGCAGTAAATCCCTCGTTGATGCCCAGTCCGCTTAAATCTTCTTGTGTGATGAAGCCCAATTTGTGAATGTTTTGATCGCCCATTTTCACCATTACGGGATGGCTGAATTTTTTTTCTTTGCCCACGAAGGCGCCGAGGAGGTCTTTTACTGCGGTGTAAATCACTTTAATCAATGGCGCTTTGGTGAGCAGCCTTTGAAAGTATTTTATAAAAGGACGCGCAATGAAAGTGCTTCCCAAATATCCCAGTAAAGTCAAACTAAGCAGTAGCGTTAAAATACCAATGCCAGGCACTGCACCAATACTGAACTTGCCAAGTAGAGGCAGTTCCAATGGAATAAAATTATTAGGAATGATGTTGTCAATCCATCCCAAGACCTTAAAAATCACCGTAATGGTGATGGCCAAAGGCACAATTAATAGGATGCCCTGCAGTAGGTATTTAAATACTTTATTCATTTTATTGGGTTGAGGCCATCATGCGTGTGGTCTATGGAAGTGCTGTTTTTGGTCGCTATTCGGTGTAAATGATCTCGCTGTATTTGCTTACTTCGCCAATGATTCGGAATTCAGTACGGCGGTTTTTTTGGCGGCCATCAGGATTGTCGGATCCATCGGCATTTTCATTTTGTGCGATGGGTTTGGTTTCGCCATAACCTTTGGCGTGCAAGCGGCGCGCTTCAATTTTGTGCGCTATCAAGTAACTCACTACAGATTCCGCTCGTTTTTGCGATAGCTTAATGTTGTAGTCGTCACTTCCTTTGCTGTCGGTATGAGAACCAATCTCTACGATGATGTTGGGATTCTCTAGCAACAATTTATAGATGGTCGTGTCCAAGGTAAACTTACTGTCTTTGGTGAGGTCGGCTTTGTCAAATTCGTAATAAATGTTTGGAATGACAATTGGATTTTTTGAGAGTTGGTGCAAACCGATAGGCTGAAAGATGGTGTCAGACTTGTTCATGTCACTTGTTGTGAATTCAAATCCATTGCTGAAGTAGCCAGGACGACTGGCCACCACTCTGTAGTTTTGGTTTTGTTCGAGCTTAACAAAGGACAAATCGTTTTTTCCGGGACGGTACGAATACAGCAAGAGGTCTTCAGTACCAATGCTGTCGTTGACTACATATACTTTGATTTCAACAGAGTCAATTTTTTCTTTGTCTTTAAAATCTTCTATTTTATTGTCGGTTAAAATTTTGATGACTTGTTTGTTTTCCGTTTTGAACGCCATTAGCATCAAGCCCAAGCGCACTTTTTTCACGTAGTGGTATATGTCAAAGCAGCAGTATTCGTTTTTCAAAGCGATGCTTCCTTCTCTGTTAGAGACAAACATTCCCTCTTCATTGTTTGGCAAAACGTTGTAGTAAATGTCGTCAACAGTTGAATTGGCGGGAGCGCGCAAGTTCACCGGTGGTGTCCATTTGTTGAGTTCACCATAAGATTTAAATACATCTAAACCTCCCATTCCTGGAAGACCGGTAGAGCTGAAATACAAAATTTTCGCATCGATGTCGTAGAATGGTGTCAATTCATCGCCCACCGTGTTGATTTTTGAGCCAGCATTTTTAGCTGGAGCGTAGGCTTTTGTGTTTGGGTTGTAAACCGAATACCAAATGTCTTTTCCGCCTTTAGCGCCAATTTCAACGCGATCAGAAACAAAGTACAGCACTTCATACTCTTTGCCGCTTTCATAACCAATGGCGGGTTGTGTTGAATTGCAGTTGGGCATGTTCACAGGTTCTGGCACTTCGGTTGGTTGCTGCCATTCGCCATCTTTTTTGGCAGAGACAAAGATATGACAGTAGCTTTCTTCTTTCCAGTTTTTTTCACAGCGCGTGAAGAAAAAACGATCTCCTTCTGGTGAAAGAACCCCATTGCTAGCGCCAATATGGTCAATGTTGAAAGGGCCATCGAAGGCGGATTTGTTGATCCATTTTCCACCGCTTTTGGTGGCAATATAAAACTGGCTAACAGGAGGAACTCTTGCTGAATCGGCGCGGTTGAAGTACATCAAGGTGTCTGACTTAAGCGACGCATAAATAATGGTAGAGTCGTTCAGTGGAAATGGAGACACGTCCATATAGGCTTTGTTGATGGAAGTATCGAGGTGCGTAATTTCTAAAACGGGTCCTTTGTTCTTGTATATGTTGATGCTGTCGCAACCAGAGACATCGTTTTTCATTATTTTTTTAAGCACTGCAATTTCTTTGCTTTTGTCGGCGCCCGCAGCTTTTTTGAATTTGGCCCAAGTTGCTTTTGCTTTGCCACAATCGTCGAGCATTTTTTGCATTAGCGCTTCGTAGTACAAGGCTTTTGCGTAATCTTTGGGGTTTAGCTCGTAGGCTTTGTGGTAGGCCATTTCGGCGTTTTTGTAATCTCTTGCTTGACGATAGTTTTCGGCCAGCTCATAAGTCATTTCGTCTTTTTGAAACAAGAAACTGGGGTCATTGGGCTTGTTTTCGATGTAGTGTTTGTAAAATAGAATAGACGAAAGATAGTCGCCTGCTGCCGATGCTTTGCGCGCTGCTTTTTTCAACTGTGTTGAATTGAGCTGGAAAATAGTAGAGTCTACCACTTGTCCGAAAACAGTGCTTGTTGAAAGCAATAGTGTCAATATGAATAGACTAATATATTTCACAAGGCACGGTATATATTTTTGGTGTTGACGATTGGGCGATATAGGTAATTGAAATTTCAAATGCACCGCGGTAGGTGGTGGCAGTTGACAATGGTGACAAGTTGATGTCGTAGGCTACGCCAACGCGGAAGTCGCGCACGATGCAACCTACTACAAGAGCGGTCGCGTCAAAGGTTCGAAAGAAACCATCTCTAAAGGCAACACCACCAAAAACGGTGGTCATTTTGTATTTGTTAGGCAACATTTTGTGATTGTAGTTGGCGCCCAGCACTAAGTTTGAAGCAGCCTTGTCGTACATATACAAGATGTTGGGCGTGATGTAATTGATGTCGTTGAGATCGTATTTTGCCGATGCATTGAAAACATGGCGCATCTCTAAATTGGTTTTTAAGTTGGCCAAAGATTCGTGTGGACTATTCAAGTGAAAAATAGAGTAGCCGGCATCTAAAGACAATTTTGGATTGATTTTTTTGCTCCAGCCCAAGCCCAAGTTGAAGTCAAAATAATTGGAGTTGGCTCCTGCAAAAGTTTCTCCATTTGCCAAAGTGGTATTGTAGCTGCCGATGAGATTGTCGTATTGACCAGGAAAACTCAAGGTGCTGAAATTGATGTTTTTGTTGTTGAAGCCTCCTTGAACACCAAGGCTAAGCAAGTGACCGGCGAAGTTTTTGTGGTAAGCTAAAGAAACCATCACCTTGTTCATCATCAATCGTCCATCTCCTGATTTGTCGAAAACATAAAAACCACCAATGCCAAAGCGGTGTTTGCCAATGTTGACGGGTTGATCGTAAGACATTGCTGTAGTCACGAAGGGCCTTACAACAGCGCCCCACTGCGAGCGAAAAATGCCATTGAAACGCCAGTCGCCGTCAAATTTACCCGTATTCGAAGGGTTTAAAGTCAGTGAAGGTTCGTAAAACTGAGTGAAATGAATGTCTTGTGCGAAAGCAGAAAAGGAAGCAACAAAGAGCAGGGCGATAAGCAGTCCTTTGCTATATGAAAGCTTGATTTTTACCACAGGTAATTTCTTTTGGTGTAAAATGCTTTCAGCATTCTGTTGAATTGCTCGGTGGTAAATGTTTTGATACAAGCTCCTCCGTAAAATGACATGAGGTTGCAAATGGGTGGAGTGTAGTACTCACCATTGGCATCTTTGCTAGGGTTGGTTAAACTACAATTTACAATTGCGGTGTAGATGGCAGGATCGGCCTCGGTATCACAAATGGAGTCGCCCGCTGATTTGCAGTTGCTGCCATTGGCCAATTCAGCAATTCCACTTGGATTGTCAAAGGTATCGTACAAGCCAAAATAGTGACCCATGGCATGTGGTATTTCCATTATTGAACCGTAATTGATCAACATAAAATCTTTAAACAGCGGATTGGCCATGCGCACTTTGTCATTTGCTGAAGCAGTTAAGGTATTGCTCCCATCTAAACTACCCCAAAGCGGAGTGACGGTTCCTGTGTAATAAACATTTATAGTATTGGGCACATTGTATTTGGTGGTCATTTCCGTAAGATAGTCTTCGGTGGTTTTTAAATAGTAGAGGTTCTCTTTTACAGTATCGAATTTACAAATCGAAAACTGCACGCACATGGCGCTGAATTTTTGATTGAGCAAGTCAATTGACAATTGAATTTGTGCTTGCGTTGCTTTTGGCTGGTCGGTAGTGTCATTGATGACGTGAATCGACAAGGAGATGGTTTTCTTAGGACAGGCGCTGATATCGACAATGTTTGTTGCGGTTTGCGCATAAGCGGAAACACAACAAAAGAGTATTGCGAGTAGAAAAAATTGGCGAGCCATGGAACGAAAATAACTAAAAAAAGAATAGTCCTACAATTTAAAATAAAATGGAGACGATTTTATTTTGTGAATTGTTTCCAGATTGTTCTTGGGTGTTGCGCTTGGTGCTGCACTATTTGTATTCTTTTTTTCGGATATTGGATATTTCATTATCTTCACTTTATAAAACTGTTTCCTGGTGCGTACAATCAAACTAATAACGAAGTACAAAAAATCGGTTCTGCTAGCGCTTTTTAGCGTATTTTTTGCAGGCCTTGCCTCAGCGCAAATTACTGTTGATAAAACGTTTGGTTGTGTTCCTTTAACTGTAAATTTTACCGCGCCGGCAGGATCAATCAATAGTTTGTGGACTTTTGAATTGAACTCTACCACCAATGTTCAAAATCCACCACACATTTTTACAAAAGCAGGCGTTTACAACGTTACATATGTGGGAAGTGCAGGCAGTTTCAACAAAACCATCACCGTATTCGCAAAGCCAGTAGCCCAATTTTCAGCAACGCCTTTAAGTGGTTGCGTTCCTTTCGCAGTGAAATTTAAGGACGAATCAGTAGGTGGCGGAAATACCGCTATTACAGCGTGGCAATGGACAGCTGGAGATGGGGGAACTATTCCTTCGGTGCAAAATCCAAACTATACTTTTTCTTTGATCGGAAGCTTTAACAACAATGCTCTTACCGTAACGGATGCCAATGGCTGTAAAGACGATACCACTTGGACTACGCCAATTGTGGTTTCAAATACACCACCTGTTGCAGCATTCACCCCTTCTGTAAGCCAGTCGTGTACGGCTCCTTTAACAGTGAATTTTCAAAACAATTCAACTGCTGGTAAAGGTGGACTGTTAACTTATGCGTGGGACTTTGGCAATGGAAGTAATTCTATTTTAACCACACCGAATGCAGTGACTTACAATGCTATTGGCGTATACACTGTGAAATTGACGGTGTCAGAAGCAAATGGCTGTGTGGCCACGACAACTTCTTTAATAGTAGTGAACAAACCTACCGCTTCTTTTTCTTTGGCCAATGATTCAGCTTGTCCCAACAGCAATGTGTTTTTTAACAACAGCAGCATAGGTGCCAATTCATACAGCTGGAATTTTGGCGACAATTCGCCTGTTGTCAATACCACCTCACCGACACACGTTTTCGCTGCGCCGGGAACTTATAATGTAAAACTTACTTCCTCAGCGAATGGCTGCGATGACGATACTACCTTTGCTTTTGTGGTTGAAAATGTAGTGGCTAATTTTACCAGAACACCTACTTACAATTGCGATTTTCCTTTGAAAAACAGTTTCACCAATACCTCTGTTCCGAAAGGGGTTTCGTGGTCATGGGCTTTTCCGCAAAACAAATCTTCTGTACAGCAAAATCCATCAAATACCATTACCAAGCCCGATGATAGCGAGTATACGGTGTATGATCCATTGTTTTTTCCAACGACATTGCAAGTCACCACTGCATTGGGTTGTAAGGCAATCGTTACAAAAACCGACACGATCATCCCAATTATAGCGCGTTTTCAACCGGATAAAAAAGAGGGCTGTGCGCCGCTTACTGTTACTTTCTCAGATTCATCGCGATCAAAAGAAGCGATCAATTTATGGCATTGGGATTTTGGCGACAATCAAACAGCGAACATTAAAAATCCAGCGCCACACACTTACAACACACCCGGAGAATACAAGGTAGTGCTCAACGTGAGCAATGTGAAAGGATGTACAGACACGAGTTATGTGATTGTGATAAAGGTGGGTGATGTGACAGCAACTAATTTTTCTGTTTCTTCTGCATCTGTTTGTCCGAACGAAGCGGTGACTTTTACAGATTTAACGCCAGGAAATAAAGTAACAGCTTGGCATTATTCTGCTGATGGAGGCAATGTATCTGCTTGTGCAAGCGACTCTACGTGGACAACTTCTTTTAACGGAGTGGCTGGTCCGCAAGACGTAACACTCACAACGGTGTACAATGGTTGTTCGAGTTCAAAAACAATTACCAATGCAGTGACTTTGAAAGGTCCTATTGCGCGTTTGACTTATTCGGCGCAGTGTGACAAACCTTTGGATTATACTTTCAAAGGAAAGATTTCTGGTGCCGATTCATGGACTTGGAATTTTGGTGATGCCACCATCGTTCCAGGATCTACCGATTCAACAGTAACACATACCTACGCGGCAAGTGGTAATTATCAAGTGATTCTCAAGGGCACCAATGGCACTTCGGGTTGTGCTGATTATGCCGACACTGTTGATGTTGTGGTGCGTCAAGTAAAGGCAGTGATTACAACAGCTGCTGTTATTTGTAAGCAAGTGGAGCACACTTTTAGTGCTGCGTCATCGGTTGATGTTTTCTCTGCCTGTCAAAACGGTTACCGCTGGGATTGGGGTGATGGCTCGGTTCCATCGCTTACGGGTATTACTACCGCGAATCATACTTATGCGAACTTTGGAAAAGACGCTGTGCGCTTGATTGTTAGTGCGCAAAACGGATGTAAAGACACTGCTTTCTTTAATTTAAAAGTGTACCATATCGTTGCCGGATACACAATGGACAATACTTCTCGATGCTTGCCTTTTCCTGTGATATTCAACGATACCACGCATTCAGATACGGCGGTGGTTGCTTGGAAATGGAATTTCGGCGATGCTACTTCATTGTCGAATACTGCAAATATTAAGTCGCCAACACACAATTATTCGTCGAAGGTCGGCAATCCTTTTTCAGTTAAAATGATAGTGACCGACAAACTGGGCTGCCAAGACAGCATCGTCAAAGTGGTAACGCCTTGGTTGCCTGTTACTGAATTCAGTGCTTCTGATCAAACTTTGTGTACCAATGTTGCTACTACTTTTACTGCTGCCGGAAATCAAAACACACAATTCACTTGGGACTTTGGCGACGGCAGTCCGCTTACCACGGTGAACAACAATCCAGTTGTTGCGCATGCTTTCAAAAATGCTCCTGGTCCTTACGATGTTAAATTGGTTGTAAAAGACGTGCATGGCTGTAAAGACTCTTTGATAAAGTCAGCTTTTATTGATGTTCAATCGTACCCGGTGGCTTCATGCACCAGTAATGCCGATTCAACCGCAAACTTGTGTTACCCTTTTGTTGCCGCATTTTACGATCACTCCACAGCCAATTCACCAGTTAATATAGTGAGTTGGAATGTGGGTACTGGAGATCCGGTTTTGCCGCAATCGCCTGTTAAATTCACTTATGGTCAACCAGGAACTTACAATGCTAAGTTGGTGGTGCAAACTTCCTTCGGTTGTCAAGACGACACTATACGTGCCATTACCATTGTTGGACCGGTAGCGGATTTCACACTCGATAAAAATTTAATTTGCATCGGTGATTCGGTGAAGTTCACAATGGTCAATCCAAAAGACGTTGCTACTTGGGAATGGGATTTTAGCGGTAGAATAGTGCAAGGACAAAACCCAGTGTACAACAAATTTGATTTCTATCCTCCAGGAGGTATAAACACAGTTTCATTAACGGTTTACTCTGCCGGCAAGGCTTGCTCTAACAGTCCGAAACACACTGTTCAATTGCACAACGCTTATGCGAGATTCGGCATTAGTGACAGCGCATTGTGTTTGGGCGATAAATTAACGGTGACCGATTCTTCGGGTGGCGCCGATTCGTGGGAATGGGTGCTTTCTCCAACACAACAAAAATTTAATGGACAGGTTGTCGCGCCAATAACAATCGCTTCTGTAGGTAACTACACCATGTCTTTGCGCATTGCCGACAACGCTTCGGGTTGCAAGGATACCACCGAGAAAAAAGTAGTGATGAGTGCTCAGCCTTCGTTCAACACCAGTGATGTAGCGATGTGTTTTGGCGACAGTAAAATGTTATCGGCCACTCCTAAGTTGGGTTATCAATACGTTTGGTCGCCAACAGATAGTTTGAGTACCCCAAATCAGGCATCAACTCTTGCGCATCCAAGTAAAAGCACTGCGTATACGGTTACGGTGAGCGACACCAAAAGCTGTGTGTTGGCCAAAACTGTAAATGCTACGGTGTACAATCAGATTCCTTTCATTCTAACAGATACCTGTGTCATCATTGGTCAATCAACCATACTTGGAACGGACCAGGGCGATGGATATACTTATGACTGGACGAGCGGCGAAACTAAAAACTTGAGTTGTACCGATTGTCCAATGCCAAGTTTGGTTGTTTTGCAAGACGGCACTTACAAGTTGGTGATGCGCGATACGATGAACTGTTTTGAGTCTACTAAAATCTACAAGATTTGTGTTCGCAAAATTTTCACGATGGATGTGCCTACCGCCTTTACACCAGATGCTGATGGCATTAATGATCTCGTATTTGTGAAAGGCTGGGGTATTGAAAAGCTTTTAACCTTCAGAATTTTCAACCGTTGGGGTGAAATCGTTTTTGAGTCAAATGACATCAACCAAGGCTGGGACGGCATTTACAAAGGACAACCACAAAACATGGAGTCATATGTATATTATGCAGAGGTGCAGTATTTTGGTGGTGCCAAAGATTCTAAAACAGGCAGCTTGACGATTATTCGCTAATTGCCGAGGACCTAGTTCAATCACATTCTTCTTGGTTTTTGCATTTTTTGCAATTGATTTTGTGTGTTGACGCAAACATCAATACAAAGCGCCGCTGCTTTGCCTATAGTTTTGTTTCACATTTAAAAACTATAGGCATGAAATATTTAAGTAAAGTTGTCATCGTTACGCTGTTGTTTTTTGGAACAAAAGCTTTTGGTCAAAACCCTTCTCGATTGCCCTTGTTGGGCGTCACTTATATTGATGTGCAGGGCATTGAACTGTCACAAAATGAAGTGACATCCATTGTTCGCATTGAAATTGAGAAACTGCAAAAATTTGAAGTTGTTGACCGCTATGAAATCGACAATTACTATAAAAGCAGTAGCCTCGAAAAAAACAATTGTATGAGCAAAAGTTGCGTACTTGCTGTTGGTCACAATTTGCATTTGGATTTCGTGGTTTCAGGTACTGTAGAGAAAATAGGGAGAATGCTCGCCATCAGTTTGCGACAGTATAATGTTAAAACTGGTGCGCAAGAAGCAGCGGTGGTGAAGGAGTATATTTATGAACCTATAGAGCTGCAAGCCTTGATGCGTTTTGCCATTGAAAGCTTGCTTGGAGCTCCTGTCAACACGGAGTTGGAAAACCTTTATCTTTTTCAAAAGCATGAAGCTGATTTGGTTGACAAACCCAATGTTAGAAAGCTGAATTTGTCGGGACCTCGTTTTGGCGTTTCAGTGCTGACTGGGCAAAATTCTGCTATTTTGCAGGCGCCAAAAAACAAAGGAGGCTTTGATATTTCACCATTGATGACGCAGTTTGGGTACCACACAGAAGTGCGCTATTTGAACACTGGAAATGTGATGGCTTTGGTGGAATTTTTTGGATTGATTGGCGGGATGGAGCAACAAAAATTTATTCCTTCTTTGTCTATCATCAATGGTTTTCGTTGGAAGAAATCAAAATGGGAATTCGGTTTTGGTCCAACCTTCAATATTCAACAACACGCGTCAGGTTTTTACGACGAGAACAATACTTGGCATTTAGAGCAGGATAAGTACAATGGTGAGTTTAAGGGCAAAGACATAAACATTGTGGATCGTCTTGACAGTCGCGGTGCAAGCAGAATTACCAGTTCATGGGTCTTCGCGGTAGGTAAAACATTGACGTCGGGCAATTTGAATATACCGGTGAATTTGTATGCCATTCCAAACAAAGGTGGTTGGACCTTCGGCGTGTCGATGGGTTGGTCAATTGAAAAGTCAAAGTAATGGCTTATCGATTTAAAAAAAGGCGGATCTCATCATCCGCCTTTTTTTGTTTTGTATTTTAGCGCCATGGAGCACGCAGAAATTTTACAAAAAGTGGGGGAAATCGTGATTGATTTCTTTAAGCTGAACGGTTTTGTTTGTGATGAATCCACTGCCGCTGCTGATATTTCTGCATGGAATTCCTTTTCACATTTGCCCTTGATTTCTAAAATTGAAGAGGCTTTCGCGCTGCGGTTTTCTTTTGTGGAGGTAACTGATTTTCAAACATTGGGCGATATTGCAGATTCCATTGCACAAAAAACAAGTGCCGTATAATGTTGTTAGAAGCACTATATTTTGTTGTTGTTTTGGCGCTAAGCTTGCTGTTTTATTACCGCACTAAATATCCTCTGCATGTTTTGTTTTTCGCCAGTTTGTTTTTTATAGCTTATATGCAATGGTGCGCAATTCTCTTGCTGTTGGGCAATGCTATTTTTGCTTTTTATTGGGGACGACTGATTTCTACCAGTGCAAAGCGCAAGCAAGCCTTGTTCGTATTTGGGGTGTCAATTTTGCTGTTGGAGCTTATAATTTTTAAAGTACTGCTTTTGGAGGATGGAGCGTGGACGGGAAGCGCCGCGCCCAAGCTGATGTTAACCCTTGGCCTATCCTTTTACACCTTACAGCACATGGCGTATTTTTTTGACATAAAAATTGGACGCATCCAGCCCGAAGAAAAGGCAGGCTATTATATTTTATCGGCCGCCTATTTTCCGAAGTTGTTGTGCGGTCCAGTTATTACTTATCAAAATGCAAAAAAAGCATTGTTTAACGCTCCGATTTTTAAAATAGAAAACCTTGTTTCTGGCGCCAACCGTTTTGCTTTTGGTGCTTTTAAAAAATTGGTGCTCGCTGATCGCTTGGCGCCAATGAGTGCAGCAGTTTTTGAAGGAAGTTATCCCTTGCACGGATTCACCGCCCTTTTTGGCGGATTGCTTTTTACCTTGCAGGTGTACTTTGATTTTTCAGGCTACATTGACATGGCTTTGGGCATTTCGCGCATGTTTGGCATTAACTTGCCTGAAAATTTTGCACTTCCCCTGCGGGCAACATCCATCACCCATTTTTGGCGCCGCTGGCACATGACTTTGATGCAGTGGTTGAGCGCCTATGTGTACTACCCATTTTCGTATTATTTCAGAAAAAGCGCTTTGTTGTCGGCATTGATTGGGATTGTTTTGACATTGTTTTTTTCTGCATTTTGGCATGGCATCGGCCTTACTTTTTTACTGTGGGGAGCTTGCCATATGCTTTACCTTAGCATTGAATTATTGGCACAACAACGCCAAATAGAAATCCCAAAAGCCTTGGGTTGGTTCTTGACTATTGTAGCGGTGAGTTTTGCCAATGTGTTTTTTCGCGCTGGCGACCTGCAAGTGGTGTACAAATTGACAACAGACATTTTTTCCTTGAATACTTTTTGGCCGCACAACTGGTTGGCCGGTTTTGTGGCTGTGATCGCAAAAGGAGGAGAACTCAACGATCTTTTTAATTGTGCTTTAGCTGCGTTGCTCGTGCTGCTTTTTTTACTCTTTGAGGCGAGGCTCAACGCAATAGCCAACAGTGATAAATTCAATGTGAGTTGGCTGTTTTCCTTGCTGCTACTTATTGCAGTGCTCGGGGTATTTAGTGATGGAGAACAATTTATTTATGCGCGTTTTTAATGTTAAAGAAACTCACCATATTGTTGTTACTGGTTATGGCTGCTGTATTTGCGCTTGACCATTTGCTGTTTTTTGGTTTGTCACACAATCTTAATTTAAAAGCGTCCTACGTTGGGCAAGGCAAGGTGCGTGCTGAAGCACTGGTGTTGGGCCCTTGTGAGCCACTGTTCACCATTGATCCTGATTATTTGGAGAAAAAATTAAAGCGTTCAGTATACAACTTGTCTTTGAACCATTCTGATTTTGCCGATAATTATTTGCATTTCTATCTCTATTTGAAAAACAACCCTGCGCCCAAAATGCTGTTGCTTTATGTAACACCGGAGTCCTTTGATTTGCGATTCAATACTTTTCATGCGTATCGTTTTGCTCCATTTTTAGCCGATAGTATTGTGACAGCAACCATCGGCGATCTCGATAGCAACTATGCACCGTGGATGCGCCTGCCATTGTTGCGCTACTCGTATTTTGGAAGAATGCTTCTTTTTCCGGCGCTGCAAGGGTTCAAGCATTGGAACAGCGGCAAACAAAAGCCTTATTTGAGTAAGGGCTATGAGCAACATCGTCCGGCAGTTAGTCCGTTTTTCGATCCTGCTCGAAAAAGCGATAGTTTGTTGTTCGATGTTCAGTTGGATGAATTTGGCAATACGCCGGAAGATGCAGCCGATAAGACGTTTATTTGGAATGCCAAGCGGGAGAAGTATTTTGTGAAAATAATGGAGTTGGCACGCGCCAAAGGCCTGCAGGTTATTGTATATGAGTCGCCTGGATTCTCAGGAATACTGGGCACGCAGCGAAATAGGCACCTTTTTTTGCAAAAAATAAATGCCTTGAGTTCCCGCTTTGGAAGTGCCTATTGGTGTTTTGACCATCTGGCCACATGCGGTGCAAGAGCAAATTTTATTTCGCCACTTATGATGAAGTCGGCAGCATCACAGAACTTTATGGATACGCTTTCGTTGCGCATAAATAAATTGAAGTAAAAATGTTTGCCTCCCATAAATTGTGATAACTTTGAAGCGCAAATTGAGGACTTTCCAATGAGTGATGCAATAAAACACGAATGCGGTATCGTATTGATACGCCTTTTAAAGCCTTTAGAATTTTATCTCGAAAAATACGGGAGTTCAATGTACGGCCTTAATAAACTGTGGCTGATGATGGAGAAACAGCACAACCGCGGGCAAGACGGCGCTGGTGTGGCGACCATCAAATTGGACTCAGGACCTGGAAAACGCTACATTTCGCGCTACCGATCCAACTCCCCACAACCGATCAAAGACATCTTTGAAAAAATAAATTCCAATTTTGTTGCCCTACAGGAAAAAGCACCCGAAAGATTGCGCGATCCACAGTGGCTCAAAAACAATATTCCGTTTATGGGTGAGCTATTGTTGGGCCACCTGCGTTATGGCACTTTTGGTGGCAACAGCATTGAATACTGCCACCCCTTCTTGCGCCAAAGCAACTGGAAAACGCGAAATTTGGTGCTTGCTGGTAATTTCAACCTAACGAATGTCGACGAGCTTTTTGACCGAATGGTCACCTTAGGTCAGCATCCAAAAGAGCGCAGCGATACGGTTACTGTATTGGAAAAAATGGGACATTTTCTTGACAACGAAAATCAAGATTTATTTCACAAATACAAGGCTGCAGGCTTGACAAATCAGGAGATATCTGAGGAGATTGCATTGCATCTTGACCTTCAAAAGATCATGAAAAACGCATCTCGCGATTTTGATGGAGGTTACGCAATGGTGGGTATGGTTGGGCATGGTGATGCTTTTGTGCTGAGAGATCCTGCGGGAATTCGTCCAGCATTTTATTACAAAGACGACGAAGTAGTTGTTGTTGCTTCGGAGCGACCGGCGATTCAAACAGCGTTTAATGTACCGATAGAATCTATTAAGCCTGTTAAACCTGGGTACGCGCTCATCATCAAAAAAAACGGTGACATCAGCGAGCAAATGGTGAAGGAGCCTACTGAGCGCAAAGAATGTTCTTTTGAAAGAATTTATTTCTCACGAGGCAGCGATGCCGATATATATTTGGAGAGAAAGCGCTTGGGAAAATACCTTGCGCCACGCATCTTGCAAGCAGTGGATTTTGATTTCGAAAACACCGTTTTTTCATATATTCCAAATACTGCTGAAGCTTCGTTCTTTGGTTTGCGCGACGGATTAAGTGATCACCGCATCGCGAAACAGAAAGAATTGTTGATGTCTAAACAAGGATTAACTGAAGCCGAACTCGACAAGATTTTGCGTATTGTTATTCGTACTGAGAAAATTGCTATCAAAGATGCTAAGTTGCGCACCTTCATCACTGGCGATAGCGGTAGAAATGACTTGGTGGCGCACGTATATGACTCTACCTACGGGGTGGTGAAAAAAGGCGTTGATAATTTGGTTTTGATAGATGATTCTATTGTTCGCGGAACCACTTTGAAACAAAGTATTTTACGCATTATGGATCGTCTCAATCCACGTAAAATTGTGATTGCTTCGTCTGCACCGCAAATTCGTTATCCCGATTGTTACGGTATCGATATGGCGAAACTGGGCGATTTTATTGCCTTTCAAGCGGCCATCTCTTTGTTGAAGGAGAGAGGGCAACAGTCGGTCATTGACGATGTGTATCGCAAAGCGAAAGCGCAAGAAAAATTGCCAAAGGAGCAAATCGTGAATTATGTAAAAGAGATTTACGCCCCTTTCAGCGACGAAGAAATCTCAGCAAAAATCACCGAATTACTTACACCAAAAGACATCAATGCGATGGTGGAAGTGGTGTATCAAACCGTTGACAATTTGCACAAGGCTTGCCCTAACCATTCTGGCGATTGGTATTTCACAGGAAATTATCCTACTCCTGGAGGAAATAAAGTGGTCAACAGATCTTTCATCAATTATGTGGAAGGGAAGAATGTAAGGGCTTATTGAGAGATTGCCGTTGTTTTTTTCTTCTCGATGTTCGTGTTAAAGCATAAGCCCTTTTCGTGATCTTTTGCGCGTGATTTTGATGATCGGCGCGTCGTTGCATTTGCACTAATGCTGTGTGTTATCAACATTCTTTTATTCATTTACTTTTGGGATTGGCTCCTGAAAATTCTCTTTTCTGAATTAACTTGCATTGTAAATGAAGCAGGTACTTTTTGTGATTTTTATTTTTTGTGCTGTCCTTTCCCAAGCGCAGGATGCGTTGGATTATGCGAAAATAAGAGATGCTCAAGAACTCGATTTGTCGAATCTGGATATTGACACACTTCCTTCATACATTAGCTCTTGCTCGCGTTTGAAGCGCATTAATTTAAATGGCAACAGAAAGCTCAAGGTCATCGACACGTTTAAGAAATTGGCGAAGCTGCCGCATTTGGAAGTACTGCAACTTGATTACTGTAATTTGTTTTTTTTGCCAGCCTCCATTGGAGAGTTCAGAGCGCTCAAAGTGCTGTCGATAGAGGGCAACGGCATTGCGTATTTGCCTTTGACCTTTAGAGATTTGTCTTTGCAAGAACTGAATGTAGCAAGCAACAGAATTGATAGTTTGAACATAGGATTTTCATCGCTGCGCCATTTGCACACCTTCAATTTTTCGAATAACGAAGGACTAAGTAGAGATTACAATATGGATTTGTTGGCAACGCTACCTCTTCTGCATACCTTGATTTTGCAGGAAAGCAAGTCCTTGTCGAGTAGCATAGGGAAGTTACGCGCATTAGAAAATCTTGATTTGGCGAGATCTACAATGAAAATTTTGCCCAGCGCTATATCGCAGTTGTTAACCCTCAAGAGTATCGATGTGCGGGGCAGCAGTGATTTGGATGTGAGTGCCTTTATTGAAACCATTGCACCCCTCAAACAGTTGCGTGCATTGCGCATAGGCGATGCGAAAATGACAATAGTGCCTTTTAATGTTTCAAAATTAAAGAGCTTGCGCGATTTACGCATTTACCGCGCTGCATTGGGGCGCTTGCCGGTGTCGTTCAAAGAATTGACTTTGCAAAACATTCACTTTGTCAATTGTTCTTTTAGTGCTGCTAGTGACTTTTTTTCGGAGCTTGATAAGATGACTTCTTTGCAATTGATTTACTTGGAAGAATGTGCCGTTGCTGCCGATCAACTGCACATCAAAAAGCAAATTGTGAATACCAATGTGCTCGAGCAAAGTGCCCTTGTGTTCAATACTAATTTTAATGAAATCGCGAAAAATCACCGCGGGGAAACACCTGTGATGGACTACGATTTATTGACGTCTAAGGTGACGCTCACCATTAAGAAACAAGTCACAAAAAAACGTTTTTATTTTGCTCTTGAACCGCAATATGGTTACACGGAAAAGTACCTCGATCTTTTTGGCGATAAAATAAAAGCCTATCCTGAGCTCAAAGTTTACAAAGGAATTCAGTGGGAATATACGGGTGATGAAATGGATCCTGATTTGTTGAAAATGTATGCGCTGAGTGAAAAAACAGACAAAGAAAAAGCGAAAAAAAAATCTACTGTGGAGATTTATGTGTTGAACCTACAAGACATATTGATTTATCCTGAAAAGGAGGAAGATACTTATGTGCTTGCTTTCTCTCGCGGTTTTGATACCCTAAAGATAAAAGCTCTGCCAGCCCTGAGTTTACTTGATGCTAAGAAAATTCAAAAGTGGCACAAAAGCAAATATGAAAACTATTTGCAGCAGCGTATCAAGCGCGAGGAAAAGTGGCTGCAACTCGATACAAAATATTTGATGGTCTACGAGAAGCACGAAATTAAATTGGAAGATTACCGCACACAATTAAACGAATTGTACTACCATGCCAAGGAGAAATAAATTTTGCTCAACAGCCTGCGCTATGGGTACATTTTGCTTTGTGCTTACGATTGCACTGTGCTTGTCGTTCACTACAGAGCACAATTATTACGAGCAAAGCTTTGAAGAATTTTTTGCTTCGGGTGTCGCCGACAAGGAATTTACTTTGGCCGATACCGATCCTGAATTGCTGAATGCTGCAGTGTTTCATGCTGTCAACGAAATGCGCAGTCAAAAAGGGAAATTGCCTTTTCAGTATTCTCCTGAACTGCAAAAATTGGTAAATGTATATTTGTCGAAAGTGGAAAACAAGAGCTTTATCAGCGGCGAGGCGATTCGCAAAAAGTTTGCGAAAAGCATTTTGAAAGACGCCAAAGAAAGAGGATTCAAAGGAACTTTGGTGGATCTCAATGCCTTGCAATCACAGGCCATTTCTTACAACAACAAAATATTTTTTTACAACAAAAAAGACATCAGCACCGACCTGCATTTGTTTTACGGCGAGCGTCCCGCCAAGACGGATAAAAATCAAGAGCGCGAGGCCATTCCTTTTTACACGTACAAAACATTTGCGGAAAACGCTGTGGCGCAGTTGTTGAAATTGGATGAAGAAAACAAGGTAACAAGCAAAGCTTATAAGTTCAGCGCTTGTGTGCTGCAGTGGGACTACAATTCACTGTACAAAAGCAGAATCCCACAAATTAAAATGCTGCAAATTGTGGGTGGTTTTCAAACCGATTTGATAAAAGAAAACTAAAGTTTTTATTTCTTTTTTTTCATTCTTTGTTCGTTCAACAACATAGCTTCCTGCACAATTTCCAATAAGATGTTTTCATCTAAATCTTCTGTTTTTTCATAAACTAAGGAGCGCACAATTTTTCTTCCATCAGCGATCAACACTCCTTGTTCATTTGATAATTCATTGCCGCGCCAAAAGCCTACTTCAACACCCCGCTTGCCGTGCGCGATATAACACAACATACCGAAGTGTTTGTAAAAAGGAACCATATAGGCAATTTTTTCTGCGATGTGCGGTGATGCGTTCAGAAGAATTTCTCTCAAACGGTAGAGCAATTCTCGATATTTTTCTGGGGCACTGTAAATGTAATTTTCTGGGGCACTCATGCTATTTGTTGACCCAACGCCAATAGAATTTCTTTGTATCGTGCAGGTGCTTTTTCTAGTTCGTCCACAAAAATGTATTCGTCAGCCATGTGTGAACGCGCGCTGTCGCCCGGACCGATTTTTACGCTCACGCAAGGCATCAATGATTGATCGCTGGTAGTGGGCGAACCGTATGTTGGAATATTTAATTCTTCCGCTACTTTAAAAAGCGGATGACCCTCTGGCAATCCTGATGAATTTAAACGCGTAGAACGTGCTGAGACGTCGCAGGACACGTTTTCTTTGATGAGCTGCAGCAATTCCTCATTCAAGTAGGTGTCGGGCACACGAACGTCTACAACAAATTTGCATTCAGCCGGAACAACATTGTGCTGACTTCCCGACTCTATCATCGTAACACTCATTTTCACGGGTCCCAAAACTTTCGACACCTTCGGAAATTGCTGCGCGGTAAACCAATGAATGTCTTTAATGGCTTCGTAAATAGCGTTAACGCCTTCGTTGCGGGCGGCATGTCCGGCCTTGCCTTTAGCGACGCAGTCAAGCACCATCAATCCTCGCTCGGCCACAGCCAACTCCATTTTCGTAGGTTCACCAACAATGGCTAAATCAATTTTTGGTAAATGCGACCATAATGCAGCAACACCATTTTTACCCGATATTTCTTCTTCGGCACTTGCGGCGAAAACCAAATTGAAGGGCAATTGCTCAGCATACAATTCACAAAATACGGCGAGCAATGAAACCAAGGGTCCACCGGCGTCGTTGCTGCCGAGTCCAAATAATTTGCCGTCTATGATTTCTGCTTTTAGCGGATCGCGCGTATATCCTTTGTTTGGCTTTACTGTGTCGGTATGTGAATTCAAAAGAATAGTGAATTTACCTGTTTCAAAGTGTTTGTTCACGCACCACAAATTGTTTAAATGCTTTTGTGTGGGAATGCCTTCGGCAGCAATTATTTTTTCTAAATAATTTACGCGCTGCGCTTCATCGCCGCTGTACGATTGGATTTGAATTAAATCACTTAAAACTTTTATCGAATGAATCATGAGTGAAAGGTAAGAAAATTGACGGAATGTTGATTCAATGCCACTGATTCTTGTTTGCCGCTATTCCAATCTTTGTCACACCTACTTATTTTGTGTTTGTGTGCCTTCAAACTATAATTATTGTGCCGTGAAAAATATTTATTCTTTTGTGTACATCTTGCTTTTCCCTCTGTTTACGAAGGCAAGGTATATTGTGAATATATCCGGGAATCTTTTTTAAGCGACACATAGATTGATATTGGCGTAAAAAATGAAGCGCGTTACAATTTGTTCACTGGAGCAAAAAAAGGCAGGCTCTTTTTTGAAGAGCCTGCCTTTTGTGTAATTTTTTAATTTTTTCCTTCTGGTCGAAATGGATGGGCCCAGGAAGTTAGCGGTCCAATTTTTCGGGTTTGAATCCACACTTTGCCTTCGCCTTGAAAGCGGCAAACCAAACCTTCTCCAGAGAAGAAGAGCGATTTATAGCCACCGAATCGCGTAACAGTATAGCTAAGATTCCCAGTGAAGGCGACTATGTTTCCAGTATCCACGACGTAAGAATCTTTCACGTCGATTTCAATGACACCACCAAAACTGTTGAACCACAAATCGCCGCTGCCAGTGCATTGTGCAAGGAACAATCCTGCGCCACTGAAGAAGCCTTTGAAGCCCTGCCATTTTGAATTCACTGTTACCGATGGTGCTGAAGCCACAAAAGCCGAACTTTGCAAATACAAAGTTTCGCTGCCGTTGAGCGGATAGTGAATAAGATCGCCTGGTGCAGAAGGTGCAATTTTTATTTCGGCAGCGCCATTTTCAGCGGTGAAGTCATTGATGAAGATGGATTCTCCGGTGAACAATCTGCCGAAGCCTCCTTTCATTTTTGTTTTCATTTTGAGATTGGTGTCCATGGTAGCCATGGCCGATGCTTCAACTTTCAGGGTTTGTCCCGACGGTATTTTTACAGTCAGTAAAGCGAAATCGGGTCTGCCCTCTATGTAATGTTCAAAAGTATTTTCCATGTCTTATCTTGTTTTTAAACTCGGTGTGAGTGCTGATCCAAATGCATTGTCGTTGTGTGATTGACACCATACAGTGCCTTTTCCTCTGAAGCGGCAGATGAGTCCTTCACCTCCAAAGTAAGAGTTGATCCAGCTTGAACCAGCAGTGCCGATGCTGAAATTTAAAGTCTCCTGAAAAGCAACAATGTGGCCTGTATCCACGATGTAATCGCCGTCGACTTCAACAGAATAAATGGCGCCAAATGAATTTAAGATGACGGTTCCTTTGCCCGAAACACCTAACCAAAAAGCACTTTCACCTGAGAACAATGATTTAAATCCTTGCCAGTTGAATTCCACATTGACATCATGTGCTGAGCCAACATATGAACCTGCCTGCACAATCAACTTGTCGCCATTTAATTCATAGGTAAACATGTCGCCAGGAAGCGTAGAGCCCAAATATACAGTGCCGCCTTGCGGTCCGGCAGTAAAGTGGTTCATAAAAAAACTTTCTCCGGAGATAGCTCTTTTGATGGCCTTCATGATGCCGCGTGAATTTTTTTTGTGCGTGGTTGTTTCAACGCTTAAGTCGTCGCTCATGGCGATCATTGCGCCAGATTCTGCGGTGAGCACTTCGCCGGCTTGCAAGGTAACTTTTGCAGCTGCAGCGCCCGGTCCTTTTTCTATTTTAACTTCCATAGTGTACGATTAAAAATAACGGTTTAACCAAGCAGTTAAGCCACTAACGCTGCGTGATTGAATAATGATTTTTCCTTTTCCTTCTACTCGGGTGACCAATCCTTCGCCGCCAAAAAAGCTAGAGAAGATGCCTCCCGATAATTGTGTTTTTAATTTCATGTGCGGCTCGTAGCCTACCAAGTGACTGGTATCAACAATGTATTCACCATCGACGTCTTTTTCAATCAATGCGCCATAGGCACCAAAGATCAATTGTCCTGTGCCCGAAGCTTGCAGTTTGAACAATCCTTCGCCGCCGATTAAAGAGGCGAAACCAGCCCATTTAACACCGAGCTTGATTCCGGAGGTACAAGCGATGTATGAGCCTCCTTGCAAACAATAGGATTGGTCATTGAGTTCCATCACCTTCATGTCGCCAGGTGTTGGCTGTGTTAAAACAAGTCGCTGCACTTTGTTGCTATTGTTTGTAAAGTGATTTACGAAAAAGCTTTCGCCTCCCACGAATTTTTTCACCAAGCCAGCAATGATACCGCCATTGGTTTTTGCTAAAATGCTGATGCCTGCTGCCATACTGGCCATTGCGTCGGCTTCAGCGATGATGGTTTCTCCAGGTTGTAAATCTACGTTGACGTAGGTGAAGGCTGGTTTTCCTGTTAAGTTTATTTCCATTTTATTCTTTGTCTAAGTCTGTTTTTAAGCGCTGTTTAAATGTATCAAAAGAATTTGAAATCGTTGTAAATTTTAAACCTTTCAACTCTTTTGTTTTATCATTTAAGTTGTCAATTCTTTCTTTGGTGGCGGGATGCGTGCTGAGCACTGCTGTAATTTCGCCAAGCTCTTTGTCTTCGGGATATTCTTTTTGTAATTTTTTGAAAAAGGAGATCATGCCGCGTGGATCTATATTTGCTTTCAACAAATAATCCCATCCTTTTTCGTCGGCCTCTCTTTCGTAATCTCTGCTGTACATGAGCGATGAGAGATCTCCGCCAGCTTGCGCGAGTGTTCCGAAAACAGCTGTGGCATCTCCAATGACTGCCGAAAGCACAACGAAAATGCCCAAGTTTGAAACGATGCCGCGTATGTGGTGGCGCTCGGTGACGTGTGAAATTTCATGCCCAAGCACACCCATCAATTCTTCCCACGACGTTGATTTGGCAATGAGTCCAGAGTGAATAACAATGTTTCCACCAGGCAAAGCAAAAGCATTCAAAGTAGCGTCTTGGACGATGAAAAATTTAAAATGAAAGGAGCTGTCGTCTACAGCTTTTACCAATGGCTGCATGGTATTGGTGAGCTCGTTGATAAGCATGGAATCCTTAATCAGGTTGTGACCCGAGGTGACCTGTTCAAATAATTTATCGCCTACTTGTCTTTCCCATTGCGGCGGTACTTGGTTTGCAACGGCGCGTATCATTTGTGATCGAAACATAAACAGACAGAGCACAATCAGTCCAAAAAATCCAACGATGCCGGCTACTATTGTCCAATTGAATGCGCGTTTTTTATTGACTTGCTTCACATTTTTTTTGGCGTGCTCGTGGTAGTGTAAATTTTCGTCTTTCAATATTTTTTTGTCGCTCGTGTAAAAGATAAAATCGGGAAAGCGCGGGTGTTTGAAATAGATCAAACGGTCGGAAGCGCCGCCCATACTTATTTCTACATCGAGAATTGAAAAACGAATTTTTTCACTATCAACGGTACATACAACATCACTCAAACCCACTTCAATTTCACATCCTTTTCTTCCACCTTCCAATCGCTTAGCGATGGCTACGCCTTGGTATATCATCTTTAAATTTTTTGTTGAAATGCTTTGCGCACGTGTATTTTGTAATGTCTTGTTGGGGTAAAAATAGTTTATTTATTGTGTACAAAAAATAGTGCGGAAGTGGTTTTGCGCTATTGTTTTTACTGTCAATGTATTTAGTATGATGATTTATTGCGGAGCGCGCAGGTGCAATTCTTTTTCCCATTTTGAAATCACCGCTGTCGCTACTGCATTGCCAACCACGTTGGTGGCCGAGCGCCCCATGTCCAGTATTTGGTCGATGCCCATTAGCAGCAGAAGACCTTCTACAGGAATATCAAATGTGGCAAGTGTGCCCGCGATCACGACGAGCGATGCACGCGGAATTCCTGCCATTCCCTTGCTGGTGACAAGTAAGATGAGCATCATGGTAATTTGCTGTTGCATTGACAAATCAATGCCGTAGGCTTGCGCAATGAAAACAGTGGCGAAAGTCATGTACATAATGGAGCCGTCGAGGTTGAACGAGTAGCCCAAAGGCAAAACGAAACTGACAATTTTTTTACTGCAGCCGAAGCTTTCCAGACTTTCAATGGTTTTTGGAAATGCCGATTCAGAACTTGCTGTGCTGAAGGCCATCAATGCAGGCTCTTTGATGGCTGTGAGCAATTGCAGAAAAGGAATTTTAGCAACGAGGCAAATGCTGCCTAAGATGCCGAAAATAAAGAGCAAAAGTCCGCCAAAAAAGCAAAGAATTAAATAGCCATAACCCGACAAAATGCTGAGTCCATTGGCAGCAACTACAGCTGCCATTGCGCCAAATACTCCTATGGGTGCAAGTGCCATGACGTATTGTGTCACCTTCAGCATGATGTGTCCGGCCGAATCAATTGTTTTTAATATGGGGTTGGCCTTTTCGCCAATGGCCGCGGCCGCAATGCCGAAGAAGAGCGCAAAAATCACAATTTGTATGATGGAGTTGTTGGCCATCGCATCGAAAATACTGGTAGGCACGAGGTCGAGCACAAAGGTTTTAAAGTCGTGTATCTTTTGTACCACAAGACCCGTATCGGCACCTTTTTCGGGCAGCGCTAAAGACATCCATTTTCCAGGGGTCAAAAGATTAACTAATAGCAGTCCGAGTGTCAATGCCAACACTGTTGCAAATTGAAAGTACAGCATTGTTTTGATGCCGATTCTGCCTACCGATTTAAAGTCGCCCACTTTTGCAACGCCCATGACCAGTGTGGTGAAGACCAAAGGGGCGATGATCATTTTGATGAGGTGTAAAAAAACGTCGCTCAATAATTTCAAATGTGGTGCAAAGTCAGCAAAGAAATAACCAACGGCGATGCCTGCAAACATGCCAATGAAAATTTGCGTGGTTATTTTTGGTGCTTTTATTTTTAGGTTGTTCATTTATTCTTGTTTGAATTCTTGCTGAAATTTTTGTGTAGTAAATTCAATTTATGGTATTTCAAAAAGGTGGCGTAGGCTGATATTCGCGCAATTGTAAATCCAGTGCTGCCATCTAAAAATCCTAATTTTATGAAATAGTCGCGAATGAATTTCACAATAGGGCTGAGGTAGCGTTTGTGAAATTTTGCCTTTTTTCCAGCGTCGAATAATTCTTGTGCGGCTATGTTGCTAAAGTTTTGTGCTTGACGGTAATGTTGTTCGCGGCTATAATAGCTGTAGTGCAAACAATCGCCTTTGAGAAGCAATGTTTTTTGCGGAACGGAAGATTGGAGTTCTTCGTGCAAGATACCCTTCCACTGTGTATTTTTTCGTGAAAACAAACGCGTTTTGGTGTCGGGATACCAGCCGCCGTACTTCACCCAATGGCCGCAGTAGTTCGTGAGTCGGTGGAAAGAAGCCAACTGCAGATGGTCGTTTTTTTTCAATTCGATGATGGCACTTTTGAGTTCAGGAGACAAAGCCTCGTCGGCATCGAGCGACAAGATCCAGTTGTGTGAAGCTTGTGCGTTTCCGAAATTTTTAGATGCACTATAGCCTTCCCACGAATGCGAAATGAAGCGCACACCAAAGCGCTTGCAAATGTTTTCTGTTTCATCGCTAGAATGCGAATCAACAACTACAATTTCGTCGGCTACACCAGCGAGCGATGTGAGGCAGCGAGCGATGTTTTGCGCTTCGTTGTTGGTGATGATGACGGCAGAAATTGGGGTCATTGCTGAAGTATAATAAATTCTTTGAAGAGGTCGAAACAGGCTTTGTAGTTGACCAATGGAAGGTTGTTGAAATTGTCGTTGATGTCGTGGTAGGCAGTGCTTTTGCCACGGCTGTAAATAAAAAGTGCTTTTACACCTTTGTTGTAAAAAGGATAATGGTCGCTGTTGGCTGCTTCGCCTCTTTTTTGAATGTTGGGCAATAACTTTTTGTTGTCGTTGATGCTGACCAGTTGTTGAAATTCTTTTTCAAAGGGCTTGCCATTGACTACAGTGATGCCGTCGCCAGCATCGCCAATGATGTCAATGTTCAATTGCAGTTTAATTTGTGACAGTGGAAAAAGCGGATGGGCTACATAATAGGTTGAACCGAGCAAGCCGATTTCTTCGCCAGAGAATGCGATGAATAACAGGGAACATTTAGGAGCATTTTGTGGTAAGGAGAAATAGTGCGCCAAGTTGAGCAGCATTGAAGTGCCGCTGGCATTGTCGTTTGCGCCAGGAAAATAGGTGTTGCTGCCCATCTTTCCGAGATGATCGTAGTGTGCGCTGATGAGCACAAAAGAGTCGGGCTGTTGCGTGCCTTTGATATAACCGATGACGTTGCTACTTTCAATGCTGGACAGTATTTGGGCTTTGATATTGACGCTTATTTTTTTTGCTTGACGACTAATTTTTTCGCGTGGAATTTCAATAGAAAGTAGGTCTTCAGATTGTTTTTGTGCAATGCTCCAAGTGAGTTTGCTGTCTTTAATTTTGACGATTCCTTTTGCCTTGAGGAAATAAATTTGTTGCTGCACAAAGGTTTTTTCGTCTTCGTTCACGATTCCTTTTTCATCAACAACGATAAAGGATTTGCTGTAATTTCCCCGGGCAAATTTTTTTCTTTTTTTTGTATTTGAAACTATTGACTGATCGAGCCATACCAAATTGAAAGTTCCTTGCAGTGATGGAGCAACGGGCGAAACCAAATAATCGCTGCCGGGAATTAGGGCTTGGTTGTCAATGCTGACTTCCATTGCTGATGGGAAAACATTGGGTGACAATGTAAAATTTTGAAAGCGGGTATTCTTGATTTTTTGCAGCCCTATTTCTTCAAATTCAGTGGCGATGAATTGCGCTGCCTTGATGTGTCCGCTATCGACATAGCCGCGTCCTGCAAATTCAGCGCCCGTTAATTTTTGCAGCACAAATCGGGTATACGCGCTGTCTTGCGCTGCAGCGGGTAAAATGAAAAGCGAAAAAAATAGCGAAAGTATTTTATACATAACGGCGCTCTACCAGTTCCATCAACTCAGAGGCGGCGGAACTACCTTCTTTCCAATTGTTTTTTGTTTGTAAATCTGACTTTGCAAAGCGAATGGCTTCCTCTTTATTTTGAAAACTATTTAGTTTTTGCATGGCTTCGTTGAAGGCAAAACTATCGCCTTGAAAGAGCTCTTTTGTAAAGAGTATTTTTTGATTGATGTTCACTGCTTTAACCAAGTCGCTGATGGGCGATTTTCTGAACTTGCCAGCAAGTGTTTGGTCGCTGCTCGATTCTAATTTTTCAGAGATGGTGGCGGGACGTGCAGTTGGTTTTTCAAAAATTTGCTGAACCACAATTTCTGGCGCAATTGCAGGCTCGTGAACTATTGTTTGCACGGCTGCTGACGCAGTTGAATCTGTCGTCGCGGGAAGCGCTTCAACGAATGTATCTTCAGCAACTACGGCTGTTTCAAAAAAGGGTTTTTGTTGTTGAATTTCAGCCAAGCGCTGTTCTTCTTTGATCAATTCGGCTTGCAAGAGTGCATCAAATTGTTTTTGCATGCGCTCAGCAGTTTTAATTTCAGTTGCCAAAACGATGGTGTTTTGTGCCAAAGAAATTAGTTCGTCGTAACTCGCTGCTTTGTTTATTTTTCCTAGCAATTCGGATAGTTCCTGCTTCTTATTTTTTATCTCCATAACTTTATTTAGCTTCGTAAGAGGTGACAAATTACAAATATTTCCCGCAAGTCAAATGTCCGAAAATCATTTCAATAACGCGCCATCGCAACAAGGTATTGTAGAAGTCATCTGCGGATCTATGTTTTCTGGTAAAACAGAGGAGTTGATTCGTCGAGTGAATCGTGTGCTGCTTGCGAAAAAGACAGTAAAAATTTTCAAACCGGCGATGGATACCCGTTATTCAGGTACAGCGGTAGTGTCTCACAATAAAAATATGCTGGAAGCGATTGCGGTACAAAATGCAGATCATATTTTGGATCACGCCAAAAATTACGATGTTATTGCCATTGATGAAGCTCAGTTTTTTACGGAAGCGCTTATACCCCTGTGCAGAACTCTTGCGAAACAAAACAAAAGGGTGATTGTTGCTGGTCTCGATATGGATTACAAAGGGGAACCTTTTGGCGCTATGCCGCAGTTGTTGGCAATTGCCGATGATGTGACAAAGTTGCACGCCATTTGCGTGGAGTGCGGTCATCCTGCAAGTTTTACCTACCGATTTAGTGAACAGGTTCAGTTGATTGAACTAGGTGAAAGTGACAAATATTCGGCACTCTGCAGAAATTGTTACAACAATAAAGTGTAATTTTTAGTTGTACTTTTGTTTTCAATTATGGCGCACCGTAGATACAACATTAGAGATATTCAAAAGATAGTGGGGGGCACTGTCATTGCTTTTCACGACGACTTGCCGATTGAAAATTTATTAATCGACAGTCGCAAAATAACGCAAGCCGATCGTTCGGTTTTTTTCGCTATTAAGGGAGATCGTCACGATGGTCACTTGTTTTTAAATGAGGTTTATATAAGTGGTGTGCGCAATTTTATTGTGTCGAAGGAGGTGGATATTGCTGCTTTTCAAAATTCAAATATCCTTCAAGTTACTGATGCCGTAGTGGCTATACAAACATTGACAGCCCAGCACCGCAAGCAATTTTCATTTCCAGTGATAGGCGTTACAGGAAGCAATGGCAAAACAATAGTGAAGGAATGGCTGTATCAGCTTTTGCGCAAAGCGAAACGCATTGTTCGCAGTCCTAAAAGTTACAATTCGCAAATTGGCGTGCCGCTTTCGGTATGGCTTTGCGAAGACGATTGCGACCTCGGTATTTTTGAGGCAGGTATTTCGCATGCAGGCGAAATGTCGGCGCTGAAAAAAATCATTGAACCCACCATAGGTATTTTCACCAATATAGGACAGGCACACGATGAGAATTTTGACAATTGGGAGGATAAAGTTGCGGAAAAAATAAAATTGTTTTACGGCTGTGAAATGCTGATTTACTGCAAAGATTATAAGGCAGTGCATAAAATTGTGCAGGAGCATGAGGCCTTGAAAACCACCCCAACTTTCACTTGGTCGCGGACTTCCCGAGCCAATTTGCAGATTGGTAAAATTCAAAAGCACGAGGGTTTTACAAATCTGCAGGCGGTGTACCAAAATAATTTTTTGTCCTTGCAAATTCCATTTAGCGATGAGGCTTCCATTGAAAATGCCATTCATTGTTGGGCTACACTCTTGTATTTGGGTTTTGAGCAAGCCTATATTGCTGAACGCATGCTTTTGCTGGCGCCCGTTGCCATGCGCCTTGAACTTAATGCCGGCATCAATGACTGCACCATTATCAATGATACATACAACAGTGATTTAGGTTCACTTTCAATTGCTCTTGATTTCATGCAACAGCAAAAGCACCATGAAAAGCGCACCGTTATTTTGTCGGATATTTTGCAAAGCGGACAAAGTGATAAAGAGCTTTATGCGCAGGTGTCAACATTACTGAAAGAGAAAAATATTTCCCGCATTATTGGCATTGGTGCTGCTATTTCTGCTCAAGCACTTTCGTTTGAACCCATCAACGCAAAGTTTTTTCCGGATACCGCCGCTTTTTTAAAGGCCTTTGATTCAGCAGGTTTTAACAACGAAACCATTTTGCTTAAAGGCGCCCGTGCTTTTGGATTTGAGCAAATCAGCAAAATATTTCAGCAAAAAATTCACGAGACGATTGTTGAAGTCAATTTGAATGCGCTGATACACAATTTGAATTATTTCCGCTCGCAGCTGGAGCCGACCACCAAAGTGATGGCGATGGTTAAGGCACTGTCATATGGCAGCGGCAGTTTTGAAATTGCCCATATTTTAGAGTTTCACCGCATTGCTTATTTGGGCGTGGCTTACATAGATGAAGGTGTTGAGCTGCGCAAAGCAGGGATCAACGTGCCCATTATGATTATGAATCCGCAGTTGCAGGGTTACGACACCATGATTCATTACCATCTGGAGCCAGAGATTTATAGCTTTAGAACGCTGTTAGCCTTTGAGTCTGCATTGCAGCGCAATTTAAAGGAAGGTGAGGCACCATATCCTATTCACATTAAACTCGACACAGGAATGCACCGTTTGGGCTTTGAAGAGAAGGATATTAATGAGTTGATTATCAAAATACAGAACAATAAAAAGTGGAAGGTACAGTCGATTTTTTCGCATCTTTCATCGAGTGACGATTTAAAAGAAAGTGCTTTCACAAGAGCACAGCTTGATGCCTTCGAGGCGCTGAGCGATAAAATCAAAGCACGCTTGAATTATCCTGTTTTGCGACACATTTTAAATTCTTCGGGCATTGCCAATTATCCGCAAGGGCAGTTTGATATGGTGCGTTTGGGAATTGGGCTTTATGGTGTTGCGTCTGATCCTGGTTATCAAGACAAATTGATCCCAGTAAGCACTGTCAAGACCACAATTTCGCAAATCAAAAAAATTGCCGTTGGTGACAGCATAGGATACAGCCGTAAAGAAATTGCTAAACAAGAAATGGTAATTGCTACGGTGCCTATTGGTTATGCCGATGGACTAAGTCGTAAACTGAGTAACCGCAAAGGGAAGATGGTGGTGCACGGCAAATTAGCGCCCATTGTAGGTAATGTTTGTATGGACATGACGATGATTGACATTACGGATATTCAGGCGGAAGAAGGTGATGAAGTGATTGTTTTTGGAGAGGGTTATCCAGTTACGGAATATGCAAAAGATATGGGAACAATACCTTACGAAGCGCTTACCAGTATTGCAGGAAGAGTAAAAAGGGTGTATTACCAAGAATAGAGTTATTTTTTTTTGCACTTTTCTTCAAGTAATGTGTTCAAGCGTTCAAGCAATTTGTTCTCTTTTTCCAATTCGGCAATTTTCGCCAAATATTTCTCTACTTCACCTTTTGATTTTTTTGATTCGACGTAAACCGTAAAAAAATCATAGTCCAAAACTTTTCCGATTTGGAGCAATAGCCCTGTGTCAATGGTACTTCGACGAAAGATGTCATATACCACAGTTCTGCTTTTGTTGATTTGAAGAGCGAACTCCGTGGCCGACAAACGTGATTCATAGAATACGCTTTTTATTTTTTTCCCGATGTGAATTTCCATACAACTCAAAAATGAATTTTTTTACTTGTTCTGTTGATTATAATTTGTGGTGATAAATTAACAAGATGTATCAAATATTAGTTCTACGTTAAACTGAGCTTCCCTTTTTTGCCTTTGAAGATCATAATTTTGTTCCATTTCTGGTGTAATTATGACTTTTATCAGTTAGCTCTTTGACAATTGTATGACAGAGGCCAGGGTCTTGTTGTGGATATTTGTGGCAAACATAGAGGGAGCTGAAAACATTAAAAATCATAGCTTTTACGCACAAAACAACCGATATTCAAAACATCGGTCATTTGCATTTAGACAGTGCTCAAAGAGCAGTTCGTTTGCAAGAAATGCGTGTAAATAGTGGTGTACATGAACTGATGTACCTCTCTACATGTAACCGGGTAGAGTTTGTTTTCGTTAGCGATCAGTTGTTTGATAGCGGTTTTCGACGTAAGTTTTTTTTGGCTTTTAGTCCAGCTGCTGATGTAAAATGGATGGAAGAAAACGCCGAATTTCACGAAGGGGAAGATGCTGTTCATCACTTAATGCGCCTGGCTTCGTCACTGGATTCTTTGGTGATTGGCGAAAGGGAAATTATTACTCAGGTGAGAAATGCATATGATGAATCTTTGTCTTTTGGCATCACTGGTGATTTGATACGCATTGCCATTAAGCATGCTATTGAATCGGCCAAAGAAGTATACACCCAAACCGATATTGCTAAAAATCCAGTTTCCGTTGTTTCATTGGCTTACCGCACTTTGCGCGAGTTCAATTTGAAGAACGATGCGCGCTTTATTTTGATTGGTGCAGGCGAAACCAATACCACAATGGCTAAGTTTCTAAAGAAACACGGCTTTCATAATTTTTCAATTTACAACCGAACTTTGGAGAAGGCAGAGAAATTGGCCGCTCACTTGCAAGGATCTGCGCATTCACTGGAGGCGCTGAACAACAGAACAGCAGGTTTTGATGTGTTGATCACTTGCACGGGTTCGGAAGAACCTATTGTGAATGCAGCATTGTATGAACATTTGTTGGCAGGGGAAAACAATAAAAAGATTGTGATTGACTTGGCGTTGCCCAATGATATTGAACAAAGCATTCCGCATAAATTTTCAGTGCACTACATCAGTATTGAGCAATTAAGGGTGAAGGCCAATGAAAATATGAAAAAACGCGAAAAGGAGCTTTCTGTTTGTCATGAAATTTTAGACAAACAATCCTTGCTTTTTGAAGAAGTATTTCATGAACGTCAGGTGATTAAAGCGATGCAGGGCGTGCCGCAAAAAGTTAAAGAAATTCGTCAGCACGCCATTGACACTGTATTTGCGAAAGAGATGGAGGGTCTCGACGAACACTCCAAAGAAGTGCTGAACAAAATATTGTCATACATGGAGAAGAAATACATCAGTGGTCCCATGATCATGGCTAAAGAAATTCTGTTGAACAAACCCAATTAATACACCTTGCAAAAAGAAATTGTCATCGGAACACGCGGTAGTGAACTTGCCTTGTGGCAGGCCTACCACGTAAAATCTTTGCTGGAAGGCATCGGTCAAACAGTGCAACTTAAGATTATTAAAACCAGTGGCGACCAAATTCAAAACTTGAGCTTTGATAAAATGGAAGGCAAGGGCTTTTTTACCAAAGAGATTGAAAGCGAACTATTGGCCGGAACTATTGATTTGGCAGTGCATTCACACAAGGATTTAGAAACAGATCAACCCCAAGGATTGAAAGTAGCCTGTGTATCTGAACGCGAAGATCCAGCCGATATATTATTGATTTTACCTCAGTTTGTGGATGCGTCAACAAACTTGTCGCTGAAAAAAGGCTGTGTTGTTGGCACTTCGTCAGCGCGCCGAAAAGCGCAGTTATTGGCCTTTCGCAGCGATATTGAAATTAAAGATTTGCGGGGGAATGTGCCCACGCGCATTCAGAAATTGCGCGACGGTCACTATGGCGCCATTGTTTTGGCTGCCGCGGGGGTGAAACGATTGCAAATTGATTTGTCAGAGTTTATTGTGGTGCGTCCTGATCCGCGCGAATTTGTTGCTGCGCCCGCACAAGGGGTATTGGGCTTGCAGATTAGATCTACTGACACAGCATTGGATGCATTGTTGCAAAATTTTAACAGCAAAAATGCTGCAACTGAAATTGGTGTGGAGCGCCGTGTTCTGAATCAAATGGAGGGCGGCTGCCAGTTGCCTTTAGGCGTGCACTGCATTCACGATGATGGAAAATATAAAGCCTGGGCTGCCTTGGGAAATGAAAATGGTGTAAAACGTGTTTATGCTGAAAGTGAAACACATCAAGGCTTAGCTGATGTTTTACTGGAAAAATTCAAAGCGATGAACCCAACGATCAAGGTTTTTGTTTCGAAAAAAATTACGGCCGACTCGCTTTTTAATCCACGCTTTTTGGGAGACAACGTAACGGTGTTTGGGGAAGCATTGATTGGTTTTAAAGGGCTTGATTTTGCTACGGTACCAGAGACAGATTGGCTTTTTTTTACAAGCAGAAATGCAGCCAAACATTTTTTCGCGCAAAATATAGATATCGCGCAGCAAAAAATCGCTTGTGTTGGCGCTGGCACTGCTCAAGAAGTAGCAAAACATGTGTCCCGCATTGATTTTATTGGCAATGATGTAGACGTCAAAAAGGTAGGTGCCGATTTTGCGGCGGCAGTGGGTAAATCAACAGTGTTATTTCCTATTTCAAACATTAGTCGACGTACGGTGCAATTGTGTTTGCCTGCCATACAGTGTGTTGACTTTGTGACTTACGAAACAGTAGAACGCAATGATTTTGAATTGCCCTATTGTGATGTTTTGATATTTACGAGTCCATCAAGTGTGCGTGCTTACTTTAAAAAGCATCATGTTGCTGAAGCGCAAAAGGTAATAGCGATGGGACCAAGCACTGGGCAAGAATTAGAGTTATGTAATGTAAAGCAATACCTGCTTCCTAAAATGACAGGTGAATTGGGCTTGTTGGATTGCATTTGGCAATAGCGCTTGCGCAAACAAAAAGGGCACAGTGGATTTCTCCGCTGTGCCCTTTTTTATGATGCTGTTGTGTCTTATTTAGAAGTCACTTCCGGTTTGTCGTTCATCACCAAGTTTTGTCTTCTGATAGACTCTTTGTGCAACAATTCCAGTGATTTTTTCAAGAAGTCTTCGCTCAAGCCCATTGCTTTTCCTAAAGCGATGCGTTTGTTTACGATTTCTTCCCAGCGACCAATTTGAAGAATTGTCACGCCATTTTTCTTTTTGAACTCTCCAATTTGTTGCGTTACATTCATACGTGTAGCGATAGAGTGGAAAATTTCATCATCCAGTCTGTCAATTTCACCTCTCAATGCTTCTAGCTTATTGCCAAATTCCGGATTGTCGGAAGATGCTTTTCTGAAGGTCAATGAGTTGTACAGTTCGTTCAAACGGTCAGGCGTAACTTGTTGTTTGGCGTCGCTCCATGCTACAGAAGGCGTGACGTGTGTTTCGATCATCAAACCAGCCATGTCCAAATCCAATGCTTTTTGAGAAACATAAGGAATCAACTCACGTGTACCAGCGATGTGCGATGGGTCACAAATGATGTCAAGGTTTGGATATTGTGTTTTCAATTCAATGGCCATTTCCCAAAGCGGCGCATTGCGGAAAGGCGTTTTTTCGTATGAAGAAAAACCACGGTGAATTGCTGCAATACGGTCGATGCCAGAGTTGGCCAATCTTTCCATAGCGCCAACCCACAATCCCAAGTCAGGGTTGATTGGGTTTTTCACCATTACCGGGATGTTCACGCCTTTCAGTGCGTCAGCAATCTCTTGAACAGAGAAAGGATTCACTGTAGTACGCGCGCCAATCCACAAAATGTCGATGCCATGTTTCAAAGCCAATTCAACGTGTTCAGCTGTTGCTACCTCGGTAGTCAATAACAAACCCGTTTCTTTTTTAACCTGAGCCATCCACTCTAAACCAACTTCGCCTATGCCTTCAAACAATCCCGGGCGCGTTCGCGGTTTCCAGATACCAGCTCTGTAAACTTGCGCTTTTCCCGCTTTTGCAATTTCTTTACCTGTTGTCAATACCTGCTCTTCTGTTTCGGCACTGCAAGGACCTGCGATGAGCAAAGGAGTTTTTAAACCCAAACCCCAATCCTTAATTTGTTTCATGTTCTTAATCATGGTATAAAATATTAGATTACAAATATCAGAACTTTATTCGTCCAAACCAAATAAAATTTTAAAATTTCTTTTTATGCTAGTCTAAATCAGAATTATATTTTGATTTTTTCACAGTTTCCTTTCCTGCGATTACCACTACCATCTCTCCTCGATAACTGTTTTCAGTCATTGACGACAGCACTTCTGTGACGGTTCCTCGTTTTATTTCCTCGAATTTCTTTGATAGCTCTCTACAGAACGATATTTGGCGATTCTCCCCAAAAAACTCTTTTATTTCGTTTAAGCACTTTTCAATGCGGTGGGGTGATTCGTACAAGACAATGGTTTCGGGCAATTCAGCTAAGTATTTGAGGCGTGTTTGCCTTCCTTTTTTGTGTGGCAAGAAGCCCTCAAAGTAGAATTTATCGCATGGCAAACCGGAAGTTACTAGTGCCGGAACGAAGGCTGTTGCTCCTGGCAAGCATTCAACGGCGATACCATTGGCAATGCATTCTCGCACCAATAAAAATCCAGGATCAGAGATGCCTGGTGTGCCTGCATCCGAAACCAACGCTGCTGTTTTTCCGGCTTGCAGTTCTGCAACTACTTTTTGTAAAACAACGTGTTCGTTGTTTAGGTGAAAAGGGTACATCTTTTTTTCAATTTCAAAATGATGAAGTAAATTCCCTGTTGTGCGGGTGTCTTCTGCCATAATGAAATCAACTTCTTTTAGCGCCTCTAAAGCACGAAGCGTGATGTCTTTTAAATTGCCTATGGGCGTGGGTACGATGATGAGTTTTCCTAAATTCAATGCGAAATGTATAAGAGCGCAAAGATATAATTTAGTTTGTGCTTCATCAACGGCTTTAATTTACAGCAAGGTCACGTAGCCTGCGGCCTCGTGTTTCTTGCCTTTGTTTGTACTGTATTCTACAATGTAGTAATAAGTGCCGCATGATGCGGTGCCGCCCTTTTGCGTGGTGCCATCCCATAAAGGCAATACATCATTGTAATTAGAATAGATGAGAATGCCCCACCGATCGTAAACTACAAAACTGTTAACATTGATGTTGTCGGATATGAAACTGTAATTTGCTTCGTCAACTTGCATTGCTTGAAAAACATCGTTGAATCCATCACCGTTCGCCGTTAATACATTTGGAAAATCCAGAATAATTTCGGGGCAAATATTGGCTACTGTGATTTGGTCACTAGATTCACAGGAGGTATTTTGGTCGATATTTTTCACCCAATATTTCCCAGCTTTTTCTACAAAGATACTCGTTGCAGTGCTGCCTGTGCTCCATAAAAAATTGGCAGTACCACTTGTGCTTGCAAAAAGTTGAATCTGCACAGAGCCGTTTTCGCAAAGGTTTGTGTCTGGTCCCAAAAGTACATTGGGCAATTGATTTACTGTAAGAGAAGCGCTTGCTGAAGCCGAACACCCGTTGGCATCGGTTACCTTGCAGTTGTAGTTTCCGGCAGTGCTTGCGGTTGTTGTTTGTGTTGTTGCGTGGCTGTTTCCGCTCCATAGATAATGTGCATATCCAGCGCCAGCATCGAAAGTGGTTGGAGCTCCCACGCAAATGCTTTTAGGGGGGATGTTAGGGTTTGGTAATTCGTGAACTGTGACGTCTACGGTGTCTTTCCAATTTAAGTAGCAATTTGATACTGTTGCGATGTACCTCGTTGTTATTAAAGGCGAAAAAATGGGCATGTCAGATGTGTCAGAATTAATGTGTGTATTTGGTAACCAGGAAAAACTCTCATCGCTCGACAGATCTACCTTTACGCTGTCTCCGATGCAAATATCTCGAGTTACTTTTTGCGATTTGCCGAAGTGAAAACCTCTAATGCTTTGTTCATTGAATAAGCCTCCCGTTGCGGCGGTCAAACCATAGTAAACCAAAGGATTTCCATTGAAAACCGTGGATACGATATCGCCAGTGTAGCTTGTGCGTAAGATGCAATCAAAATAAACACTAAATATTTTATTCTCGGCATCCCATTTAATACGAGAGCTGTGCCATTTTCCATCTTCTATATTTCCTTCATTGGGGAGGGCCGAAGTTGGTGCCGATAGTTGATATGCCGGCAAACTGTGGTCAGAGGCAAAGCTATCTCTTCCAATGGTAATGTGGTCGTAGATTGGGTCTTTGTAGTCGTCGGGTCCCCAGGGGTTCACCGTGTTTTGGTAGATATCGTATTCTACAATTAAGGCCGGAGAAATATTTTTTGCGCCCATTCCGCCTCCTGCTTCGCCAGCATTGATTCCTTGTCGCTGCAATGTGAAGGTCATACCATCAGCACCATCGGCGTCTTTGACTCCAAAATTCATTTCGAATATGAGATCAAAGGAATTGCTAAGATCCAATTGATCGATATACCACATACTTCCGTTTTGCCATTCTTTGTCGTTGGTCATTAAGTAGGTGTTTGTCCCCGATTGTTTTGCAGTACCATTAAGCTGGTATTGGGCGAATGATAGAGTTGACACAGCGGTCAGCAATACTGTAATGGCAAGACCAAGTGCATTTTTTGTTTTTATGGAATGGTTCATAAATGGAAAAGGTTATGTGCCAGTAATCAGCACCTTTAATCCAAATCTATGGGCGAATAAGTTGATAAACAAGGAAAATGCGAAATATTTCTTTTATAAGTAATTGTGATACAGATAGTTAAGCGTGGTTTGTTTGCGTTTACAGCACAAAACATTAAACATGTAACTCATTGAAATACAGTAGACAGTCTGTTTTTAATGTTTGAAAATTTCACACTTAATAAACCAAACAGCAACTATTTAATTTGTAGAACTTCTTTGTTTGTTCGTAGTGCTTAAGAAAATTTGGGCAAGTAAAACGTTTATTGCAACACCGTGATATACCCTAGAACTTCGTAGCTCTTTTTTGCGGTATTTTGGTATCTTATGATGTAGTAATAAGTGCCACTTGGTACAGCAATTCCCTGGTATTTTCCATCCCAGTTTGGAAGCACATCCTCTTGGGAGCCAAAGACAAGTACGCCCCATCTGTCGTATACTTGAAAGTTGATGAAGGTTAGGTTCGCAATGTATTTATCGACATTGCTGTCATCAATTCCTTTGGCTTTGAATACATCATTTTTTCCGTCTTCATTGGTGGTGATGACATTGGGCCATTCCAATTGTGTGTCTTCGCAGTAGTTGCTTACAGTTATGGAGTCGCTGTTTACGCAGCCCAAGCTATTGGTGACGTTAACGTAGTACAGTCCGGATTCCATCACCACTATTGTTGGTACATTTTGTTCGTTTGTACTCCATTGTATCGCAATCGCATTTGGACTATTGGCGTTCAATGTCAATTTATCGAAATTATTGTCACACAAGGTGGTATTTTTCCCCAGATCAACATTAGGAAGCGTATCGACCTGAAGGTAAACAGAGGCGCTAGCCGAGCAACCATTATCGTTTACGTTTACAGTATAAGTGCCACTGGTATTGGCGTTAAAACTGATGGTGGGCGTGTTGCCTGAAGGGTTCCATAAGTAAGTCATTGCATCAGAAGTACCCGGATCCAAAGTGACGGTTTTTCCAAAGCAACTTTTGATGGTGTCCTTCGCAAACGCCGGTGCGGGTATTGCTATAACTGTCATTACTGCTGTGGCCTTTGATGTGCAACTGTTCAAATTGTTGAAAGTATATGTGATGCTGTGCGCTCCTATGCTCGTGGTGTTGGGGTCATAATTGTTTCCGCTGACACCGCTTCCGCTGAAAGTACCGCCTAATGGACTGGCTGCGTTGATGGCTTGTGGGGCTTCGTTCTTGCACATGATAGGATCGCTTAACAAAAGAGATGCGGCACTAGTGTCAAGCACAGTCATCACATCTGTTGCTTTGGAACTACAGTTGCCAATATTGACAAAAGTGTAGGTAATAATATGAGGGCCAGCTGTTGTACTGCCTGGGTTGTAATTGCCGCCGCTGACGCCATTTCCGGCGAAGACTCCTCCTGTTGGAGTGGCAATAGTGATGGCTTGTGGTGCCTCGTTGCGGCACATTTCGTGATCTGCTAAAATTAGTGAAACAGTGGTGCTGTCTATTACTGTCATTACATCACTTGCTTTTGAAGTACAAGTATTGGCATCAGTGAATGTATAAGTGACGGTGTGTGCTCCAATAGTTGTTGTGCTTGGGTCGTAATTGTTTCCGCTGACACCGCTTCCGCTTAAAATTCCCCCTCCAACACTCACAACAGTAATGGCTTGAGGCGCTTCGTTAATGCACATTTTGTCATCGCTTAAAAGTAAGGTAACTGCAGTGGTGTCAAGCACAGTCATGATGTCGCTCGCAACCGAAGTACAGGTGTTTGCGTCGACGAAAGTGTATTTGATAGTATGTGCTCCTGCTGTTGTGGCACTTGGATCGTAGTTGTTTCCGCTAACCCCACTTCCACTAAAAAACCCACCTGCGCTGTTCACCACGCTGATGGCTTGTGGCGCTTCATTGATACACATTTTATCGTCGGCTAAAATCAGTGTAATAGCGGTGGTGTCTAGCACTGTCATAATATCGCTTGCTGCAGATACGCATGAATTTGCGTTACTAAAAGTATAAGTTATGGTATGTGCCCCGGCAGTTGTGCTGCTTGGGTCGTAATTGTTTCCGCTGACACCGCTTCCGCTTAAAACACCGCCTGCAATGCTCACTACAGTTATGGTTTGAGAGGCTTCGTTGATACACATTTTGTCATCCGCTAAAATTAAGGTGACCGCGGTAGTATCAAATACAGTCATCACGTCATTTGCTTTTGAAGTACAAGTATTTGCATTGGCAAAAGAATAAGTGATAGTGTGCGCTCCAATAGTTGTAGAACTTGGGTCGTAGTTGTTTCCGCTAACTCCACTTCCGCTAAAGGTTCCCCCAGTCGGACTAACTACTGTAATGGCTTGAGCTGCCTCGTTGATACACATTTTATCATCGGCTAAGATTAAGGAGGCAGTAGTAGTGTCAAGCACTGTCATCACATCACTTGCTTTTGAAGTACAAGTGTTAACATCGGTATAGGTATAAATAATGGTGTGCATTCCTGCTGCTGTTAGCGAAGGGTTATAATTGTTTCCGCTGACACCGCTTCCGCTGAAGGTTCCCCCAGCAGGATTAGCTATTGTTATGGCTTGTGGCGCTTCGTTAATGCACATTTTGTTGTCAGCTAAAATTAGGCTGACGGCTGTTGTGTCAAGCACCATAATGACGTCGTTTGCTTTAGAGATGCAGGAGTTGACATTACTAAAAGTATAAGTGATTTTATGTGGTCCAACGCTGGTGGCGCTTGGGTCATAGTTGTTTCCGTTGACACCGCTTCCGCTAAATGTTCCGCCCACAGGACTGGCGACAGTTATGGCCTGTGGGGCTTCGTTGACGCATATTTTATCGTCTGCTAAGATCAGCGTAACAACAGTGGTATCTGCAACTGTCATTACTGCGTTCGCACTATTGGTGCAAAAATTTCCATCGGTATAAGTGTATGTTATTGTGTGTGGCCCCACTGTTGTTAACACAGGATCGTAGTTGTTTCCACTGACGCCGTTGCCACTGAAAGTTCCGCCAACAGGACTTGCTACAGTGATCGCTTGAGATCCCTCATTGCTGCAAATTAGCGCATCAGCAAGAACTAAAGTCACAGTTGGTAGGGCGTACAAAGTAAAGGTTCTGTCTGCAAAAGCGGGACAAGTGGGAACGACAGTTGACAATGTGTGGCGCACAGTATAAATGCCGCCAGCACTATTGTTACAATTAAAGGTATGTCCATCAACCCCTACAGTTGCTGTATAGCCACCAGGACCATTGAATATCGACCAAGAACCTGGATCAGCACTTCCAATGAAGTCATTTAAATTAAAATTTGTTGCACCAGTGCAACGATTAGGGATTGACGGAGACAAAGTCGTGTCGCCACAAGGAAACTCGATTTCAAAGGCACCGATGTCTTGTTTACTTGGGGGGCGAACGATCGCTGGACGTCGGACATCGTCGGTGACACTAAGGTCTGTTAAAGCTTTATTTACGGCAGGTGATGGGAGTGTAATGTCAAGGTTGATATTGCTGATGAAAAGCGGGTTTCCCGACAAGCTGTTAGCGTCGGTATTCAACACTGGTTTCCACAGCGCAAGTGTCGCATAAGTACTGCCATTCCTATTTACAATTTTGCCAGTTGGCGCATAATACAAATTGTAATTTAGGGTAGAAGGGTCATGTGTATTGGTTTGAAGATTTAGACAAGAGTAGCCCGCTCCGCCAAGAGTGTACAAAATGTTGTTGACAATTGTCCAGTTCAATGTGGTGCCAAAAATGCAATCTTTATCGGCTATGATTGAATTGAATTTGAAAGTATTTGAGGGATGTGTACCTCCGCCTCCTTGGGTGCAAAACATGCCGTACTCGCTATTCCACACATAATTGTTTTTCCATGTGTTGTTAATTCCTTCCTCCTGTATATCAAGACCGAAGTTAAAACCACTGATTCTATTGCTGCTGATTATACAATTGTCAGCCAATTGCGGTGCTGGAAATGCAGCAGTTCCGGTAATCAGGATTCCAATGTGGTTGTTGCCGGGAACGTAGCCGCCGCGTTGCGTGATGGTATTGCCGTCGAATAGTTGGTTGGATCCATTGTAAGAATTTATGCCATCGTAAATGGTGCTAATGTCGCAGGAAATCACGGCGCAGTTGTTTGCCGACATAAAGGTCATCGCCCCCCCCGAAACCGAAGATTTAATGGAGCAGCGATTGAAGTTAATATATGATGTGAAAGCATTGATATACACGGTTTGTGCATTGGCGGTGGTTTCAACATAGAGGTCATTAAAAGTTATGTAGCTGTTGCCTGCTCCTGCTGCGTTGCCTACTACCAAACCCTGTCCGCCGTTCCAAACATTTTTGGTGAGTGCTGCACCCGCGCCTTGAATTACCAATTGATTGCCCGCGCCGCCTCCGTCGGCATTAGAGTTGAAAGTCCAAAGTGCGCTGTAATCACCAGCGTCAATAAATACAGTATCCCCCCCAGCTAGTACTTTATTGCTGACCACAAAGCCTACTGTAAGATATGGCTGTGCTTTGCTGCCATTGCCTGTTCCATCGTTACCGATGGCTGAGGTATAGATGTCACCAAGTAAGGAATTGTCGTTAATGTACCAATTGGCAGCGTATGTTTGGATAGATAAGGACCAGAACAAAAGTAGTCCAATGAAGTAGCGAAACTGGCGTTGCATAATCATACAGCAATTCTTTTTACAAAAGCAGGTTTGTTGATCTTTTATTTTCGACGAACGAATCAGTAGTACGTATAAATCTAAATAAAGATACTATTAAAACAAAGCGTAAAGGTAAAAAAGTAAAATGTAAATATTTGGTATTCAACGTGTTAATTTTTCTTATTAGCACTTACTAAACAACATGGAAATGCGTAAATTGTTGCTAAAGAGCAGTTGTTGGTTACCAATATGAATTATTTGTTGCGCTTAAGACGCACGCCATACATCGGTATTCCGATGCTTATTTATCGAAATGTGTAATTTTTAGTAAAATGTTACACAATTATTTTTGGGCTAGTGCTTTGTGAAAAACAGTTTGTGTAGGGAAGGCGAACTCAATTTCTTTTTCATTGAAGTTTTTTAGGATGCTCAAATTCATCTCGGTGAGCGCTTGAGGAATGTTTTTGTTTTTGCGAATGAAGTACACCAGTTCAATGTTGAGTGCCGAGTCTAAAAATTTATTAAAGGTGACCGTGAAATCTTTTTCAATGTTGTCGCTGCTGCTGGCAATTTCGTTGAGTGTTGATAGTGCAAGACTTACCTTATCAAAGGTACTGTCGTAGGGCAAAGCCAGATTTACAGTTACTTTTTTGTTGGGTTCAGAGGAGATGTTTTCAATGCTCGTATTGGAAAATACAGAATTTGGAATGGTGACGCGTCGACCGTCTAAAGTGCGCAAACGCGTGCTGCGGATGCCAATTTCCTCAATCACGCCATCGTGACCAGAGGCAATGACTCTGTCTTTAATTTTGAAAGGTTTGTCTACAAAAATGGTAATTCCACCAAAGAGGTTTTTCACTGAGTCTTGAGCAGCTAAGGCGAAAGCCAAACCTCCAATTCCCAAGCCAGTGATGAGGGCACCCACGTCGTAGCCTGCATTGCTAAGCCCAATGATGGCGGCTAAAATCCAAATGGTTGCCTTGAGTACCTTGCGCATGATGGGCAAAATTTGGTCGTCTAAATCACTTTGTGATTTTTCTGTCAGTGGCACAATGTACTCATCGATTAGTGCATCAAGGAGGCGGGTTGAAGTCCAAGCAATATTGATTACTGTTGAGATGTAGAAGACGCCATCTAAAAACTTCGTCAATCCTGCAGGCAAAACAAGTACATCGAAAGACAGCCAAATGCCAAATAATCCGATGGCAAACGCAACAGGGCCCTCCAGTTTTTCAATCAATAAGTCGTCGAGATTGCTTTTGGTTTTAGCGGTCAATTTTTTAACGATGTTTGACAGCACCCAATACATAACTTTGGCGACGACAATCGACAAAAGGATACCAGATAGACCTACGATCCAAATAGCAATAGTGTTTTTAAAATATACTTCCTGCAGAAATGGAGGAAAATAGCTTGCAATTTTTTCTAACATAAAATTAATCTCTAAATCGTTTCAATAGATCGTCAAAAGCATCAATGCGTCGGTCGCGGAAGAAGGGCCAAATGCGGCGCACTTCTTCAGAGCGTGCAAGATCAATGTCTATTACCGTATTTTCTTCTTTATCCGAACTTCCTTGATAGAGTATTTCTGCTTGTGGTCCTGCTACAAAAGAATT
>Ga0114969_10000064_pt1 | contig 81261 bp, 58 predicted proteins | sample M_130807_MF_Meta_FD_87316 | JGI IMG/M metagenome (GOLD analysis project Ga0114969, IMG submission 87316) | Freshwater microbial communities from Lake Montjoie, Canada to study carbon cycling - M_130807_MF_MetaG | ecosystem: Environmental > Aquatic > Freshwater > Lake | place: Lake Montjoie... | reverse complement strand
TGTATCCGTAATTGGTGCAGGGCAAATGGGCAACGGAATAGCTCACGTATTTGCACAAGCAGGTTTTAGTGTAACCTTAATTGATGTAAATGCAACTCAATTAGAAAAAGCAGTTGCAACTATTGGTAAAAATTTTGATAGACAAATTGCAAAAGGAACAATTACTGAAGATGCAAAAATTACTGCCTTAATTAATATTACAACCAATACCGATATTGCTACAGGAGTTGCCAATGCCCAATTAGTTGTAGAAGCTGCTACTGAAAATATTGACTTAAAACTTAAAATATTTAAAGCTATAGATGAAGCAGCACCACAAGGTTGTATTTTAGCCAGCAACACATCATCTATATCCATAACGAAAATTGCAGCTGCTACAAAACGTCCACAAAGTGTAATTGGTATGCACTTTATGAACCCAGTGCCTGTAATGAAGTTGGTAGAAATTATTAATGGATATGCTACCAACAAAGAGGTTACAATTACAATTGTTGAGCTTAGCAAAACTCTAGGTAAAGTGCCTTGTGTGGTAAACGATTATCCGGGTTTTGTGGCTAACCGTATTTTAATGCCCATGATTAATGAAGCTATTACTACGTTGTTTGAAGGTGTTGCTGGTGTTGCCGAAATTGATACTGTTATAAAGCTTGGAATGGCTCACCCAATGGGGCCATTACAACTAGCCGATTTTATTGGCCTTGATACTTGCCTTAGTATTTTAAACGTTTTACATGATGGTTTTGGTAATCCTAAATATGCCCCTTGCCCACTTTTAGTAAATATGGTAATGGCTGGTAAATTGGGCGTTAAAACTGGCGAAGGTTTTTATAGGTATACATCTGGTAGTAAGGAGTTGGTGGTAAGTGAATCATTTAAATAAACAAATTAAAATTATCGAGTATTAAATACGAGTTGGTTTCTTCTATTAACCCAATGGAGTTATTCCACAAATCTTCTACAATAGCTACCTTAATACCACCACCTACTTCTTTTACATGTTCAACCAAGGTGGCACCTAAAATAATTGATTTTTTACACTCCAATAAGCAACTGAATTATTACCTTCTTTAATACCAGTCATAAAAGGGTCTAAACCGAATTCGCAACCGTTAATATTAAACCTACATAAAAAGGTTCATCAAAATAAGGCTGAATAACATTTAGGTTTGGGTACCATTCTTTTGCTTGTTGCAAATTAAGTTACATAGTATATAACTGTTCGTAATTTGTTAAAGATATGGCTAAATATTATAGAGATTAATAGCTATCGCTCATTCAAAATTTTCTTTTACAAAATACTCCCTTTCATTAACAAAAAAGAGAATGAAATAAATCATTCTCCTAAACTATATTTTTCTTCAAAATTAATTTTATCGTACAACCCCCATCTTAGCTTCTATGCTAAGTGTTGCATGTGGCACAGCACGTAAACGAGCCTTGTCAATTAAACGACCAGTTACACGGCATACCCCGTAGGTTTTATTTTGAATACGCATTATAGCCTTATCCAAATGATCAATAAAGGTAATTTGGCGACTAGCCATTTGACTTAATTGCTCTCTTTCCATACTCATACTTCCATCTTCCATAGTCATGTATCTAGCATCATCATTATCCCCACCCATTTCATCTTTACGTGTTATTAATCCTTGTAAATAGGTTAGCTCTTTTTTTGCCGATTCTAACTTACGTTGAATTAATTCTTTAAACTCATTTAAATCCTTATCGCTGTAGCGTATAATTAGCGCTCCAGGGTCTGCTTTTGGCTGATCCAAAACCGATTTTATAAAATCTGGTTGATATTTACGAGAGGTCTTTGTATTAATTTTTGGCAACACCACTGGCTTTGCAGGCACAATTTTAATATCTTTTGCCTTTTCGGGCATTGATGGTTTTACTGGGGTAACTACTTTTGGTGTTGCTTTTGCCACAGCTTTGGCTACTGGCTTTGTTATTAATTTTTTTACCTCTATCTTTTTTGTCAGTGGTTGTTTACTTACTAGTTTAGCTTTAACTATTGATTTTTTTGCTAGTGCTTTTACAACTGGCTTTACTACCTTTTTTCCCTTTGGTGGGGCTGCTTTAATAGCTACTACTTTTTTAACAACTGGTTTTACAGCCACTTTTTTAGTAACAACTACTTTTTTAGCTACTGGTTTTACTGATTTTTTAGGAACAGATTTTACCACTTTTTTAGTAACAACTACTTTTTTAGCTACTGGTTTTACTGATTTTTTAGGAACAGATTTTACCACTTTTTTAGTAACAATTACTTTTTTAGCTACTGGCTTTACTGATTTTTTAGGAACAGCTTTTACCACTTTTTTTGTAACAATTACTTTTTTAGCTACTGGCTTTACTGATTTTTTAGGAACAGCTTTTACCACTTTTTTTGGAGCAACCTTTACTACTTTTTTAGCTGGGGCTGCCTTTTTTACAGGCTTTAGGGCCTTTTTTTTTGTTGCCATACTATCTATTTTTTCAGTACGTTCACTTTTAATATAGCTTCATTCACTTCAATATCAACCCCTTCGGATAAAGTTGGTTTAAACTCAAGTGAATCTGCTAGAATTTCGCCGCAAATATATGCTTTATATTCATTTAATGACATTTCCATTATATCATTCACCTCTACTTCCACTATAATTTTATCTGCAATTTCAAAATTTTGGTCTTTTCGTATATTCTGAATTTTATTAATAAACTCTCTTGCGTTTCCTTCTTTTTTTAAATTATCCGAAATATTAATATCTAAAGCTACTGTTAATGAGCCTTTTGAAGCTATCTCAAAGCCAGGTATTTCATCGGTAACCACTTCAATGTCTTCTTTATTTATTCGTATAGTTTCGTTATCAGTTGATTGTAAAAGTATGTCTTCGGTATCTAATTGGTTAATTTGGTCATTGGTAAATTTTGCAATTTCATCGGCTGCCCATTTCATTTTTGCACCCAATTTTTTACCTAGGGTTTTAAAATTTGCTTTTGCCTTTTTACGTATAAAGTCGTTATCGGCATTTAAAATTTCAATTTCCTTAATATTCGTTTCGGCCTTTATAATTTCCGCTGCATCTTTTATGTTTTTTATCATGCTTTCGTCCAATGCAGGTATCATTACTTTTTGCAGCGGCTGGCGAACCTTAATATTTACTTTTTTACGTAACGATAAAATTAAGGAAGAGGCATCTTGTGCTAACTGCATCCTTTTTTCTAAATCAGCATTTATTAGCGTTTCATTTACCTTCGGGAATAAAACATGGTGTACCGATTCGTTTGAATAACGACCACTTACTTCATTTAAATTGGCAAACAACCAATCGGCAAAAAACGGTGCTATTGGTGCAATTAATAAACTCAATGTTTCTAAACATTCATAAAGGGTTTGGTAGGCACAAATTTTATCTTGCTCATACTCTCCTTTCCAAAAACGGCGACGGCAAAGGCGTACATACCAATTACTCAAATGCGTATCTAAAAATTCTTCAATAGCCCTACCTGCTTGCGTTGGCTCGTACTCATCCATATTTTGCTGTACGGTTTTTATTAAGGTATTTAGGCTAGACAAAATCCATTGATCAATTTCTGTTCTATCTTTTACAGCAATATACTTTTCTTTAAATGCAAAGCCATCAACATTAGCATACAATGCAAAAAATTGATACGTATTGTAAAGTGTACCAAAAAATTTACGTTGTACTTCTTGTATTCCGCCAATATCAAATTTTAAACTATCCCAAGGGCTAGCATTAGTAATTAAATACCACCTGGTAGCATCGGCACCGTATTTAGTTATGGTATCAAACGGATCAACAATATTGCCTAAGCGTTTGCTCATTTTTACGCCATTTTTATCTAAAACCAACCCATTGCTTATCACCGTTTTGTATGCCACACTATCAAATAACAACACAGCTAAAGCATGTAGGGTATAAAACCAACCTCTTGTTTGGTCTACACCCTCGGCAATAAAATCGGCAGGAAAATTTTGTTCAAATGTTTCTTTGTTTTCAAACGGAAAATGCCATTGTGCATAGGGCATTGCGCCACTATCAAACCATACATCAATAAGGTCGGGTACTCGTTTCATTGGGTTACCTGTGGTAGATACTAAAACAATATCATCTACATAAGGTTTGTGTAAATCGAGTATACCATTGTGCAAATAATGTTTGTTAGTTTCTCCCCCCAACATTTCGGCAGCTTTTCTTATTTCGGTATTTAATTCTTCAATGCTTCCAATACATTTTTCTTCTTCGCCATCTTCGGTTTTCCAAATGGGTAATGGTGTTCCCCAAAAACGGCTACGGCTCAAATTCCAATCCACCATATTCTCTAACCAATTACCAAAACGCCCTGTACCAGTGGATTCTGGCTTCCAATTGATGGTTTTATTCAACTCTACCATTCTATCTTTTACAGCGGTGGTTTTTATAAACCAAGCATCTAACGGATAATAAATAATAGGCTTATCGGTACGCCAGCAATGAGGGTAATTGTGCTCGTATTTTTCTACTTTAAACGCTCTGTTTTCTAATTTAAGTTTTACGGCAATATCTACATTAACATCTACATAAGCTGCATCGTCTTTATAATTTTTTACATAGCGGCCGCTAAATTCACCAACGCCATCTACAAATTTTCCTTGTTTATCTACTAAGGTTAAAATGCCTAAATTATTTTTTTTACCCACCTTATAATCATCTGCACCAAATGCTGGGGAAGTGTGTACAATACCTGTACCATCTTCGGTGGTAACAAAATCGCCTAACACAACTCTAAATGGTTTTGCATCGGGAGTTATTTCTTGAATTTTTTCAAGCGTATTAGCTTCGGATGGAAGGAGTTGTTCGTAAAGTAACCCTTCCAATTCGCTGCCTTTGAATTCAGCTAAAATTTTCCAAGGAATTAATTTTACTTCCGCAGAATAATTTTCAAAGTCCCCATTTTCGCCTTCTGTTTTAAAATATTTATGCAGTAATGCTTTTGCAAGAATTACATTAACTGGCAGATTAGTATATGGATTAAACGTTTCTACCAAAACATAAGCAATATTTCCACCTACTGTTAATCCAAGGTTAGAAGGCAAGGTCCAAGGCGTTGTAGTCCAAGCCATTAAAAAAACCTCACCACTTTCCACTGTCACTTTTCCGCTGTCAACTACTTTAAACATCACCGTTGCACTTGTATCCTTCACATCTTTATACGTACCCGGTTGGTTTAACTCATGCGATGATAAACCAGTACCTGCTGCAGGGCTATAGGGCTGTATGCTAACACTTTCGTATAAATAACCTTTTTTATATAAGGTGCTAAGGCACCACCAAAGGCTTTCTATATAATTATTTTCAAAGGTTACATAAGGGTTCTTTAAATCTACCCAGTAGCCACTTTTCTCGGTTATATCATCCCATTTATCTTTATAGCGTAAAACGGCTTCTCTACACTTTTGATTGTACTCTTCAACGCTAATTTTTTTGCCAATATCTTCTTTTGTAATGCCTAATTCCTTTTCTACACCCAACTCTATTGGTAAGCCATGCGTATCCCAGCCGCCTTTACGTTTTACTTGAAAGCCTTGCATAGTTTTGTATCTGCAAATCAAATCTTTTAAGGTGCGGCTAATTACATGGTGTATACCGGGTAAGCCATTGGCACTTGGTGGACCCTCGTAAAATACAAATGGTTTTGCCCCATTTCGTAAGCTCACACTTTTTTCAAAAGCTTGTGCAGCTTTCCATTTTGCTAAAATTTCCTCGCTAATGCTCGGAAGATTTAATTGCTGATATTCTTTGTATTTAGCCGCCATATTTTATTGCTATATCTCTTAAATAAGTGTGTAAAGGTAGTAAAATAGAGGCTTTTATGTTACAGTAGTTTTACATTGTTTAACGGTGAAAATGTAGTAGAAATTTGATAAAAAAAGAAACAGTTACCAATAATGGAATTGTTTTAATTTATAAATTACTTATCCAAAATTATTATGCTTTGGTATAGTATTAGGATTATAAAGTTTTAGAAAAAATGTAACAAACATCATAAAAAACGTATTAGAGAGTAATTAACTTTTTGCTGGTTTAGGGTTTTATTAGAGCAAAGACAGAAATAGTCTTACTTCCGTCACTTTTTTCTAAAAATCAAGTCTCATTTTATAGTACAATATCCATTTAAAAACACACAAGCCCCCAAAGAAGAAGTAGGTTCAAAAACACAAAAAAGGCACTCCTAAAAAGGTGTGCCTTTTGTATTATAAACCCTAATTTATGAACTAAGCAAGAAAAATCTATTTTAGTTTTATAAGAAAGAAAGAGGCTGTCTAATTTTTTAGACAGCCTCTTTTTGTATTACTTAATTATAAAGTTTGCAATATCTATTTGATTAATTTTCAATTAAAACCTTTATAATTCTTTCTTCGTTATTAAGATCCTTAATAATTAAAATATATTCTCCAGTAGCAGCATTAGAAACATTAATAGAATTATTGCCATTATTTAATTTAGTTTTCGCTATTAATTGCCCATTTAATGCTATTAAAGTTGCTTCGGTATTTACAGTTATTCCGCTAAGGGTTACTTTCAACTTCCCATTTCTAACAGGATTTGGGAATACAAAAGCATTTATGGAATTGCAATTATTTACTAAGCTAATTACTTTAGAATATTTAAAACTACCATCTTTATCAATAATTTTTAAACGGTAAAATATTTGTTCGGGTGATGCTACTAAGTTTTTGTCCGTAAAACTATAGTTTGATTTTGTGCTTGTATTAACTTTCGCAGCCACATTGCCAACTGTTGTCCAATTTATGTTAGTTGAGCTATTCCTTTCAATTTCAAAGCGATCAGTATTTATTTCGTTTTCACTTATCCATTTTAATGCTGGCTCACAATTTACAAGCTTTAAGTTAAAATCAATAAGTGTTAAAGGTTGTACAATAATATCATTTACTGTTGCACTGGCGGTTGTTGTACATCCATTAGCATCCGTTATTAAAACGCTGTAAGTGCCAGGAGTTAACCCTGTTGCAATTCGTGTAGTTTGATTGCTCGGCGTCCATAAGTAAGTATATCCTGCAGTGCCTCCACTAGGATTAGCTGTTGCCGTACCTTGATTACCGCCAGGTGTTGTAACATTTGTTGCAGTTGCTGTTGCTGATAGTGCCGAAGCTGGTGCAGTTACTGTTATTGTATTTGATGTTACTGTACAATTGTTATCACTTATTCTTCTTGCAATTACAGTGTGTGTGCCTACAGATAGTCCTGCAAAAGTTGCACCTGCTTGAAATGCTCCTCCATTTAGGCTGTATTCAACATCGGTAAATTGCCCTGCTACTGCTGTAAGGGTAGTTGTGCCACCAAAACAGGCTACATTAGGTGCCGAAATAGATAAGGTTGATAATGCACATGCATTTGCTGCTACCACCTCTAAAGATGATTGAGATGAATTATCAGCAGGATTATCACCAGCTAAAGATCCTGTAGTTGCACAGGATGTACCATTGGAAAATGATGTAATTCCCCCAATTGTTGATGGCCCTCCAATGGTACTACCAGCTTGCAATTTAATAAGGGCAACACGGCTTTGGCCTACTGGTATAACATCGGTACCATTGCAAAGTATTATGGATGAACCAGTGTTACTATTAATGGTCCAGCCAGATGGCAAGCCTGTTTGATCTGCATTAGACAATATAGTTGCTAATGTAGCAGGAACACTAATTTGTGGCCTTACCCTACGGGCAGGTATACCACCTGTTTGGCCGCCTGTACCAGTGGTAGCTGTGATAGTAACCTGTACATACACTGTTCCGCCTACATTTGCCTTACCAGAATTAAGTGTAAGTATATTTAAGGATGAATTTTGCCCAAAAATGCTTGAGCTAGTAAAGAGGATCCCTAAACAAAATAAGACAATTACTTTAATCAGTTTCATAAAATTTTATTTTAAGTGTGAGAATTAAAGCAAGTTTTTAGTTTGCACTAAATCCTACACTCGTACCATCATTATATACATTATTGTCGCCACCGCCGCTAATGTTTACACCAATATTATTGTTTGTTCCTGAAGGTGTGCTTGTTTTACGGGTTGCTACAAAACCTAACTGAACTGATGCACCAGAAGGAATGTAAACGCCACTTTTTGAAGTAATTTTTATTACCCCACTTTCTATGCTGAACATCCAGTTGCTATTAGTTGTGGATATTCCACCGCTTGTGGTGGCTGAGTAATTATAACCTGTTTGTGGAGTTGTTGTAAGAGTTAAGAAGGTACCAGCTTGAGAACCTGGCACTTTAATATCCCAGCCTAATCCTGAAATTGGTATATTAATGTTAATTGTACCATTGCTGTTACCAAATCCATTCTCAACTACTTCAATTACAAAGTCTGATGACTGATTAGCAGGGAATAAAGTTCCATCTATTGTTATTGAAGGAAATAAATCTGTTCCTGAAATAGACCCACCGTTGCTTCCTGAAGTTGTATTTGGACGATAATCTGGATTGGTAAAATCCCATGCATTTGCCAATATATCACATGGTCTATTTAAACGTTGGTTGTTTAAACCTGCTGTGTTAAAGTAGTTATTAGTAGCAGCATCTTCATTAATTCTTGCTTTACCACTTGGGTTAATTCCTGATGCACTTCCAGCATAGTTGCCTGTAAATACAGTAGCAGTATCCATAGCTATAATATTGTTTTGGAATACTTGGGCACCATTTGCTAAAACAGAGGCGTCTACTAGTAAACCGGTATAGTTGTTCATTAATATACTGTTAAAAATCTTTAAAGCTGATGCTCTTCTTATACGAGCCCCTCTTCTAAAGGCTAGTGCTGTTGGTTGTTGTGCTACTGTATCTGAGTTTGCATTACATCTAAAAGCTCCTATTTGTGTAATATTGTAAAAACTTGCACTCGTTCTAGGTGTTATAGTAGCATTACCTACTGGTTCATTATCACTCTCAAAACCTTCTGAGGTTGATATTGATGCTACATCTGATATTTGTGGGTCTTTTACACTTAAACCAAATTGTACTAAGCCACCATATCCATAATCCGTATCAAAATCATCATCTAAACATCTGTACGCTACTAAATGAGAAGCGTTTACTGTTCCACCAAACCACTCAAAAGCATCATCATTAATAAATGAAGTTTGCACATAATCTATTGTTGTTCCACTTCCCACTGAACCCATGGTTAAGCCATTAATTTCATTATTAGCTGCAAATACATAACCGCCAAACTCTATACGTACATACTTTAAACTTCCTGAAGTATCGTTAAGTACAGGTGTATTAGCGCCTGGACCATGGAATACTCTTGGGTTTGCTGGACTTTGAGAAATCCCTTCTATCGCTTGGAGGCCGCCTGCAATGTTATTTTGACTTCTGCCTAACATAATAATACCACCCCAATTACCTTTTGCTCTTGCACCTGCTGCTTTGCCGGAGGTAAATACAATTGGATTACATGGTGTACCATTGGCTATTAATTTACCCCACCTTTGTACTATTAATGATGAATTGGATGCTGTATCATCTCCACGTATTACTGTACCTGGTTCAATGGTTAACGTTGCTGCAGAATCTACGTATACAAAGCCTTGTAATTTATAGGTGTTATTTTTTGTCCATGTTACTGATCCAGTTAAAACGGTGTTTGCTGCAATGTTAACATTAGATGCTGGGTAGTAGGTATTATTTGGATCCCAATTCGTCCAACTGTCTGTCCACATTGGGGTTGGGGCTGGTGCAAATGCTCCTCTATAAGTGGTAGGAACTTGTGCATTAACTAATGATACTGCAAATAAGCATACTGCTAAAATAGCTAAAAATTTTTGTTTCATTTTTGATGTGTTTTAGTACTAATTATAACTTACACAAAACTATTTGTGTAGTTGTGTAAAGACAATTAAAATGCATTACGAAATAGTTACTAAATAGTAAATACAATGTTAAAAAATTGTAAACAAAAATTTTATTGCTTAAAAAGGTAAATTGATTCTTACATTAGTCTAAAACGATTGTTCATTTATTAAAAAGGGCAACCAATATTAATTGGATTGTTGTACATAGTTTGCCTCTATTATGCTTAAACATGACAACGTAAAAAGATTAAAGTGTAATTAAAGTATAGTTTTACTTATTTAAAACATACGACTTTTCATTAAAGATGTAATTATCTTAACGCTAATTATATTGAGTGGCTATACTATAAAAATTGAGAAAAATAAATTTATGCCATCAAGTAAAGTGTTTTTAGTACTTCCGTTTTATTTTAAGAATACCTAAAAAAAAGCTAGAAAATAAAATTGGTTGCACTTGCACCGTTTTTTATTACAGTTCTTTTTGAAAAATATTTTTTCTTCCTTAAAAACAATTTGTATTAAACCTCAATTATAACTTTAATGTTGCACTAAGGCTAATAACTGTTGGTGCATTATTATACCATATATATATATCTTTATCTTTTGAATACGATTTTTTTTCTCTGTCGTAATCATTATAAAAACGTATATCTTGAGCCAGCAAATCTTTTACATTTAGTTTTATTTCGACGACATTCTTAAGGAAAAATTTTGTTACTTGAAAATCTACTACTGTTCTAGCTCTTTCATAAATATTGGGTACTTGAAAATTACCTGCAACTGCTAACCTATCCCCAACTCTATTTAAAGAAACTGATGAGGTTAAGCCCATTTTTTCGGAATTAAAACTTAAGCTTGTATTTATAATATAAGGAGATTGACCTTGTAGAGGACGATTTTTAATTAATTGAACTTGAGGAAAAAAACCAAAATTATCAGTTCGTACATTTGATTTCATATAAGCACCATTTGCCGATAACGTAAACTTACTTAATAATCCATCTTCTTTTTTTATTCCGATCAATGTAGAGAGAAGTACCCTAAACTCTGCTTCTACGCCGTATACATAAGCAGCACTTGTGTTGGTGTAGCCAGATTGACTGCTGGAACTAGGGTAAATAAGAAGTTCAATCGGCTTTTCAAAATCTTTATAAAATGCTGAAAAAGATAATAACTGTGCTTTACCAGGGAAGTACTCATATCTAAAGTCGTAATTTTTAATTTTAGCTCTTTTGAGTTCAGAAATACCTGAAGTAGTTATTCCTGTTACATCATCAAAAAATTGGAAAGGTGCTAATTCTCTATATTCTGGTCTGTTGATAGTGGTTGAATAACTTAAGCGCAAATTTGTTTTTGGTGTAATAGCATATACAAAGTTTGCAGAAGGTAAATAATCTATAATAGTTTCATTTAGATTAATAGGGTAGTTAAGATCTTTTAGGGCATTCAATTTTTGATTAAATTTCTCCATCCTCACCCCGTAAATAAGTCTAAATTTTTTAAAAAATCGCTGATCGTTCATTATATAAGCATGAGAAGTGGTAGATGATGCTACATAATTGGCATTGGGCAAAGTAGCATCGTATAATGCAAAGCCCCATTTACCATTTTTCAATTGGCCAAAATGCCCAGGTAAAAAAAGTTGGTCATCGGGTAGTTCAGTTAAAGAATAATCAAAATTTACATTTTCGGGTTGAGACAATGCCAAGGACCTACTTGTATAGGCTCTGCTTCTAATTTGATACCCTCCACCAATTTTTACAAAGTTTTGAGCATTTTTCATAAATGTGTATGGCTGAGTAATATCTGCTTTTATACTTTTAATAGTTTCGTTTGTGGCTGAACTAAACATAACCCCATTACCAAGGATTTGAAGTGGATTTGTAGAAACTACTACATTGGTATTGTATCCTCCATACGATGTACGAGCAAGGTTAGGGACATCTCTTGTTACTTTAGTGTAAGCTCCTAACCAATTAAACTTTGTTTTATATTTACCTATCGTATGCTCACCACCAAGCTGAGATGTAAGTATTTGATTAGACGTATAATTTCTTAGTCTTGTTGCACCACCAGGACTTCCTAAACCGCCAGTACCGCCAGCACTAACATCGGGGTTACCTACTCGTTTTAAAAGTTTATTATCGGTATTAATACTAAAATTATTTTTAAAACTAATGTTATTGCGGTTGTTGATTTTAATTGCCACATTTGCTAGTGCCGATAGTACAATCTCCTCATTATAAATTGAGTCTCCAAAATAACCTAGTTGCACTGGTCTATAATAGGTTGCATCAAAATCATAATTATCAAAACTCTTTCTTTCACCCTGGTTAAATGTATACGTTTTATTGTAGTTAATTGAAAAAATGGCTCCTAAAAATTCTTGTTGTTTCCTTGGAATATTAAACCCTTTGGTAAGTTGAAAGTTATAGTTTGGTCTTGCCCTATATTCACGTTTTATACCCCATTTAAAGTTTTTATACAACTTAGCCATTTCTGCTCTTTCGGCAGTAGGAAGACTATTAAAAATAGGTGCATTTAAAACTGGTATACTCGATGGTGTACCTCTAGTGCCATCATCAAAACCTAACCAATCTGTTTTGCCTTTATTTTCGGAGTAGTACCGATCTTTGCCAGTTAGCAATGTATTGTAAGATGTACCAAAGCTAAGTGTAGTAAAGTTTTTAGCAGGAATTGATTTGGTTATAATTTCAATTATACCACCAGCAAAATCCGCACTTCTATCTGGAGTTGCAGTTTTATAAATTACTAAATTATCAAGAATAGCTGATGGAAAAATGTCGAAAGCAAAAGCCTTTCTATCACTTTCTGTACTCGGCAAAGGAGCTCCATTAATAAAAGCTGCATTATATCTATCATTTAACCCACGTATAATAGCAAATCTATCATCTTGTATACTAGCACCACTAACTCTTTTTATAACATCGCTTGATGATTTATCAGGTGTTAACTTTATTTGCTGGGCTGTTATTCCATCACTTACGTTTGCACTATTTTTTTGTGCTACTAATAAAGAAGCTACCGTTTCTCCAGCAGCTTTTATTCTTGTTGCTGTTACTATTACAGCATCTGATTTCTTTTGGTCTAAAGAAATACTAATAACAGTATAATCGTTATTTTTTACAACAATTTCATCAACAATTTTTTCTATATGACCTACATAACTAAATTTAATAGAGTACATACCTGCCTCTAGTTTATTGAATGCAAATTCTCCATTTTGATCAGCCTTTATACTTTTAGATTTTTCTATAAGGGTTACTGTGGCTCCATCTAAAGCTCTACCAGAACTAGCATTTATTATTTTTCCAGAAATTTTACCTGATTGTGCAAAGATGGTACTTGAAAACACAAAGAGCCATGATGCTAGAAAATATAATTTTCTCATTGAATTTTTTGTGCAAATTAAACTTATTAATATTTTTTCAGTGTAAAGAAATTGTTACTAATATAAATTTTTGCAAAAAACACCAGTCCTTTTTTGCATCTTCAATATTCTTTCTTTATTACTATTTTATACTTGATAACATTAAAATAATGATTAAATAATAGTGCTATAACACAATTAAAACTTATAAATTCTAGTTTTAAATGATTTAATGTTTTTAATTAAATCACTAAATATTACTGATATGATTTGTTTATACTATCCTAGATTCTATATTATTTAATGTTGAATACTGTTTAAAATAATTAAAATGAAATTACTAAAGTTTCTTCTTTTGGTTTGTATTGGCACTTCTACTTCCAAAATGGCAGTTGGTCAAAACGTATTAATGAATATATTAACTAAAAATTCAGGTCGAATAAAAAAAAATAAGATTACTTTTTTAGAAGTAACTATTTGTAATACAAGTGCAAGTGTTTCTGTTCCAACTTATAAGCTAAAACCGCAATTTAATTTCCCTTCGGAGTTAGTAACTATTTCGGCAAGTGGTCATGTGTTGCCATCTGGTTGGACGATACTTTCTAATACTGGTTCTACCATTACACTTTCCAACGCAATAGACGAGATTGGTGCAAATGTATGTCGTACTATTTTAATCAGCATCAAAGGAAAATCAGTTGGCGGACCATCTACTATCTCAGGAAATATGTCGTTTTCAAATAGTTTACCACCTGGTTTAGTTTCGGGCAGCCCTACAAAGGGCGATAATAGCGCTGATAATGCTTCTACTTCTACAATTAATGTTTTAAAATAAAAATTTGTATACGGTTAACTAAATAAAATGAAACTAATTAAATCGACTATTCTACTATTGGTGTGTGTATTTACAGTTTTAAATACAATAGGACAAGCAAATGCATCTCTTAACATTTTAACTTTAAATTCGGGGCAGGTAATTCAAGGGCAAACTGTGGATATACAAGTAACAATAGGAGCAACTGCTGGTACAGGTGGTCAACAAGGGCCTATACCTGCATTTAAAGTAAGAGCACAAATTAGTACACCCGTTTCATTAGTTAGTTTACTACCTATTGCTCAACAAACAGGGCTACCCCCCGGCTGGTCTATCACAGTACTTAATACTGTTACTGGTAGCATTACAATTTGTAATGGTACTGACCCCATTCCTGTAAATGAGCAACGTGTAATATTAATAAAAGTTCAGGGCAATAATCTAGGGGGTCCTTCAACAATTAATGGTAACTTATTATTTTCTAATGGTATAGCCTGCGGATCAACGGGAACTTTAGCAGGTGATAATACAGCTGATAATTCTTCACAGTCATCTGTGAAAGTTATACCAGCTCAATCATGCAGTATTGCAGTAACCGCAATGGCATCACCAATTTTATGTAACGGTGGAACTACTACTATTACTGCAACAACTACTGGTGCAAATGGTGCTGTGGAATTTAGTTTAAATGGTGGAGCTTTTCAAACAAGTAATATTTTTAATAATGTAAATGCATCAGTATCGCCTTACACAGTAATTGCAAGAGAGGTTACTAATAATTCTTGTACAGCAACTTCAGCACCTCTTATAATAACTAACCCTCCTATAGTTCCTTTAACAACTGTTTCGGTTACACAACCTTCTTGTACAGTAGCTACAGGAATTGTTACCATTACATCTTCTACAGGTGGGTTAACTTTTAGTTTAGATGGAGACCCTAACTATAATCCCTATACGATACCACTTATAGTAGCTACAGGACCACATACGCTAAGAGCTAAAAATGCAAGCGGATGTATTTCTGCTATTACAAATTTTACGGTTAATGCTCAACCGCTAACGCCTGCGGCTCCTATAATTGGAACTATTACACAACCTACTTGTGCTATATCAACAGGCTCTGTTGTTTTAAATAATTTACCCCCAGGAAATTGGATAATTAATCCTGGAGCTACTGCAGGAAATACAAGTTCTACAACAATAACATCTTTAGCCGCAGGAACATATAATTACACAGTAACAAATTCATCTGGATGTATATCGGCACTATCTGCAAATGTAGTTATTGATCCTGTACCAGGTGCCCCTGCTCCACCTACTGTTAATGTTACACAACCTACTTGTACTGTTGCTACTGCAACAATCAGTATTACCTCTGCAACCGCAGGATTAACTTTTAGTTATAACGGCGGTCCTTATCTACCATATACTGGTCCATATACAAATGTTTTATCTGGCACCTATACACTTACGTTACAAAATGCGGCTAGTTGTATTTCTCCTGTCACTACCGTAATTGTAACTCAGCCACCAACACCTGCTGCACCAACAGTTTCTATAACACAGCCCAATTGTACAGTTGCAACTGGAACAATTATTGTTACTTCAACCACAATAGGATTAACTTTTAGTTTAAATGGAGCTGCTTATGGTGCATATCCTGCTGGAGGATATCAAAATTTAACGCCTGGTAATTATACTTTAACTGCACAAAATACAAACGGTTGTATTTCCGTGGTAACTAATGTTACCATGAATCCTCAACCTTCTTCACCTGCAGCAACAATAACCTCTGGCACAATTGCTTGCTTTAGTGGTAGTACAACATTAACAGTTACAGCTTCTGGAGGAATTCCTCCATATCAGTATAGTCTGAATGGAGCAGCATTTCAATCTTCAAATATTTTTACAGTCCAAGCAGGAACATATAATGTAGTTGTAAGAGGTGCGAATCTTTGTGCCACATCGGCAGTTTCTATAAGTGTTGTTCAGCCAACTAATTTAACAGCATCTTCATCTACTAATGTTATTGCATGTAACGGTGGCACAACAACGCTTACTGTTATAGCATCCGGCGGAACAACTCCATACCAATATAGTTTGAATGGAGGTACATTTCAAACATCAAATATATTTACTGTAGGCATAGGAAATCAAACAGTTACTGTAAGAGATGCAAATGGATGTACAAGGCTAGCTAATACTGTATTAGTAACCCAACCATCTGTTTTAAGCGTTACTGCAACTGCGCCAAGAATAACTACTTGTGGCGGTACCACACTCATAACGGTAAGGGCTACTGGCGGAAGATTACCCTTTACAGGAGTTGGCACATTTGTAAAAGGACCTGGCATTTGGAGTTATACCGTAACTGATGCAAGTGGCTGCACTGCTACTACTCAAATTGAGATTGAAGCCCCAGGATGTATGAATTTAAGGGTATTTCCTAATCCAACAAAAAATACAATTACCGTTAACCACTCCGTTGCGGAAGTTGGATCATCTATAATGATATATACTATTACTGGTGCCTTAGTATTAACAAAAACAATTGCACAAAATTCATTTATAACTACTTTAAATGTAAGCAACTTAGCAGCAGGGACATACAGTATTGTTTACCTAAATAGAAATGATAAAAAAGCTGTTCGTTTTGAAAAAATTAATTAAAAAACTTCTTGTATAATAAGTTAAAAAACTAATTTTATGAAACCAATTAAAGTAATTGTCTTATTTTTTTAAGGGATTCTCGTTTCGGTCTCAAGCATTTTGGGCAGGCAAATTCATCCTTAAATTTAAAATTTTGTACTTCCGTTTGCTTGGTACGTATATCTAAATCTGTACATTAATTTATCTGGCTGCATACCTACAAATGCAGCATAATCAACTGCTAAAAGTTCCATTTTTACATAAAAATTATCTGCTGTTCTAAAAAAGAACGTTTGCCCTGCTTTTGGGCTAAAGGATCTAGTTATTGGGTTATAATTATACCAACTACCATCTTTAATAGCTTTTTGGGCAGATGAAGTATCATAAGCATAGCCTGTTGTTGGTGCTTGGGTAACTGCTGAGTATAAAGTGTTTTGCAAAATTGCTCCAGCATTGCCTGGCCCATAGGCATTACTATTTAAAATAAATGTGGTAAAGCGTAAACCAAAATCCCATTTTGTACTTGCACTATCTGCATTAGCAACCACAACCCCATTTTTAAAGTTAAAAAAGACAAATGGTTTACTTGAGCTAAAGTTTACCGAAAGTGAATCTGTTTTTGTAATAATTGTTATTTGTGGTGTTTCATCTTTTTTACAAGATGTAATTAAGCTACTGCAGGCTACTAAGACAATTACTGCCATCATTGTTTGTTTCATTTTTCTATTGTATTTGTGAGTGTTTAAATAATTTTTCAAAATTGAAATTGGCTGTAAAAAAATAGTTTCTTCCATTAAGATGTGGTAAACGAAGTATATCCATATGTGCCAACAAATTATCGGCACCAGCTTGTAATTGAATACCCTTATTAATATTTTTAGAGATGGTTAGTCCAGCTAAAAAATAAGCATTGGTATATTCTCTTTCGTCATCTAAAATAGCATTACCATTAATATCGGCATAGCCCGATTTGCCATTATAAATTAGTCGGGTATTTAAAATATACCCTTGGGGTAGTTGAAAAGTAACTTGCGTAGTTGCAGTATGTTTACTTCTGTTAAATAAGCCCCCATATTCGCTTTTTGTGGTATAGCTGCTAATAAACGTAAGAGGGTCTCTTTTTACAATTTGTTTATTTTTAATTTGGGTAATTACATTTTTATCAATTGCTTGTAAATATTGGTACCCAACATTTATCGTTATTTTTTTCTGAAGTATGGCTTGTAAAGAAAAAACGGCTCCCTGTGTAAATACGTTGTTTATATTTTGATAACTAAAAATTGCTTGCCCGTTGGTTTTAGTAAATGGTAAATTGTAGCGTTCAATTAAATTGGTAATATCATTTCTAAAAAAGCCTGTTGTAATTTTAATATTGTTTAAAAAATTCCATTTTACTTCTGCATTTATTCCCACAGAGGTTTCGGCTAATAAATTGGGTATATTTACATAGGGGTTAATATTTATATTAGCATCAATTTGCCCTTGTTGTTTTAATTGTTGTAATCCATTGGCTAATTCGTTTACACCAAATAAAGTATACCCGACTATAGAGTTAGTAAAAAATAGAAATTGTTGTCTAAAGTCGGGTGCTTTAAAACCCCTACCAATAGAGGCGTTTAGTTGTAGGTTACTATTTATTTTATAAGATGCAGCTAACCTAGGATTAATTTGTTCGTTAAATAAACGATGTTTATCTAATCGAATACCAGCAACTATGTTATATTTTTTATGTGAAAATTCTTGTTGAGCAAATCCATAAATATTACTTAACTCTTTTTTATTTGCATAGCGGCTACTATTTATGATTTCATAATCTACCCCTGCTCCTGTTAAAAAAGTATTATTATTTTTTGTTCTTTCGTAAAGTAATTCGTTTTTAAAAAAAAGTTGTTGCAAAAATGTATTATCAAATAGACTATTATCTTTTTGTACATAAACTTTTGCGTTATTAGCATAGCCGGTTAAATAAATTTTTGCTATTAATTTAGATAACTTATTTAGCGTTTTTATTAATTCATTATGGACTGCCCAGTCTTTTTCTATGCTAGTTCCTTTTACTATTTGAGTTTGTTGAGCAACATCAACCAAATAATTATTAAACTGTTTTTGGGTGTAATAGCGTAGTTGATTTCTAAATAAAAGGGTATTTGAAATTTTGTACTCATTTTTTATTGTAGCCGTATAGTTTTCGGAAGGGTCGCTTGTTTTGCCATAAATAGTTTTATCTAAATCGTACCCATTGGTACTAAACCTTGATACAAAAAGTTGTGTGCTAATTTTTTTTTGTTGGATAGAGGAAGAAACATTTATACCTATAGTATTATTTGTAGCGTAATGTACTTGTGCATTTAACGTATTTGCTGTACTAACTTTTGTAATAATATTTATAACCCCAGCCAATGCATCGGCACCATATAAACTTGCAGCTGGGCCTTTTATAATTTCAATTTGTTTAATATTATTTACATTAATTCTATCTAAATTCAACACTCCAGCATTTCTGCCTGTCATAGGCATACCATCCATTAATATTAAGGTGTATGCAGCATCTAAACCCTGTAATTGAATTCCGCTACCAAATGGATTTGGGTAACCTTGAAGCGATTGCCCTAAAATATTATTGCTAAGTTGAAGCCCCGCCTGAGTTTGCAAAACATCGGTTAATTTTTGTAGCCCTAAATTTTGAAGTTGCTTTTCGGTAATTACGGATATAGGCAAAGGTACATCACCAATACTTTTTACCGTTCTTGTAGCAGTTATTACAACTTGCTGTAACGATTTTGAAATAGTATCTATTTGTGCAACACTTGCTAAAGAAGTAACTAAAAATATAAAAAGTATATACCCGATTTTCATTCAGGTGCAAAATTCATTTATATAAAAAGGAGTATTATCACACAATTGTAAGAAAATAAAATAATTCAAAAAAGTGATAATAAAATGACAAATAAAATTGAATGATAAAATAATTACATACTTTTTTTTAGCAGACTTGAGGGGCAAAAAAAACAATACCTATACCAATAAGAAAAAGTATTTACGCAAAAAGGAAAATGAAAAAAATAGTAGAAAAACTAGCGCATTAACAACTCACAAGGCTTTATACCGGTGTGTTTTTTAAAGGCAGTACTAAAATGAGAGATAGATGAATAACCTAATAAAGAGGAAACGTCGGTTACGCTTAAACCTTTATCGTACAATAAATATTTTGCATGCTCCATACGTTGGGTTTGGTAAAAATCGAAGATGGTAGTACCAAATAATTCTTTAAACCCTTTTTTAAGATAACATTCGTTGATGGCAACTTTACGGCTTAAAGCCTTTATGGTTAAGGGTTCTCCAATATGTAATAATAAAATTTCTCTAGCTTTTGTGATTTTTTCTCTATCGGCTTCGTTAGCTAAAAATTTACACGTAAACGTTTCTTGATGCTCTCCCAACATACAATCCATGCTATATAAAAGCAAAATTTGTGTTTGAGCGTTTATAAAAATATTCTCTAAGGTATCAGTATAATTATGATTTAATAATGCTTCAATTGCCAAGCGAGTTTTACCACACAAAGGCAATTGTTTACTAAACGAGGTAGTATGTGTAAACGCCAAAACTTTTTCGGAAATAGTTTCTTCTTTTTTACTTTTTTTAAATTGAGTAAGATAATTTGGGGAAAAACTAAAACTAAGCACATCTACACTTTCTACTTTTTCGGCACATGTTTTTGATGCATTAAATTTACAAAAATCGCATTCGGTTTGTTTTTGCTTACAATACAAATTGCCACTTACACAAAACTTTAGCTCTAAATAATTAGCTGTAGGGTTATTTTTTTCGTAATGATAAACCAATATCCCCGTATCATCAATATTCCAACTCGGATTTTTTTTATACCTATTAATAGAATAGTGCACAGACCCTGGTACGGCCCTATCAACATGCAGCAACACATCTAAATCCTCATGCATAAGAGGGCTTTTATGAGCAATAGATAATATGTCTGTTTGTGTATTCATCGAAATATTTCGATACAAAGATACGTATATTTTAAATGATTGTAGAGTGAAAATTTGAGAACCTTACGTAACTATATATTTGCTCATTATCCAAAAATAATAAGACAACATACTTATGCTCTGGCAACTACAGCACATAGCGCAATAGCTTATACATGATAATTAGTAAAACAAGACAAAATTGTACAAAAACCAAAACTTTGAAAACAAAAAAACACATTACACTTATATATTATCATACAGCCCCCCAACCCCTTATCAAATGAGAGGGGAGTTTTAGCACTTAAAATTTCAATACTTTGTATTTTAAAAACATAAAAAGAATTTGTTAAAAATTCCTTCCCCCATTAAATCTTCATTCCTACTTAAAATTAGTGTGGAAATCTTGCTAAAAATTACCCATAAATAGTTTGCTTTTAATGCGTTAAAACCCTTGATTTTACTTATATTTGCCCACCTTAGGTTTTTAAACAAATTAACATAGATTTTAAGTAAATTATGAGTACAGAAAAAGCGGCTGCAAAAGCCAATTATGGAGCAGATAGTATACAAGTTTTAGAGGGCTTAGAAGCGGTACGTAAACGACCAGCCATGTACATAGGTGATATTGGCGTAAAAGGGTTACATCATTTGGTGTATGAGGTGGTTGATAACTCTATTGATGAGGCATTAGCAGGGCATTGCAAAAACATATCGGTTTTTATAAACGAAGATAATTCTATAACGGTTGAAGATGATGGACGTGGTATTCCAACAGGTATGCATACGAAAGAAAACCGTAGCGCATTGGAAGTAGTAATGACAGTACTACATGCTGGTGGTAAATTTGATAAAGACAGTTACAAAGTGTCTGGTGGTTTGCATGGTGTTGGTGTAAGTTGTGTAAACGCATTAAGTAGCAAATTACACGTAACGGTAAATAGAGATGGAAAAATATTTGAGCAAGAATATAGTATTGGTATTCCTAAATATCCGGTAAGAGAAATTGGTAATAGCGATAAGCATGGCACTAAGGTTCAGTTTTGGCCCGATTTGAGCATTTTTACCGAAAGTGTTTATAAAAGAGAAATTTTAGAAGGACGTTTAAGAGAGCTTTGTTATCTAAATAAAAAAATACGCATTAATATTACCGACCTTAGAGAGCTGGAGGAAGATGGAAAGCCCTATACAAAAGAGTTTTATAGCGAAGGTGGTATTAGTGAATTTGTTGAGTTACTAGATAAAACAGCCAATCGCCAACCCCTTTTGCCTGTTGTAATAAATTGCGAAGCACATGATGCTGCAACTAATGTAGCTGTTGATGTGGCCATGATTTACAACACAGGCTATCAAGAGCATTTATTTAGTTATGTAAATAATATTAATACTATAGAAGGTGGCACACATGTGGCAGGCTTTAGAAGAAGCATTACGAGAGTATTTAAAAGCTATGGAGAAAAAGAAGGCATGTTTGAAAAAGCCAAAGTAGAAATTGAAGGGGATGATTTTAGAGAAGGCTTAAGTGCAATTATTTCGGTAAAAGTACCAGAGCCTCAATTTGAAGGACAAACAAAAACTAAATTAGGTAATAGCGAAGTAATGGGGGTAGTAGATAGTACCCTTAGTCGTGTATTGCAGGCGTATTTAGAAGAAAACCCAAGAGAGGCAAAAACTATAATACAAAAAGTAATACTTGCAGCACAGGCAAGAGCAGCTGCCCGTAAGGCAAGAGAAATGGTACAGCGTAAAAGTGTACTAACAGGTGGTGGATTGCCAGGTAAATTGGCCGATTGTTCCGACAAAGACCCACACCGTTGTGAGCTTTACTTGGTAGAGGGAGATTCGGCCGGTGGTACTGCAAAGCAAGGTAGAGACAGAAGCTATCAAGCTATTTTGCCCTTACGTGGTAAAATTTTGAATGTAGAGAAAGCCATGGAGCATAAAATTTATGATAATGAGGAAATAAGAAATATGTTTACAGCCCTTGGTGTAAAAATTGGTACTACAGAAGATGTAAAAGCTTTAGATATATCTAAACTGCGTTATCATAAATTAATAATTATGACTGATGCCGATGTGGATGGTAGCCATATTGCAACGTTGATTTTAACCTTTATTTTTAGATATATGAAGGAGTTGGTAGAGCAAGGTTATGTTTACATTGCACAACCACCGTTGTATTTAGTTAAAAAAGGTAAAGATCAAGAATATGCTTGGAATGATACCGAACGTAAAGCCTTAATAAAATTATTTGGGAAAGGCAACGATGAAAGCGTAAATACACAACGCTATAAAGGTTTAGGAGAGATGAACGCTGAGCAACTTTGGGAAACCACCATGAACCCAGAGACCAGAACCTTAAAACAAGTTACTATTGATAGTGCTGCCGAGGCAGATAGAGTATTTAGTATGCTAATGGGTGATGAAGTACCACCACGTAGAGAGTTTATTGAAACACATGCTAAGTATGCTAGGATTGATGTGTAGGGTTTCTAGATTTTAGAACGAAGAAAGAAATCTTGTAAAATATTAAGCCGAATGTATAAATTTTACATTCGGCTTTTTCTTATAAGTAGCCCCTTTTCACCTTTAGTGTTGATACTAACCCTTTAATTGCAATTTTTAGCCAAAAATCCAATTTTTCACTTTTTTTTGTAAAAACCAAAATTTTTAGTAGCTTGTAACTTAATTACTACGTAAGAAGTGACATTTAGCGTTTCTTACCCCATTATTTCTAACCAATAAATTCTAAAAAAATGAGTAACATGTTAACCGCTTATTGCATGAAAACAAAGGAAAAAAATGTTCCAATGCAAGATGCTAATATAACCAAAACCTCTAGAGGTGGTTATATGGCCCAAGGCAACGACGGTAAAGGCAATAAAATGACTACTATGCTTAGCGAAGCAACAGCTTTAGAAGCAGTAAAAAATGGAGTAGCTAAAAAAGGCTGGTAAATTTCAATTAAAATTTTTGTTAAAGGCTGCCAATGGCAGCCTTTATTTTTGGGTATGGGTTACTGCTCTTTCCAAAAACTTATGTAACTCAGCCATACGTTCAACATTCTCTACTATTAATATACCATTTTTACCTACTTGCTTCAATTTGGCCTTATTGGTTTGAGTTTGTATAAAGTTTAATAAACCAGTAAAAACGTTACTTTGGAAGTACGGACTATCCGGATTACTTACAAAGAAGCATTTTAGTGTCTCCTTTTTTAATAGCATTTTTTCAAAGCCCAATTCAACAGCCAATTTTCTACATTTTACGGTAGTAAATAAATCTTCGGTTTGTGGTGGTATTTTACCAAACCTGTCTGTCATTTCTTTATGAAAATCGTTTAACTCCTTTTCATCTTCGCAATTATCTAAACGGCTGTAGAGGGATAAACGTTCGGTAATACTTTCAACATAATTATCGGGTATTAAAATTTCCAAATCGGTATCAATAGTACAATCGCTTACAAAATCATCTTGCTGTGCTATTTCTTCTTTGTATAAATCTTTAAATTCTTTTCGCTTTAATTCTCTTATGGCTTCGTCTAGTATTTTTTGGTACATTTCAAAACCAATTTCGGCTATAAAACCACTTTGCTCACCACCAAGCATATTACCTGCACCTCGTATATCCAAATCTCTCATGGCAATTTGAAAACCGCTACCCAAGTCGCTATACTGTTCTAGCGTACTTAATCGTTTTCTACTATCTGGTGGTAGCGTACTCATTGGTGGAGCAAATAAATAGCAAAAGGCTTTTTTATTACTACGCCCTACCCTACCACGTAGTTGGTGCAAATCGCTCAATCCAAATTGATGTGCACTATTTATAATTATGGTATTTACATTAGGAATATCTACACCACTTTCTACAATGTTAGTACACACCAATACATCGTAGCGTTTATCCATAAAATCTAAGATGGTGTCTTCTAATTTATCGCCTTCCATTTGCCCATGTGCATATGATATACTTAAATCGGGGCAAAGTCCTTGTATAAAACCACACATTTCTTTTAAGCCATTTACCCGGTTATGTATAAAAAAAACTTGCCCGCCTCTTTCTGTTTCGTAATAAATGGCCTCTCTAATAAAATCTTCGTTAAATACATGCACTTCTGTTTGTACAGGTTGGCGATTGGGTGGTGGTGTATTAATAATACTTAAATCTCTTGCTCCCATTAAACTAAATTGCAAGGTACGTGGTATAGGCGTTGCCGTTAGTGTTAACGAATCTACCGTAATACGTAATTGTTTTAATTTTTCTTTTGCGGCTACCCCAAATTTTTGTTCCTCATCAATTATCATTACTCCTAAGTCTTTAAACTTTACAGCTGAACTTAGTAAGGCATGTGTACCAATTATAATATCTATTTTTCCTTCTGCAACTTTTTGTAAGGTTTCTTTTTTTTCTTTCGTCGATTTAAAACGATTAATAAAATCAACCGTTACCGGAAAATCTTTTAATCGTTCGCCAAAGGTTTTATAATGTTGATAGGCCAAAATAGTTGTGGGAACTAGCACGGCAGCTTGTTTACCATCGCAACAGCTTTTAAATGCAGCTCTTATAGCAATTTCTGTTTTTCCAAAACCAACATCGCCACATACCAACCTATCCATTGGGCTAGCTTTTTCCATATCTCGTTTTACATCTTCTGTTGCTTTGCCTTGGTCGGGGGTATCTTCATAAATAAAACTTGCTTCCAACTCAGTTTGCAAATAATTATCTGGGCTATGTGCAAATCCTTCTTGACTTTTTCGTTGAGCATATAATTTTATTAAATCTGTAGCAATATCTTTTACTTGCTTCTTTGTTTTTTCTTTTAGTTTATTCCAAACATCGCTACCCAATTTATTCATTTTGGGTACGCTACCTTCTTTACCACTATACTTTGCAATTTTGTGTAAAGAGGATATGTTTACATATAATAAATCACCATCTTTGTATTGTATACGAACTGCTTCTTGCATTACACCACCAACATCTACTTTTTGTAAACCGCTGTACACCCCTACTCCATGATCAATATGGGTTATAAAATCGCCAGGCTGCAACTCTCTAAGCATTTTTAAAGTAAGTGCCTTGTTTTTATTAAAGGCTTGTTTTACTTTATACTTATGGTAGCGTTGAAAAATTTGATGATCGGTATAACAAACACATTTTAAATCATCATCTATAAAACCTTCATGAATACTTGTTGGTATGGGCGTTACTTGTACTTCTGCTTTTAAATCGGTAAAAATAGTATGAAGCCGCTCTAACTGTTTTGGGTTTTCCGCAAAAATGTAAATATTATATTTTTTTGCTTCGTACGCTGCCAAATTTTTTATCAGTAAATCGAAGTTGCGATTAAAGGCAGGCTGCTCCTTTATTGAAAATTGAAAATTTGCAAATTCGAGTTTATTCGAGTTATTTAAGTAAGCTTTATTTCCAAATTCTATAAGGTGATAATTTTGCAGTTGCTCCTCTAAAATACCAGCTTTTACAAAATCATTTTCTGCTACTTCGTTACGTTGATGAATTTCCGACTCATCATCTTGTAGTAGTTGTTTTGCTCCAAAAGTTGAATGCCAAATTTCAAAATCTTCCTCTTGCTGTTCAATTTTTTCTTTTATAAATCCCCAATCTTCACTCCAAACAATTGTATTTTCTGGTAAAAACTCTAGTAACGAAACCTGCTCACCACTTTGGTTTTGCAAAATATCGGTATTAGGAATTATATTTACGGATAACAATTTTCGTTCGCTCAATTGTGTCTCAGGGTCAAAAATGCGTATACTATCTACATCGTTTCCAAATAATTCTATACGATAAGGTTTTTCGTTTCCAAAACTATAAATATCTAAAATGCCCCCACGTATTGCAAACTGACCTGGCCCGTAAACAAAATCAGTTCTTTCGAAACCATAGTTTACAAATTTTTCCATTATACCATTTACATCCAACACATCGCCCTGCTTAATACTAATAATGTTTTCGGAAAGTGTTTTAGATAAAACAACTTTTTCAAACAACGCCTCTGAATAGGTAATGACTATATTTTTATTTGTACCCAATGCCAATTTTGTTAACGCCTCTGTTCGTAACATTACATGGCTAGGGTTTAGTAGGCTATAGTTTTTTTTTATTTTATAAGAAGAAGGAAAATAAAAAAGATTTAAAGCATCGGTTAAATTCTCCAGTGTATTATGAAAGTAAGCTGCCTCTTCAGCATCTCTTAAAATTACTAAATGGTTAAGTTGGCTGCAACTAGAGTGATTAAAAACTGCCGAAATAATAAATTGAGAAGCGCTACCAGCAAGGCCTTTAAGGTGTAATCGTTGAGGTTTAGATGTAGTTATCCTGTCCGCTATTTGAAAACAGCGGGGGTCGTTTTTATACTCATTCTGCAACACATCCAAATTCATCGGGTGTAAAGATAAACAGTTTGGAGTTTAAAGTTTACAGTTTGGGGATTTTGAATTTTGAATTTATTTCGTACCTTATACATTATTAATTATACACACCAAAAAAAATACTATGGCACTTGAACCATGGAGAATTGGGAAAGTTGTAAAAATTGAACAACAAACCTATAACACTCGTAGATTTTTTATACAAATACCCGAGCTTTCAACATTTAATTATAAGCCAGGGCAGTTTGTAACCTTAGATTTACCTATACACGAAAAACCTAATAAGCGTTTACGTAGCTACTCTATTGCAAGCTGGCCAAATGGCTCTAATATTTTTGAGCTATGCATTGTTTTATTAGATGGTGGTGCAGGCACAACCTATTTATTTAATGAAATAAAAGAAGGAAGTGAAATAACCTTACGTGGACCAGTGGGTGTGTTTACATTGCATGAAGAAAATTATGAAAAAAATCTTTTTTTAATTTGTACAGGCACAGGTATTGCTCCATTTAGAAGTATGGCAAATTTTATTAAAGAACAAAGCATTATACACAAAGACATTTACCTACTTTTTGGTTGTAGAACCAAAGAAGATTTACTTTATTTTAACGAATTAAAAGCCTTAAGTGATGGCATGCCAAACTTTCATTACATACCCACATTAAGCCGAGAGAATTGGGAAGGTGCTCACGGCTATGTACATGATATTTATGAAAAAATTTGTGCAGCTAATGGCAATGTCCCTGCTAGTTTCTTTTTATGTGGATGGAAAGCTATGATTGATGAAGCAAAACAACGCATTCAGGCTTTGGGTTACGATAGAAAAAGTATTCATCAGGAATTGTATGGATAGTGGTATTAACTAATTACCTACTTGCCGACAGATGGGTTAGCTTATATTTTTTCAAAAATTATTAAGAGAAAAAATAAATGATGTGAAAAAATATTAATTTATTCTACTGATATTTCCTAACACTTCTATTGCAATTTCAATATCTTTTATTGGCACAAAAATATGATCATGGTAATAGGCTGCTACTACATTACAGCTAATTCTATTGTTACTTAAAGCACTTGAAATGGCTGCGTTAAGCCTACTGCTTGCAAAGATGAATGTACAGTTAAAGTAATCCAAACAAAGATTGTTGAGTAACTAAAATGTAAGACATCAGCTAATTCTTTTTGAATAATTATTGTATAACCTTCATCTTCCTTAAAAAAATAAATAATTTTTGTAGCATCTACTAACTGCAAATTATTTATTGTACAAAATACATACTCACCAGCATTAAGTTTAGGCTGCATGGTATGAAATAGTTTTTGCAATTTGTTTCTCCTTGCATTATTATTCTTCTTTAATTTCTTTACTACCGGCATACAATTCGTACGATAACAATCTGCAATCAATTTTGCTGGTAAAAAACTCTATACGACGTTTTGGTTTTAAGCCAATTTTTTTTGCAAGCTCTAAATTACCTGTAAAAATATAACCTGTGTAGCCTTTGCATTTTTGTTTTAAAAAATCGCCTATTCGTTTATAGGTAGCTTCTAATTCTTTTTCTACCCCTAACCTATCTCCATACTCAGGATTAAAATATACTATGCCATTTTCGTTTTCAAGAATATTGGTTTTTTCAAAATCGCAAACTGCAAACTCAATCATTTCCTCTACACCTGCTATGCCAGCATTTACTTTTGCAATCATCACAGCATCTTCACTTATATCTGTTGCAATAATTTTTAGGGTTGGCAAGTCAATAACTTGTTGTTCTAATTTTGTGTATTCATCATCATACATTTTTTCATTATATCCAACCAAATGCATAAAGGCATAATTATTTCGTAATAATCCAGGTTTACGATTAGTGGCAAGTAGTGCAGCCTCAATTACAACAGTACCGCTACCACACATTGGGTTTATAAAGGCACTTTTTCTATCCCAATTAGTGGCTAATAAGGTAGCCGCAGCAAGACTTTCCAGCATGGGTGCTTTACCTGGTATTTTACGATAGCCATGTTTACTTAACGTTTCGCCACTTGTATCTAAAAAAAGTTCGGCATTTTCATCTTGCCAATATAAGTGTATTACGGTTTTATTTAGCTCTGGTCCACTGTTAGGTCGTTCGCCAGTTTTATTTCTAAATCGGTCAACTATGGCATCTTTAACTCTTACATTGGCAAATAAATTATTGGTAATCGTTTCATTATTTACATTGCTGGTAATACTAAAATATCCATCTAATGCAATAACATTTTCCCATTCAAAATCTACCAAGGTTTTGTACAGTTCATCGGCATTAAATGCTACGAATTCTTTTACGGAAAACAATATTTGACTAGCACAGCGTAAGTTTAAATTAAGTTTTATACAGTCTTGCAATGTACCAGTTAACTCAACGCCTGTTTTAAAAATGCGAAGTGGTGTATAGCCTAGTTGCTTTATTTCCATTTCTAAATAGGGTGATAGGCGGTTGCTACACGTTACTATAATGCGATTAGGGGTGTTAAAAATTTGCATGGTGCAAACTTATAACTTATAACTTATAACTTTTAACTTTGCAAAATGTTAACCATCAGCAACCGTGGCTTACAAATGCCATCATCGCCTATTCGTAAATTAGTTCCATTTGCAGAGGCTGCAAAAAAGAAAGGAGTAAAAGTGTATCATTTAAATATTGGCCAACCCGATATTGAAACACCCAAACAATGTTTAGATGCTGTACGCCACAGCGATTTTAAAGTATTGGAATATAGCCACAGTGCAGGCAACGAAAGCTACCGAAAAAAATTAGTAGAATATTACAAACAAGTAGGGATAAATGTAACAGCAGATCAAATAATAATAACAACAGGCGGTAGCGAAGCAATTTTGTTTGGCTTTATGGCTTGTATGGATGCTGGGGATGAAGTAATTATTCCTGAACCTTTTTATGCAAACTATAATGGTTTTGCTGTACAAGCTGGTGTAAACGTAGTACCCATTACCTCAAGTATAGAAACTGGTTTTGCTTTACCGCCGATAGAAGATTTTGAAAAATCAATTACTTCAAAAACAAAAGCCATTGTTATTTGTAACCCCAATAATCCCACAGGTTATTTGTATAGCAAGGACGAAATGGAAACCCTTAAACAAATAATAAAAAAATACAACCTTTATTTATTTGCCGATGAAGCATATAGAGAATTTTGCTATTCGGATGATCACACTAGTGCTATGCACTTAACAGATGTTGGGGACAATATAGTATTAATGGATACCATTAGTAAACGTTACAGTGCTTGTGGTGGACGTATTGGGGCTTTTGTAACAAAAAACCAAACCTTACTTGATGCCACAATGAAATTTGCTCAAGCAAGATTAAGCCCTCCGAGCTTTGCGCAAATTTTAGGTGAGGCTGCTGTGGACTTGCCCGATAATTATTTTGAAACCACTAAAGCAGAGTATAAACTTCGTAGAGATGTTATAGTTAGTAGATTGAATAAAATGAAGGGTGTTTTTTGCCCCAACCCGGGCGGTGCGTTTTATGCTATGGCAAAATTACCTATTGATGATAGCGATAAATTTTGCCAGTGGCTTTTAGAAGAATTTAATTATAACAACCAAACGGTAATGCTTGCACCTGCTACTGGTTTTTATGGTACGGTAGGTTTAGGTAAGCAAGAGGTTAGGTTAGCTTATGTTTTAAATACTGATGCAATTAATAATGCTATGGATTGTTTGGAGAAAGCGTTGGAGCTGTATCCGGGAAGGATGTAAAATAATTGTTAATGTAAATAAAAAGGTACATTGTTTTTTTGTTTAGTAATACAAATCAAGCACTAGTAGACCTAGTTAATTATCAAATTTGTTAATATTGTTTTAAACATTAAAATATACCTAAAACAATCCAAACAACTTAGCATCAATACTTGTGATTATTTTACCTAAATCTTCTTCGTTTTCAGCGAATTTATTAGTATCCGCATCTATTATTAAAATCTGCCCTTCTTTGTAATTGCTTGCCCAATTATTGTAGTAATCGTTTAATTTTTTTAAATAATCTAAGCGAATATTTTCTTCGTATTCTCTACCCCTTTTTTGTATTTGTGCTACTAATGTTGGAACTGAAGCTTTTAAATAAATTAATAAATCTGGAGGCTGTACCATAGTTTTTAATGTTTCAAAAAACTTATAGTAGTTGTCAAAATCTCTTTTACCCATTAAACCCATATCATGTAGGTTTGGAGCAAAAATATTAGCATCTTCATGTATCGTTCTATCTTGTATTACTGTTTCGGTACCTCTTTGTATTTCTAACAGCTGATTTAACCTACTATTTAAAAAATAAATTTGAAGATTAAAACTCCAACGGGGCATATCTTCATAAAAATCATTTAGGTATGGGTTGTGATCTACATCTTCAAATTGCGGTATCCACTTATAATGCTTACTAAGCATTTCGGTTAATGTGGTTTTGCCAGCACCAATATTTCCGGCTACTGCTATGTGTTTTGGTTTTTTTATTTTTGCCATACCCCAATCCGCCTTGTGCGGAGCTTATTAAAATTATTAAAAATAAATTCTTTACTTTTTTTTGAATGTTGAAATTAAGCAAACTTATGTATATCACAAATATAAAAGTACAAATAAGTCCCTTTTGGAACATCCCGATTAATTCGGGAAGAGGTTTTGGGTACTAATAATATTTTAGCCCTATGGCCTCTCTTACCAATTTCATGGTAGCATTGGCACTTGCATTTGCCTTTGCAGCTCCTTTTTCCATTACTTCTTTTAAATAGTTGCCATCATTTAAAATAGTATTTACTTTTGCCCGTATTGGTGCAATAAAGGCTACCATATCTTCTGCCAATTGCTTTTTCATCTCGCCATAGCGTATGGTGCAGCTATTGTAGTCTTCTTCAAATTTTTTGAATACATCTTCTCTACTTACTAAGTGCATTAACCCAAAAATATTTTCTATATAATCTGGCTTTGTGCTATTTTGTTCGGTAGGTCCTGCATCTGTCTTTGTTTTCATTACTTTTTTACGAATTACCTCATCTTCATCTGCTAAATACAATGTTGCATTTTGATTTTCACTTTTGCTCATTTTACCCGTTCCATCTAAACTAGGTACTTTAACTAGGGGTTGATTATAGTTGAAAGCTATTGGCTCTGGCAGCACATCTCCATATCTATGATTAAATCTATTGGCAAATGTTCTTGCCATTTCTAAATGTTGTTCTTGATCTTTACCTACGGGTACATACTTGGCCCTATGTAGTATAATATCTGCTGCTTGTAAAACTGGATAGGTTAATAAACCTGCATTTACATTTTGAGGCTGTAACCTAACTTTATCTTTAAATGTGGCCGTTTTCTCTAACTCTCCCTTATAGGCCATCATATTTAAATACAAATATAATTCGGCTGTTTCGGGTACATGACTTTGGCAATAAAAAGCTGCTTTGTCAACATCTAAACCGCAAGCAATATTTTCAGCTATTACCCTATGTACATTTTGTTTAAGCTCTTTGGTATCCGGATGCGTTGTAAGCGAATGCAAATCTGCTACCATAAAATAGCAGTCAAAATCATCTTGCATTTTTACATAATTGCGTATTGCCCCAAAGTAATTGCCTAAGTGCAAAAAACCAGTAGGGCGTATGCCACTCATTACTACCTGCCTGCTGGTAGGCAAGGTTTCTCTCTTTTTTTCCATTGATAGCGAAGATAAGAACTTTGCAGTTTTTTGTTTGTGATTTTCTTAGGCTGGGGTTTTAGACATAATCAAAACCCGTTTATAGTAAAATAAGTTTAAAAGTTTGGCAATTCTACTATTTTAAATGCTAAATAATGAAACTTCAAACGCCCTCATTTTGCCGATTATACTAACTTATTACCACTTTTATAAATGTTACCCCAAACAAAAAAGAACACTCAAAAAACTAAACTATATTTGATTTATGGAAATTACAAACGAAATGGTAGAAAAAATTGCCCATTTAGCAAGATTACGCATACCAGAGGCAGATAAAGAAACCGTAAAAAATGAGCTGCAACAAATGATTGAATTTGTAGATAAATTGAATGAATTAGATACTACAGGTATTCAGCCATTAATGCACATGAGTAACAAGATAAATGCAGTAAGAGAGGATGAAGTAAAAGGAAGTATTCCTAGAGTAGATGCATTAAAAAACGCTCCAGTTAGTGACGGGGTATTTTTTATAGTACCGAAAGTTATAAAAAAGGCTTAGTGGTTTAGGGTTTAGAAAGTTTAGAAGTCTACATTCTACTTATTTCTTCAACCAAACACCTAAACTTCTAAACTTTCTAAACTCCTAAACTTTTTAAACAATTAAAACAATTTATGCAACCAATAATACACTTAGAAAATATTAGAAAAGCTTACTACCTGGGTAAAGAACCTTTAGAAGTACTAAAAGGTATTTCGTTAGATATTTTTAAAAACGAATACGTAGCGTTGATGGGGCCAAGTGGAAGCGGCAAAAGTACACTTATGAACATTATAGGCTGCCTCGATTCGCTTACCACTGGTAAATATATTTTAAACAATAAAGATGTTAGCTCTACTACAGATAATGATTTAGCCGAAGTAAGAAATAAAGAAATTGGTTTTGTATTTCAACAATTTAATTTATTACCTAGATTAACTGCCGAAGAAAATGTAGCCCTCCCTTTAGTATATGCAGGTATTGCAAAAAAGGAAAGAATAGAAAGAGCTAAAGAGGCTTTAAGAAAAGTTAATTTATCCGATAGAGGGCATCATAAACCCAATGAGCTAAGTGGGGGGCAAATACAACGAGTTGCCATAGCACGTTCTTTAGTTAATAATCCTAGCATTTTATTAGCAGACGAACCTACGGGTAATTTAGATACTAAAACCTCCGTGGAAATTATGAATTTATTTGGTGAATTACATGCACAAGGTAATACGGTAATTTTAGTTACGCATGAAGATGATATTAGCAAATATGCTCATCGAATAGTTCGATTAAAAGATGGAGTGGTGGAAACCGATAAAAAGAATGAGCTAATAACCCTTAGTGAACACTTAGTGTAAAACAACTACTATTTTGTTGCCCTATTTTATCTAAATTTTTGCATTTTTTTTAGTACTTACTTTTTGGGAAACGGGTTGCAAAATAAATTTAAAGAGTGTTTTTAAAAAACATCTTAACTTTTAAACAAAATTTTTGTTATTTCAAATAATTAATCAACTTATGGCATTAAAAATATACACAAAAACTGGCGACCTTGGCAAAACAAGTTTAATAGGTGGTACCAAAGTGAGTAAAGCTAATATACGTATAGAGACCTATGGTACAGTAGATGAATTGAATAGTTATATAGGACTGGTAAGGGACTATTGTACCGATGAAAATAGTAAACTAGTTTTAAAAGAGATACAAGACAGACTATTTACTATTGGATCATCTTTAGCTTGTGACCCCGATAAAGAGCCAATGATGAAAATGCCCGATTTAAAAGAAACTGATGTTGAATATTTAGAGGTTGAAATTGATGCAATGAATGAAGTGCTTGAGCCAATGAAGTATTTTATTTTACCTGGCGGAAATTTAGCTATTAGCCATGCACATGTATGTAGATGTATATGCCGCCGTGCTGAACGCTTTTGTGTAAATATGCAAGAGCATGATTTATTTATTGATCCCTTAGTTATTAAATACATTAACCGATTAAGTGATTACATATTTGTATTAGCCCGTTTTATTGGGCATACCTTAAAAGTGAAAGAAATTAAGTGGAAACCTAGGGTAAGCTAAAAGGTGATTACTAATTATTGAGTAAAAAATTTAATTACTACTCTATTAAAAAAATAAGTGCCTATGTGTTTTATATAATTAAACACATAGGCACTTTAGTATAGAAATAAAAAAATTATCCTAAAATTTTCACCTCTGTTCTTCTATTTAAAGACTTACCAGCAGCAGTTTTGTTGCTAGCTATGGGTTTAGTCATTCCGTAACCTTTTGCAGATAATCGGCTAGGATCTATGCCTTTAGTAATGAGATAAACCATTACAGTTTGTGCCCTTTGTTGAGATAGCACCATATTGTTTGCAGCTTTTCCTACGTTATCTGTATGCCCTTGCAATTCAATTTTTTCATCATCTTTTCTTATTAAAAAAGCTACTAACTCATCTAATACCGCATACGAACCAGGTTGTAAAATAGCCTTGCCTGTTTCAAAATTACAATCTTCCAACACAAAACTTTTGGCCGGCAAATATTGAATTTCTACTTTAAATGCATCTTTATAATAGGCATTTCCTTTTGGTGTTGGTATATCTAAAAAAGAGTAACTAGTACTATCATTAAATCCCCAAATTAACACTTCGTAGGTATCACCTACGGGTAGGCGTAATGTAAATTTTCCTGTACTATCTGTTAAACCTTGATACTCTTTTGCATTAACCTTGCTTTTAAAAATAATAATTTCATGGTTTTGTGCATTATTTTTAAAATCGGTTACAATTACATCAACTACGGCATCTTTATTGGCTGTAGGGGATTGAGCCTTAACTAAAAAAGGAGCTAAAAAAACGATAAGACTAAATAACCATTTTATGTTCATATTATATTGCATTACTGATTAAAGGTAAAATATTTATTGAATTTCTATGCCAATTGTAAGAATTTGTGTTGTGTCGAATTCAAAACAAGTTCACCTATAGATAAATTACTATAATTTTTGCTGCAATTTAACAACCATGTCATTTTTCCAACCGCTAAAATCGCCAGCAATAATATGTTCCCTTGCTTGCTTTACTAGCCATAAATAAAAGGCTAAATTATGTACACTTGCTATGGTATAACCCAAATATTCTTTTGCCTTCATCAAATGTCTAAGATAGGCTTTGCTGTAATAATTGCTCATTTCACAATCTATCCCTTCGTCTATTGCCGAAAAATCTTTTTCCCATTTTTTATTATCAATATTTATGACACCATTACTAGTAAACAACATAGCATTTCTGCCATTTCTTGTTGGCATTACACAATCAAACATATCAATTCCCAATGCTATGTTTTCTAAAATATTCCAAGGAGTACCTACGCCCATTAAATAACGGGGTTTTTGCATGGGCAAAATATCGCAACAAAGTTCTGTAAATTCATACATCACTTCGGTTGGCTCCCCTACACTTAAGCCTCCAATAGCGTTGCCTGTAGCATTTTTGCTAGCAATATACTCGGCACTTACCGTTCGTAAATCTTTGTAGGTACTACCTTGTACAATTGGAAATAAGTTTTGAGTATAGCCATATTTATCTGGTGTGTTATTAAATCGTTCAAAGCATCTATCCAACCATCTATGCGTAAGCTCCATTGATTTTTTTGCGTAGGAATAATCGCTTGAATAAGGCGGACACTCATCAAAAGCCATAATAATATCACCGCCAATAATGCGTTGTATATCCATTACGTTTTCGGGTGTAAATAAATGTTTACTACCATCAATATGGCTTTGAAACAATGCACCTTCTTCGGTTAATTTTCTATTATTTGCCAATGAAAACACTTGATAACCACCACTGTCAGTTAATAGAGTTTTATCCCACCCATTAAATTTATGTAAGCCTCCAGCAGTTTCTAATACATCTAGCCCTGGGCGTAAATATAAATGGTAAGTATTGCCTAAAATTATTTGTGCCTTTACATCTTGCTTTAGCTGCTGTTGTGTTACTGCTTTTACACTGCCTACAGTACCTACAGGCATAAAAATGGGGGTTTCTATTTTGCCATGGTCGGTGGTTATTTCACCTGCTCTGGCTTTTGTTTTATCGTCAGTTTTTTGTAGTGTAAAATTTAGTACTGTCATTTTTTATTTTTGAATTTCAAGATTGCATTTGTGCAAATCTTGCCATTTGTTTATGTATTTTTGCAAAATGAATTTTACCCAGCTAGGGCAACTGCTTTTTATTCTTTTTTGCCTTGTAACTTTTACTCAAGTTTTTTATTTTTTATACTTTTTTACTCGATTAGCCTTTTATAAAAAGAAAAACAAAAGTACATCTCAAACACATCCAGTATCTGTAATAATATGTGCCAGAGACGAAGCTGCAAATTTAGCAAAAAATTTGCCAGGAGCCTTAGTGCAACAATATAAAACTTCCCATGAGGTAATTGTAGTAGATGATAACTCTTTTGACGACACCAAATACTTGTTAGAAGAATTTAAAAAAACATTTAAACAATTATACCCTATTTTTTTAAAGCAAGAAGCAAAGTTTATTCCAGGGAAAAAATTTCCCTTAAGTATTGGTATTAAAACAGCAAAGCATGAAGTTGTTTTACTTACAGATGCTGACTGTGTACCTGCCAGCGAATATTGGATTGAACAAATGCAAGAAACTTACGACGATACAACAGAAATAGTTTTGGGCTATGGTGCATTTAATAAAAGAAGAGGATTTTTAAATAAATTAATTAGATGGGAAGCTTTTAGTACAGCTATTCAATATTTTTCTTACGCCCTAGCTGGTATGCCTTATATGGGGGTAGGAAGAAATTTAAGTTATAAAAAAACAATTTTTTTTAGGCATAAAGGCTTTAGTGCACACAACCATGTACTTAGTGGCGATGATGATTTATTTATAAATATGGCTGCTACAAAAATTAATACAAAAATTAATATTGATGCTGATGCCTTTACCCTTAGCGAACCTGCAAAAACTTGGAGCCAATATGCCAAGCAAAAAAAAAGGCATTATAGTACAGCTAAGTATTATAAGCCTTTGCATAAATTTTTATTAAGTGTATACACTTTCACTCATTTTTTATTTTATCCTTTATTAGTGGCTTCCATAATTTTGTATAATTGGAAGTTTGCTTTAATAGTATTTGGAGTTCGATTTATTATACAAAGCATTGTTTATTTTTTAGGGATGAAAAAATTAAAAGAAGCAGATTTGTTTCCCTACTTTTTACTGTTTGATATTGGAATGTTTTTTTATTATTTGATATTTGCATTTAGTATTTTTAAAAAACCATCTAAAACTTGGAAATAGTATTAAAATATTTTGACGATTTTACCCCTACGCAACTACAGCAATTAAGTGCATTAAAAGAGTTGTATACCGATTGGAATAGTAAAATAAATGTTATTAGCAGAAAAGATATGGATAATTTTTATCTGCATCATGTATTACACTCGTTAACTATTGCTGCAAAATTTGAATTTACCCCTACTATGCAAATTATAGATTTGGGCTGCGGTGGCGGCTTCCCAGGTATTCCATTAGCCATATTTTTTCCCGATACTCCCTTTCATTGTGTAGATAGCGTTAATAAAAAACTAACAGTAGTTAAAGAAGTAGCTAATGCCATTGGATTAAAAAATATTACAACTCAACATAGTAGAGTTGAGGAAATAAAAAATAGAAAATTTGATGTGGTTATTAGCAGGGCTGTTGCACCGCTAAAAGATTTATGGTATTGGAGTAAACCAATTTTAAATAAGCGTACAGCCAATAACAAACAACCCTATGGATTAATTTGCCTAAAGGGTGGCGATTTAGCACAGGAAATTTTTGAAAGTAATTGTAAACCACATATTTGGGAAGTAACTAAGGTTTTTAATGAAGATTATTTCGAAAACAAGTTTTTACTAAATGTTTTATAAACTCTAGGTATCCACTTTGTGGTATTGTTTTAGTTAGTTTTTTTCATAAAATTTGTATAATGAAGATTCCTTTAGCTATAGTAGAAGATAACCAAGTAGGAGACCTATCTGTAGCGTTAGAAAATGAGGGTATTGATGCATTTAATATCAATAATAATGATTTTCAGCTATCAATAATTTTTCCCAAGAACAAGAAGCTAATTTAACTAAAGATGAACAATATGAAGAACGAGAAAGAGACTACAGGACAAAATCAAGGGCAGCCACAAATGCAGTCGGGCAAATACTCGGACGTAATGGAAATGACTCGCTCGATATTCGCATTAAAAAATCCTCTTACCAAGGAGCCACTAACAAAGGCACCGCAGACCAAACGAGACAATACGATAGGAGTGACATTCTTAAAGCGTTCCAAGAGTCAGCCACATAAGTAGAAACACTTTCAGTTGAACTTACTGAATTACGCAAAAATCTATTACCCTTTTTCAGTTAAAAACTTCCAAAGCCAAACATCTGTTTGTGGTGTATTTCCTATGGGGAAATCATGGGTGTAGCCACTATCTATAAAACCGTATTTTGCATAAAAGGCTTTTGCCGTTTCATTTTGCTCCCATACGCCTAGCCAAACAACTTCATAGTTATTTTTTATAGCAAAATCTATATAAAAATTCATTAAAGCTTGCGCTACTCCTTTGCCTTGATACGCTTGTAAAACATAAATTCGCTTAAGCTCTAAGGCCTTCCATTGTTGTAGTATGGATAAGTGTTTGTATTCTTCTGCAAAAAGTAAATAACCAACCACTTCGTTATTAATAGTGGCAAAAAAGTAATGGTAACTTGAATTATTTAATTCACTTAAAAGTTTTTCTTCGTTATAATTCTCTTCCAAAAAACCATTCATATCCTCAGCAGTACATGTATTTACAAATGTATTAAAAAAGGTTTTCTTTGCAATAGTTGATAATTGTGCTAGCTCGTTTTTTTCAATCCTTCTAACCTCTATATGCATTTATTTTACCAATTTAATTCCAATAAATTATTTTTTCTTTCTACATCTGCCATACGTTTACTTGGGTCTATTTCTAGTGCTTTTAATGTATTTAATTTTTGGGGAAACTCTACAATATAAGTAGGGTGTGTCCACTTCCACTCTTCATGTACTATCCTTTTTTGATTATTATTTTCAAGTTGCTTTTCGCCAAACATTAAGTTCAAAGGCATATAATGCATTTCGGTAGTACTGTCTTTAAAAGTAAGCTGAAAATCAATAGGCATAGGCATTTGCCCAATACGCTTTAGTCTAATTTTAGATACCCCACCCTCTTCCCACAAACTATCAATGGCATAATTAATTGTTTTAGTTGTATTGCACCAATACTCTTTATACCAATCTAGTTTTATATCTGTAGCTTTTTCGGCCAATACAATAAAATCGTTGCTATTTGGGTGTTTAAATTTCCATTGATTGTAATAGTCAATAATTATTTTATCTCTATTTACTGCCCCAACAATATAGCCAAGCTGCTCCATAAATACTGCCCCTTTGCTATACGCTGCTGTTCCATAAGCAGCGTTACTATTAAAATGATCGGCATGTGTAGTTAGGGGTTCCTCATATCCACTTTTAGCTAATCCAAAATAACTTGTGTAGCTATCGCCTTGGTCTTCTGGTATAATATCTAATACGTCTTTTAGTTGCTTACTATCTGGCTTAGCTGCAAGCATATCTACATACTCTTGCTTGTTCGATTTTTTATTGTAAAATTTGGTTACTAAGTTTTCTGCAAAGGTTGTAAAACCTTCATCCATCCAATAATATAAACTTTCATTTGTTCCTAACATCATTTGGTACCAACTGTGCATCCACTCATGAAATACTGTACCTAAGCTGGGTCCACTGAGCAATGTTGCCATTGGGTATTCCATACCTCCATCTCCTCCTTGTATAAATGAATATTGTGGATAAGGATACTTACCAAAATTATCTTCAATAAACGGTAAAGATGTAGCTGCGGCATTTAATACAGTTGCCCAAGCTGCATCGTTTTTTTCATCGTTTTGCTTGTAGTTATAAATAACATGTAAAGTTGTATTTTTTAATTTTTTAGTAAGATGTTTAAAATCTGGATCTGCTGCCCAAACAAAATCATGGACATTGTTTGCTGTAAAACGCCACGTACGTTTTGATTTACTAGCAGGTTTTAAATCGGTAGTGTTGGCAGCATCATACCCCCAACCAATTTCGTTTGCATTTTGCAAAACGCCTGTGCCGCCTAGTTTATAGGTGGGATCAATATTTATGGTAACATCATAATCTCCCCAAACACCGTAAAACTCTCTAGCCACATAAGGTGTAGGATGCCAACCTTCGTAATCGTACTCACATAATTTTGGATACCATTGGCTCATACTGTATCGTACTCCGGTAGCAGGGTTGTCTCTTCCGCTTCTTCGTATTTGTAACGGAACTTGTGCTTCAAATTCCATATCAAAAACCACTTTTGTGTTAGGTAAAATTGCTTTGGTAAGATTTACCTCTAAAATAGTTTCGTGGTATTTAAAGGGTTGGGCTATGCCATTAACTTTTAAAGAAATTATTTTTTGATACCCAATTTCCTCTGGTGTTAATTTGCTAATTCTATCACGTACTCTTCCATCCCAATCTTGTCTTCCATTATTTACAATTTTACCTAGCTCTCTGCTACGTACATCCATACTACTGTTTGGCTGAAAAGCATTAAAATATAAATGATAAAATACTTTGTTCAATACATCAGGAGAATTATTGGTATACTCAAGTTTTTGCTTTCCTGTAAATTTATTGGTAGATGCATCCACATCAATATTCATAGCATATTTTACTCGTTGTTGCCAACGGCTAGGTTGAGCAAACGAACTAATAAATACAAAGGTTAAAACAAGAACGAAGGAAATTGATTTTGTAGTCATACTAATAATTTAATTAAGGCAAATTTCGGTAATTTTAAGTTATGCAAAATACAAAAATTATAAATGATTTTCCATTTACTAAATACTCAAAAAAAACTTTTCCTAGTAATGAAAGTATACGTAAAGCAACCGATTTTTATACATGGATGGATGAACGAAGATCTGTAAGAGATTTTTCGTACAAGCCTGTTGCAAAAGAAGTGATAGAACGTATTTTATTAACGGCAAGCACTGCCCCAAGTGGGGCACATAAACAACCCTAGACCTCTTGTGTGGTAAGTAATATTGAAATAAAAACAAATACGCATAGCCGCAGAAAAAGAAGAGTACGAAAGCTATACAAAACGCAGCCTTAGCGGCACTTAAACATACACCAAGCCCTATGAATTTTTAACTAAGGTACTAAACCGGCCAAAAAATGAAAAGCCATTTTTATTGGTGCCGGTAGGTTATGCTGCTGAGGACTGCTGGGTGCCAGCTATTAAAAGAAAGGAATTGAAAGAGGTGAGTGAGTGGTATTAACTCTTACCCTCCACTACAAGAACAATTTCCCCTTTAACTGTTTTTTCATTAAAATAATCATGTACTTCTTGTAACGTACCCCGTTTATTTTCTTCAAATTTTTTGGTAAGCTCTCTGCTAACGCAGCAATTTCTATCTGCCCCAAAATAGTTTATAAATTCATTTAATGTTTTTACTAAACGCATAGGGCTTTCGTAAAAAACCATGGTACGTTCTTCTGTAGCCAATTTTTTCATCATAGTTTGCCTGCCTTTTTTTAAAGGCAAAAAACCTTCAAAACAAAAACTATTTATAGGTAAGCCGCTATTTACCAAAGCAGGTACAAATGCTGTAGCACCTGGTAAACATTCTACTTTTACATCATGTTTTACACATGCTCGTACCAATAAAAAAGCAGGGTCGCTAATACCCGGTGTTCCAGCATCGGTAAGTAATGCAATAGTTTTACCAGCTTGCATTTGCTCAGTAAGGTGTGTAACAATTTTATGTTCGTTATGTTGATGGTATGGGGATATTGGCTTTTGTATTTGATAGTGATTTAAAAGTACAGATGAAGTACGAGTATCCTCGGCTAATATTAAATCAACTTGTTTTAAAACCTCTACAGCTCTAAAGGTAAAATCGGCTAGGTTGCCTATTGGTGTGGGGATGATGTATAAACCCGCTAACCCCCTGAAGGGGGAATTGGGTGTATGAATATTTGAAATTTCCTTATCAATCAAAGTAATATAATTATAGAAAAGTAGTTTTAACCTGTCTTAGGCTTAAAAGCCCCTTTAGGGGTTTGGGGTAATTTGGTTTACATTTATTTCATACATTTCCATAACAGCATTTGCCAATAATTTTTTTGCAGCTTCTTCTGCAATTTCTTTTGCAACTTGTTCGCTATCAGCATCTATTTGTAAATCAATATGCTTGCCTACTCTTACATCTACAACATTATTTATTCCTAAATTTTGTAAGCCGCCCATTACTGCTTTACCTTGAGGATCTAATAAATTTTTAAGTGGCATTATTTTTACTTCTACGGTGTACGTCATATTTAATTGCGTTTATGAAGCAAAGATAAAATAATGTAAGCAATGAAAACAATTGGAATAGCCAACCATTTTAATAATAAAGCTGTTACCACGGCTATGCCTACTAAAATAAATTTTGGTAAATTGCTTTTTATACTAAAATCTTTAAATTTTAATGCCATAAGGGGCAGTTTAGACACCATTAGAAAACTTAATAAAATTATTAACCCATATAAAAACCATTTATTCATTAAAATAGTATACACCATTTCGGTTTGCATATTCCAATAAATTAATGGCAAACTTGCCACTACCAAACCAGCTGCTGGTATAGGTACCCCTTTAAAACCAAAGCTTTGTTCGGTATCAAGATTAAACCGAGCCAAGCGGTAAGCTCCTGCACAAGCAAAAACGAAGGCAGGCATAAGCCAAAGCATACTAGTTTCCACCCCTTCATTTTCTCTAATAAAGCTCATTCGTAAAAACTGGTATAAAATAATAGTTGGTGCTGCACCAAAACTAACCACATCTGCTAAGCTGTCTAACTGCTTACCCATTTCGGAGGATGCGTTTAAGGCTCTTGCTACAAACCCATCTAAAAAATCGATTACTGCTGCAATGCCAATAAATAAAGAGGCGTAATATAGCTCCTCGGTTAGTCTTACAAATTGGCCATCGGCAGTTATTTCGATAGTATTTTGTAAGGCAAATACAATAGCTATACAACCAAAGAAAAGATTTAAGAGCGTAAAAATATTTGGAATTTGTTTCATAAAACAATTGGCTAATTTGCTAAAATGCTAATAAGTTTAAATTAAAAAGTATTCAATTAGCAAATTAGCTAATTAGCACATCAGTACATTACTTCTTCATCAAAGCCTCTATCTCTTCAACTGTAATCGGTATATTTTTCATTAAATCTTTATTACCTGTTTTGGTTACCCAAAAATTATTTTCAATACGTACACCCATATTTTCTTCTTCTATATAGATACCAGGTTCTATGGTAAATACCATACCTGCTTTAATGGGTTCCGTTCTTGTACCTAAATCATGCACATCTATTCCTAAATGATGACTAATACCATGATACAAATATTTACGGTAAGCTCTATTTTCTGGGTCTTCATTTTTAATAGCACTCTTTTTTAGCAACCCAATTTTTTGAAAAATAACGGTTGCTTCATCTCCAATTTTTTCGGTATAATCTACAATGCTAATACCTGGCTTTAAAATACTAGCTGCATAATTATGCAAATGCAAACAAGCGTTGTAAACCGTTTTTTGTCTACGGCCAAACTTACCATTTACAGGTATTGTTCTAGTTAAATCTGCACAATAACCTCTATATTCTGCACCAAAATCCATTAATATTAAATCACCGTCTTTACATGCTCTATTATTTTCGGTATAATGTAAAACTCTTGCATTATTACCACTTGCAATAATACTACCATATGCAGGACCAGTACTGCCCTGCTTCATAAATTGATGATAAATTTCAGCCTCAATTTCATACTCCATTACACCAGGTTTTACAAACTGCAATAAATGCCTAAAAGTGTTATCGGTAATATCCATTGCCTTTTGTAAAACTTCAACTTCGGCAGCAGATTTTATGCCACGTAAATCTTTTAAAACTTTTGCACTACGTTTATAATTATGTAAAGGATATCGCTCCTTCATCATTGCAGCAAAGCGATAATCTTTTATAGGCACCAAGTTTGCCTTTCTATCATTTTCGTTTGTGTTTAAATAAATGGTATCGCTTAAATGTATCCAAGGTTGTAGTAATCCTTCTAAACTATCTAACCAAACAATGCGTTGTATGCCGCTAATTGCAATAGCTTCCTTTGTACGTAACCTATGGCCATCCCATTTTTCTTTTAATTCGTTTGGCCTAACTAGCACTAGTACTTCTCTATATTTTTCATCGGGATTAGTTGGAAATAAAATCAACATACTATCTTCTTGGCTAATACCTGTAAGCCAAAACAAATCGCTATTTTGCTTAAACGTATAAATAGCATCTCCATTACTAGTGATTTCATCATTACTATTAAAAATGGCAATAGAATTTTTATCCATTTTTTCAACAAAACGCTTACGGTTTTGTATAAATATTTCAGGATTTTGTGGCAAGTATTTCATACTAATAATTTATAGTGCAATATACGAAAATACAATTAGTGCAATGGCTCCCTTTGGAAGGGTTGGTATTGGCTTTGTTTACATTTGTTAGATATTTTATGTAGTACCTACGCCCTGTTTACGTAAGTATTTTGTTAGGATAACAATCATTTGCCCCTCTACTCTTCCTTCTATTTGTTCTTTATTATCTTTAACTAAATGAATATTTTTTACAACGGTACCCATTTTAGCATTAAGTGTACTTCCTTTTACATCTAAAGATTTAATGAGTACAACACTATCGCCATCTAATAATTGATGCCCGTTGCTATCTACATGTAATTCTGCTTCTCCATCATTTTCATCATCTCCCATTTTTTTTGCCCAAGCTAAATTATCATCATCTAAATACATCATATCTAAATTTTCTTGTGCCCAACTTGCTTTACGTAAGCGGTTAAGCATGCGCCAACTTACAATTTGTAGTACTGGCAATTCACTCCACATAGTTTCTAATAAGCACTTCCAATGCGTTTTATCTAACGCTTCGGCTTTATTTAATTGTGCGATACATTTTGCACAACAAAAAATACATTTATCATCGGTAACATATACCACTGGTGGTACTTCGTAAACTTTCAAGTTATTAGTTGCTGTACAAAGCTCGCAAACATTACCACTTCTTTCTTTTAAATTATTTTCTACACTCATGCTTTTGTTTATGTTGTGTTTATTAAATTATGTTTTATAAGTGTGTATGTTTAACACGTTAAATTATTAAAAATTATATTATTTTCAATAATTCTACAAGTTTATTTAATTACATCAAACATTACACATAAATATTGAAATTTTGTAAACATTATTAGACATGTTTTTATTATAATGCAAAAAAGAAGAGGAAAGTTAAAATTATAACAACTAAATCTAGTATAACTTTGCATAAAATTAAAACGATTACTTTGTATGTCAGTTCCTTCAATCATTTCTATGCCTAAAAACGATCTAATTAACCTAGGGTTAAATGTTTCTAACGATATTCATTACCAATTAAGTCCTGAGCAATTAACACAACAAACTGTTGACCGTAGCGAAGGCGTTTTATGTGATACTGGCGCCTTAGTAATTAATACTGGTAAGTTTACAGGCCGAAGCCCTAAAGATAAGTTTACTGTAAAAGATGCCATTACAGAAAATACTGTGCATTGGAATGATTTTAATATCCCAATTGAAGAAAAATATTTTTTTCAACTAAAAGAAAAAATGTTGGCCTACTTAGCCGATAAAGAAATTTGGGTTAGAGATTGCTATGCTTGTGCCGATGAAAATTTTAAATTAAGGTTACGTGTAATTAATGAAAACCCTTGGAGTAATTTATTTGCTTACAATATGTTTATACGGCCAGAGGAAAAAGATTTAGAAACCTTTACTCCTAACTGGCATATTATACAAGCGCCTGGCTTTAAAGCTAACCCAAGCGAAGATGGTACAAGAGCTGAAAATTTTGCAATACTAAGTTTTACACATAAAACTATATTAATTGGTGGCACAGGATATACTGGTGAAATTAAGAAAGGTATTTTCACCATGCTTAACTATGTGTTACCAACTAAAGCAAATGTGTTAAGCATGCATTGTAGTGCAAATATGGGTAAAGACGGTGATACAGCTGTATTTTTTGGCTTAAGTGGTACGGGTAAAACTACACTTAGCGCCGATCCTAATCGTTTATTGATAGGTGATGATGAGCATGGTTGGACGGTAGATAGTGTATTTAATTTTGAAGGTGGTTGTTATGCAAAAACTATTGACCTTAGTGCAGAAAAAGAACCAGAAATTTTTAATGCTATTCGTCCGGGTGCATTGGTAGAAAATATTACTTTTTTTGAAGGCACCAATAAAATTGATTTTTCAAGTAAAAAAATTACTGAAAATACAAGGGTTAGCTATCCCTTAAATTTTATTAGTAATGCGTTAGAACCTTCTATTGGAAAAACACCCAAAAATATATTTTTCTTAACCTGTGATGCTTATGGTGTTATTCCCCCAATCAGTAAGTTAACTACTGGGCAAGCAATGTACCAATTTATAAGTGGGTACACAGCAAAAGTTGCTGGTACCGAGGCTGGTGTTACAGAGCCTAAGAGTACTTTTAGTGCTTGTTTTGGTGCTCCATTTTTACCCTTACATCCTGCACAATATGCAGAATTATTAGGAAAGAAATTAGAAGAACATAATGTTAATGTATGGCTAATAAATACAGGTTGGACAGGTGGCCCTTATGGTGTAGGAAGCCGAATGAAGTTAGCCTATACAAGAGCAACAATAACCGCAGCGTTAAATGGAGATTTAGATAATGTAGAATACGATACTACCCCTTGGTTTAAATTAGCTATTCCAAAAAGTTGCCCTGGTGTACCAAGTGAAATTTTAAATGCAAGAAACACTTGGCCTTCGCCTGAACAATTTGATGCACAAGCACAAAACTTAGCTACACAGTTTGTAAAGAATTTTGAAAAATATGCAAGTGGCGCTAATGAAGAAATATTAGCTGCTGCTCCAAGAGTTCAATAGTGCCAAAACTATTGTTTGCCAAAAAAAATCCCTCTGCAGTGGAGGGATTTTTTATTTAGTTAATAATTTTAACTCGTTATTAATTAATAGGATTTGCAACTGCGTTAAGTTAGTAACCTTATACCTTAATTTGGTAGCGGTATGTTGAATGAGCGATAAGACTTCTCCTTATTGCTGTTAAGCCATTTTCGCTAAATGCCCAGGTTTTTATTTTATTCCTAGTTTGGTTTCTTGCTGTATTTCAGTTAAAACACTTTCCCTAACCCATATAACCTAGTAGTAGTATGATTAAGTTATTATTAGTTAGTTAAATTGCATTTCTGGAATGTCTCCATTAATAATAAGTTTACCAGCCGTTTTTGTTTTTATTTCTTCTACAGTAACACCTGGAGCTCTCTCCAATAATTTAAATCCATCATTAGTTACATCTAACACAGCTAGTTCAGTTACAATTTTTTTAACACAATGTTTTCCGGTAAGTGGTAATGTGCATTGTGGCAATAATTTACTTTCGCCTTTTGGGTTTGTATGCATCATAGCCACAATAATATTTTTTGCACTTGCCACTAAATCCATAGCGCCACCCATACCTTTTACCATTTTGCCTGGTATTTTCCAATTAGCAATATCTCCATTATCACTAACTTCCATTGCACCTAAAACAGTTAAATCCACTTTACCTGCTCTTATCATACCAAAACTCATTGCACTATCAAAAAAAGCACTGCCTGGTAAGGTGGTTATTGTTTGCTTACCGGCATTAATTAAATCTGCATCTTCTTTTCCTTCCATTGGAAAAGGGCCCATTCCTAACAACCCATTTTCGCTTTGCAAAACCACATCTATTCCATTAGGTATGTAATTGGCTACCAATGTAGGTATGCCAATACCCAAATTTACATAATACCCATCTTTTAACTCTTGTGCAATACGTTGTGCTATTTGTTCTTTTGTAAGTGCCATAACCCTTTGCCCCTGAAGGGGGAACTTAGTTTTAAAGTTTATAATTTATTTAAGATAATAGTTGAATTATTGCTTACTAATGTATTGCAAAATCCGGAAGCCGCCAGTTCCCGTTTAGCGGGCGGAGGGGGTGTTTTTTCTTACCGTTCTTTGTTCTATTCTCTTTTCATAATTTTCTCCTTTAAATATACGGTGTACATAAATACCCGGTGTATGAATATAGGTTGGATCAAGTTCGCCAGGGGCTACTAATTCTTCAACCTCTGCAATGGTTATTTTACCAGCCATTGCCATCAATGGATTAAAATTACGGGCCGTATCTTTAAAAATTAAATTACCTTCCGTATCTCCTTTCCAAGCTTTTACAAGTGCGAAGTCGGCATCAAAAGCATATTCTAGTAAATACGCTTTGCCTTTAAATTCTCTTACTTCTTTACCTATGGCTACTTCGGTACCTACACCTGCAGGAGTAAAAATTGCTGGCATACCATATCCGGCTGCCATACATCTAGTTGCTAATGTTCCTTGGGGTATTAATTCTACCTCTAATTCTCCGTTAAGTAATTGCCGTTCAAATTCTGCATTTTCGCCAACATAACTCGAAATCATTTTTTTTACTTGCTTTTGTTGCAACATTAATCCTATTCCAAAATCATCTACTCCTGCATTATTGCTAATACAGGTCAATCCTTTTACCTTTTTTTTTACTAGTGCTGCTATACAATTTTCTGGAATGCCACACAAACCAAAACCACCAAGCATTACAACAGCATTATCATTAATATCTTTTACAGCTTCTTCAGCATCTTTAAATACTTTGTTTATCATAACTTAATTTCTATTATTCGACCATTGCAGGGTCTGCTTGTTGTCCGGTAGAGTATTTGCTATATTTTTCTTTGTTAGCGTTATTGGCTATACTATCTAACAAAGGTTTTATTAAATTGCTATTGGCTAAATAATATTGGTAGCTTTTATAAAATTGATCTTTAGTAATATTATGCAAGGCAAAAACCTGAAGCTGCATTTTAGCATTTTCTAAAACTATATTTTTTGTAGTGTCTTTTAAAAAATAGTTTTTAGTGTAAGCATCTACTTTTAAAACATCCCATAACACTTTTTCCATTTTTTTTTGCTCAAGTATATCTTTTGGTAACTTGTTTTTACAGGAAAACAAAAAAATGAGCATAAAAAAAAAGATACTTTTTTGCATTATTTTAGTTCAGCTTGATATTTAGCAGCATTGGTTAAATCTAATTTTTGTAACAGTTCCGATGCCCTTGCTTTATCGGGGGGCAAGGCTTTAGAGAAAATTTTAATGAGCTCTGTTGATTTGCCTTGAAAGAAAAACTGGCTAATCATTTTATTAGGATTTTCTGTAGCAAATGTATTAAGTAGGTTTAAAACATTTAATAATTCTGCTCTTGCTGCATTTTCATTTTCATACAACTTATCCATTCCTAATCTATAATAGTTGTAATACACATCATGAATTAATGAATATCTGCTATTCAACATATTTTCTACTAACCAATACCTATTGCGTTGCCCATCAAATAATCTCCACCCACTTATTCCTCTACCCTCGGGGGCATTATTTACAATATTTTGTGCTTTTTGAAAAAACAAATCTCCACCCCTGGGAGAAAAAGAAGCATAGTCAAATCCCAAAACCATATAGGCATAATAGGCAAATGTTGCGGTAAGGTTACTTGCTAAGGCATCGGAGCCTGCAATTCTATTATCGTTAAATTCCATTATTTGAAACTCCACATACTTAAACCCTATTCCTTCATCTTGAAAATTAATAATAGGAGAATTGTAAGATGAATTAAAAATTGGTCTGGCAGCTTGTATAATTAATTGAGATGAATAAACATTTACTTCATCTGTTGCTTCTAATGTTAAAACAAAATTACACTCAATTTTTTCGTTGGGTTGAAAGTTATCTGGGCCCCACTTTTTATTATTTAAAAAATTATTTAACGCTGTTTGTAAGGTTAAAAATACATTTCTATTTACATTATTTCCAATACGGGTAGCATTTACCGTTACCCTTGCTTTTAGCTCTTGTGCTTTAGCATTTTTTATAGCTAGGCTAAATAATAAAATAAGTAGACACTTATGCATTGTTTAATTTAATAATAGTGTTTACAATATCTGTTGCCACATTTACTTTTGATTTTGTTTCAAAATGATATTCATTTTCTGCTTTATCAAAAATAGTTATTTTATTAGTGTTTATGCCAAATCCTGCACCTTTATCCTTTAAAGAATTCAATACCATCATATCAGCATTTTTAGCTTTTAATTTTCCTAAAGCATATGCTTTTTCGTTAGATGATTCTAAAGCAAAGCCAACCAAAAACTGATTTTTTCTTTTTACTTCACCTAGGCTTTTTAATATATCCTTAGTTTTTGTAAGTTCTATGGTAAAAACCTCTTCTTTCTTTTTTATTTTTTCGTTTGCAATAGCTACTGGGGTATAATCTGCAACTGCAGCACTCATTATAGCTATATCTACCTTTTCAAAAATTACCATACAGGCTTCATACATTTCGGCTGCCGATGTTACTTTTTCTACTTTTATAGTACTACTAATTTTTTCAGAAGATGGGCCTATTACTAAGGTTACATCTCCTCCCCTTTTTGTCAATTCTTCGGCAAGTGCAATACCCATTTTGCCGCTTGAATGGTTACCTATAAAACGTACCGGATCTATAGCTTCGTGAGTTGGACCAGCAGTTACTAAAATTTTTTTTCCTTTTAATTCATCCTTTGAAATAAAAAAATCTTCCAAATATTTTACAATTATTTCCGGTTCTGCCATCCTTCCTTCGCCAATTAAGCCACTTGCAAGTTCACCGTTTTCTACCGGTATTATTTTATTGTGGTATACTTCAAGTTTTTGTAAATTATTTTTTGTTGTGGGATGGTGCCACATATCCTCATCCATTGCAGGAGCCACAATTACTGGGCAAGTAGCAGATAAATAAACGGCCATTAATAAATTATCGCACAAGCCAGTTGCCATTTTAGCCAACGTATTACAACTAAGTGGTGCAATTAGCATAACATCAGCCCATCTGCCCAATGCTACATGATTTGCCCAAGAGTCGTTCGTAGCTATATCGCTAAGTACATCGTTTTTAGATAAGGTAGATAATGAAAGAGGTGTTACAAAATCTTTTGCTGCATTAGTCATTATTACTTTTACCTGGGCCCCTTGCTTTATTAGTAAACGTACTAAAAATGTTACTTTGTAAGCTGCTATACTACCGCTTACACCTAAAAGTATTTTTTTATTGATTAATTGCATAAAAAATCCCCCAACTAATTGGGGGATAAAAGTATACATTCTTAAGCAAACATGCTGCTAAATTATTGGTAAAAATTAACTAAACAAGTCTTCATCATTTTTACGAAAATAAACTTTATCCTCCATAAACTCGGCGGTTGCTAGTAATGCAGGGTTTGGCATACGTTCGTAAGCCTTCGATATTTCTATTTGCTCTTTATTTTCATGAATTTCTTCTAAACTATCGGTATGGCTTGCAAACTCTTCTAATTTATTATGCAATTCTTCCTTAAGGGTAATATTTATTTGATTAGCTCTTCTTGCAATAATAGAAATAGACTCGTATAAGTTACCCGTTTTTGCCTTTATATCGGATAATTTTTTAGGTTCTACCACATTGCTGGTGTTACTACTTAACTGACGACGTAATTTGCTCATTTTTTATTTCTTTAATATGATTAAGACTTAAACTATTATAACTTTCTGCATCTTTCAAAAGCTTACTTTCAGGGTATCTATCCACAAAATCTTGATACTCGGCTATTACTTTTTCGTAGCGCTCAATTTGCTTTTCAACAATACTCAACTTAGCAAACTTATAATACGACTTTAAAATTCTCAACTTATACTCATCACCTCTTGTACTTTCTGGATAGCTATTAAGCAAATTAGTGTAAGATAATGCGGCTGCCCTATGTTGCCCTAAATTATAATATAAATCTGCTGCTCTGTATTCTTTCAACTCTAACTTTGCCCTACATTTATCAATAATTTCTGTTGCTTCAGCAATTCGTGACGATTCAGGATTTCTACTAATAAACGATTGCAACATGCCTATTGCTTTACTGGTGTTTACTTGTTCTAACTCTAACTTTGGCGATTGTTTATAGTAACTTAAACAAAGCATATAATCAACCTCGTCAGCTTTTTTACTATTTGGAAAAACCTCTAAAAACCCTTTAAATAAATTCTCTGCATCACTATACAATTTCATATAATAAAAACAGTAAGCATCTTTGTAATAAAGTTCTTCAAATTTTACATTTCCTTTGTATATCGGAAACAACTCTTCATATAACTGTTGAGCGTTTTTGTATTTTTTTTGTTCAAAATACAAATCTGCCATTTTTAGCTTGTACTCGTAGTCTTTACTTTTAAGCACTTTAGTATACTTGTTACAACTAGTAAATACCAACAAACTTAAAACAATAGCTATAAATAGTTTAGTTATACGCATAAAGAAGTGCAAAATTAAAGGAATTTAGTTAAAAATGATGTTATTTCTGTTTATAACCTAAAAACAATCGTTAATAGTTTGATAAATAGAATATAAAAGACTTTATCGCTGAGGGTAGCTTAAGCATACTACTCTAAAACTCTTAAAATTTTACTATAAAATAGTAAACGAAAGTAACCTTTTTAATAAGCACACAACTTCGTAACTTTTCTTCAACTCTTTGCAATACCAAATTTATGGGTGAAAATAAATTATCGTTAAAACAGTAAAAATAAAAAAGTCTCCCAAAATAGGGAGACTTTTTTATTAAGCAAAAAGTAAAATCTTTTATGCTTTTAATTAGGTATTAATTACCTTTTACGTCTACAGTGTTTTTATCACCACCGTCAATAATACATTCCGTAGTAATTCTATCTGCACTAATTCCGCCAACTTCTACTAAATAATTTTTAACTTTCTCTAATTTTTGAGTACAGTTTGATTGTGACAATTTAGAAGCTTCAGGATAACCATTGATTGTAATACTACAAGTTGGATTTTGCTTTAATGTAGAAGCAATAGTAGCCAACATAGCTTTGTTATCAGAAGTTAGACTAACAGCTTTCATTGACAAACTTGGATAGTCTGCAGGGCAAACTTTTGTTTCTTCAACTTTTGCTGTGCAACAAGCAGGATCTGGGCATTTACCAATACCATCAGCATCAACTGGTTGACACTCGGTAGGGGTAATTAATTGCTTATCCTTACAATCCGGAACACCATCACCATCAGTATCTTTAGTAACACCATGAGTATCAACTGGGCAACCAGCCGGAGTATTAGGTTCGTTATCTAAATGATCACAAACGCCATCTCCATCGTTATCAGGGCATTCTGATTTAGGGAATTTAATTTTCTTATTAGGAAACTCATCATATGCATAATCCAACGGATTTAACCACCATAATGGCTCAACAGATTTTGCCCCTAAATTTACATTTAAACCTAACGACAACATATTGTACGAATCAAAGTCACGAGTTAAAGAAGCATCGCCATAACCCTGTTCTTGCCAGCGTTGACCATCTAACAAATCGTCTTTAACAATTGTCCATCTATCTTCTATTGATAAATTAATTCTTTTACTTAAACGAACAGCAACACCCATTAAAACAGTACCAGATGGCTTTAAAGTGTTGTTTCCAATTTTTGGACGACGTACGCCTTGGTTTTCAGCAGAAGTTTCATACGTATCATCCATACCCGCTTTCAAGGCCTTTAAAATATCTTTACGTTTGGTGTATCCACCTGCACCATTGTTGTTATATACAGTTCTAAACAAATTTGCATAAGAGTTTCCACCTGCACCATAGGCATTTACCATTGTTTTATAAATAGAAGCTCCAATACCGCCTCCACCATAAATTACAATACCAGTTTTTTGTTTGTGGAAACGAATGTTGTTTAAAGTGACGATACCCTGTATACCAAGGTCTTGTACTTTAGACTTGTAATTGTAGTAAACAACATCTTGTTGAGCACTTCTGGTAGTACCTCTATCTCTTGAATAATATCCATTACCATTTGCAAAAGGAGCATAAGGAGCAGCATAACCAACACCTGTAGCACCTTTTTGCCAAGCCGTATTTTTACCGTAGTTTTCAGCAATTAGCCATTGCATACCTTTACCAGTTCCACTTAAATATTGAAGTCGTAAAGAGAAAATATACCCAAAGGCTTTTCTTACATGTACTTCAAAATTTGGAAAAGTTAACAACGTTGCAGGAATATCCCCACTAATAGTGAACATACCTAAAGATGCACCAACTTCCCACATATTACGTGGTTTTGCTGGAAAATTATAAGTGTTATTCCAAAATTCGTTTTGCTGAGGCATCCTTTTTGCTGGAATAACCGCACTGTCATATACGCTATAGCCACTTCTTGTCTGTGCAAATACACCAGAACTTAGTAGCAATAATGCTATGATTAATAATTTGTACTTTTTGCTTGCCATAACTTAATAATTAATAAAATTTCTAAATGTGTAAGAGTATATATATGCAAAAGTATTGATTGTTAGTTAAAAAGCAAATTTATTTATGGTTTGGTGTATTAAATCTACATCAATATTTCAGGCAGTATTGCTGTCAGTCAACAAATAAGAGTCAATAAGTTGCATTATTTTTAGCATTTTACGATAAATTTGATTGCTGCAGCTTAAATATCTTACTTTGCAAGGTAAACGTAGATACAAAAATTAAACTAATGAATTTTATTAATAATATAATTGGTGAAGAATTAAAGATTTTTGAACAAAAATTTTCCGAATCAGTTAAAAGTCAGTCTCCTTTACTTGATAGAATAATGAAATATATTATTAAAAGGAAAGGAAAGCAAATGAGGCCCATGTTTGTGTTACTCAGTGCAAAATTACATGGCAAAATTAATGACACTACCTATAGGGCGGCTGCCTTGGTAGAACTTTTACACACTGCCACTTTGGTGCATGACGATGTAGTGGACGAATCCTTAGAAAGAAGAGGTTTTTTTTCAATAAATGCAATTTGGAAAAACAAAATAGCTGTTTTAGTGGGTGATTATCTCTTATCGAAAGGTTTATTGTTATCCACCACAAACAATGATTTTGAAAATTTACATATTTTGTCTGAAGCTGTAAAACAAATGAGCGAAGGAAAATTATTACAAATTGAAAAAAGCCGAAATTTAAATTTAAAAGAAGATATTTATTTTGAAATAATTAAGAATAAAACAGCTTCTCTATTATCATCGGCTTGTGCTGTAGGTGCATACACTACAAGTAACGATAAGGCAATTAGTAATAGAATGAAATTATTTGGCGAAAAAGCAGGCATTGCTTTTCAAATAAAAGATGATTTGTTTGATTATGGAACAGCCGATATTGGAAAACCAACTGGTAATGATATTCAAGAAAAAAAATTAACACTGCCTTTAATTTATACGTTAAATAAAATAGATAACGTAAAAAAAAGAGAACTCATTTACATTATTAAAAACGAAAATAAAAATAAAGAAAAAGTTAGGCAAGTAATTGATGTAGTAGTTGCAGAGGGTGGAATAAAATATGCCGAAGAGAAAATGAATGGATACAGAGATGAGGCATTGCAAATATTAAATGAATTTGAAAATGGCGAAGTAAAAAACGCTTTGGAAGAATTAGTACGTTATACAACAGACAGAAAATATTAAGCTTAAGTTAATACAGATTCACTTTTATTTTAGCACACAGTATAGTAAAAATAATTATGGAGAAGCGTTGGAAAATAATACCCTCAACTTATGAACAAATTAACCAACTTCACCAAGAGTTAAAAGTAAGTAAGCCTATCTGCGACATTCTTTTAAAAAGAGGAATTGCTACCTACGATAAAGCTAAACACTTTTTTAGACCACAATTAACCGATTTACACAATCCATATTTAATGAAAGATATGGATAAAGCTGTGGCTAGAATTTCACAAGCATTTGAACAAACTGAAAAAATTTTAGTATTTGGTGATTATGATGTGGATGGTACAACAAGTGTTGCACTAATGTATCAGTTTTTGTGTAAAATTTATGACTCCAATTTTTTAGACTTCTACATTCCACACAGATATAAGGAAGGCTATGGTATAAGTAAAATGGGAATTGATTATGCTGCTGAAAATAAGTTTAGTTTAATTATATCGTTAGACTGTGGAATAAAATCGATTGAGCTTATCGCTTATGCTAAAACGTTAGGCATAGATTTTATAGTATGCGACCACCATTTACCAGATGATGAATTGCCAGAAGCGGTAGCTATTTTAAATGCAAAACAAAAAGAGTGTAGATATCCTTACAAAGAATTATGCGGTTGTGGAGTAGGTTTTAAATTAGCCACAGCTTTAGCTACTCATTTTAATATGGATGAGGAACATTATTTATGTTACTTAGATTTAGTTGCAACAGCAATTGCAGCAGATATTGTACCCATGACTGGTGAAAATAGGATACTATCCTATTATGGTTTACAAAAAATAAATAGTAACCCATGTGCTGGTATAAAATCGCTAATACATTTAGGTGGTATAAAAGGAAGTTTAACTATAAACAATGTAGTATTTGTAATTGCCCCAAGGGTAAATGCTGCCGGCCGAATGGATGATGCAAAAAAAGCAGTTCAATTATTTATTGAAAAAGATGAAACCAAAGCTTTAGAAATTGCAGAACTTTTACATAACGACAATAGTGATAGAAAAGAAGCCGATAGTAGTATTACGGAAGATGCGTTGAGCTTGATTGCAAATGATAAAACGTTGATAGATAAAAAAACAACTGTTGTTTATAAGGCGCATTGGCATAAAGGAGTTGTAGGAATTGTAGCAAGTAGATTAACCGAAACCTATTATAGACCAACTGTTGTACTTACAAAAAGTGGCGATGTAGTTGCTGGAAGTGCAAGAAGTGTTGTAGGCTTTAATTTGTATGAAGCAATACATGCTTGTAGAGAATATTTATTAGGCTATGGGGGCCATTTTGCTGCTGCAGGTTTGTCTCTTTTACCAGAAAATGTTGAAAATTTTGCCACAAAATTTGAGGAAGTAGTGAGCAATAGCATACCAACTGAATTACTAATACCAGAAATAATAATAGATACGCCAATTGAATTTAAAGAGATTACTCCATCCTTTTACAACATACTTTGCCAAATGGAACCCTTTGGACCAGAAAATATGAGGCCAACATTTATTTCAAAAAATGTAATGGATAGTGGATATAGTAAAATTGTTAAAGAATTACACATACGGTTTGTGTTAAAAAAAGATAAGGTAACCTTTACAGGCATTGGTTTTAATTTAGCTCCAAAATTTCATTTATTGCACTTGAAACAACCTATTGATATTGTTTTTACAATTGATGAAAACGAATGGCAAGGAAACAAAACATTGCAAATGAAAGTAATTGATTTAAGATTGAGTGAATAATTGTGCCGTTCAAAAAAGTAAATTTTGAATGGTGAAAATTTGAATGTAATGAAATTTTTTACCTACTTTATATACATAGCCTCCAACTGGAATATTCGAATTGCATGGCATATTCTTTTACAAGAAATAAAAGGAGAAAAAAAATATAGGATTAACACCACTGGCAAAGATACATTAGAAAGTTTAGAGGAAAAAGGAATAGATATTGACCATGCCACTATTTATATGCCGGTTAGTTACGATTTACTTGAAACTATTTTTAACCAACTTCCCAAAAAAAGGAATACTCATTTTTTAGATATTGGTTGTGGTAAAGGCAGGGCTTTATGTGTAGCAGCTTACCATGGATTTAATAAAGTTACTGGAATAGATTTTTCTAAAGGCTTATGCCTTGAAGCAGAAAAAAATCTTACACAAACAAAACTGCAAATACCTAAACTACACTATAAAATTTATACAAACGATGCGTTTTATTTTGAAATACCAACCGATGTTGATTGCATATTTTTGTTTAACCCTTTTGATGAAATAATTATGAGTGGAGTGGTAGAAAATATCATAGTTAGTTTAAAGGAAAACCCAAGAGATTTAACTGTTGCTTATGTTAATCCGTTGCATAAAGAATTATTTGTAGCACAAGGATTTATTGAAACCTATCATTCTAAAAAATTAAACTATTTAGAGGTTAGTATGTTGGAAATACCTTCTCAAAAAAACTAAGCATAATACATAAAAAAGGTTATCAACTTATAAAAATTGACAACCTTTACTAAACGTAGTTAAGTGTATGGATCCCTCAGAATAACTTCTTAGGTTAAACCGTAAACCACAAATTCAACTTGTATTTCTAACTTATTAATTCTACACTTCTATTAATAAAATTGGTAAGGCTATTTCCTTTTAATAACCCTTGCGATAGTAAAGCTAAATCGGCTAAATTATGCACAACTTTTTCTTGTTTTTCTTTTTCGGCAGAGGCTAATATATTTTTATAAATGGTGTGGTTGCCATTTACAGTAAGGGTAACTTCATCAGGCATGTTTGCATAAAAAGCACCCATTCCTCCTTGCATTGAAGCCATATCTTTCATCCTACGCATAAACTCTGGCCTTGTAGCAACAACTGGCGGAGCATCGGCACTTAAACCTTTAACCTCCACCGTTACATTCAACTCAGGTATTTGTAACCCAAATAATTCTTTCAATTTGGCTTCGTCATCTTTGCTTAAAACACTTTCACTTACCTCTTGCTTATCTATTAAATTATCAGCAATATCACTATCTACTCTGGTAAATTGCACACCCTCCCATTTCATTTCCATATGGTTGATAAAACCAGCATCTACTATCGTTTCAAGCTTTACAACTTTATAACCTTTTGCTGTTGCTTGTTGTATATAGGCATCTTGTTGTATAGGGTTAGTAGTATAGATAATTACTTGCTTGCCTTCTTTATTTTTTTGGATGGATTCTGTTGCTATTTTATACTCCTCCAATGTATAAAACTTATCATCGCTTGCATCTTGCAGTATATTAAATTTATTTGCCTTCTCTAAAAACTTATCGTCTGTCATCATACCATACTTTACAAACAAACCAAGGCTTTCCCATTTTTCTTCAAACTGTTTTCTATCGTTTTTGAAAATTTCTTCAAACTTATCGGCTACTTTTTTAGTAATATGGCTATTTATTTTTTTAACATTTGGATCGCCTTGTAAATAGCTACGGCTAACGTTTAACGGAATATCTGGGCTATCAATTACTCCATGCAACAACATTAAAAATTCTGGAACAATATCCTTTACTTCATCGGTTACAAAAACCTGATTACAGTAAAGTTGTATTTTATCTTTTTGTATTTCGTAACTCTGTTTTATTTTAGGAAAGTATAAAATACCCGTTAAATTAAATGGAAAATCAACATTTAAATGAATCCAAAATAAGGGCGACTCACTGTATGGATATAATTCTTTATAAAAGTTTTTATAATCTTCATCGGTTAATTCACTAGGCTTTTTTGTCCATGCTGGTGTTGGATTATTGATAGGAGTTTCTGAGGGTGCAGTTTCTTCATCTACATTTTCATCACCAACTTCTTGTTTAGCAGCGTCTTTCAAAGCTCCTCCTTCGGAGGGGCTTGGGGAGGTATTAAAATAAATGGGTACCGGCAAAAATCTACAAAATTTTTGCAGCATTGCTTCAATTCGATGAGCTTCTAAAAACTCCTTACTCTCCTCATTAATATGTAATACAATGTCGGTACCTCTTTGTACTTTATCAATATCCTCTAAAGTAAATTCTGGGCTACCATCACACTCCCAACGAACGGCTTTTGAATCTTCATTAAAACTTTTAGTTATAACTTCTACCTTATCGCTTACCATAAAACCACTATAAAAACCTAAGCCAAAATGTCCAATAATAGTACTTTCTTTTTGCCCTTTGTACTTTTCTAAAAACTCCTCAGCACCACTAAAAGCTACTTGATTAAGGTATTTATCAACCTCCTCACTTGTCATACCAATTCCTCTATCGCTAATGGTTAATGTCTTTTTTTCCGCATCTAATTTAATATCTATTCTTAACTCCCCTATTTCGCCTTTAGCCTCCCCAATACTTGATAAAGTTTTAATTTTTTGGGTAGCGTCTACCGCATTACTAACCAGCTCTCTAATAAAAATTTCATGATCGCTGTATAAAAATTTTTTAATAATAGGAAAAATGTTCTCTGTTTGTACACGTATACTTCCTTTTTGCATGGTTTGATATTTTTATGGCCATGGTACAAACATAGTACCAATTGGCATTTGCTGTCAGCATGACACTTTAATTTGTCCAGGTTCTAAAATGCTGACATAAGCGCTTTTAAAATAAAAGAGGCTTCACTGATGGAAGCCCCTCTTATTATATTATCATTTTACCATCAATTACCAGATCATAAACATCTTATCATCCCTAAAATAAGGACTGGTAATACGTAAACTATAAACGCCCGGTGTTATAGTAGATGGCACTATAAAATTATCATCAATAAAGTTAACGGGAATAATCAGTTCGTGCTGAAAAACCGATTGCCCAAGGCTGTTGGTGATCTGTATTTCGTAATGCCCTGGCTTAATACTCTTGTACGTATAATGCAGGTTGGTACCACGTTGTATAGGGTTATTGTAAATCACAAATCCCGATGGAATATTGCTCAGGGTAAAGCTTTGCTCGGCACCATATGCAATACTACCATTGTTGATGGCCCATGCCTTGTAGTAATATTTACCACCTTGTACCAAACCATTTAAAGTAGTTGAGAAATTACCAGCATTTAAATTAACTGCATTTACTTTAGCACCCAGGCCATTTGCAAGACCGCTGATGCCGCTGTATTCAAAACCGTAAGTTGTAATCGGGCTGCAACCAACGTTGCTTACAGAGCCGTTTAATGTTACACTATTTGGATTGTTGATTTTTGCAGCACCGGTAACAACCGTACCAATGGTATTAACACCACTACCGCTTGCAACTACATCAATTGTTGCTGCACCACCACCACTAACAGGAATACTGCCGTTGTAAGATTGTACCGATGTTGGCGTAAACTTCACAAACACAGTTTGTGTAAATGGCCCTGCGGGATGTGCAATACTTAAGGTAGTTGTGTATGTACCTGCTGAAGTTGTTGAAAATGTATAACCATTCAATGGGTCCACATTAATATTGGCCGCAGTAACTGCATTACTATTAATTATAAATGAATTAGGGCCTGCTGTTGTGTTAATACAATTAGCCCCAAATGCTGTAAGCGGCGTTGCAGTTAAAACAGGAGTGGCAGTTGTAAATGAACCCTGCGATCCGTAAGTTGTGCCGCCTGCATTGGTTGCATAAGCATGATAATAATAAGTAGTGCTTGGTGCCAAACCGGTAAGTGACGAACTGAAATTAACGCCACTCAAATTGGTTGAAGCAACTGCTGTTCCGCTTCCGTTAGGGAAGCCATTGGTTGTGCTGAACTCAATACCATAAACAGTTACAGCCGTACAACCATTTGCAGGAATGGTACCGGCTACTGTTGCAGTAGTTTGAGTAATGGCACTTGCCGCACCACTGGTAACAGATGCTGCTGTATTAACGCCTGCACCAGTTGCTGCAACATTTTGTGTTGTACTGCCACCGCCGCCAACAGCAATATTACCGTTGTAAGATTGTACAGCCGTTGGTGTAAACTTCACAAATATCTGTTGACTGTATGAACCACTTGGTTGTGTTAAACTCAGTGTAGTTGTATAAGTACCACCCGATGTTGTTGAGTAAGTAAACCCTGCCAAAGCAGCAACAGTAATATTGGCTGTTGTAAGATTTGTACCGGTAATAGTAAACGAATTTGGACCCGCAGTTGTATTTAAACAAACATTACCAAAACCTGCAAGTGTTGATGCAGAAATTGTTGGTGTTGCTGTTGTAAATGTGCCCTGTGTACCATAAGCTGTACCACCATTATTAGTAGCATAAGCATGAAAATAATATATGGTTGTTGGTGTAAGACCTGTTAAGTTAGAAGAGAAATTTATGCCGGTAAGATTTGTTGATGCTACTGCAGTTCCGCTACCATTGGGGAAGCCGTTGGTAGTGCTATACTCAATACCATAAGCAGTTATAGCCGAGCAACCGTTTGACGGTATAGTACCTGCAACTGTTGCAGAGATAGAAGTTATTGCACTTGCTGCGCCGCTTGTAACCGTTGCAATGGTATTAATACCTGCACCAGATGCAGCCACATTTATTGCTGCTGCACCACCACCACTAACTGGTATATTGCCGTTGTAAGATTGCACCAATGTTGGTGTAAACCTCACAAATATTTGTTGGCTGTATGTACCGCCCGGTTGTGTTAAACTTAACGAAGCTGTGTAAGTACCGCCTGATGTTGTTGAGAAGGTAAAGGCTGTTAAAGGCCCAACACTAATGTTTGTATTATTTAAAGCAGATCCATTTATTGTAAATGAATTAGGGCCCGCAATTGTATTCAAACAAACATTTCCAAAGCCTGTAAGTGCAGTTGCAGATATTGTTGGTGTAATTGCAAGTGTGGTAAATGTTTGCACATTGCCATAACCCGTACCACCAGTATTGGTAGCATAAGCATGATAATAGTAAATGGTATTGGGTGATAAGCCTGCAATATTGGATGAGAAGTCAATACCACTCAGGTTTGTTGATGCTACCGGTGTACCGCTTCCGTTAGGAAAACCTAAAGTTGTACTATACTCAACACCATAAGCATTTACTGCACTGCAACCATTTGATGGAATACTGCCAGCCAATGTTGCTGATACAGTTGTTATAGCAGAAGCTGCTCCGGTTGTAAGGGTTGGTACTGAATTTACTCCGGCACCGGCAGCTGCTAAGTTTACATTTGTTGCGCCACCGCCACCCAAAACAATATTGCCGCTGTATGATTGAACCAGTGTTGGGTCAAACCGTACAAATATCTGCTGACTGTATGCACCACCTGGTTGCGTTAAACTTAATGTAGTAGTATATGTACCGCCTGAAGTTGTTGAATAGGTAAACCCTATTAATGCTCCCACAGTAACATTGGTTGCATCAAGATTGGAACCTGTGATGGTAAATGAATTAGGGCCGGCAGTAGTATTGATACAAATACTGCCAAATCCTGCAAGGGCCGAAGCAGACAAAGTCGGTGCTCCTACAGTTGTAAAAGATTGTTGCGCCCCATAAGCTGTACCAGCACCATTGGTAGCATAAGCATGATAATAATATGTTGTACCCGGCGCTAATAAAGTAACATTGGAAGAGAAATTAATACCACTCAGGTTTGTTGATGCAACCGGTGTTCCGCTTCCATTAGGAAAACCATTCGTTGTACTGTATTCGACCCCGTAAGCTGTTACAGCACTACAGCCATTTGCAGGAATGGTACCTGCTAAAGTTGCTGTAGTTGTTGTTATACCACTTGCTGCGCCGGTTGTTACGCTTGCTAAAGTATTAATACCAGCACCTGTTGCTGCAACATTAATGGTAGTTGCACCACCTCCACCTACAGGAATATTGCCATTGTATGATTGTACCAATGTTGGTGTAAACTTTACAAATACTTGTTGAGAATATGCTCCACCAGGTTGTGTTAAACTTAAAGAAGCAGTGTATGTACCACCAGAAGTTGTTGAATAAGTAAATCCTGATAAAGCACCTACTGTAAGATTGGTAGCGTTAAGTGAAGTTCCGGTTATTGTAAATGAATTGGCGGCTGTTGTTGTGTTTATACAAACACTGCCAAAACCAGTTAATGTGGTTGCGGTTATTGTTGGCGAGGCACCACTGGTTGGAGTAACTTCTGCCCAGGTTGTTCCGGCCAAAAATGCATCTATCTGCTGTGTAGATGACGTGGCTGCTGTTCCTTGTCTGAGGTAAACAGCAGAAATAGAAGTTCCATCGGTACTTGTTCCTGTAACATTTGGTATGGTTGCCGCTGTTTCTGCTCCACCTAAAGCCGGGTTTACCCAAAGATTTAGTACATCATCTGTAGTGGTTACCGTATTGAAAGTATATTTACCTGCAATCATGTAAGTAGTACCAAAGCTTCTCGATGTTGCTTCATATACAATAGCGCCATTGGCTTTACTTACACCGAAGAAAAAACCAGTTGCTCCGTCTGTTTTTATATAAACCCTATAAGGGAAAATTGTAGCGTTTTGTAAGAGACCAACACAATAATCCCCTGTTGCAGTGGCTGTACTTACATTGATCAAAAAAGAAAAATAAACACTGCCGGTGTTTACGACCGCAAAAGTTTTGTTATCATCTTCTCCACTGGTTGTCATCGTAACAGCGTTACCAATACTTGAACCCGGATGCCCTGCATAAGTTAAACCCGGGGCCGTTACAATTATGGGATTGGTTCCTCCGGCTGAATGAGCGGTCCATCCGTTATTTGTAATCAGCTGCCCTGCAGCATAATTAAAATCCTCAGTTAATATCTGGCTCTGGCTACTTAATGAAACTGTAAAGAGAATAAATAAAAAATATAATTTTTTCATAAAGAAAATTTGTGGGTGCAATTACCCGATAAACAATTCTGGAATAAGTCCGAAGCTGTCATATTCAAAAGAATAAGACTGCTTTTGCTTAGGTTATTTTAAAGATTACAGCCCTGTTATTTTTACATCATCTACTTCCCAGGCCGATGTTTTATCGCTGGCAGTTCCTGCAAGGTCTGCGCCTTCGTACCTGAAAGCAACATAAACTGTTCCGCTGTAAGCATTCAGATTAATATTGCCTGAATTGGTAAAACCAGAAGGAAAACTTGATGTAGTACTTCCGGGAGAAAGGAGTGCCTGAGATGTTAGATCGGTCCATACAACACCTGCTGCCCATGGGTTTCCGGTGCCGGTATAGTTGGTTGATATCAGTACTTTCAAATCTGCAGGCACTGGTGTTCCGCCTGGTGCTGTGGTTAAATAAAAACCTTGTATTGTTTTAAAAGAGAGTGTTTTGGTAGTACCGGTAAGCGCAACGCCTTTAGTTACAAGCCAGGTGGTTACTGTACTTTGGGTGGTTCCAAATCCACTCATGTAAGCATATTTATTATTACTGAAAATTCTGGAAGTCCATAATTCACTGGCTGCCTGTGCGCCATTAAACCAACCTGGTATTGTTGTTATGGTGTAAGGGAAAGCTGTTGTGGTAGTCTGACCTTCAAAATCTTCGAACAACAATGTACCAAGAGGCAATGCACAGGCATAAGGATCTTTAAACTTAACATCTGCAGTATCTCTTATAATTAATTGCTTGGTGTTTCCAAAAGTTGTGTAAATGGCATAGATGGTTCCACGGCCCTGGGCTACTTTTTGTGCAGCAAAATTTGAATAGGCACTTGTACGCACAATAATGGTTTGGTTTGCACAATTTTTAATATCCAGATTTACCGTGCTTTTGTAAGCAGAAGTATCTGAATAAGTTGCATTAAGATTGGCAAATGCAAAACCATCCAGTTGTATTAATGTACCCAGGTATTTGTCCTGCATATTAGTTGTAAGCTGGGCTATTGTTACCACATGAGGAACAACCGGGTTATTTAATGATCCACCAACAACATATTGACTTATCAGGTTTCCAGGAATAGCTTCAAGGGATGGTGAACCGGCAACAGTAGCTTTTACACCTAATTGCATGGTTCCGTTATAATCACTTATACAAAGACCTTTACACTTTATGAATACTTTACGACCCACCGGATATGTTCCATATAGACTGTTTGCATCTAACATTATCTGCAAGCCACCGGTTGAATCTTCAATAAATAATTGCTTATAAAAATTACCGCTTTTATCATCAGCCACTACAATTCCGGAAATAATAATATCGCTGGTTATAACATCATAAGCACCCGCAGTTGTATGCATTGCTTTTAATGTTTTAAGAGATGTATTAGCCACAATTGCCGGATCAGCAGCTCCCGGAGGATTATCAAAAGTTTTTTTACAGGCACTGAAAGTTCCGATGGTAGCAATCAGTATTACCGCTGTCATTAATTTTAAAATCTTGTTCATAATGTTTATTTTAAAAAGTTTATTTACTTGTTTATATTAAAACCTCAACCCTACGCTTGCAAAATAATTAAGGCCATAAGCGTAAAAACGTTTGTCAGGAAATTTGTTGGTATTTTTTTCTGCAAAATCGTAACGCAGTTGTTCAAAACCACCCGATACAATGTTGGTGTTATTTAATATATTATTTACACCCAAATTAAATACCAGGAAATGTCTTTTCTTCAACGATTTAAATTTCCTGTTCATTAGCCAGCTATATCCGGCAAATGCATCCAATGTATATTGATCTTCCAGTTGTGTCTGATCTAAAATCTGGTGCCATTGTGCACTACCTTCCGGCACACCGCTAACAGCCGATGCTGTACGGCGAACAGGGTTGTAACTTAAATACATTTTATCAAAGTAATTAAAGTTAACATTCAAAAACCAGAATTTTGGTGAGCGATAATCCAACCCGATGCTGTAAGCCTGCTGCGGTGTTGGCACATAAAAATCTTTAGAGTAAACAGTTACATCTTTATCCAATGTTGCGGCACTGTTATCGGCCGTTACTGTTGCAAGCTGGCGGGTGTTGTAAGTGTATTGCCCTATTGCAGCAGCAGCATTTACGCTTAAGCCTTTATATACTTTTGCTTCTACACCAAACTCAAGCCCCATGTGTATTTTACCAATATTGCTGATGGCATAGTTTACAAAGTTGCGGTACTCATCGTTATAAAAAGTAAGCACATCCAAACCATTTTTAAACTGGCTGAAATAACCGGTAGCCCTTATTTTTAATTTAGGTGCATTCATTACATAGCCAACTTCTGTAGATAGTATTTCCTCCGATTTCAGGTTTTCCTGTACAAAATCCCTGGTACGTGGTGCAATAAAGGCATTTTCGAAAAACGGTGCACGGGATGCATAAGAACCGTTTGCAAAAATATAATTACGCCCGTTTATCTTATAAGTAACACCTCCTTTAATTCCAGAGTTATAAAAATTCTGTGTTTCAGATTTTCCGAAAGAATTATCAGCAAACAATCCACTTTTTACATTGCCGTAACGGTAGAAACTGGTATACGAATGTTCAGTCGCAACAAAAATATCAATCTTGCGGAATTTAAAAACACCCTGCATCCAAACTGATCCTTTTTTAATATTGATATCGTAATTGTAACCAAACTTATCTCCGGTATTCAAAATCCTGGTAGGGTTGTTCAGGTCATTCTGGCCGGCATTGGGGTTAGATGAAAAATCCCTTTCACCAAACTGGTTTACATCCACATAAAATTCTCCTCCCAACAGGTCATCAATTTTTTTATAATAATTATTATTTTGAGATTGATAAGTGATACCGGCTGTAAAAATAATATTCTCGGTAACAGTACTGTTTAAAGTAGAATTGAAATTATACTTGGTTGTATTGATAATGCGGTCTTCAATTATATACTTCGACCTGCGCCCCCTTAAATCATTACCCAAAATACCATTGGCGTTATGCACTACATCGCTTGAAGCATAATTGGTTTGGTATAACGCATCCCAGTTTATCTGGCGCTTGTTTACATTGCTCATTAATTCCTGCCTTACCTGCTCTGCAAATACCGGATCAAGCTGGTAGCTTGGTAAATACCGGTAATAATCCGGCCTGGGATCAGCCGCATTGTACCAGTCAAGTCCTGTTGTACTTCTCTTTCCAACAGTAACCGATGCTGCTGATACTAAGGTTGTTTTATCAGATATTTTCCAGTCGTGGGTTAAAATACCAACAGGCTGAAAAGATTTGGCAACACTTGCATTTCTTTTTTTACCATTCTGATACCCCCAATTAGGATTGTAAAAAACATCATCGGCCAGTTTAAGCATTTCATTAACCGATGAACCCTGTCGCCCATTTTCTGTTGGCGTACCAAAGGCAACAAAGGATAACAGGTGGCGGTCGTTAAATCGCTTATCTACTCCCAAATAAAAAGACCAGCCATCATAATAGGTACCATCGCTGTAACCTTCAGTTGCCCAGCGGCGTGAACCTGAAAAACTAAATGCCCAGCCTTTGCTGTTTAAACCGGTTGAATGCGTAAGCATGATGCGGTTGTTGTAATTGCGGTTTGATGAAGCATAATTTATGCTGGTTTGTTTACGCTGGTGTGAAGCACGGGTATCAAAATTGGTTAACCCGCCCAGGTCACCATAACCAAAAGTTGTAGATTTTAATCCGGCTGTTGATTCCCGGTTACGCAACACATCATTCAAACCACCCCACTGGCCAAAAGGTGTAAAACCATTGTCCAGGTTTTCCATAGGTGCCCCATTAATAAAGGTGTTAAACTGGTCAGCATCGTAACCCCTGATACGGAAACGTACTGCACCAAATTTAAAGGTAGCAGCGTTTAAAAATGGATCTCTGCCTGCACCAAGCTGGGAAGAAATATTCTGTGCACTTCCATCCTGTCCGTCATTCTCATCCAGCGAAATTATCGGGATATTATCCATTGCATTTTCCCGGAGTGTTTCAATGATTGATGTGTCAGGAATTGCTGGAGTTGTTTTTGGTGTTTCTACCTGCGCAAAAGCCGATGGTAAAAAAACACCTGAAAGCAAAGCCACAAGAAGACTGAGTTTAATTTTAATCATCATAAATGTTTTGTTAAAAAAGTCAGCAAATGTAGGCCTTTAATGGAGTTTTGAGCGGAAATTTTTAGTTTTAACATATTAATCATATTAATATGCCTGTTATCTGAAACATAAGAATAACTTTGCCAATTATTATAAAAATATATGAGCAGATTTCTGTTAACAATCGCCGTTACAATCATTTCAATATCAGCCGGATACGGACAGAAAGAAAGTTTTAAACCCTCCCTGATTGGTTTTTATAATCTCGAAAACTTTTACGACACCGTTAATAACCCCATTGTAGATGATGAAGAGTTTTTACCCAATAGTGAACGGCATTACAATACCCGTATCTTTTTAGATAAGGTTGAACGGTTAAGTACGGTCATCTCTCAAATAGGAACAGATGTTAATCCGGATGGCCTGGCTTTAATGGGCGTTGCTGAAATTGAGAATGATACGGTGCTTAAAATCCTGGCTCACAGTAAATTACTGAAAAGCCGGAATTTAAAAATTATTCATTACGATTCGCCCGATAAAAGAGGCATTGATGTAGCAATGTTTTATAATCCAAAATATTTTACACCGCTTTACAGTATAAATTTATTTGTAACGCTGCCCGGTGGATCTAAAGAATCTTTTTTAACCCGTGATATATTATATGCAAAAGGTATCATGGACGGAGATACCGTTCACGTAATGGTTGGCCACTGGCCTTCACGTTCCGGTGGAGAGGAACGTTCAATCCCTGCAAGGGCTGCCGCTGCGGGTGTTGTAAAGCGTGTGGTTGATTCTTTGATGGCGATTAATATAAATTCTAAAATTGTGATCATGGGCGATTTGAATGATGACCCCATCAGCCCCAGCCTTACAAAAGTTTTAAATGCCAAAGGTTCGGTTAAAGGTTTAAAAGATGGCGGGCTTTATAACCCCTGGTACGATTTTTATAAAAACGGAATTGGCACCATTGCCTACCAGGACAGCTGGGGATTATTTGATCAGGTAGTGATTTCAAAAGCATGGCTTGATAAAACACAGCCCGGGTATCACTATTACAGAGCCACTATTTTTAACAGGGAATTTTTGGTACAACAAACCGGTAAATACAAAGGCTACCCTAAAAGAACCTGGGATGGCACCACCTATAATTATGGCTACAGCGATCACTTTCCGGTGTATGTAACGATGTTGAGGAAGGTGAATTGATGCTGTAAGAGTTGCTAACCTTTGAAAGTTGGCAACTTCGGTATTTAACCAAAAAAAATTAAATTACATTCATTACAACCCAGTTAAAGCAAGGCTTTGTAACTTACCAGAAGAGTATTATTTTTCATCTGCTCTCTATAATAATGAGCTTGTATTTCTCTTCCTTTAATAAATGTTTCCACTCTTGAATAGTAGCTGTAAAAAACTGTGGCCATTCTTGTGCATATTGTTCTTTCACATAATGAAAATATAATAAATTTTTTAAACCGCCAGTTGGTGGCTTTGTCGGCTGGTCAGAGGCCAGGCCTCGGCGGTGCTGAGTTGGCGGGTTATCAACGACGGCGAATAGAAGTAATTTATATCATCGTTGGTAATTTGAACTTGTTACAGCGCCTGTTATACTAGTATAAATGAAAGTATATTTATTAGTTACATCCCAGCTATAGTCGATATAGCCAAACGCTGATCCTATTTTATAAGTTAATTTGTAAGCATTGTTTCCGGTAGCAGTAAAAGCAGTTATTGAAGCCCCATTTAAAGGTGTTGTTGCCGGTCTTAATGGTGATGCAAATGCCTGCGGCAAAATTTGATTTTCCGGTGCAAGTGTTAAGGGGTCAGTAGTTACTTTACCTTTCATGGCTCCTATTACGTAAGGGTAATTACTAGTTCCATGATAATGATAAACTCCGTTGTTATAAATATGCCCATGACAAGTATCTAAGGACTGCATGGTAGACCCATCTGGTTCTTTACTTCCATACACTGCAAATCCATCCAAAGCAAATGCAATGGGTTTTAATCCTGAAATTGTTGACAGATGCAATGGAGCGGCATGATAATGATAATCATCTCCCTTGCCACAATGCCCACCCCAATTATCCAATTCACCAATTAAATAAGAATCTTCACCTCTGTTATTGAGTGCATTAAAAATAGGTATGCCATTAACTGCAATGGCAACTGCACCTTTCATAAAATTGGTTCTTGTACTCATTGGTATTGTTGCATATACAGGTTGTAAAGGAATAGTCCAACTGTTTGCTCCCGTATAAAATTGGGGTATCGGTACCTGTTGCTGCCAGTTTGTTATACCTACCATCATATTGTGTGCAGGTATTCCGCCGCTTGCAACATAAAAATAATTATCATCCCACCTGGTCGAAATTGCAGGCTTATAAGGAGTGTAAGCTGAATCAATAAATGACGTAGTTGTTTTTATAATGCTAGTATTTGTTACAACATTATCTGTGCTTTTTTTACAGGCGTAAGGAATTAAAGTCATCAATACTAGGCAACCTGCTAGGTTGACTAATTTAGTTGGAGAATAAGTTGATTTATTAAGATTACTTATTGCTTTACGAAATATTAATAGGATGGCAAGAGCCATTATAAATGAAAGTAAAAGGTAAGAGTAATTCCACTCTTTTTTTTGAAGTGAAAAGGTATTTAAAATAGGAATAAATTCCTTATTTAACTTTACATATTTTTTTACTTTTAAGTTGGCTAATAACTGATCTTGCAATGAAAAGTCGCTAATTGGTATTTTTAATAACCGTCCTTCTTCCTGCTCCAATACAATAAATTCTCCTTTACCCATTGAAAAGTTCCCCTTAATTATTGTCCCATTTTTTAAAGTCCATGTATTAAATATAGTTCCATCTTCCTTATGGAAATGTCCTTTGGGATGACTAAAAGAAAATATTGAACACATAAGTAACAAGTGAACCATTATCAATTTTAAAACGCGATTATATTGCATAAAATTTATTATAAAAGTAAGTAAATGTTTATCGGCTATAAGTTACATTTATTTCAGATACAGCGAGTGTTTTGTTGGCGATAGCTGCTAAAAAAATATCTCTTGTAACCTGCGACTGCAGCACAGTAAATACAGGTGGCGATGACAATGCATATAAGGTGATTGTATATAGCTTAGCCCCCGGCCCCTGTGAGCAAGGTGGTGTGTAGCTTTGCTGTCCGTTTACTGTATTGATACCAAATATACCGATGCCTGAAACCGCGTCAGGAATACTGGTAACTGTTGCAGGAATATTATACAAAAGCATATAAACATGATTGGGTGGCGTTGGAGGAATATGGTGCATTACAATAGCAAAATGGGTTGTACCTATCGGAACATTTGACCAGTTCAGCTTTGGCGAAATGCCCATGCTATCGCAAGTGTATAATTTTGGAAATGTCCCATTATTGATAAATGCAAAGCTGTTTACTGTAAAAGTCCCCGTAGTAATTTTTATTGCAGCATCACTACTTTTTTTGCAGGAGCTATTCAGTATTGTCCCAATTATTAAAAATGAGAAAAGGAAATGTTTCATAGTATTTTAGGGTGTATAATTTGTTTAAAGTTATATCTGTGCTATCAAAGTGAACTATTTCTAGGATAGTGCTTTTGATATAAAGATATGTTTTTAGTTTTATAGGGTACAAATTAAAAATTATGTTGCGATTTTAATTCTTAAATAATGTTGTCTACCCGATTATATACTTACCTGACAATAATTTATACCTAGCATCTATTAGTCCCTGAGAAAAACAGAGTTGTGAAAAAGCGAGAACAAAAATAAAAAATAAAATATTTTTCATATCAGTAATAGTTAAAATAAATACTTAATAATTACGAACAGCTCGGCCATACCATTTTACCACCTTGTTACTTGACCAATAACTATCAAAATCAGCCTGACTGCCATTTGCAAAATCTTGAATCCATACATTTTTAGGACCACTCAAAGTTGAACTCCAATAGTAAAAGCCAGTACCATAGCCTATATATGCAAAAGCTCCTATTGAGTCTTTGTTCATATACATATTATTAAGTTCATTTTTTGTTGGCAGCCGCCAGCCAGCTCCTAAACTTGCACATGATTTTTTTGCATCTTGCGCATAAGAGATACTAGTAATAAACAGGAAAAAAAATAACAATTTTTTTCATATTTATACTTTTTGTAAAAATAGAAAATTGTAATTCCAAATCCAAGCCGCTTAAACATAAATCTATTTATCTTCGTGGCTTATATGACAGATAAAATTTTAATACTCGATTTTGGGTCTCAGTATACCCAGCTTATAGCTAGGGCTGTAAGAGAAGCTAGTGTTTACTGCGAAATAATACCTTACAACAAGCCTATACTATTTGACGAAACCCTTAAAGGAATAATCCTTTCGGGGTCGCCTTTTTCTGTTAATGAAGTAAACGCCCCTTCCGTTGATGTAAAAAACATGGTGGAAAAGCTACCTGTGTTAGGTGTTTGCTATGGTGCACAACTTACCGCAAAGTTATTTGGTGGCAGGGTAGATAAAAGTGAAAAAAGAGAATATGGAAGAGCATCCTTAAAAATTGAAAATCATGAGGGAGATGCCTTATTTAAAAATGTTTCAACAACATCACAAGTATGGATGAGCCATAGCGATACCATAAAAGAATTACCACAAGGTTTTGAGTTACTAGGTACTACAGAAAGTATACCAGTTGCAGCCTTTAAATCAAACACCCCTAAACCCGTATATGGCTTACAATTTCATCCCGAGGTTTACCACTCTACCGAAGGAAAAACAATACTGAAAAACTTTTTAGTGGATGTTTGTGGATGCAACCAAAGCTGGACGCCTGCTCATTTTGTAACCGAAACTATTGAGGCTTTAAAACAAAAAATTGGCAATCGAAAAGTAATAATGGCTTTAAGTGGTGGGGTAGATAGCACGGTTGCCGCCACCTTAATTCATAAAGCAATAGGAAATAATTTATACGGCGTATTTGTAGATAATGGGGTGTTACGCAAAAACGAATTTGAGCAAGTTATTGAAACATATAAAACCCTTGGATTAAATGTAAAGGGGGTTGATGCTGCAGCTTATTTTTACACCAAACTAAAAGACAAAAGCGACCCAGAAGAAAAACGTAAAATTATTGGGGCAAGTTTTATAGACATTTTTGATCAAGAGGCTAAAAAAATAGAAGGTGTAGAATTGTTGGGGCAAGGCACCATTTATCCTGATGTTATTGAAAGTGCTGCGGTGCATGGTCCTTCGGTTACTATAAAATCGCACCACAATGTTGGCGGATTACCCGATACCATGAAATTAGAATTAGTAGAACCACTTCGTTCTCTTTTTAAAGATGAAGTACGTAAAGTAGGCTTAGAGTTAGGCATCCCATCAGATTTAATTTTTAGGCACCCTTTCCCTGGCCCGGGGCTTGCAATTCGAATTTTGGGAGATGTTACGCAAGAGAAGGTACGATTATTGCAAGAGGCAGATGCTATATATACGAATGCGCTTAAAAAGTTTGATTTATATACAACGGTTTGGCAAGCAGGCACCATTTTGCTACCCGTAAAAAGTGTGGGGGTAATGGGCGATGAACGTACGTATGAATTTACAGTTGCATTAAGGGCTGTTACAAGTATTGATGGTATGACGGCAGATTGGGCTCATCTTCCATACGAATTTTTAGCCTATGTAAGCAACGAAATTATTAATAATGTAAGAGGTATAAATAGAGTGGTTTACGATATTAGTAGCAAGCCTCCTGCAACAATTGAGTGGGAATAAGTAAGAGGCAGATAATTTTAACAAATAATAGAATACATGATTAAGCCTTAAGTGGTATAAAAAATAAAATGAAACAATTAAAATTAATCGTACTTATTGTTTTTGTAGCAAACAATTTATTTGCACAAACAGAAGCAATACCTACGTATAAAGTAGGCATTTTTGCACCCCTTTATTTAGATTCAATTTTTACAAATGGAGTACTTAAAAATAAAGAGAGCATCCCAAAATTTGTACAGCCCTCCTTAGAGTTTGTAGAAGGTGTACAAATAGCTATAGATTCGTTAAAAATAAAAACGGCTAATATAGAAGTCTATATTTACGATTCTAAATCGTACACAAAAAGCATTTATACGCTGGTAAACACAAATAAGCTTGATAGTTTAAATTTAATCATTGGCCATAGTAAAGATTTAGATTTTCAACAACTATCCGATTTTGCTTTGGCAAAAAATATTCCTTTTATTTCTGTAACCTATCCTAACGATGGAGGAATTACTAGCAACCCATTTACAGTTATAATGAACAGTACGTTAAAGGCACATTGCGAAAGTATTTATAGTTACCTGCTTCAAAATAGCCCAACCGATAAACTTTTTATACTCCGTAAAAAAGGACTACAAGAAGATAAAATTGCTGCCTATTTTAAAGCTATTAATGAGCAACAAGGCAAGCCCTTGTTACCAATTCAGACCATAACTATTGATAGTGGTTTTAATTCGGATGTTTTAGTAAAAAGTTTAGATAGCAATAGAAAAACCGTAATTATAGGTGCTAGTTTAGAGGAAGCTTTTGGAAAAAATGTAGCGGAAGCTTGTAGCAATTTATTTCCATCTTATCCAATTACGTTAATTGGGATGCCTAACTGGGATGGCTTTTCATCGCTACGTAAAAAAGATGCTTTTGAAGAATTTCCTATCTATTTTACCACCCCTTATTTTAATACTAAATTGGATGAGCATAGTAAACAATTAATCTCGGCTTATTCAAAAAAATACACGGCAAAGCCTAGCGATATGGCATTCAAAGGTTTTGAAGCGACTAAATATTTTATTCCACTTCTAGTTGCCCATCCAAATGATTATATGAGTAACCTTAACAACAAAGAAAATAAAGTTTTTTGTGCATATAATTTTAAGCCTGTTTTTCTATCTAAAAAAACTGCCACACCAGACTATTTTGAAAACAAACATTTATATTTTATTAAACTTCTAAATGGTTCAGTTTCTAAGGCATGGTAATAAAATGAATGTTTTAAGATTGGGTTATAGCGTTTTATTTTTAGAGTTGTAAAATCAGTCATTAATCATTTAAAAATGGAAGGATAATACCTCAATTCAGTTAACAGAAAATCCTCTTGTAACCTTCAAAATTTATAGTTATATAAATTGACATCTTTGGTATCACTTTTACGTAAACTAGTTTTCCATTCTTTAGCTAACATAAAATAGTTTGCAGAAGTAATACTATCTTTTTAAGTAACTGTTTACTAATAATACACTCCCAAAAACAACAAACCCCATCTTATTAGATGGGGTTTGTATTTTATAAAGAAGAAAAGTTATGTATTAAAGAACAACAGCTCTTCCTACAGCTAATCTTTCACCATTAACATCAATTACCTCAACCCAGTAAATTCCTTTACCGTGTTTGCGTAAATCAACATCCATTCTTTGGTAAGGTGCATTGTTAGGATATTGGTTAGCCGATATCCTTGACCCTTTAGAATCATAAATGTTTAATCCATGAGGTGCTCTAGTATTTAATGAAGCGTAATACCTAACTTGGAAAACTCCACCATTAGGATTAGGATATATAAATACTTTACCAGATGCAGAATCAGATATTGTAACCGTATTAGATGAACCTATACAACCATTAACGTCGTTAACAGTTAATACATAATCACCCATACCATCTACATCTACACTTATTGTTGAACCAGTACTTCCAGCAACAACAGCACCATTTCTTCTCCAAGTATACGTTGCAGCCGCAGGAGAAGATGTAGAACTAATGGTAGTTCTTAATCCTGGGAACAATTTAGTATAAGGATTTGCAGAAATTATTACCGTTGGTAATGGGTTAACTGTTAAACGTACATTATTACTAAACGCAGCAGCACAAGGTGCAGCACCAGCAACTGAATCTCTAAACAAATAGCCATTCATACTTACCGGAGGAGCTGTGATAGTTAACGTTTGAGTTTTAACTCCACTGTATACACCGCCGTTAGCTAATGTAGTCCAAGTGTTACCAGCATTAGTACTTTGTTGCCAGTTGTGTGTAGGGCTTGTACCAGCAGCAACCGCCGTAAAGGTTGCAACTTTATCTGTACATACCGTAGCACTTACAGGTTGTGTAGCAATTGATACTGGTTGGTTAACCGTTACCACAACTGTTCTTGCAGGTGAAGTACAGAAAGATGTAGGAGTTAAATTAATACTCCATCCGCCTGCAACAGTACCTTGGTCGCCAGCAACATCATCTACTATTAGTAATTTCCAATCGCCATTTACATTAGCTGTATTACCAAATAACGATAATGCAGGAGCTGCCTGAGTAAAAGATCCTGGACCAGGAGCTGGCCAAGTATCTGTAGCACCATTATTTGTTGGTTTGTATGTGCCACTTGGATTAACCGCCGTAGCATTCATTGCTGGGCCAGCATCGCTAAATGTATAAGTAGTACCTGCAGGAATCGGGACTGTACCGCCAATATCCGACATTAATACTACATTTTGATTAGTTGGTGATTGAAGTAAAATATCTATATCATCAGCCCAGGTATGTGTTATACCTGTTAATGTTACACTTTGTACCGATACCCCTGTAGTTGCGTAATTAGCTACCGTAATAACAGAAGGGTAAGGATTAGCGTTACCAACTGCATTAATGATAATTGGTGATGCATTTCTAGGATCTGGTGTAGGTAAACTGTTTACCGTTACTTGGTAGTTATTAGCACCAATAGTTGTTGGTCTTGTCCAAACAGAATCTACTTGGGTGCCAGCTACGTAAGGTATTGTACCAGCTGCGTCGCTAAATAAACCAGCTATTGGGCTCCAAGTTGCAGGTGTAACAGGTACTCCAACTACATAAGTAATCTCTAAATCCCACTTCGTTAAACTACCAACATCTGGTGCACCAGCATCATAAGCAGCTAAAGTCCAGTTGCCATTTGCAGCACCTGCACCTAACGTACCCATGTAAGTTGCCCAGCTTGTAGTTGTTGGGTCAAACCCAACCGGACCACCAGATAAAGTAAAGCCAAATGCTGTAAATGTTACCCCAGCTCTATCTGCTTGCCATGTTCCAGTAAATGGAGCGGCACCAGTAGCAATTGAAGTAGTACCTGCAGAGCTAAACTTAGTATTTAAATAATTAGCTCCTGCATTATTTGCAAAACCACCAATAGCATCTAAATTAATTACTGCTCCACTTGGAGATCTTAATACAGCAACTATATCATTAGCAAAACCGTGTGTTGCATTTAATGTTGCAGCAATACGTGTAATTACAGCGTTTGCAGGTATACCAGCAACAGCAATTACATTAGTAGCAGCAGTTGCAGGTCTTGTAGGGAAATTACCCTCAGGAATTGCAACGTTTATTGTACCACTTGTAAAGTTAACAACACTAGTAGTTGAAGATGAACTCCTCAATAATACAGCAGGATTACCTAAGCACATAGCAACAGGGTTAGGTGTTACATTAGGTGCAGGTGGTGTATAATTAACAATTACACTATTTGAGTTTACACAACCTGTAGTTCCATTAGTACCTGTTACCGTATATGTTGTATAAGCTGATGGTGCAGCATAAACAGTAGCTAAATTTTGACCAGTATATGGAGTAGTTGCTCCAGCATCTGTAAATAAACCTGCTGTTGGAGACCATACATAACTTAATGCAGCGCCTGTACCAACACCTGGTGTTGTATAATCAACAGTAATAGACCATGAATTTAAGGTACCAATGTCAATTGCTCCACCATCATAAATGGCCAAAGTATAGACACCATTTGCATTTGCAGCAGTTAAGTTCGCTATCAATGCAGCATAACTAGCTCTATTTACAACAAAACCAGTAGGTGCAGCAGGTCCATTTGCAGTAGCAGCAACCTGACCATCTGCTCTAAATAAACCAGTCCATGGATTAACACCAGCACTTAATGCAGTTACACCTGCAGAACCAATTGTTGTATTTGTAAAGCCGGTAGTTGTGCCACCAAAAGTTCCTGATAAATAATAATCTAAATTCAATACATCATTATTAGGAGCTCTTAAAGCCATAACTAAGTCACCCGTAAATGTATGTGGAATAGTAAAGTTAACTCTTACACCTGTAATAGTTGCATTTGCAGGAATACCAGCTACCGTTAGGTTAGTAGATACACCAGCTTGATTATTATCAGGAATAGCTACACTTATTGGACCAGAGTTAGTAGTTGCACTTCCTGGAACTGGAGGAGCAGCAGAACCTACCGTTAACGCAACACCGTTAATACCAGCAACACCGCCACAAACAGGGCCAACTGGTGTAATAGGTAAAACAGGAAGATTATTAACAGTTAATGTAGCAGGGTTTGATGTAAACGCAGGGTTACAAATACCTGTAACAATACAACGGTATCTATTTCCATTCATTATAGCTGCTAAGGGGTTAATGGTTAATGTAGGAGATGTAGCACCGCTATATGGAGATCCATTAGCTAGGTTATTCCAAGCGCCTGCACCACCAACTTGCTCTTGCCATTGGTAAGTTAAAGGGCCTGCACCTGTAGCTGTTACGCTAAAGCTTGCAGTTGTTCTATCGCAATTTGTTACACTTATAGGTTGAACAGTTACTGTTGGTGGTTGATTAACAACAACTCTGTAATTAGCAGATGTATTACAACCATTTGGTGCAGTACCCACTACAGTATAAAGTGTAGTCATCATTGGAGATGCTGCAACAGGGTTGCTAGTTGGGTTACTTAAACCAGCTGCTGGAGTCCAAAGGAACGTCCAACCTACTGGGTTAGCAGCACCACCGCCATATTGACCTTCTAAATTGATATGCCCATTCATATTAGGGAAACCAAGGCTAGCAAGAGTAACAGGGTTAGGAGCACCACAAAGAGGGGCACTAATATATAGTTCACCAGTTTCTGGTAAAGCATTACTTCCTAGGAAGAACCTATTGTTGGCAGGTGCTCTACCATCTGGAGTAAATATCTCAGCTACAACTGTAGCATTGCTAGGCACTACAACAGGCACAGTAAATACAGCATTAAATGTAGTCAACGTTAAGTCTGGTACATTAAATGTTTGTGTGCCCACTAATGTACGAGTACCGCCAGGGAAAGCTGCACCAGTTTGTGTATATAAACGCACTACAACAGGTTGAGTTGTACCTGTACCATTTGCATCAGACAATTCTACTCCAAAACGTACACTATTAATAGAGTAAGTAGGGAAAGGAATAGATTGTGGAGCTAAGTCATACACTCTCCAATAGCTATTGTCTGTATGTAAACCACCAGCATTACAAGCGACTGAATTTCCAGTAACAACGGTAAGCCCTGTAGTTTGTGATAAATTAAGTGATGTAATAGGAATACCATTTGTTACTGTCATTAAAACACCATCGCCCAAACATACCGCAGTAGTTGGTAATGCTGTAACGTTAATTGGTAACACTGTTGTAGGTGATACAACTATAGTAGGTGTACCACTATTACCCGTACCAATACAACATGCACTTGACGAAACAGAAGTTAACGTGTATTGGGTTGTTACCAATGGAGTAACCGGAATGTTTTCTCCACTGTTATAATTAGTTACTGTTATTGGAGTTGTAGGAGGAACAGTGTTTAGTACAACTGTATAAGGTCCTACACCACCAGTAATATCAACTTTTAAATTA
>Ga0114969_10000063_pt1 | contig 81493 bp, 59 predicted proteins | sample M_130807_MF_Meta_FD_87316 | JGI IMG/M metagenome (GOLD analysis project Ga0114969, IMG submission 87316) | Freshwater microbial communities from Lake Montjoie, Canada to study carbon cycling - M_130807_MF_MetaG | ecosystem: Environmental > Aquatic > Freshwater > Lake | place: Lake Montjoie... | reverse complement strand
CCACAGTGGTAATAGCAATTTCAGGCAGGTTGGTTATGATAGCTAAAAAAACCATTCCCCCAAAAGCTTCACCTAATCCAAAATGAGTGGTGATAGCGTCTATAGCCTTGGTCAATTTAATACCACTAATCCAAATAGCGATGGTAGATGCTAAGAATAGAATAATTAAATAAGTACTGGGCCAGTTTGCAAAAGCCATTAGAATAATTTATTTTTTGGAAATTTTGTATTTATATCTAAATACAAAAGCAGCCAATAAAAGTAAAGCACAAGCTTCTACTAATAATTTTTCAGGATCTATAAAATCAATGGGCCTGTCTTTTAATAAAGGGTCCATCACTAGTCCGTGTATAATAAATAAAAGTCCTGTGGCATAAGAGATGACATGTATATTTCTCCAAGTGGTAGTGCCTAGCTTCTTTTTTATTACTTTTTGTGTAGTAATAATTACAAGTAACAAAGCAACAAATGAAATCACACCTAGTAATACAAATAGGGGTTGATGCGGAGCTGTTAATGGATAGAGTAAATGAGTAAAGGTGAATTTTGAACTAGGATCTAATGGTATAATGATAAAATGTAAAAACACAACGACTAAAGCAAAATAAGCTGTGTAATTATGTATGTCAATTATTTTAAAGGTTTTTATTTTTGGAGGTAGTTTTTGCCAATAAGCTGATTGCTTATAAGCGGTGCTTAACATGATACCCAAAAGAATATTTAAAGTTAATAATACAAGGGCTGTTAAGCCCAAAATGCCAGAAATTTCAATTGTTTCCATAGTAGCTTTTTTATCTACTTAATAATAAATGCTATCAATCGAAATTAACTCAAAATAACTAACAATACGCTTGACGAGCTCGCCTATTTTTATTAAATTAGATCTTTACAAACGCTATCAAACAGTACATTAAAATACATATCATGAGACAAGCCATTTTAAGAATTTCTTTCTGCTTATTAATGCCCGTATTCATTTTTGCGCAAAAGAAATCAGCAGTTACAAAAGTTGAAACTGCCAAGCCAGTAAATGAAACCAATTATTACAAACCATTATTATGGCGCAATGTGGGTCCTATGCGCGGAGGGCGTTCTGTAACTTCAACTGGGGTGGCAGGAAATTCGCTAGTATATTATATGGGTACAACAGGTGGCGGTGTTTGGAAAACGGAAGATGCTGGTATTAGTTGGAATAATATTTCCGATGGATATTTTAACACAGGTTCTGTGGGGGCAGTGGCAGTGGCGGAATCAGATATTAATGTAGTGTATGTAGGAATGGGAGAACACGCACCAAGAGGGGTGATGAGTTCTTACGGGGATGGAATATATAAATCAACCGATGCTGGTAAGACTTGGAAAAATATGGGATTGGCATTAACGCGTCAAATTTCATCTATTCGTATACATCCGAAAAACGCTGATGTAGTATTTATCGGAGCACAAGGTGCAATACATGGAGCGTCGGCTGATAGAGGTGTGTACAAATCTGTTGATGGAGGAAAAACATGGAACAAAACTTTATTTGTAGATGACAATACGGGTTGTGTTGATTTAAGTATGGACATGAATAATCCAAGAATTTTATATGCTGCCATGTGGGATTACCGTAGAACTCCATGGGAAATGAGAAGCGGCGGCAAGGGCAGTGGATTATATAAAAGTGTGGATGGAGGAGATACTTGGGAAAAAATTCAGACAGGCCTTCCCAAAGAATTAGGAAAGATGAGCGTTTCTGTTTCTAAAGCCAATTCCAATAAAATATATTTAGTGGTGGAAAGTGATTCAGAAAAAGAGCAAGGTGGTTTATTTGTTTCTGATGATGCAGGAAAAACTTGGAATAGAATTAGCAAAGATCATCGATTAGTACAACGTGCTTGGTATTATATAGAAGCATTCGCAGATCCAGTAGATGAAAATACAGTGTATGTTTTAAATTCACCCGCAGTCAAATCTACCGATGGTGGAAAAACATGGCAATACTTTAGAGCACCGCATGGTGATTATCATCAATTATGGATTAACCCTAGCAACAATAAAAATTTGATCATTTCAAATGATGGAGGTGCTGCTATTTCTTTTAATGGTGGTGCTTCATGGTCTTCACAAGACAATCAACCTACTGCACAATTTTACAGAGTGAATGCAGATAATGTATTTCCTTATAATATTTATGGTGGTCAACAGGATAATACTTCTGTGAAAATAGCAAGCCAAACAACTTCATGGGGTGGCATCAGTGAACGCGACTGGTCTTATAGTGCAGGCGGTGAATCGGCCTTCTTAGCCTTTGATCCCAACAATCCAAGATATGTAATGGGAGGTAGTTATCAAGGCACCATTGGATTATTAGATACTAAAACCAATGAACAAGTGGGTGTGATGGAATATCCTGTACAATATCAATCCTTACAACCTAAGGATATGAATTATCGATTCAACTGGAATGCACCCATTATACATTCTATTCATGAGCCAGGTGTTTTTTATCATGCAGGTAATGTTTTATTTAAAACTACCGACTTAGGAAAATCATGGACTGCTATTTCTCCCGATTTAACTACACATGATACCAGTAAAATGGGCATGAGCGGTACGCCGTATACCAATGAAGGTGCGGGCGGAGAAAATTATTGCACCATTACTTATGTCATAGAGTCGCCTCTTGAAAAAGGAGTATTTTATACAGGAAGTGATGATGGACTAGTACATCTTACCAAAGATGGTGGCGCCACTTGGACTAATATTACGCCAGAAGGAGTGAAAGGAACTTTAGTCAATGCGATTGAAGTGTCACCTTTTGATAAAGCCACTGCCTATATCGCAGTGAATAATTATAAGTTTAATGATTTCACACCTCTTATTTATAAGACAAGCGATTATGGTAAAACTTGGATTAAAATTACAGAAGGTATTCCTTATGGAGCTTATGCGCGTGTGGTGAGAGAAGATAATCAAGTAAAAGATTTATTATATGCGGGTACAGAGACTGGCTTTTATATTTCTTATAATGGAGGTAAGGCTTGGAAACAATTACAATTAAATTTACCTATTACGCCTATTACCGATTTAAAATTGCATCAAAATCATTTATTGGCATCTACTCAAGGTCGCGCATTCTGGGTACTAGATGATTTAACAGCGCTTCGTAAAAATGCAGTCACCTATACTAGTGTAAGTGCATTATTACCTGTTAACAATATCTTTCGTGTTAGTGGTTCTAGTCCTTTGGATAGACAATTTTTAGAAGAAGAAGATCCTTTAAAAATTAATACAACTTCTGTTAATCCAGCAACTGGTGCAGTGATTTATTTTCATATTCAAAATAAAGATTCTGTAAAATCTGCAACTATTGAAATTTTAGATGCGAATCAAAAAGTAATTCGTACTTATTATATGGAAAAGCCAAAGGGTAATACAAGTAATAATAAATTAGAGGCTGATCCTAAAATTGAAATACGTTCAGGACTAAATCGTTTTGTTTGGGATTTAAGACAAAATAATTTACCGAGCATTGAAAACGTAATCATTGAAGGTAGTATGGGAGGCAGAGCTGTAGTGCCTGGCAAGTATGAAGCCAAATTAACTATTAATGGAAATGCAGAAACAACTTCTATTGAAGTATTGGCTGATCCGCGTTTAAACAATTCAGCTACTGAATATGCTTTGCAAGATCAGTTATCACAATTAGCTTCAGATGATATAGAAGCTATTCATGTATCAGTAGTGCAAATGAGAAAAATTCAAGAGCAACTTAATCAATTTGTAACACGTGCAGAAGGGATTAGTACATTAGATTCTTTGGCAGCAAAGGCGAAATCTATTGTAAAAACAATCAAAACATGGGAAGAACAATTAATACAATCTAAATCACAATCGAATGATGATGTTATTAATTTTGTAAATAAATTAAGTGCCAATATTGTTTTCGTAAAAGGAGAAGTAGAATCGGGTAATACGCCTTATGTGACGAAAGGCCAACAAAAAAGATACGAAGAACTACATGCAGAATGGAAAAAATATGAAGCACAAAAGAAAGCTTTATTAGAAAATGAAATTGCAGCTTTTAATGATGCTTGTAGAAAAGCAAACTGGAATTTTGTAGGATTTGAAAACTAAAAGTAATTGTATGAAAAAAATAGTAAGTTTATTATTTGTGACTTTATTTTTTATAACCCCTCTTTTAGTAAGGGCGCAGGCGCAAAATGCCACTTTAAGAAATATTGCACCACAAGATATTTTTAGAATGTCGAGTATCTCGAATCCGAAAATTTCACCCGAAGGAAATTGGGTATTATATAGTGTTTCAAAAGTTGACTCGGCTAAAGATAAATTTTCAAGTAAGCTCTACATGGTAAGTACTGATGGCAAAGAAACGGTTTCACTCACCGAACAAACAAAAGGTGTTTCCAACTATAATTGGAGTCCTGATGGAAAATACATTTCATTTTTAGCGGCTGGTAAGGAGGAAGAAGAAGGCTCGCAATTATACTTAATGGATCGACGTGGAGGAGAACCCCTTCAGGTAAGCCATATAAAAGGAGAAATAGAATCCTATGATTGGTTTAAAGATGGCAAACATTTAATCTTTACCATTAAGGATTTTAATTATGCTGATTCTGCAAAAACAAAAGTGAAAAAGCCGTATGAAATTGATAGGTATCATTTTAAGGCAGATTACGAAGGATATCTAGATAATAGAAAAACTCATTTATACAGTTTTGATGTAGCCTCTAAAAAATTAGATACATTAACCAAGGGAAATTATAATGAATCGGATGTTGCCATTAGTCAGGACGGTAAAATGATAGCTTATGCAAGTAATGTGAGCGCAAGCCCAGATCAGAATGATAATACTTCTTTATTCTTATTATCATTAGGTGATGGCAAGGAGCCTGTTCGGTTGACAACCTATAAAGGATCTAATCGTTCTCCTAAATTTAGTCCTGATAATATGTCCATCGCCTATTTACAAGCAAGTTCGGAAGATGCTTATAATATGTATGATTTACAATATTTAGGGCTGATTGATGTAAAAACAAAGGGGATTAAAATACTTACTAAAAATTATGATCGCTCTATTGACAATATAGTTTGGAGCATTGACAGTAAATCAATTTTTGCTTTGGTAGAAGATGATAGGAGCCAAAATATTATGCAAATAAGTGTAATGAATGGGGATGTAAAACCTTTTACGAACGATATGGCTGTGTATAATGGGCTTACTATAAATGAAACTGGAACGATGGCTGTTTTATATAGTAATACAGCAACACCTAGTGAACTCATGGTTGCTAAAAATAATAATGCTTTTCAAAAAATTACACATTTGCAAGATGCATTTTTAGCACCACTGAAAAAAATAGTCGTGAAAGGATTTTCTGCAACTGCATCAGACAAGAATAAAGTAAATGGCATTTTATATTTACCAGATAGTAGTGCAAAAAAATTACCACTCATTTTATTTATTCATGGAGGACCTGTGGCGCAGGATGAATATTCTTTCGATATGACGCGTCAAATATATGCTGCTGCTGGTTATGCGGTGGCTGCGGTTAATTATAGAGGCAGTAGTGGTCGCGGAGCCATGTATACAAAATCAATTTATGCCGACTGGGGGAATAAGGAAGTAAAAGATATTATTGGCGTTGCTAATTACTTAATTAAAGAAGGGATTGCCGATTCTACTAAACTTGCTATTGCGGGTTGGAGCTATGGCGGCATCTTAACAAATTATACTATCGCTACTGATACAAGATTTAAAGCAGCAGTGAGTGGTGCAGGAAGTTCTTTAATGCTATCCTTTTATGGTACAGATCAATATATTGCACAATACGAACCTGAATTAGGAAAGCCTTGGGAAAATATTCAAAAATGGATGGATGTTTCCTACCCCTTCTTTAAAGTAAAAGAAATTAAAACACCTACTTTATTCATGGCAAGTCAGGCAGACTTTAATGTACCCGTTGTGGGAGCTGAGCAAATGTATCAAGCATTTAAATCGGTGGGTATTCCTACGCAGCTAATTATTTATCCCAATCAAAATCATGGCATTCGTGTTCCTTCTTATTTAGTGCATAGATATAATAGTCATCTTAATTGGTTTAAGACCTATCTTAAATAAGTAAATGGCAAGTATGAATACAATTCGTTGGGGTATGATTGGTTGTGGATCGGTTACAGAAGTTAAGAGTGGTCCTGCTTTTAATAAAGTACCCAACTCGAAATTAATGGCTGTCATGCGCAGAGATGCAGTAAAAGTAAAAGAGTATGCTTTGCGCAATCAAGTGCCCTATTATTTTACCGATGCCACTGAATTAATTCATCATCCTGAAGTAGATGCTATTTATATTGCAACGCCTCCTAAATACCATGAACAATATGCCATAGCGGCTATGAAAGCAGGCAAACCAGTATACGTAGAAAAGCCAATGGCATTAGATGTTGCAGCCTGTTTGAGAATGGAGGCATTTTCAAAAAAAATGGGTATTAAAATGGTGATAGCGCATTATAGAAGAGCACTCCCTTTATTTTTAGAAGTAAAACGTTTAGTAGAAAGCAATTCTATTGGTACTATACTTTCTGTTCGAATTGAAATGTTAAAATATGATGGCGGAAATTTAGATCCAATTGAAAATTGGAGGATAGATCCGAAAGTGGCAGGAGGTGGCTATTTTTATGATTTAGCACCACATCAACTAGATTTGGTTTTCTATTTTTTTGGCAAAGCCATTCGTTATCAAGGAGAAGCTTTTAATAATGCAAAATTATACAAGGCAGAAGATACAGTTACTGGGGTGATGGAATTAAACAATGGCATTGAATTTACAGGACATTGGTGTTTTTGTGTAGAGAAAGGAAATGAAAAAGATCTTTTTGAAATAGTAGGAACCCAAGGAAAAATTTCTTTCCCTGTTTTTGGCCATACGATTACGTTGGAGAGAGAAGGGAAGATAGAAGAAATTCATTTTGATCCACCGATGCACAACCAACAAAACTTAATTGAAAAAATTGTACAATATTTCAATGGAGTAGGTGAAAACCCTTGTACAGCAGATGATGCGATACAATCGATGCGCGTGATGGAAGCTTTTGTTTATGGTAATAAGAAATTGATGTAAAAGCTATTAGAATAAGGATTGGCTACAAATTATCCTATAATTATATAATTTAATAATACATTTTCTATGACAAGATATTGCTTAGCCTTAGATTTAAAGGATGACCCAGCCTTGATGGCTGCTTATGAACAATACCATGCTTCGGTTTGGCCAGAAATTATTGCTTCTATCAAAGAAGCAGACATTAAAGCCTTAGAAATATACAGGGTAGCGAATCGATTATTTATGATCTTGGAAGCAGGGGATGAATTTAGTTTAGAAAAGAAAGCAGCGATGGATGCGAAAAATGAAATAGTTGTTCAATGGGAACAATTGATGTGGGAATATCAACAAGCCTTACCAACCGCAAAGCCGGGCGAGAAATGGATGTTGATGAAAAAAATATTTACTTTATCAAATTAGAAAAGAAAAATTGTTCAATAATAATTACTAAGGACATCCCTAGAACAAAAAATCCAAATCCTTTTTTTAGTTTAGCCCCGTCTATTTTTTTATTTAAATAATTACCCGTTACAATGCCCAAAGTAGCCAGTAAAATTATTTTAGATAAAAAACTCCAGTCTACTGAAGCGTGAAATAAATCTCCAGTAAAACCCACCAAAGATTTTATACTTATAATAACTAGTGAAGAAGCAATTGCTTTTTTCATGGGCAGTTTTGCTAATAGCACTAAGGCCGGTATAATTAAAAATCCACCACCAGCACCAACAATTCCAGTTAATGAACCTTCCCCAAATCCAACAAGCATAAGCGCAAAGCCATATATGGGCAAAACACCTTCTTGTTCTTTTTTATTTTTTCCTAATATCATTGATAAAGCGGCAATCAACATAAGTGTTGCAAAAAACAACATGATAAAATGACTTTTAGTAATCACTAAATGAGTTCCCCATATCATTTCTTCTGGAATAGCAGGCACTAAATATTTTCTTGACAGAAAAACGCCTGCTATGGAAGGAAGTCCAAAAATAAATATGGTTTTAAAATCTACTAGTTTCTGCTTTAATCTGGAGATAACTCCTGCAATACTGCTTAAGCCAACGATGGCTAAAGAATAGGTAGTCGCTAATAAGGGGGATACATGGAACAGGTATACTAATAAAGGGACTGTTAAAATAGAGCCACCACTTCCTATAAGGCCTAGGGACACTCCAATTAGTATTGATGCAACATAACCAACTACTTCCATGTATATTAATTTAAAGCAAAGCTCCGAAAAGGGTGTTACAATGTAGGTACTATTTGTCACTTAGAGTGGTTTAATTTCATTTAAATAGGCAAGGAAAAACAAATCAAATATTTTTTAATTTAAAAGTGATTTTTATCACCGTAATATCTAATTTTATAGAGCAACTTTGAGGTCGAATAAAAAAACGCATCTTTATGAAAGTAGAACAAATATATACGGGCTGTTTAGCACAAGGGGCTTATTACATAATGAGTGATGGCGAGGTGGCGATTATTGATCCACTGAGGGAAGTTGAACCCTATATTCAAAAAGCAGCTTTAGATAAAGCGAAAATAAAATATGTTTTAGAGACACACTTTCATGCCGATTTTGTATCAGGTCATTTAGATCTTGCTCAAAAAACTGGTGCTAAAATTGTGTATGGTCCAACTGCCGCTCCTTCCTTTGATTTTCATAGTGCTAAAGACGGAGAAGAAATTAAATTAGGTAAAGTAATCATTAAAGTATTACATACACCAGGTCATACGATGGAGAGCACCTGTTATTTATTAATCAATGAAGAAGGAAAGCAAGTTGCTTTATTTAGTGGGGATACTTTATTTATTGGAGATGTGGGTAGACCAGATTTAGCACAAAAAATAAAAGCCGATTTAACACAAGAAATTTTAGCAGGTTATTTATATGATTCTTTGAGAAATAAAGTAATGACCTTATCTAATGATATTGTTATTTATCCTGCACATGGAGCAGGAAGTGCTTGTGGAAAAAAAATGAGCAAAGAGACACAGGATACCTTGGGCAATCAAAAGCAAACTAATTATGCATTGGCTGCAGATATGACCAAAGAAGAATTTATTACTGCAGTACTCGATGGACTTGTACCCCCTCCAGGTTATTTCCCGTTGAATGTAATGATGAATATTCAAGGCTATGATAGTATTGATAAAGTATTAGAACGTGGACAACATGCAATGAGTCCTGCAGCTTTTGAAACAGCAGCCAATGAAACGAGTGCACTAATATTAGATACACGAGATCCACAAGTGTTTGCAAAAGGATTTATTCCTAATTCCATTAACATTGGCATTGATGGTAGTTTTGCGCCCTGGGTAGGCGCGATGATCCCAGATATTAAACAAGAAATTTTATTAGTGGTTGAAAAAGGTCGTGAAGCAGAAGTAGTAACAAGGCTTGCACGTGTAGGTTATGATTATACCATTGGATTTTTAGAAGGTGGTTTTGCATCTTGGGAAAAATCGGGTAAGGAAATAGATCATATTACTTCCATTGATGCACAAGCCCTAGTTGCCTTAAAAACGAATGACAGTAGTATAAAAATATTGGATGTACGTAAAGCATCTGAATATAAAAGTGAACATATTGTAGGTGTACAAAATGCACCCTTAGATTTTATCAATGATAGCATGGCTTCTATTGATAAAGACCAAACCTATTATGTGCATTGCGCTGGTGGGTATCGATCCATGATATTCATTTCTATTTTAAAAGCACGTGGTTTCGATCATTTAATTGACATCAAAGGAGGCTTTAAGGAATTAAAAGAATCCAATAAGTTTAAGATGACTGAATTCTCTATCCCCAAGACCTTGCTTTTATAAGTTTTATGGCCATTGATATAATTCAAGTCCGCACAAGATTTTGAGAAGGATTTTTTAGTTAATTTAAAGCATCATTCAGGGCTATTAAATTAACGTACTATGAAAATTCATTTTCAAAAAATTACATTTCTATTTATTCTAACCTTTATTTTTTTTGTTTCTCTACAAGCACAAGAAAAAAAATCAATAGTTATAAAAGGCTTACAAACTAAAGTAGAAATACTCAGAGACCAATGGGGCGTGAATCATATTTATGCCAATAACGAACATGATTTATTTTTTACACAAGGATATTGCGCTGCAAAAGATAGATTGTTTCAATTTGAGGTTTGGCGTAGACAAGCTACAGGAACGGTTGCAGAAATCTTGGGAGAAAGAGAATTAAAAAGAGATATAGGAACGCGCCTTTTTAAATTTAGAGGAAATTTAAAAACAGAATTACAACACTATCATCCACATGGGCAACAAATTATTCAAGCCTATGTAGATGGTGTCAATGCCTACATTACAGAAGTGAAAAGTAAGCCAGCACTGCTTCCTATTGAATTTCAATTATTAAAAATTGCGCCACAAAAATGGACACCTGAAATAGTTATTTCAAGGCACCAAGGTTTATTGGGTAATATTACCCAAGAATTAAATATTGGAAGATCGGTGGCAGCGGTAGGGGATAAAAAAGTAAAAGAATTAATTTGGTTTCATCCCAAGGATCCCAATTTACAATTAGATACTGCTATAAGAGGCGATTTATTAAAAGCTGATATTTTGGAATTGTATAATGCTTACAGAACCGAAGTTGCATTTACCAAATCAGATGTAGCAGAACACGACGAAGATGATGTGTCTGCACTAGATATTTTAAATAAAAGAAAACAAGTAGCCGATTTTTTGCCAGAGCAAGAAATGGAAGGGAGTAATAATTGGATCATTAGTGGACGAAAAACAGCGAGTGGTTTTCCTATGTTAGCCAATGACCCACATCGAAAAGTAGCAGTTCCTTCACTTCGTTATATAGTGCATTTAGTAGCGCCAGGCTGGGATGTTGTAGGTGGCGGAGAGCCAGAGATACCGGGGGTTTCGATAGGACACAATCAATTTGGGGCTTGGGGTTTAACCATCTATGAAACCGATGGCGAAGATTTATATGTTTACAATATTAATCCACTACATAAAAATGAATATTGGTATAAAGGCCAGTGGGTAAAAATGAAAACCATTCAAGAAAGTATAAAAGTAAAAAATGGTGCAACTAAAAATGTGCTGTTAAATTATACGGTACATGGTCCAGTCACTTTTATTGATTCGGTAAATAATAAAGCGTATGCAGTTAAATGCGCTTGGATGGAACCAGGTGGCGCACCTTATTTAGCATCTTTAAGAATTGATCAAGCAACTAATTGGGAAAGTTTTAGAGAAGCTTGTGCCTATAGTCATATCCCTGGAGAGAATATGATATGGGCTGATAAAAAAGGAAATATAGGATGGCAAGCAGTGGGCATTGTTCCTATAAGAAAAAATTTTAGCGGTTATGTGCCCATTCCTGGTGATGGTAGATATGAATGGGCAGGCTATTTACCTATTAAAGAGCGACCTCATTTATTAAATCCAAGTAAAGATTTTTTTGCAACAGCCAATCAACATGTTACGCCAGATACCTATGAACACTGGGATGCAGTGGGGTACACCTGGGCCGACCCTTATAGAGGAGACAGAATAAATAAAGTATTAAGTGAAAAAAATAATATCACTTTAGAGGACATGGGTAAATTGCAAACCGATTATTTTTCGATACCAGCAAGTTCTTTAGTCCCCTTGCTTGCCAATATAAAAATGGAAGATTCTTTTTCTACTGCAGCAAAACAATTTTTACTACAATGGAATTTTGAATTAGATAAAAAAAGCATTGCTGCCGGAATTTATGCCATGTGGGAAAAACAATTAGCCATTGCTGCTCAAAAATATTTCGTATCAGATGAAATAAAACCATGGGTTACTTTACAATTAAAAAAAGTCATTGAGCGTTTACAAAATCCAACAAATAATTTTGGTGCCGTTTCTTTAGACGCGATAAATAATAGAGATGCATTTGTAAAAAAAGCATTTGAACTTGCTATCATTAATTTAAAAAGTAAGCTAGGCACTGATATGAATCGCTGGCAATATGGTCAAGAAAAGTATAAACATGTTACTTTAGAACATCCCTTAGCCCATTTGTTAAGTCCTTCTTTAAAAGAAAAATTAAATATTGGTCCATTACCCCGTGGAGGCAATGGACAAACACCTGGCTCTACAGGAGGCGCCGATAATCAAGCAAGTGGGGCTAGTTTTAGAATTTTAATAGATACCAAAAATTGGGATAATACATTGATAATCAATACTCCTGGTCAATCTGGAGATAGCAATAGTCCTTTTTATCGCAACCTTTTTTCCACTTGGGCAAACGATAGTTACTTTCCCTCTTATTATTCTAGAGCTGCAATCGAGAAAACGGTGGTCGAAAAATGGGTGGGAAAGCCTTAAAAAATCTTTCAAAAAGAGGGAAAAAATCATTTGACTAATATGGTTATAATATATTGAAATACAATATATTATATCTATTTTTTAATCTAATAAGTTCTTATATTGCCTAATTGTTAATTTATTCAATTTTAAACTTTAACATTTTGTTAATATATCCAATTATTTATTAAATTCGCATTCTAAATTTGAAATATGAAAAAACTTATGTTGATGTTGACTCTAGGTTTATTGACGATGACAAGTGCCTTTGCACAAACACGTCAATTAACTGGTAGAGTAACAGACCAAAAGGGCGTCGCTGTTGCGAATGCATCAGTGGTTGTAAAAGGCACTAAAATTGGTGCTAATACAAGCGAAGATGGTTCTTTTAAAATCAGTGTTCCTGCAACAGCCAAAACACTTGTAGTAAAATCTATAAACTACAGTGATGCTGAAGTATCTATTGGAACTAAAACAAACTTTACGATTCAATTAGAATCTAGTTCTCAGCAATTAGAGGAAGTTATAGTTGTTGGTTATGGTACACAAAGAAGATCAAATGTAACTGCTTCTATTTCTAAAGTGGATATGACTAAAATTGAAAACAAACCATTTGCATCTTTAGATCAAATGTTGCAAGGAGCTGCTCCTGGTTTACAGGCAACTTCTTCAACTGGTCAACCTGGTGCGGTTACACCCATTCGTATTAGAGGTGTTGGTTCATTTTCATACGGCGGTGCACGTCCTTTATATATTGTGGATGGTGCTCAAATTAACGACGGTGACGTTTCTAACGGTAACGGCGGTGGTTTCAACATCAACCCAAGTACAAACGTATTAGCTTCTATTAACTCTGATGATATTGAAAGCGTTAACATCTTAAAAGATGCCGCAGCGACTTCTATCTATGGTTCAAGAGGTGCAAATGGTGTTATCGTTATTACTACAAAAAGTGGTAGAGCAGGTAAAACTCAGTTCAGATTTGATTCTGAAGTAGGTCAAAATACGCCTATTTTACCTCCGACTCAAGGTTACCCAACAGATGTAAACGATTACTTCCAATTATTTAAAGAAGGTTTAGCCAATGCGGGTGTATCAGCTGCTTCAGCTGCTGCTACTTTAGCAAGCTATGGTTATGGCAATGGTGTGGGTATCGATTGGTTCCATTTAATTACTAAGCCAGGTGCGCAAAAACAATACAATATTTCTGCAAGTGGCGGGGATGCAAAAACTAAGTTTTTTGCTTCTGCTGGTTATTTCTTCCAAGATGGTACTTCTTTGAAAGCCGATTTCTCAAGAGTAACAGGAAGTATCAGATTAACACATAATGTAAATGATAAATTATCTTTTGCAACTAAGGTTTCTGCTGGTAGTACTTTACAAAATTCAATATTAGCTTCTGATGGTCCAGGTGGATCTGGTTTATATTTTGGTAACCCTTCTTACGTATCCTACGTATTAAGACCTACTCAAAATCCTTACAATCCAGATGGTACTTTAAATATTAGTCCAGACAACTTAGGTTTCCCTGGTCACTATAACCCAATCTATATTGCTCAAAACGATAAAAGATGGGCAAAAAATTTGAACGCCATTGCGAATCAAAATATTGAATATAAAATCTTACCAGGTTTGAAATATTCTACTACTATTAACATGCAGTATACTTTGAATGAAGAGTATCAATTTAATAACCCATTCCATGGTGATAACTCAGGTGCATCTGGAGAGGGTATTTCAATTGTTACAAGAGCTTTCTTAACTGATTTGATTAATCAATTAGATTATCATCTTGACTTAAATAAATCAAAACATTTTTATGCTGATTTCAAATTAGGTCAAGAGGCTATTAAGAGTGCTACTTACAGACAAATTGGTGATGTAACTGGTTTCCCTCCAAGAACAGATTTATACTATTCTACGAACGCTGCTACTTCTACTAACGGTAAGTCAGTAGGTTCTGATTATACTTTCCAAGGTTATTTCTCTAATGCTACTTTTAGCTTATTAGATAAGTATACTTTATACGGAAGTTTCCGTCGTGATGGATCTTCAAGATTTGGTGTAAACAACCCTTGGGGTAATTTCTGGTCAGTGGGTACTTCTTGGAATGTATTAGCTGAGCCATTTATGCAAGGCAATACAACTATTTCTGCATTTAAAATTCATGCAAGTTATGGTACCAACGGTAATGCTGAAATTGGTAACTACACATGGAGACCTTCTTACGCTTTTGGATATAACTACAATGGTGTAGCAGGTGGTACTTTCAACAATATTGGTAATGAGAGTTTAACTTGGGAGAAAAACAAACAAGTTGATTTAGGAACGAATATCAGTTTCTTTGATAATAGAATTAACTTAAACGTTGACATTTATAAGCGTAATACAGATGGCGCTTTGTTAAACCAAAACTTATCACGTACAACTGGTTTCTCTGGTTATATTAATAACGTAGGTAGCATGCAAAACTCTGGTTTAGAGGTTAGCGTAAACTTAGTACCTATTAAAGTAAAAGATTTCTCTTGGGAAATCAATGCAAGTTATACTGCTAACAAAAACAAAGTTACCAGCTTGCCTTCAGGTGATCAGTTAAACGGTGCTTATTTATTAAGAGTAGGTCAACCTTTCTATAGCTTCTATACAAGAGGTTATGCTGGGGTGAATATTAACACAGGAGATCCAATGTGGTACTTAGATAGCACTCAAATTGGTTCTACAAGTGTTAAAACAAAAGCAAATTTATATTTAGTAGGTAAGCAAGCAGATCCTAAATACTATGGTAGCTTAGGCAACACTTTTAATTATAAAGCGCTCTCTTTCTCGTTTGACTTTTACTATAACTTTGGTAACTACTTCAATGAGTCTGCTCAAGCTTATGCAATGGATGGAGCTTATTCAACAAGAGGTAAATACGCCATCAACTTAACTCGTTGGCAAAATCCAGGAGACAAAACAACTGTTCCTAAATTTGTATACAATGATGCAAGAGGTGGTTCAACAGGATCTGATCGTACCTTATACGGTGGCGATTATGTTCGTTTAAGAAATATACAGTTGTCTTATAAGTATAGTAACAAAGCGGTACTTGACAAGTTTAAAATTAATGGTATAAACATTTACGCTCGTGGTACTAATATATTTACTAAAACATATGCAGACATCATCTTAAGTGATCCAGAACAAGGTATTACAGGTAATAACGGACAACAAGTATTACCATCTAAGTCTGTCACTTTTGGATTGAGTGTAAACTTTTAATTAACAACAACTATTTAATATTTTTTATATGAAAAATAATTTCAACAAAATCACTAAAATGTTCTTAGCAATTGGAACCATAGCGATGCTATTCGGTTGCTCTAAAACATTCTTAGATCAAAAGCCTTTCAACTCTGTAGTATTATCAGAGGCTATTAAAACGGAAGATGATATGAGTACAGCATTGACTGGCTTATACTCTTCTTTAAGAGCTACCGATTTTTATGGTAGAACGTATACCATCAAAGGCGATTTAATGGCTGATAAATGTTTCCTATCTTCTTCCAATTCTGGAAGATATGTATCATTTAACTTGTACAACTTTACAAAGACAGATGGTTATGCATCTGCCATATGGTCAAATGGATACAACGCCATTAAGAATGCCAACTTTATTATTAATGCTGGTTTAGATCCTGCAGCTAATCCAAATGTAAGTCAGCTAATGTCTGAGGCGTATGCTATTAGAGGATTGATCTATTTTGACTTAGTAAGAAACTTTTCTTTGCCTTATACAACCGATCCAACAAGCGCAGGTGTTCCTATTGTAACTAAGTTTGATGTGAACTCTAAGCCTGCAAGAAATACAGTCGCTGAAGTATATGCACAAGTCATTGCTGATTTAACAAAAGCAATTTCTTTGGCTAAATATAACCAAGGACAAACCATGAACTTTACACTTACTGCAAAAACAAGAAGTTTAAATTCTTCCTTTATGACTAAGTATGCAGCTGAAACAGTTTTAGCTAGAGTATACCAACATAAAGGAGATTGGGCGAATGCAAAAGCTGCTGCGAGTGATGTAATTGCGAATAGCGGTTTCACATTGGTAACAAGTGCTAATGTTATTTCATATTGGAAAGGTGCTGCGCCATTAACTGGCAAAACTGAAACCATGTTCGAAGTAACAAGTGATGCAAATAACCAAGTAGGTGATGGTACTTTAGCTGTATTCTTAATTGGTAAACCAGGCGGCGGTGCTTATGGCGACATGTTAGCTACTAAAGCTTTCTATGATACCTATACTGCAACTGATACAAGAAAAGGGTTAATTAGCCCAGAAGTAAGATCTGGTCAATTAGGTACAGCGCATTATGTTGCTAAGTATCCTATTGATAACGTAAACTTAGATGACGTTAAAATTGTTCGTTTCTCAGAAGCGTATTTAATTTTAGCAGAAGCGTATTATAACTTAGGTGATATTACCAATGCAAATGCTACTTTAAATAAGTTTGTTATTAATAGAGATCCAAAGGCAGTTTACGCTAGCGCTGGTTCTCAAGTATTAGCAGATATTTTAGAAGAGCGTTCTAAAGAGTTTGCATTTGAGGGTTACAGATTTTGGGATTTAACAAGATTGGGTTACACTTTTGTTAAGCCTCAAGGCCAAGATGCTACCAATGCTGTTTCTACTAAGATCACAGTTGCCCCAGGAAATACAAACTTGATATTCCCAATACCTAACGATGAAATTTTGGTTAACCCGAACGTTAAACAAAACGCTGGTTACTAATATTTTATAGAAATATTTTACAAGCCTCCCCCATCTTTGGGGGAGGCTTTTTTTATGCAAATTGCCTAGTAAGATCATCAATATATGTTATTAGTACCCTTGTAATTTTTATATAGTATTGCAAGACAATAGGTTATAAAGAAAAAATGATAATTTTTATAAAATTTCTTCAACAAGTTAGTCATATGGGTAAAAATTCAATTTGAACTAAATATCTGTAACTTTACTTTTAGTAATTAAAATCAATTAATATGAGAAAATTTGTCGCAATCCTTTTATGCGCATTTTTGACTGTAACGCAAGTTGCTGCTCAAAATAAAATCATCAAAGGAAAGGTTACTGAAGATGGGAAAAAACCAATTTCAAATGCTTCAGTCTTAGTGAAAGGTACTACAACAGCTACTAAAACTAATGAAGAAGGTAATTTTTCAATAACAATACCTGTTAATGGAAAAGTATTAAAATTCAGTTCTTTAAATTTTGAAGACCAAGAAGTTAATATCGGTTCAAAAACTGAAATTAATGTAGTATTGGTATCAACTGTTTCTGATTTACAACAAGTAATTGTAACAGGATACGGTACTACTAAAAAGGCTACTAACACAGGTTCAATTGCTACAGTTAAGGCTGCAGATATTGAGAATTTACCTTTTAGTTCGGTAGATAAAGCACTTCAAGGTAAAGTGGCAGGTTTACAATCTGTTGCTTCTTCAGGACAACCAGGTGCTAGCCAAGCTATTTTAATTCGTGGTGCAAGTTCAATTACAGCAAGCAATTCTCCATTATGGGTAATCGATGGAGTTCCTGTAAATGCTGGAGATGCCTCACGTTTACAAACCACAGGTAACTTATTAAGTACTTTGAATCCTAACGATATTGAAAGCATTTCTGTATTAAAAGATGCTGCTTCACAATCAATTTATGGTAGCCGTGCAGCTAATGGAGTTATTGTTGTTACCACTAAAAAAGGAAAAAGCGGAAAAACTAAATTTAGATTTGATACAGAATTGGGTCAGTCAGATGTAGCCTATCAAAATGAAAAATATAAGCCATTAGATGCAAATGAATATATTAATATAACACGTGAGGGTATGGTAAATGCAGGTTATACTGCAGCGCAAATTAATAGTACCGTAAGTTCTTTAGGAGAAGGTAATGGTATTAATTACAATTGGTATGATAATATCATGCGTATTGGTCAACAAAAACAATACAATTTAAGCGCTGAAGGTGGAAATGATAAAACAACCTTTTTCTTGTCTGGTGGACATTTTGCACAAGAGGGTACTTCTTTAAATTCGCAGTTAAAAAGAAACAATGTAAATGTTAGAATTACCAATAAGGCAACAGACAAATTAACCATTGGTCTTAATTTAAATGCTGGTAATGTGAATCAACGTGCACCGTTAAATGGTGGTGCTTTTGGTAATCCATTATTAAGTACTTATTTCTTATTACCAACGTATTCGGCTTTCAAACCAGATGGTAGCTATAACTATGTATTAAATGGCGGGTTACATAATACAATAGCATTAGCAGAATTGGATAAGCGTTTTTTACGTCAAACAAGTGCTAGAGGTAGTTTAACAGGAGAATACAAAATCCTAGATAATCTTAAATTTAGATCTGTTTATGGTATTGACTATAATGCACTAGAAGAAGATCAATACAATAACCCACTACATGGTGACGGCTTAGCTTCTAATGGCCGTGCTTTTGCTTATTATACTCGTTACTTTAATTATGTTTGGACAAACACTTTAGATTTACAACAGAATATAACACGTAATGGAGATCTTTCTACTTCTACTCAGATTGGTTATGAAGCGCAGAAGTCGGCAGGTTATTTTTCTTCATTGCAATCTCAGCAATTCCCTCCATCATTGTCTTTGACTTATCCAGCTTCTGGTGCAAGTCCTACGACGGCTAGTGCTACTATTTCTGATTACACTTTTGAATCACAATTCGCCTCAACTAACTTAAATTATAAAAATAGATTTGTATTATCTGGAAGCTTCCGTCGTGATGGTTCTTCTCGTTTTAGTGCAAAAAATAGATATGGTAATTTCTGGGCATTGGGTGCAACATGGAACATTGACAGAGAGGAATTTATGGTTAACAATACTTTGTTTGATCAGTTAAAACTTCGTGGTTCTTATGGAGTGAACGGTAACGCTGGAATTGGTAACTATGACGCTCCTGCTTTATATGGTTTTGGTTTTAACTACAATCAATTACCAGGTTCTGGACCTACTAACGTGGGTGATGAGAACTTAACATGGGAATTGAACAAACCAATGAATATTGGACTTGACTTTAGTGTATTAAAAAATAAAGTCAATGTAACTATTGATTATTATATAAGAAAATCTGAAAACTTATTATTAAGTGTGCCTTTATCAAGTACCTCTGGTTTTGGTTCTGCCACTAGAAACATTGGGTCTATGGAAAATAAAGGAGTTGAGATTTCTTTAAACTTAATTCCTGTTCAAACAAAAGATTTCCGTTGGGATGTAGATTTCAATTTTGCTAATAACAAGAATAAAATCACAAGCTTACCTGGCCATGCTGATATATTAAGTGGAAACTTTATTATTCGCGAAGGGCAGAGTTTAAATACTTTCTTCTTACGTGAGTGGGCTGGTGTTGATATTGCAACTGGAGATCCACAATGGTATTATACCGATAAGCATCAAGCATCTTCTAATATATATCCTGGTGCTAATGCGCGTATTATAGCAGGACAGGCATTGCCGAAGTTTTTTGGATCCTTAACAAATGCCCTTACTTATAAAGGCTTTAATTTGAGTGCTCAACTTTATTATAATTTTGGCAATCAAGTGTTTGACACTTGGAGGGGATATTATTTAGGTTCTGGATTTGGCGCAACGTTTAATAAAGTTAAACGTCAATTAGACGCTTGGAGACAACCAGGAGATAAAACTGATGTACCTAAATATGTTTATAATGGTAACAAAAACTTTAATAGTGGTTCTACTTACAACTTGAATGATGGAAGCTTTGTTCGTGTTAGAGATATTCAATTAGGATATACGCTACCTAAATCATATGCAGATAAGCTAAAAATTGGGAATGCAAACATTTATGTTAGAGGTACGAATTTGTTCACATGGGTTAAAGATAAAAATATGCCATTCGACCCCGAACAAGGTACTGGAAGCGCATCAAACCTGAATGTATTTATTCCTAAAACAGTAACTGTTGGGCTTAGCCTAAATTTCTAATAAAAGTTAATTTCAAATAGAAAAGAATATGAAACGAATTACAATAAAAAATATGATAGTAACAACAGTGTTATTGCTATCATTGGGGTCTTGTGAAAAGAGTTTTTTAGAGTTACAACCTCCAACCTCTCTGACACCAGAAGCAGCTTTGGCAACTGAGGCCGACTTACAGGTTGCATTACGTGGAGCCTATGCAGGATTAAAATCTACAGCATTGTATGGTAGATCTTTAATGGTTATTGGCGACATGATGGGTGACAACACCTATCAATCTGTATTAAACACAAACCGTTACACGGCTTTCAATAGTTATAATTATACAGTAACTGATGGCGATGTATCTGGTTTATGGACTGCAAGTTATAGCGTTATTTTACGTGCCAATAATATTATCAACTCAACTATCGCAGAGAATGCTAATATTCAGCAAATTAAGGGAGAGGCGTATGCGATTAGAGCATTAGCTTATTATAATTTAGTACGTTATTTTGCTACTCCTTATACATCAGACCCTACTAGTTTAGGTGTTCCTATTATAACAGTTTATCAAGCAGATTTAAAACCAGGTAGAGCAAAAGTATCAGAAGTGTACGCGCTAATTAATAAAGATTTAACGCAGGCGTATACGTTGATGACTAAATTCACCAACTCGTCTCAGTTTAGTAAGTATGCTGCAAGAGCACTACAAGCTAAAGTATATCTTACTATGGGAGATAAAACAAATGCGAAGACAGCTGCTTTAGATGTAATTACAAATAGTGGCTTTACTCCTCTTACTGTTGCAGGGCATGCTGCTTATTGGGCAGGTGTTGCTCCTAGAACAGATAAGGTAGAAACATTGCTTGAAATATCATTTGATGCGGTAGCTAATAATGCATTTGATGCATTGTCATATATCTATTTACAATCTGGTAATTATGGAGATATGTTATGCTCAACAGATTTGTATGCATTATTTGAAGCAGCTGATGGCAGAAAAGCACTATATGCAACTGGAACTAGAGGCGGGCTAGCATCTATTTTTGTAAATAAGTACACTTCATTTACAGGAGATCATTCAGACACAAAAGTGATCAGATTTTCAGAAATGTATTTAATTGCTGCAGAAGCCTCTTATCCTTCAAATATTGCAGACGCATTAAAGTATGTTAATGAAGTAACAAGTAGAAGAGGTGCTACTGCTATTGCATCTTCAGGCTCAATTTTATTTGAAGATATCATTAATGAAAGAAGAAAAGAGTTAGCTTTTGAAGGTGAAAGATATCTTGATTTACAAAGATTGAATAGAAATGTAGTGCGTAGTAAAAACTATCCTGCTGCTGCATTGTCTATTGACTTCACTAATTTTAGAAGAATCATGCCAATCCCACAAGGAGAGTTGGATGCTAATCCAAACATTAAAACACAACAAAATCCAGGTTGGTTTTAATGGATCAAACTATATTTATAAAGAAAGGCAGCCAATTGGCTGCCTTTCTTTATTTTAACACTATTTATTTTAATAAATCAAGCAAAGCCTTTAGTTTTAGGAGACAATATTCAAGTATGAAGAAAATATTTATTGCTTTTATTTTATGTTTAGTACTGCAATCAAGTCAGGCGCAATTATTACAATTACAAGACCCTGTTTCTAGTAAAAATTTTAATCCTGAAAAATATGCAGGCATTAGAGGCACTCCTCTATATCAAGACAAATGGATACATGGGTCGGTAGTTACCGCAAAAGGTATTTATCCCGACTTAGAATTAAAAATAGACCTCTATGATAATATTGTATTCTTTAATAAAGAGGATGCCTCCTTTGAGCTATTAGATCCCATTGTTTCAATCAAGCTTTTCCCAAAATGGCCCGATACGATACAGCAATTATTATTTATTAGGGGAATCAATCAAATGGGCATTAAGCCTGAGCAATATGTACAAGCTTTAGTAGGAGCAGGAAATATTCAATTGTATCGTTCAGATATTAAACAAGTAACAGAAATGAGCGAAATAAATGTAGGCATGATTAAAACCTTTGCCAATACAAGTAGATATTATATAAGGAAGGGGGATCAGTTTAAACTAGTAAAGTTAAATAAAGAAGAGATCATGCCCTTTTTAATAGATAAAGAAGCGGAAGTAAATACTCTTATAGAAACAAAAAAATTGAATCTTAAAAAAGAAGTCGATATCATTCAATTGATTCAAGTTTATAATAAAGCGCAATAGTTATAGAAGCTATAATCTCCTAAAATTTTCTTTATGAAAAAAGTGCAGGTTTTATTAATCATTTCAATGTATGTGTTGATAATATCATGCAACAGTAATGATCATGAAATAGGTAATTGGAAAGTGTATGGAGGAGGCAAGGAAAATATAAGATACTCGGGTTTAACACAGATAGACACTAATAATGTAACACAACTTACTAAAGCCTGGGAATTTCATACAGGCGACTCGGGACAGTATACGCAAATGCAGTTCAATGCCATTGCAGTTGATAGCTTAGTATATACGATATCACCTAAATTAAAGTTAATAGCATTAGAGGCTAGTACTGGTAAAAGCAAATGGGTATTTGACCCTTATGCTATCAATGGCAATGAAGTGATTGGAGTGGGATATTTCGCAATGAATGTTTGTAGAGGAGTTACATATTATGCCGATAAACAAACTAAAAGATTATTTTATGGCGCTGGTTCAAATTTATTTTGTGTGGATGCCTTAACAGGGAAAGCTATTAAAGACTTTGGAATAGATGGTAAAATAGATTTACATCAAGATTTGGGTAGAGATGTACAAGATTTATATGTTGCTATGACGAGCCCTGGTATTATTTATAAAGACTTAATTATTATTGGCACCAGGGTGGACGAGGGGCCAGCGGCAGCTCCTGGTTATATTAGAGCTTATGACGTTCACAGTGGTAAACTTCGTTGGACTTTTCATACTATTCCACAACCAGGAGAAGAAGGCTATGAAAGCTGGGATGACAAAGAAGCCTGGAAACATATTGGAGGAGCGAATGCATGGGCAGGTTTTAGTATGGATGAAGAAAAAGGAATTGTATATGCCCCCATTGGGTCTGCTTCTTATGATTTTTATGGTGGTAAACGTTTAGGTAATAATTTATTTGCAAATAGTGTATTGGCTTTGGATGCTGCCACAGGAAAAAGAAAATGGCATTATCAAACAGTACACCACGATGTATGGGACAGAGACTTACCTACTGCACCAGCACTAGTCACTATCACCAAGGATGGTAAAAAAATAGAAGCTATTGCGCAACCTACTAAGTCTGGTTTTATTTTTTTATTAGATAGAGTAACCGGTAAACCTATTTATCCTATTGAAGAAAAACAAGTGCCTACTGAAACCGACTTAGTGGGTGAGAGGCTTTCTCCCACTCAACCTTGGCCTACCTATATAACACCCTTTGCAAGACAATCTTTAACCGATAAAGATTTAAATCATTTGGTGAGTGAGGATTCTTACCAAGAAATTAAAGCAAGATTAGCACAAGTGAATTCAGGATTTATTTTCAATCCTACTTCTAAAAAAGGAACGGTAATTTTTCCGGGCTTTGATGGCGGTGCAGAATGGGGTGGTCCAGCCTATGATCCGAATACGAATATTTTATATGTGAATGCCAATGAAATGCCTTGGATACTAACCATGATAGATAGGCCTAGTGAAGTTCCTCAAAAGGAAAATTATTTTACTGCAGGGAAAAGATTGTATTTATCTAATTGTATGGCTTGTCATGGACCAGATAAAAAAGGCGCAGGAAATTATCCTACTTTAATAGGGGTAGAAAAAAAGTATACAGAAAAAACATTGAATGAATTAATTGCAAGTGGCCGACGTATGATGCCTGCTTTTAAACAATTAAAAGAAGTGGAAGTATCGGCTATTGCTTCTTATATATTAGACTTGAAAGAAAAACAAAGCAAGGCCTTTGTTCCACCTACGGTGATCAAAGACCCTTATCGTGAAATGTTGTATACTTCTACAGGGTATAATAAATTTTTAACGAAGGAAGGCTATCCTGCAGTAGCTCCACCTTGGGGAACACTGAATGCGATTGATTTAAACTCAGGTAAAATACTATGGAAAGATACTTTGGGAGATTATCCTGAACTATTAGCTAAGGGCTTGCATACAGGTACTGAAAACTATGGTGGGCCTGTGGTAACCGCCGGAGGGCTTGTATTTATTGCTGCTACAAAGGATAGCAAGTTTAGAGCTTTTAATAAACGTACAGGAAAATTATTATGGGAAACCGATTTGCCTGCTCCTGGATTTGCTACCCCTACTATATATAATTATAAAGGCAAACAATATATTGTTATTGCTTGTGGTGGTGGTAAGTTAGGTACAGCTTCAGGTGATAGCTATATCGCCTTTGCATTAAAGTAATTCATCTTCTACTTAATTATTTCTTGAATCGAATTGCGTATTCAGAAATATAAACTGCGGTATCGGTTTGGTCTTTATAAAAAAGTCTTGCCTGCTCGCCCATTTGCAGTGATGTATATTTTAGTTTGGTAGCATTGGTATCTCCAATGGGTTGTAAAGAGGGGTACCAAATGGTATGCCCAGGTTTTGTAAGTAACAAGGCAGGACTTGTCCATTGTTGTGAATTGCTTTCGTCTAAAACAAGATTGTTATTAAAGGAAATATAAATACTACTGCCTTTCCAAGACGGACCCTCTGCTTTTGCCATGAGCATTACCCAGGCTTGTAAATGATAATTCCAACTTACAGATGGCCCCCAATAATACTTACTGGTGCTATCAGAGGTAGGGCCACCTCCATTGTCTTTGGCAATTTGTATATTTTTTATTGGGCTACCCACTCCATCATAGCTTGCTTGAAAGCCTTTGCCATCATATCTTTTAGCCTTCCCTGTTGGATTATCTAAATCAGTTAATTTAATTCTGGCCATGCTTATACATTGACCCGCTTGCTCCTTTTCTGCACTATATAGTTTGGGGTCATAAGTGCCGGGGAAACCATATTCACCATAAAATATATATAAGTATTCACCACTCGCTACTGCCGAAGGGTCGCCCACACCGCCAGCGAAAGTGACTGAATTATTATGAGGTTTTAAAATCATTCTTTCTTGATTGTCTTCTAAGACAATGCCTTTATTTTCCCAGCTATATCCACCATTGGTTGATTTCATAATTCCAATCCTGCAAACTGCTGCAGGTGTTTTAGCGCCTGTTAATCCTTGAGGCCAATTTTTATCAATATAGCCTTTTCCTGTTTTACTATTAAATGGGAAAGTGTTGGGGTAATTTTCATTATGGTATAAGGCATATAAAGTTTTTCCGCTGGCATCTTTTTTATCTTGATACACTGTTTCAAACCAAACGGCTCCATGTAAACCTTCGTCGGTAGGTTTTACATTCAAAGGCATACTAGGTTCTTTAAAGGCCTCATATTTTTTATTAAATACTTCCTCGGCATTTTTTCCAGAAGCATATTTTAATTCATTGGAGTAACCCCATAAAGGGTCTTCTCCATATTTACCCGGGAAAATGCGAAAGGTATCGCCCACCCATACCTCCGCCATATTACAATCTACAAAAGATTTAAAGTAAATAGCTGGTTTTTCTGTTAACTCGAAGCTTAATGCTGTATGTGCGGCCTTTTGAGAACACATTGTAAAAAAGGGCAATAATAAGCCCATGAATTTGAAGTATTTAGTCATAGTTGTATATTCTAGAGGTAATTTACCAAATATGCTTTAATTCACTCAAGTAGCAGTGTATTTTTTTATATAATTGACCTATTTATAGTAGCCCCTTTTAAAAAAATAGGGCTAAATTAGTATTTACTTAAAAGCATTTATTGTTTAAAAATTATTCCTATGAAAAAAATATTCTTCTTTTTCTTATTGAGCCTAGTAAGCTTTTCTAATGTAGCGCATGCTCAAAATATAGCAGACTATCTTGCTCCTGCTTTTCCTTCCGACCTAGTAGCCAATCATAAAGGAGACGCAGTTGCCTGGGTATTTAATAATAAAGGCAGTAGAAATATTTATTATGGCCAACCCGCTACTAATAATTTTAAAGCGGTAACAAAATATGAAGGAGATGATGGCGTAGAAATAGGAAGTATTGTATTTGCACCCAACGATGATAAAATTTATTTTGTAAGAGGCAATACCACCAATACAAAAGGAGAGCCTGCCAATCCAGCTCAATTACAATATACTACCGAGCAAAATATTTATAGTTTGGATATTGCTTCTGGCACTATTAAAAAATTAGCCAAGGGTAGCGGACCTACCATTAGCCCTGACGGAAAATTATTAGTATTTACACAAGGAGGAAAGGCTTGGAAAATGAATCTTGCCGATGAGGCAGCTACTGTACAACCTTTATTTTTAAGTAGAGGAAGTATAAATAGTTTATCATTTAATGCAAGTGGAAAACAAATTTTATTTGTTTCTAATAGGGAAGAACATTCATTTATTGGGGTGTATGATTTTACGACAAATCAAGTTTCTTTTATAGACGCTTCTACTTATAATGATTCAGATCCTGTATGGAATAAAGAAGGCACGCATATTGCTTTTGTAAGAACGGTAAATATTAAATATGATATTGGTTTTACGCCAAGGCCCACAGCTGCTCAGCCTTGGGAAATTAGACTTGCCGAAGTAGCTACCAATAAAGCGTCTACCTTATTCAAAGCACAGGAGGGTGCTGGATCTTTATTTGTAGGAGATTTACCTGCAGTAGCCACACAATTAATTTGGACTAGTGATAATTATATTGTTTTTCCTTGGGAAAAAACGGGATGGATGCACTTGTATAGTATTGAACCTAACACCAAAAAAATAAACCATTTAACACCAGGTATAGGGGAAGTAGAAAGTATGCGTTTGGGCAATGATGGAAAAACAATTTTTTATGTAACTAATATTAGCGATAGTAATAGAAGACATATATGGTCTGTAGAACCTGCCAAAGCGAATGCGACTATTTTAACGAAAGGAAATAAAATTGAATACAATCCAGTAATCGTAAATAATGGTTTGGTGTATTTGCAAGCAACTGCTACCAAGCCTTCTTGGCCTGTGTTTCAGTCTGGTGGAAATGAACAAGCTTTAGCAGCTAATTTATTCCCAACTAATTTCCCTACAACTTTAGTAACGCCTAAAACCATTTTAGTAAAAGCTACCGATGGGTTTAAAGCACCTGCGCAAATATTTTTGCCTGCTAATTATGACGCTTCAAAAAAATATCCTGCCATGATTTTTTTACATGGAGGAAGTCGTAGACAAATGCTAGAAGGATTTAATTATAGCTCTTATTATTCTAATGCTTATGCAGTGAATCAATATTTTGCAAGCCAAGGATATATAGTCATGGCTTTGAATTATAGAAGCGGCATAGGGTATGGATTAGCCTTTAGAGAAGCAGCTAATTATGGTATGGCAGGTGGTTCAGAAGTAAATGATTTAATTGGTGCAGGAGAATATTTAAAAGCAAGACCCGATGTAGATGCAAAGAAAATTGGATTATGGGGTGGTAGCTATGGTGGTTATTTAACAGCACATGGTTTATCTAAAAGATCTGATTTATTTTCGGCAGGTGTAGATATTCATGGGGTACATAATTGGAACGACGAAGAGCCTAATTTCGCTCCTTGGTATGATAGCTTACGCTTTCCTGCTGCAGGCCAAGTAGCGTATAAAGCTTCTCCCGTATTTACTGCCAAAGGCTGGAAAAGCCCCGTATTATTTATTCATGGAGATGATGATAGAAATGTTCCCTTTGCAGAAACCATTCATATGGTGCAACAGTTAAGAAGACAAAAAGTAAACGTGGAAGAAATTATTTTTCCAGATGAAATTCATGGCTTTTTATTGTATAAGAGTTGGCTAAAAGTAGACGAAGCAACCTTTGAATTTATAAACAGAAAATTTAAAAAATGATAAATTACAGTATGAGAAATAAAATAATTATACTCAGTTTTGTATTGAGTATACAATTACTCAACCAAACTGCTCAAGCGCAAACGCCAGCTAATTTTACGCCAGCTTCTTATCAAGATGCGGAAAGAAATAATCGTATTACAACTACTTTTCCGGTGGTGGAGGATATGATTAAACAATATGCGGCTACAAATCATTTCCCAGGATATGCATTTGGTATTGTCGTTGATGGAAAATTAGTTTTTAAATCTAGTGGAGGCTACGCCAATCTAGAACAAAAAATTCCTGCAACTTCTTCTTCTATGTTTAGAATAGCTTCCATGTCTAAAAGCTTTACATCACTGGCTATATTACAATTAAGAGATCAAGGAAAATTACATTTAGATGATCCTGTAGAAAAGTACATTCCTGCTTTAAAGGGACAAGGTCTTACCAAGGATGCTCCTGCGATTACGATTAGGCATTTAATGAGTCATAGCGCGGGTTTCCCAGAAGACAATCCATGGGGCGACAGACAATTAGCAGATACAGAAGAGGAATTATTAAAATTAATTAAAGGAGGCATTTCTTTTTCTACTGCAGCAGGTTTAGAGTATGAGTATAGCAATTTAGGTTTTGCCATGTTGGGGTATATAATTCATAAAGTTTCTGGCCTTACATATGACGCTTATATAAAGAAAAATATTTTAGTTCCTATTGGAATGAATGAAACAACCTATGAGTTTGCAAATGTGCCAGAAAAAACATTAGCCAATGGTTATCGTTATATTAATAACGATTGGAGAAAAGAAACCCTATTACATGATGGCATTTATGGCGCAATGGGAGGCATGATTACCTCCATTGATATGTTTAGTAAATATGTTGCCTTGCATGAAACGGCTTGGCCTGAAAGAAATGATGCAGAAACCTTTCCACTTAAAAGAAGCAGTCTTAGAGAAATGCATCAATCTTCTAAATTTATTTCTTTAATACCTAACTATACTTATCCAAGTGGCCGCGTAATTGCTGCAACCAATAGTTATACCTATGGTTTAAATTGGATGCATGATGCATTAGGTAGAAATAGTGTTGGACATAGTGGAGGTTTGCCTGGCTTTGGAAGTAATTGGCGTTTTTTACCTGAATATGGTATTGGGGTAATACTTTTTGCAAATGTTACTTATGCACCTACGTCGACAATTAATTTTGCGGTACTCGACACCATTGTACAATTAGCAAAATTAAAACCTAGAGTTGTTAGTATTTCGCCTCTTTTACAAAAGAGAAAAATTCAATTGGTTTCTATGCTACCCAACTTTACCACAAGTGTTTATATTTTTGCTGAAAACTTTTTTGAAGATTATCCCATCGAAACCTTAAAAAAGGAAGCGGCGGCTATCTTAAAAGAAGCAGGAGAAATTATATCAGTGGGCGAAATGGTTGCAGAGAATCAAATGAGAGGTTATTGTATTATTCAGTGCCAAACAAAAAAAATTAAATTGGCTTTTACCCTAACACCTGAAAACCCAGGTTTAATTCAGGAGTATCATTTAGCTATTATACCATAATTATATTATCTTGCAGCCTTATTTAGCATATTAATTATTTTTATATTATGGAGGAGCAAAAAATGAAAAAACAAGCCAATATTCGCAAAATAGTGATTAGTACTTTATTAGTAGTAGCGCTTTATTTTGGCGGTAAAAAAGTTATTTTTTCTATCACACATGAAACAACTGATAACGCACAAATAGAAACTTCTATTGTGCCAGTGTTAACAAGAATTGCAGGGTATGTTAAAACCATTTCTATTAAAGACTATGATTCTGTAGGTCAAAATGAATTAGTTGCTGAAATAGATGATGCAGAATTACAAATGCAATTAGAAGAACAAAAAGCCGACTTACAACAAACTTTAGCGGATGTCTCTAATGCACAAGCACAACTTGAAAATGGAATTTTATCTTTAAAAAATAATAAAGGGGTTATAGACTTAAGAACTATTAAACAAAAAAAGTCTACCAATGATTTAGCAAGAGATCAAAATTTATTTAAAGAGCAAGCCATTACTAGAAAACAACTAGAAGAAACAGAATTTCAATTATCTTCTTCTACACAAGAATTGAATAATGCACAAACAGAATTAGCCACTGCAAATAATAGAATTGCCGTGTTAAGACAAAATGTGAATAGGGCTATGGCTTTGATTGACATGAAGAAAACTAAGATCAAGGAAACCGAACTAAAATTATCTTATACTAAAATTATTACTCCTAGTGCTGGTAAAATTGGTAAGAAGAATATTAATATTGGTCAATTTGTGCAAGCGGGCACACCTTTGTTTTCTATTGTCAATGATAGCAGTTATTGGATTGTAGCTAATTTTAAAGAAAGTCAATTAGAAAGTTTACAAGAAGGTAAAAAAGTAAAAATTCGTTTAGATGCTTTTCCTGAACTTTCTATTGAAGGAACTATATTGAGTTTAAGTGATGCAACAGGCGCAAAATTTTCTTTATTGCCTCCAGATAATTCAAGTGGAAACTTTATTAAAGTAACCCAAAGAATTCCTGTAAAAATTGCTATTAACAATCAAGCTGGTTTCAAGAATAAATTGAGAGCAGGTATGAGCGTATTTATCACCGTTGACAAATAGTTCATATGGCAGCGCTTAAGGGCTTCGCAAGAGCCATCATTGTTATTACCACAGTATCAGCAGCTATTATGGAGCTGATAGACACTTCTATTGTAAATGTTGCCTTAAATGACATTTCAGGAAGCTTAGGCGTAAGTATTGAAGACGTAAGCTGGGTCATCACTGCGTATGCAATTGCCAATGTAATTATTATTCCACTTACCGGATTTTTAGCAGAATATTTTGGACGTAAAAATTATTATATCGTTTCGATGATCATTTTTACAGCAGCCTCATATTTATGTGGCCAGTCAGATAGTTTAATTGAATTAATTATTTGGCGATTTGTACAAGGTATTGGTGGCGGTGCGTTATTATCTACTTCACAAGCTATTTTATTTGATGCCTTTGAACCCAAGGATCGCCCTATGGCAGCGGGTTTATTTGGCATGGGTATTGTGTTAGGGCCAACATTGGGTCCTACATTAGGAGGCTGGATTATTGAACACAATAGTTGGCCTTTAATTTTCATGATTAATATTCCTATTGGTATTATTGCTACTTTTTTATCTTTTACATTTATTGATAAAAAAGTCGGGGAAGGGAAAGGCAAGGATGCTATTAAGATTGATTATACCGGAATTATGCTATTAATGGCTGGGATTGGGTGTTTACAATATGTTTTAGAAAGAGGTGAATCGGAAGAGTGGTTTAATAGTGAAACTATTCGCTATTGTTCAGGAATTGCTGTGATAGGACTTGTTTCATTTGTATTGTATGAATTAAATATAAAACAACCTGCTGTAAATTTAAGGGTGTTGAAAAATCGGAATCTTGCTTTCACTACTATTTTTACTTTTGTAGCAGGCTTTGGATTATTTACTTCGGTATTTGTATACCCAGTATTAGCGCAAAGAATTATGGGTTATACTGCTTTTGAAACAGGTATTTCCTTATTACCTCCCACTTTGGCGGGGGTGATTATGATGCCCATTATAGGCAAATTAATGAGCAAGGGGGTGTCACCTATTCCATTTGTAATTGTTGGCTTTAGTTTATTTGCGGTATATGCTTTTTATAGTGCTGCCATGCCATTAGATGCTGGCAAATGGGATTTTTTCTGGCCATTATTAATTAGAGCATTTGGAATTTCAATGAGCCAATTGCCCTTAATTAATCAGGCAGTGGTAGGGTTGGCGCCTAAGGATTATGCAGCAGGAATATCCTTAAATAATATGATTCGCCAATTAGGGGGGGCCTTCGGAATTGCCATGGCAAATAATTATGTTGCTAGACAATATTTCGAACACCGTTCAAATTTAATTGCTAATATGCCTTCAGATGGAGCGCAATGGCAGGAAAGGGTAACGGCTGTTACACAAGGCATTGCTGCTAGAACAGGAGACTTGCATGGTGCCACACAAAGAGCTTATAAAATGATAGACATGTCTGTAGATAGACAAGCTTATTATTTATCTTATTTGGACACCTTTAGGTTGGTGGGTATTTTCTTTATCGTGGTCATTCCATTGGTATTCTTTTTAAGAACCAATAAGAAGTTGGATAAATCGGCTGCAGAAGCGGCCGCTGAAGCACATTAAAATAAATGTTAGTATACTTTTAAAGTAATCGAGATATGAAAAAAATAGTTTTATGTATGGCAGTTCTAGTAGGTAGTTACACTACTACTTTTGCGCAAAATTTAATAAATGGAGAGCTTAAAAATTTATTAAATCAGTCATTGCAATATTTCCCTAAAGTAAAGGAAGTACAACAGTCGGTGCAATTGGCCGAAGATAAACTTGCTTTGACGGAATTGAATAAATATCCAGATGTAACCATTGACGCTAGTTATGCTTATGTACAACCTAAAATAGAAGTGGCTTTTGGTGAAAAGACTTTTCAATTTGCACCAGTACATAATGTTTCTGGCGCTTTAAATGGAAGCTATACTTTATTTGATTTTGGTCGTTTACAAACCAATATTCAAAAGGCTAAACTTGAATTACAAACAAGTAAGCATGTTGCCGAACAATTAAAGCACAGTTTATTCTTTCAAATAAGTCAATTGTATTATCAAATTATATATGCTAAAAAAGCAATTGAAATACAAAATCAAGTACTACAATTACTTACAGAAAATAAAATAATAATAGAGACGCAATTAAAGAATGGCAACGCTATACAATTAGATTTACTTACCATACAATCTAAAATTGATAACGAACTTAATAGAAAAATTGATCTTGAAACGAATGTGCAAAAACTACTTAATTTATTAAATTACGCTACAGGTGTTTCTACTATTTCTGAAGGGCAGTTAAGCATTGCTTTAAAAAATTATACCCTAGAGGATGCGATGCAAATGGCTTTACTACATAATCCAAGTATTGCCATTGCAAAAGATAAAGTAAGTGTTTCGAAAACAGATGTTGCTATTACTAAGTTAAATGAACGACCTTATGTAGGCCTGAAAGCCAGTGTGGGCTCAAGAAACGGCTACCTGCCTCAAATACAAGATCCTCGTTTTAATTATAATGCCGGGGTAGGCTTTTCAGTGCCATTGTTTAATGGGGGCAAAACAAAGCAACAAATTAAAATTCAAGAACGAAGCCTGGCTTTGAATGAAACCAATGTCGTATCACAAATTCATGATTTTGAAAAAGATATTCAAGCCGCTTTAATAGATATTAAAAGCAATGAAAGCAGAATAAAAAATGCAGCTACTCAAATTGAGCAAGCTGCATTAGCACAAAAATTAAGTGTAAGCAAATTAAAAAATGGAACGGCTACTCCTATTGAAATAACTTCTACTAATGCAGATTATCAAAGGGCTTTATTGAATCAATTACAATATCAATATCAACTTTGTAATGCACAATTAGAATTGATTAAATTAATGGGCGTTGAATTAGTCGACTAAAAATCGGCATAATCACGAGCGCTCATTAATACTGTTTCGTTTCTATTGACAGAATTTAAGTATTCTGGTGCTGCTGAAATCTTTTTCCAAAGTGGCGCGTCCACAAATGATTTCCAATGTGCATTGCGGTCTTCCATATTGTTAAAGCTTGTCATGTAAATTAAATTAGGCATTCTGCTTCCCGCAATTACTTTCGAATAAAAAATGGCGTTAAAATTAAGATTAGCAAAAAGGGTCACTTCTCCTCCTTCATTAAACATATGTACTTTTCTTAAATGCATGTCTTCTGTAGGGCTTTCATAACTTCTATATTCATAAACGCGACTACTAGATTTAGTTAAACTTGAAGTTGTAACATATTGAGGTTGAAATTTAAAAGCCCTTGTTAAAATCTTTTCAATACGATTATAAGGCAAGCTACTATCGGCACTCTCTAAATGAATAATGGCTTCATTGCCCATAGGATCTAGTTGTTCAATTTTTTGATCCAGCTCATCTAATTTTTCAATAGATCTGAAAGGAATCCAAACATATAACCTTTTATCTGCTGCAGTATCGTTATCTAAGGGCGCGAATACCCCTACTTTATTAATTCCATTTTGGTGTAAATAGGGCAAGAAAGTTGTTTTTAAATAAGTATCAATATTGGCTATTTGTTTTGAAGTAGCACAATGGTATACTTGAATTAAGTAATAATCACGAGGTGTTGATTTTGCAAAGTTTAGGCTATTGATAGTATTCGCAAAATTTACAGCGGCAATAAGCATAAAGGCTATGCTAATCATTAATCTTTTCATATGTTTTACATTTATGGTTCTTTGTTTAGTGTAACAAAGTGTTTTGATAATAATAGTTGGTTTGTTTATTCTTATTCAAAAGTAGGCCTTTAGCTTCTTTTAATTGAATTCTATTAACTAATTTTTTGATTAAATGTTTTGGATAGATTATATTTAATTATAATTAGTGAGCTATGCAAAAAACCAAAACTGATATCATCTCTTTCGTCTTAATTACTTGCTTGTTTTTTTTATGGGGCTTTGCGCATAATTTAGATCCTATTTTAATACCGCATTTAAAAAAGTCATTTACCCTAACGACTACACAATCAACTTTAGTAGATTCATCTGTTTTTGTGGCTTATTTTTTTATGGCTCTTCCAGCAGGGTATATTATGAAAAAATGGGGGTATAAAACCGGGATTATAGCAGGATTATTATTATTTGCTGTTGGTTCTTTCTTATTTGTTCCAGCCGCTAATAATCAATCATATAATTATTTTCTATTTGCCTTGTTTGTTATTGCCTGCGGTTTAACCATTTTAGAAACAGCGGCAAATCCCTATGCCTCTTCCTTAGGTGATCCATCTAGTGCAACACAACGCTTAAACTTAGCACAATCTTTTAATGGCTTAGCTGCAGCATTGGCCCCAGCTATTGGCGCTAGAATTATCTTAACCAAAGGCTATAGTAGTGAAGAATTAGGTTCTATGACGGTTGTAGCACAAAAAGCAGCATTAGCAGCAGAAGCATACACCGTTAAAACACCCTATACCATTTTAGGCATTATACTATTGGTGATAGCCTTCTTGTTTTTTAAAATTAAGTTACCAGATATAAGAGAAAAAAATGGAGCGATGCAAAATCGAACTATATTAAATACTTTTAGACATTCGCATTTAACATGGGCTGTCATTGCTCAGTTCTTTTATGTAGGCGCGCAAGTATGTGTATTAAGTTTGTTTATTTTATATGCAACACAATCTGCTCATATTTCAGATATACAAGCTGCTGATTACTTAAGTATGGGTGGATTAGCTTTTTTAGTAGGCCGTTTTTTAGGCACAGCATTAATGAAATATTTTCTTCCTAGAAAATTATTAACTTTTTATGCTATTGTATGTGTGCTATTATGTGTAGTAGCCATTTTAGCAAAAGGAATGATCACGATTTACGCATTAATAGCCATTTGTTTTTTCATGTCTATCATGTTTCCTACTATATTTTCATTGGGAATTCAACAATTGGGTCCAGATACAGAAATGGCAAGTAGTTTAATTGTCATGTCTATCGTAGGAGGTGCTGTGTTGCCGCGCATCTTTGGAGTGATAAGCGATGCTACTGGAAATATACAAATGGGTTATATCGTTCCTCTTGTTGCCTTTGCAGTAGTGGCTTATTTTGGATGGAAGGGAAGTGTTGTCAAACAATAGCTTTCTTAATGCTTGTATATTTTTCCATCTTTCATAACCCAATCAATATTTTGCAATACGGAGATATCTTTTGTAGGATCTTTTTTAATGGCTATGATATCAGCAAAAGCGCCTTCTTTTATTTCACCAATTTTTCCTTGCATACCCAATAGTTCAGCAGCAGTAGTGGTAGCAGTTTGTATGGCTTGTATTGGTGTTAAGCCCCATTCAACAAAATAAGTAAAGTCTTTTGCTTGCGGTAAACTCCAATCATAACCTCCTATATCAGTTCCATAGGCTAATTTAACCCCCATAGCAATAGCCTTTTTAAAAGTAGATTGTATTGATTGCTTGAAATATAAATTGATAGGGCTTCCCATTTTAGCACGACCTTCTGCTACATATTCATTTACAAATAAGGTAGGACACCAATAAACACCTTTTTCTGCCATAAGTTTCATACATTCTTCATCCATTCCACTTCCATGTTCAATGGAAGTGGCTCCAGCGTGAATAGCACCTAAAATGCCATCTCTTGTCATTGCATGGGCAGCAAGTTTTTTTCTACTGCGTATTGTTTCATCTCCTATAGCATTTATTTCCTCATTAGTGAAATTAGGCAAAGACCTAAAGGATCCATCCGCTAATTTATAGTAACCTCTATCGGCATAAATTTTAATCCAATCTGCCCCTTGTTCAATTTGTTGTCGAACAGCTCTTCTTGCTTCATCCGCTCCAGTGATTTCTTGTAATCCTTTAGGTAGATGTAATTCCCAAGCATAATCAGAAGTCTTTATGGGATAGTGTCCGGTGGTATTAATAGCTAAAGTAGATACAAACATTCTTGGTCCCCCAATCACACCTTTATTAATTGCTTTTTTAATGTCAACATCTGCAAAGCCTGCACCTTCAGTACCAAGATCACGAATGGTGGTAAAACCATTTAAGAGTGATTGCTCAGCGCTTCTTGTTGCTCTAATAGTTCTATAGGGAATAGATTCCTTTAAAATTTGTACATCATAATCTTCCGAAGTTATATCTGCCTGAAGTAATACATGCGTATGGCAATCTATTAATCCTGGCATCACAAAATAATCGCTTAAATTAATAACAGAATCTGCTTGTATTGGGCTGCTACTAATAGAAATAACCTGATTGCCTTTAATTAAAATGTGTTGATTTTCTTTTACTACACCTGTTTTACTATCTAGTAGTTTACCACAGTTAATAACATATGTTTTTTGCGCGCTTAAAGAAGCACTAATAAAAATTGTAAAAGCTAGTAAGAATTTATGCATAAATTATTATTTTATAAAATTATTTTTCTCCATCCATTTTTTTAATAAGTCAGGCCAATATACCTCACTGGTTGTATTTTTCATACCAAAACCGTGACCACCTTTTTCAAATAAATATATTTCGGCAGCAACATTATTTGCTATTAATTTATCATAATAGTTAGTTGCATTTGAAACTGGCACTGCATCGTCATCTTTGGCATGTACTAAAAAAGCCGGAGGAGAATTTTTTGTTACTTGTTCTTCATTGCTAAAATAGTGTATGGCTGTTTGGGTAGCTTCATTGTTAGCGTCTCCAATTAAATTAATTCTTGAACCTGCATGCCCATTGGGCCCAAAGCTAATTACAGGATAAATAAGAATTTGAAAATCGGGTCTTAATGAAACAGCGCCTGGGTTTTCAATCTTAAGGTCATTGTAATGAGTGGCTAGGCTTGCTGCTAAATGCCCGCCAGCAGAAAAGCCCATAACACCAATTTTGTTTTTATCGATACCCCAGCTAGCTGCATTGGTTCTTGCCAATAACATAGCTTGTTGCACATCTTGTAAAGGTGCAATAGTTTTATCTTTTTGGTTAGCGGTATTAGGTATTCTATATTTTAAAACAATAGCATTCACACCAATACTATTAAAGTATTTTGCAAGATCAGCCCCTTCGTGTCCTGCAGCCAAAATGAAATAGCCCCCACCTGGACAAATAATAACACAAGGCCTCCTCTGATTGTCATTGGCTACTCTAAAATATTGATAAGTGGGTATAGATACTTTTTCAATAATTAAAATACCCGTTTGTTCGCTTGCAGATTCTACATTGGTTGTTGAAATATTATTAGGGATATTCTTATACAAAGGCAGATACTGCGCAAAAGAGATAGACATATGTATGAATGTTAAACAAATTAATAATCCCAATTTTTGTTTTGTAAAATTGCTCATTTTTTAATTATTATTTTGAACCTTGAATGAGTAAAGTGTAAAAATTAATACATTTTTGAAAATCACTTATTAATAATCTTTCATCAATGCCATGATACCCTTTTGCATTAGTCATGGGTGTAAAATTTATGACGCCATCACTAATTTCTCTATAATTTCTTGAATCGGTAGCGCCTACCATTAACATAGGTGCAACTATAACGTCTTCTACCACTGCATTTATTGCCTGCTCTACTCTTTTAAAAGCTTTACTATTTACATCGGTAGTAGGGGAAGGTAAAGTGCTGTAATTATGGTAGTAGGTAATTTTAATATTGGTGTCATTCATGCTTTTTTCAACAAAATTGTAAACATCTTGTTGTGTTTCGCCTGGTAAAATTCTGCTGTTTACATAAGCGGTTGCAAAAGTCGGAATCACATTGTCTCTTACGCCGCTATTAAAAATTGTTGGAACAATCGTAGTTCTGACCAAGGCATTAGAAGTAGGCTCTTCCGATAAGCTATTGATTACTTGTCTTTCAAAAAGCCACATATTGGAAAGTGTCATTTTTTTCCAAAAATTATCGGTGTATCCACTTACTCTTTCCAAATAGGCTTTAATAGGAGGGATTAATTTTGCAGGCATTTTGTTTTCTCGCAAATTATAAAGCCCTTTACTTAAAATATCAATGGCAGTTGAGTTAGCAGGAATAGAAGAATGACCTCCCGCTTTTTGAGCAGTCAAAATTAAAGTGACGTAGCCTTTTTCGCCCACCCCTATTGAAGCTATAGGTCTTTTCACATCTTTCATTTCTTCTGTTGATATTTCACCCCCCTCGTCTACTACTATGTCAAATCTTTTATGCAATGTTTTAAAATATTTTACCACCGCTGTGGCACCATTGCCGCTAGATTCTTCATCTGCACCAAAACACAACAGAATTGTTTGTTTGGGTTGAAATCCTTTTGCTAATTGTGCTTCGGTGGCTTCTAAGATGCCTATCATACTTGACTTATCATCTAGCACTCCTCTTCCCCATATATAGCCTTCTTTTACTTCTCCACCATAAGGAACTGCATGCCATAATTTTACTGCAGACGCTTCTACTGGAACAACATCGTAATGTGCCATTAAAACCATCGGTAATATACTAGTATCAGTTCCTTTCCATTCGTAGATATAATTGAAACTATCAATAATAGTTCTAGGTAAATTTTTATGTATTAATGGGTAGGATGTTTCTAAAAATTTTCGATACGTTAAAAAAGTGGCGGTATCAAATTGGTAATCATCATTTGGCGTTTCAGTTTGAATTTGAATCGCTTGGCTCATATGGGCAATAGCATTGGTTGGGAAAGCCTCTAATGGCATACTTTTTTGGTGCGCTCCTGGTGTATTTGTTATTGTTTTTACGAATACAATGGCTATAATTACGATTAGTCCAATCCCCAAAAAGCCTAATATTTTTTTCATATAAAACGGTTTACTTTTATCCTGTAATATACAAAAACTAGTCTATAAAATAAAAGCACCCCAAGTAAAAAACCAGGGTGCTTTGCAGGGCGAATGCCTATTTCTATTTTTTTAATACCTTATTGTTCCCAGCCACGTCTTTTACTTACTTCATGACGCATTTTGTACAAAAATTCTCTTTCAACGCGTAAGGCCTTATTCACTCTTTCATCCGTTTTTAAAACAGGTAGTAAGTCAGCTCTATATTTTTTTCTAGCATCTAGCATTGATTCTTGTAATAGAATCTCATCGTTCATTTTAGTTTTTATAATGTCTTGAATCATTTTCTTATGCGCTTCATAAACAGGCCAGAAAGCCTCTGCTTCTTTAGTAGTTAATTCTAAATTTTTTGTAATAAATTGAATTTTAAATAATTCAATTTTTTCTTTTTGTTCAGGTCTTAACCTTTCTTCCATTCTAGGTCCACGACGATCATCTTCATCTCTTCGATCATTGCGTTGTCTCTCTCTTTGATTTTCTCTAGGCGGAGGAGGAGGAGGTCTTCTTTCTGGATTGGGTTGTGCAATTGCAACGGTGTGCATTACAATACTTATCAGTAAAAAAAATATTATTTTTTTCATTTGTATAAAGTGTTTTTAATTTCTTCAATTTGATTTTCATCTAAAGTAGAAAGTCTTGTATTTTCTTTATTCATCTGGCTTTGTACATCTATTTCAGCAATCCATTCATTGGTATCAACATATGCTTCTATTTCTTCACTTGATAAATCTTGTATGGAAATAGGCGCTGCAACAATGGAAGCGGCGTTTTTTTTATTTACAGAATTATTTAGAAATATAAATGAACCACCTACTATAATAATGACAGCTGCTGCAATGGCTACTCTATTTAATGGTTGCATAAATGAAGGCAAGAAAAATAGGGTAGCATTCCTTTTTTCCTTTTGTTGCCTTTTTTCATTTTCAATTCGGCTCATCACCTTTTCAGGGAATGATTCAAAGTAATTAAAAGGAGCATCTGTTTTAGACAAGTTAAATTGGCTTAAACTTTGTTTGTTTAACAATGTTTCGGTCCATTGGCGGTCTTGTTCTAAAGTAGTATCCTTGTTCATTTGTTCCATAGCGTTATTTTGACTCATATTTATGCATTAAGTTTAAAGCTTTTTGATAAATCCTTCTACTTTTTTTACTGCTTGGTGGTAATTGGCTTTGGCCCCGCCAATTGTTGTTCCAACAATAGTTGCAATTTTTTCGTAATCAAAGCCGTCGTAATAGCGCAACATAAACACAACCTTCTGTTTTTCAGGCAGTTGGCTAATGGCGCGGTCTAGGCCTATTTGAATTTCAGTACTTTTTGGGCTATCGGAGCTGGCAGTAGCATTTTCATAGTCTAATAAGTCATTATTAGTCAGGGTATTTCGCTGCTTTTGCTGTTTTTGAATATAATTAAGGGTTTCGTTATAGGCGATTCTAAATAGCCAGGTAGTAAACTCACTTTCCATTTTAAACCCATCTAATTTATTCCATATTTTAATCCAAACCAATTGAGCAATGTCATCTGCATCAGCATGATCAAGGACCATTCTCTTTATCTGATAATATACTTTTTGCTGATGTTTATGTAGAAGTGAAGTAAAATTAGCTTCTCTGTTGATAGATTGCTGAAATTGAATAATTAATTCTTGATCACTTGACATAGTATGATAAATGTAACAAATACTTTTAAGTATTTGCAGATAATTTTTCACCTGTCTTCTATTTTGAGAATTAGGCTATTTTGACTAATTTGTATTGTATACAAACAGAAAAGATTTCCATTTAAATTTATCAAAAATCATTTTATGAAGTGCCTAAGAATTTATTTATTAGTATTCGTTGTTTTTATTGCAGGAAAATCTTGGAGTCAAGACATGATGCAAATTATTTCTAAAACAGAAACAGAGCGCATTGAAAAATATTTATCATCTGATGAATTAGAAGGACGTAAAACATTTAGTAAAGGTATTGATAAAGCAGCTGCATTTATTGCTAATGAGTTTTCTCAAGCCGGGTTAGCAACTTTTAAAAATAGCGGAAGTTATTTACAATCCTTTTCAAGAATGTCTGCAAAGTTTATTACTGCTTCAGGAAATTTTGATGGAGCTACTATTGATGTAAAAAATATAATTGTAGTAACCCCTCAACCAAACTTTTCTATAACAGAAGCAAGTGGGTATGAAGTGGTGAAAGTTAATAAGGAAGATAATTTAGGCACCACTACCAGAAAATATATTAGCGCTGGCAAAAATTATCTTGTACTGGTTGATGAATCTTTTGCACCCAATTTTAATCGCTTAACTAATTTAAAATCTAATTTAACCGAAAATCAAAAATCGGTTGTATTTGTTTTGAGTAATGTAACACCTACAAAATTCACAATTGAGGCAACACATAAAATAGAAACACTTTCTTTAGCCAATGTGGTTGCGGTTATTCCAGGTAAGTCGCTTTCTAATGAGTATGTAATTTTTTCAGGTCATTATGATCATTTAGGTATTAATAGTGCGAGAGCGGTTAATGGAGATAGTATTTACAATGGCGCCAATGATGATGCAGCAGGTACCACTGCAATGATTATGCTTTCAAAGTATTTCCAAAAACTAAACAACAATGAGCGCACATTAGTTTTTGCAGCATTTACAGCAGAAGAAGTGGGAGGTTTTGGCGCACAGTATTTTTCAAAACAATTTGATCCTATAACAGTAAAAGCAATGTTTAATTTAGAAATGATAGGCACTGAAAGTAAGTGGGGTAAAAATAGTGCCTATATCACTGGCTATGAGAAAACTGATATGGGAGCTATATTACAAAAGAATTTAGCTGGAACGCCTTTTACTTTTTATCCAGATCCTTATACCGATCAAAATTTATTTTACAGATCAGACAATGCTACTTTAGCACGTTTGGGCGTGCCTGCTCATACCATCTCTACCTCTAAAATGGATAGTGAGCCCAACTATCACAAACCAAGTGATCAATTTGAAACACTAGATATGGATAATATGAATGAAATAATTAAAGCCATTGCGAAAAGCGCTCAAACTATTATAGCAGGGAAAGATACACCTACAAGAGTAGACACTGCTCAGTTAAAATAAAAGGCTTTAAAAATTATAAAAAATAGGTAGAACATGAAACAAATCATTTTAATTTTAATAGCCTCCTTCGTTTTGACAAATTCTTATGCGCAGGATACGACCAGTATAAAAAAGGTAATACAGAATATGTTTATTGCCATGAAAAATAGTGATACTGTATTGTTAAGATCTTGTTTTGCTACAAACGCTGTCATCCAAACGATACAATCAACTGCTACTGGAGCAGATGTTAAAGAAGCACCCTTACAGTCATTTTTAAATAGTATAGGTAAATCGGCAGCGGGAACAATTGATGAAAGAATAGTTTTTGATAAAATCTTAATCAATAAAGAATTAGCAAGCGTGTGGACGCCTTATCAACTTTATATTAAAGACAAATACATGCATCAAGGAGTAGATTCTTTTCAAGTGGTTTTTACCAAAGAGGGTTGGAAAATACAATACCTAATTGATACACGTTATCCCTAGGAAGTACAAATTTTAATGCTTAGCCACTTCTAGTAAAAATTCTTGTGGGCGATTGGTAGTAATATATGTAATGCCTTGTGCTTCTAATGATTTTAAATCATTGATAGTATTTACGGTCCAACTGCCCAACATTAAATCATGCTCCTTTGCCTTTGATGCTATTGTAGGGTTTTTCTGAAAGTTGTAATAATAATAATTTATACCATTAAACGCTGCGGCTGTAATCTCTTCTACTGTTTTGTTATTTTCAAGATACAGGACGATTGCTTTAGGATTTACTTCTTTAATCCATTGAAGTATTTTAAAACTAAAACTGATATAAACAATCCTTTTCTCAATTTTCATTTTCTTCGCTAGGGCCAATACCTGTAGTGTAGTTGTTTTATCTACATTTGAATCAATAATGCCTTGCTTAATTTCACAGATAAGAAGTGTATTGTGTTTTTCCTTCGTGCCTGCTGCAAAGTAAGAGGAAAGGGTAGGTAGGTCTTCTCCATTTGAAAGCTTTTTGTTATTTAACTCGGCATAGGTTTTTAATTCAATAGTATCTTCATGGAATTTTGGATCATGATTCACTACCAATTGACCATCCTTCGTCCTTCTAACATCAAACTCACTCCCATAACAGTTTAAAGCAATTGCTTTCTCTAAAGAAGCTATAGAATTCTCGGGCAAATTAAACTCTTGCCAAGCACCTCTATGTGCAATAATTTTTGTGCTTGTTTGTCCTTTTGTCTCTACCATACAAAATAATATTATGGTGAATAGAAAAATAGCCTTGGTATTTGTATACATAAATATGATTCTTTAATTTATAGGGCTTCAAATTCGCCTTTATCTGTATTTTTTTTAACCTTATCAGCTTCAAATATTTTTCCATTCATGGCAATGTACACCCCCGGAGTTAATATTTGTACAAAGGCCAAAGCGCTTCCTAAATTAAATAATCCATCAGAACTGCCAAATTTATAGGGCACCATTGCCCCTGTTAGCACAATTGTTTTACCAGCGCAATGTTTGGATAAATACGAAGCAGTAAGTGTCATGGTATCAGTGCCATGGGTAATTAATATTTTATCTTCTTTCGCTTCCATACAAGCCACTGCAATTATTTTTCTATCTTCTTCTACAAAGTCTAAACTATCTTTCATCATTAGAGTAGCAATTGATAAATCTAGTCCGCTTCTTCCTAGTTGCAACATTTCATGCAAATGAGTTTCTTTAAAAAATAAATTACCATTTAACTCATTATATTCTTTATCAAAAGTACCTCCCGTAACAAAAACTTTTATAGTAGTAGGCATAGAAAATTATTTTTGATGAAAGCTTTCGCCTATAAATGAAAGTGCGTCAATAATGCCAGTTCTCCAATAGGTCCAATTATGCGCACCATCTCTCATTCTAAATTCATGGGGTACATTTTTAGTTGTCAATGCAATATGTAATTGCGCGTTGCCAATGGTTAAAAAATCGTCATCGCCACAATCAATCCAATATTTAACAGCAGATAATTCTTCTTTTGTCTTTTTTTCAATAATGCCTAAGGGGCTATTCGCTAACCACGCTGGAGTGAGTCTGTCTTTACCTTTTAAATTCTTGCCCATTGAACTTCCAAATAGGGTTGTAAACATATCATCACGCATGGTCATAACATCATTATCTGTCCATACAGCTGCGCTTAAGGGCGCTGCTGCTGCAAATAAAGTTGGATACTTTAAGGCATACAATAAAGAACCATATCCACCCATTGATAAGCCTGCAATGGCTCTAAATCTTTTCTCAGCCTTTACCTTGAAGGTTTTTTCAATATGTGGAATTAACTCCTTAATAAAAAAGTCCTCATAATTTAAATTGCCATCTGCGGCATTAATATAAAAACTAGTAAAGCCATCAGGTGTTACAATAATCATTGGAGGAATCTTACCAGTTTTAATGGCGTCATCTGCCAATCGATTAATTTCTCCAAATTGAATCCATCCGTCATCGGCATCACCATAGCCATGTAATAAATAAGTGACAGGGTAAGCACGTTCGCTTGTATAATAATCACTTGGTAAAAAAATAGAATAATGCACTTCTTTATTTAAGATGGCGCTTTTAATAACTTGTTTTTCTTTTACGAAACCTTGTGCAAAGCTGCCAATCACCATTGAGAAGATAAATAGAAATAAGAATACTATTTTTTTCATAAAGTTTAATTTAGATATTTTTAAATGTTTAATTTTTTTGTAGATATACTTTTAAAAGCACAATACCTTTTTTGTTTCTTGTAATATATTTAATAAGTGTCATCATTTATTTCTAACCAATAACCATCAGGGTCTTGTAGCCAAATTTGATGCACTCCATCAACACGAGTGGTAATGGCATTTTTGTTACCACTTACATCTTCAAATAGCCAATGGGCTGCCTTTAGCTTTTCTATAAACAAATTAAATTCGGGCTCCGTAAAACAAGTGTGTTGATTTTTATAATATTCTTTTTTTTCAGTAGCGCCTTGAATAACATGTAACATGCTATGATCGCTCGTCTTGTACCAAATATGATGACCATCGTGAAAAGGCTCGGCAACAGAATCTAATCCAATAATTTTACTATAAAAATTTCCCGTTTTTTCCATATCTATCACGAAAATTGCTGTGTGATTGATATGAACCTTTGTATTTTTTTGTTGCGCATTTAGCTGTAAGGACAAAATGAGCAAGAAGAGTAAGCTTATATTTTTCATATATGATTATTAATTTAAAAACCTAAGATACAAAAAACAAAGCGCTGCCTGAAGAATGTTTTATGAGCTAGTTTTTATGATTAATCGGCTTATCAAACATGTCAAATTTATCCAAGCTAGGATTGTCGGAAATGGCTTTTTCTTGGACTTTATAGGCCTTCGAATGGGGAAGATTACCTTCTATCGCATTTGGCTTAAAGGCAACAGGGCCAATGATATTGAGGGCCTTGCTTAAATATGTTTCTGTGGGGTCGCCTAAGAGCTTATAAGGAAGGATGTCATCCACTATAGTATAGTCTGGCATAAATCCATTGACTGTGCCATAATCTGATTGATCCAATGAATTTAAAATTTTAAACGTGATGGGTTGTAATCCATAATTCCATCTTTTATTTTCATCTGTAATGGTAAAAGAGCCTACATTTTTTCCATAGGTATGCTCGCCAATTAAAATCACATTCATAAAGGGCTTTAAATTATTTATAATAAGTTCACTAGCAGAAGCAGTATTGCCAGAGGTTAAAATAAATACTCTATCCAAGGAACCAATATTATTAGGCTCCATTTTAAAATTAGTTACAAAGGGGGCATTTCCATATTGCTTGGTTAATTCTTTCGTATATGAATCATTATACATTTTTTTATTCATGACTTTATCAACCTTACTTCCTAAGTCTTTTACTATTAAAGTGGTTAATAAATCTGAATTGGTGACATAGCCTCCGCCATTATACCTTAAGTCAATCACTAATTCATTGACACCACTATTTTTAAATCGGCCAAATACAGCTCTCAAACTATCGTCATAACTAATTAAGAATTGTAAATAAGCTAAGTAGCCCACTTTCTTACCACTCCATTTAATAACAGTATCTAATAATATGGGGTTGGTTTGTAATTCAGCCTTAGTAACGGTTATGTATGTGTTAGTACTACTAAATACTTTATTATTATAAGTCCCTAATCCTAATTTTAAAGTTTGATTTTGAAGCGCCGAACTATAATTAGCAGAAGTAATAGTTTTATCATCTACTGTTAAAATGATATCACCTCTCTTTAAACCTTTTTGCTCTGCAGGACTTCCTTTTAATACATAAGATATTACTAAGGCTACATTTACTTTTGCTTCATCGGTATAAAAAGCATTAATCCTTATTCCTAAAACAGTATTGATACCATTTAATTGATTTATTAAATTACTGGAACTACTATCTATCCAAGAAAACCGATCTGTAATAGGATAATTATTAAGAACGGTATAAAAATAATCCATTGGATTAATACTCGTATTTGTTTTTGCTAAAGCAGGCATATTGTTTGACCATAAATAATAGGCGGTCATATTTTCATGCACCCAAGTATTCACATCTGCATTAGTGTATTTTGTGGAAGTCGGTTTTGAAGCATCTGGCATGGTTGTAATTGATTTATTACAAGCCACCGCAGCCATCACTATAAATATAACAATCCCTTTTTTCATAATCCTTTCTCTTTTACATCCTAAATTTAATATAATTATATGGATGTATATTTTAATTCACTTAATTTTGTATTAAATACACAGTTCCTTAAAGCAGTTAATTACACGTTATGAAAAAAATCATCATCTCCCTAGTTTTTATAGCGTTCTTAATAACAGGAATAGCCCAAAATGACGATTCTTACACCCGTTCTATAAATGATTGGCATAAGGCACGTATTGCTGAATTAAAAACACCTTCTAGCTGGTTAAATTTAGAAGGACTTTTTTGGCTACATAAAGGGGCTAACACCATTGGTAAGTCAAAAGGGAATGATTGTAGGTATGATAATATTCAATTCCCTGATCAGCTTGGAAAATTTATGTATGCAGGAGATTCTGTCATGTGGGTAAATGACCCAAAGTATTCAATTAGAATTAATGGCAATGTCATAAATGGAACAAAACCAGTAAAAGTATTCTCCAAAAAAGAGGAAAATATTATCATGTCTTGGTCTCATTTTAGTTGGGCCGTAATAAAAAGAGAAGATAAAATGGGAATCAGGTTTAGAAACTTGGAAGCAAAAACATTAAAAGAATTTAAAACTATTAATCGTTTCCCAGTAGATTCAATGTGGCGGATAAAGGCTACTGTTTTGGCGCCAGTGAAAAGTTTATTAATGATTACCAATGTGCTAGGTCAAACAACTGCCTTAAAAAGTGCGGGTAAATTGCTATTTAGCTATGAGGACAAAGAATACACATTAGATGTCATTGATGAAGGAGGGCCTTCTTTATTTATTGTTTTTGCAGATCAAACAGCAGGTGAAAGCACTTATGCTGCAGGTAGATTTATAGATATACCCAAGCCTGATGCTTCAGGAAATACGGTGATTGATTTTAACAAAGCCTATAATCCACCTTGTGTTTTTACGCCTTTTGCTACTTGTCCATTACCCCCAGCACAAAATAGATTGAAACTTTCAATTACAGCGGGCGAAAAAAATTATGGTCATCATTAATTCGACCATTACCTTTGGTAGAAGATGACAAATTTGCAATCTATACAACCAACCATTGCCATCATAGGATTGGGTTATGTAGGTCTACCTTTAGCAGTAGCCTTTGGGGCTAAATATCCGGTTATTGGTTTTGATATAAATGAAGCAAGGGTAAAGGATTTAATGAGTGGCAAGGATGATACTTTACAATGCACTACAGCAGAAATTAATAATACGAATCATTTACAATTTAGTGCTACACTTTCTTCTATTGCTTCAGCAACTATATTTATTATAACAGTGCCTACTCCGGTAGATACTGAGAAACGCCCCCATTTAAAACCTTTATTGGATGCGTCTTCAATGGTTGGTTCGGTATTAAAAAAAGGAGACATTGTTATTTACGAAAGCACGGTGTATCCCGGTTGTACTGAAGAAGATTGTGTTCCTATTTTAGAAAAAGAAAGTGGACTACAATTTAATATTGATTTTTATTGCGGGTATTCGCCTGAAAGAATTAATCCAGGAGATAAAGTACATACGCTTACTACCATTCAAAAAGTTACAGCAGGTTCTACTCCCGAAATTGCTAATATAGTTGATGATTTATATGCAAGCATTATTACTGCTGGCACACACAAGGCTTCTAGTATAAAAGTGGCCGAAGCTTCAAAGTCAATAGAAAATGCACAACGTGATATCAATATTTCTTTTGTAAATGAACTAGCACTTATTTTTGATAAAATGGGTATAGATACCAATGAAGTATTAGCTGCCGCTGCAACTAAATGGAATTTTTTACCCTTTAAGCCAGGTTTAGTAGGCGGACATTGTATAGGTGTGGATCCTTATTACTTAGCACATAAGGCTAGTAGCTTAGGGTATCATCCGCAAGTAATCTTATCGGGTCGAAATGTGAATGATCAAATGGGTGCCTTTGTTGCAAACAAAGTCATTCAATTATTCGAAGGAAAAAATAGACAAGTTAAAGGGGCAAAGGCATTGTTGTTAGGAGTGACATTTAAAGAAAATTGTCCTGATATAAGAAATTCAAAAGCCTTTGAAATTTATAAACTATTAGAAGATGCAGGCTTTGATGTTAGTGCCTTTGATCCATACGCCAATGCGGTAGAAGTCAAACAAAAACATCAGATAACATTAGTAACTTCTTTGGAAAAGTATGATGCAATAATTTTAGTGGTAGCGCATGACTTCTTTAAATCATTAGACTATGCAAGTCTTAAATTATCTGAGCACTGTATTATTTATGATACCAAAGCTTTCCTAGATAGAAGTATGGTAACAGCTAGGTTATAAAGCAAGTATACTTCTCCTATATTTTATTGAGGATTATAAATACGCTCCGCATTTTTAAGTACTTCATTTTTGTCTAAGGTCATTTTCTTGAGCTGCTGTGCTTGATACATGGCACGTTGATCTGCATAGTGCGCATCACCCTTATTAGAACTAGCTCCAAATGTATTGACAGTTTCAATGAGTGGAAGACTACCATCTTTTGGGAAACGCACAAATCCAATATAAGCATCACCGCTATTCATTTTTCTTTGTCCTGCTCCATAAGGCTCTGCCATGACAGCTGCTAATACATCGGGCATACCGCCTTGTGGCCAGTTTTCATCGCCTCTTACTAATCTTTGCACCTCACCTAATGAAACATTCAAACGATTATAATTTTTCATTAAAAAATCATAAATATATTGGTAGGTAGCTACTGCTTCTTTTATGGTTAGCTTATCATTTTTTCTTCCTTCCATAATTTTGGGAATTTCATAGTAGGCTAGGTTATAAATGAGCGCACCGTTACTTTCGGCAATAGCATTATGGTCCCAGTTTTTTAAAGCTTTAATAAGCGGTGCAAGTGTGGGGTAACTATTCTCCTCTACTAAAAACATACTATCTGCGGTATAACCATAGGGGAATAAGATGGTGGCAGGAAGTTGTCTGTCAAATTTAATGCGTTGTAAATCGGCGTAAGATATTTTATCCAATGGATTTATTAAATCCATAGCGCGTTTACTTCTATTGTCGTGGTATAATTCGTAACCATCATTTGGATCAAAATTTTTCGGATTCAAATTTTCATTCTCAGCGGTAGCTAAAAAAGGAGAATGATTCATATTAATTAAGTAACCACTTTTTGGATTTGTATATTGTGGAAATTCATTCAATGGTTTAAAAGTATTCCAAAGGGTGGCTTTAGTATTGCCTGGTAAGGTAGCATTCCAGTGATAACTTGTATCTGGATTTCTATAGGGCATCTTTCCACTGGAGATATAAAAAATAGTATCAAACTTATCTGCATACATAATATTAAACATAGCTAAATGGTTTTGCGCCACAGCTGTTTTAAATTCTGTAAAATTTGTCGCTTTGTTCATAGCGTACCATTGTTGCAAAGCACCAGCATCCATTAAGGAGGGCAAACGCATTGAAAAGTATTCTCCTTTAGGTGTAACAGCAGTAGGCCCATAAATTGAAGTGTATGCATTTTTATAAATAGGAAAAGGAATTCCTTTTATACTTAATTTGATGCGTCTTTTTTCAAGAGGCAACCACTCGCCGTCAACTTTATAAGCATTAGGATGCGCTGCATCGGTTTGTAATTGATATACATCAATTTTATCTTGAAAATTTACTGTATGTGCCCAAGCTAAATTGGGTGTTACTCCATGAAATAGTAAAGGGGCGCCTGGAAATAAACCACCTAATATATTCCAACCTTCTTCACTTTGAACATGCGCTTCATAAAAAGCGGTAGCTCCTTCAATAGGTTGATGTGCATTAATGACCAACATATTTTCTCCAGAAGCTGATTTACTAGAATGAACTGCAATCGTATTACTGCCTTCTCCTGTAAAGCCGGCTAAGTGCGCAATAGATCCATTTAATATTTTAGGTAAAGCTCTGTCAACGCCACAAAAAACTGCCACAGAAAAAACAGTAGTCGCTAAATAATCTTCTACACTTACAGGAAAGACATTTTTATTCAACACTTTATCGGGGTGTGCTTTGGCAAAGGCTTCCAAACCTGCTAAATAGCCTTTTACTAATAAGATAAATTTGGGGTCTAAACTACTAAGTTGCGCTTCTACGGTAGCTTTTGTATTTAGCAAACCAAATACATAATCAACAGGTGCACCCTTTTTACCCATATAGGTAGCCAATTTACCCTTGCCAGTTAAGATAAGGGTTTGTATGGTAGTGAAATCATCTTCGGCATGCGCCCAAGCCAAACCATAAGCTACTTCAGCATCGGTGGGTGCAAAAATATGAGGTACACCATAATGGTCTCTTGCAATGGTAATTTTATCAAGTCGTATCAATGGATTGTTGCTAGATTGAGCATGGGCGAATTGTTGCAGTAAAATACAAACTGATAATAGTAGAAGGCGCATGGATATATTTATTTAGGCTTTGTTATAATTTGACCGGTGTAATTTATAGAAACTATCTAAATTTGCAACAGTTAATAATTAAAATAGATAACAATGATTGAATCAAAAAGGTTCGGTTCTAAAAAGGCATTAATTGATATAGATGAAACCATCTGCTTTTATTCGGACAAGCGTGCTTATGAACTGGCAGAGCCTAATTTTGAAAATGTGGCTAAGATTAACAAACTATACGAGGAAGGTTGGCATATTACTTATTGGACAGGCAGGGGAGAAAGTTCAAAAAGAGATCTAAGAGCCCTAACATTAACACAACTAAATCAATGGGGATGTAAGTTTCACGATTTAATTACAGGCTATGACCCCAATGGAGGGCCTACAAAACCTAGTTTTGATTTAGTGATAGATGATAAAGCCAAAAGAATAGAAGAGCTATAGAATGATATTGAACTGGAATGATCTGGTACATTACTACTACTAAACTTAAGCATTAATGGCTTGTTTATTTTTTTTAGCGAAGGGCAGGTACAAAATCCAAAAATGAACTAAGGCAACTACTTCTAATACTAAAATATAATAAGGCCATTCTCCAATTACTAAAGGATTACTCACTTCTGGCTTGGCCGATAAATACATGTAATTAGCACCTACTATATAATTAATAATACCCACGCCAATGGCTACTATTTGTGTATAGCCTAATACCCATAACCAAGATTTTGGTCGGGGCACAAAGTTCAAATGCACAATCATGTAAATAATAACTAGTAGCATACCGCCGTGGTCAATAAAGTAAGCATAAAAATTATAACCTTCCATGCCTACGGTAAATTCAGGAGTAAGTAAAGATTGTATACCACCCGCTAAACCCCAATAGTAAAGGCATTCAGCCAACCATTGCCTATAATTAAGGAGTGTGATTATACATAAAAAATAACTAATACTACATAAATGAACAGGTAAACTTTGTTGTAGATTCCAATAACCGCTTTGGTAATTGTAATAGTTTTCGACAATATAATTAATGCAAAAAAATAAAGCTATGAATGTTGCGTAGGTTTTAGGTTGAATTTTTTTAAAATGCAATGGAGCTCTCACCACAATGGTAATAATAAGTATAACCATTACAATGCATTCCCACCAAAAAAGAGAGAAGGGTTCTATAAAAGCCGCTGGATGAAATTTTCCCATTTCCTTGCCTATAAATTGCGTATCCAAATATTTCTATAACTAATTGGGTTACCATCATCGCCATGATCTTGCAACATCAATGGTAATTTAGCTGCATGTTTTATATACTTAGGTTTCATTACCCAATCTGTTGCGCCCAATATAGTTACGTTGTTTTGAATTAATACGCCATTATGTATAACGGTAACACGTCCAGGACTTTCTAGTTCTCCATTGTCTTTAAATTGAGGCGCTGTAAAAATAATATCATAAGCTTGCCACTCTCCTGGTTTACGACTAGCATTTACTAAAGGAACATGTTGTTTATAAACCGCACCAGCTTGACCATTAGAGTAAGTAGCGTTATTGTAAGAGTCTAATACTTGAATTTCATATTTACCCATTAAATACACACCACTATTGCCTCTTGCTTGTCCACTTCCTTTTACTTCAGCAGGTTCTCTAAATTCTACGTGTAATTGACAGCTACCAAAAGATTGCTTAGTAATTAAATCACCACCCCCTTTAATATCTGTAACAGCTCCATCTGCATCCAATTTCCATCCAGCAGGGCTACCATCTTTTTTTTGAAATGCACCTAATCCATTTCCATTATACAATACAATTGCATCTGACGGTGCCTCTGCATTTGAAGTGCCTGGTGTGACCAGTGGTACATTCACCCATACTTCTAATTTAGCAGCCAAAGCCGCAATGCTATCTTGATTAAATTTAACTTGTGCATTCACCAAGCTACAGCTAGCAATCAAAGCAGAAAATAATAGAAATGTTTTTTTCATAAAATAGTTTTTAGTAAGCAATCGTTATTTGAATAGTATCTATAAAGCGGAACTCGTTATCATTAATTGAATGAATTAAATGCTATAGCAATTTAATACCAATATTTTGTAACTACTAATAAAAGTGCTTAAATTTTATTGCCGGTATTGCCTTTGATAAGGCCACGACAATTAGGCGAACCGCAGCTACAATTAAAGGGCTCCATGGTTTCATCTAAAAAGCTACCATAATCTAAGGTTAACTCTTCCCCTTTCTTAACCGCTCTATTAATGATTACATTTAACCCTACATAATTACAATTGGCATCACAATGATGGTTTTGAGGCGACCATTCTTCGGGTTGTAAATCCCATAGTATATACACATCTTTGCTTATTGGATAAGCGTATCTTCTAAAATTTAATTTTTCACGTTCGTCCCAATTTTCATCTACAAATTTTTTGGTAACAATGCGTTGAGATTTTTCTTCTCCTTCAAATAAAATGGTATTTTTTGGCAAGTCCCATTTTGCATACATCCCATAACCAGCAATAGCATTCCCTTTAATGGTAAAAACTTTTTCTTTTCTTCTGTATCGCGCCATACCTTCAATAATGATCCTTTCTAAAAAACCTCTTTGTCCTGCACCATCATGTAATAAAATATAATCGGCAGAGCCCTCATAGCCTTGCGCATAAAATACGGAGCATGTAAAATTTATCTCTAGAAAAAATAATTCTCCTTTATCGTTCATTCTAAAATCCATTCTGCCATAACCCACACCGTTGAAAGACATAAATACTTGTTCTGCGATATTTTGCAATCTTAAAGCCAATGCTTTTTCGGTAACAGGTATATTGGCATTGGGATGTAGCTCAGAAGTTTTTAAAGCATAGGTTTTAAAACTAAATCCTTCTGGGAAGATATATTCTACGGGCGTAAAGCTGGTACATGTTTTACCATCAGGATTAGCACAAACTAAAACCGTGAACTCACGACCATCTATATATTCTTCTACTAATGCAGAACCAAATTCTGCTAATATGCTTTTAACTTTTGTAACTAATTCAGCGGTATTGTTTGCTTTAGAAGCGTTGTCAACACCCAAGCTATCACCCGCTTTGGCAGGTTTAACGAATAAAGGAAATTGCAGATTACCCGGCAATTGTGGTATATCAGTTTCAGATTCGACATGAATATGTGCCGGAGTTTTTACATCTTCGCAAAAAGCCAAATACTTCATTATGGTTTTAGGCGGATCATATAAGTTAGTAGAAGGTCCAGTATAGGGTAAGCCTAATAAGTCCAAACTCATAATAACATCAATGGAAGGCACATTCCACTCTAAATATCCCTCGCATAAATTGATATAGATATCGTACTTATTTTCTTTAAGTTGTTTTAGTTGTTGGTAGGTAGTAAGCTTATTTAAAAAAACATGATCAAATTGTGCTTCAGGCATAATACTAGAGAGATCTCTTTTAGGATCATAATGCTGATAATCTACTTCAGAAGTAGAATAGTCTGGTTGAAGTACACAAATTTTTAAATCTTTAAAGCTAGCTGTATTATTTACGGTGGGGAGAGCGCGCATAATGTTAATTTTTTCTTCTTGCGAATGCGTCATTAATAATATGTATCACTAATTCAGTAAAACTTTGGTTGGCGTATCTTAAAATAGCTCCAATAGAGGTAAAATTTTCGTCTTCACTGATGCCGCATTGCGCATTTACTTCTAAAACATAAGGGACACCTGTTTTATTACAAATACGAACATCCACTCTGGTATACCCAGTTCCATTCACAGCAACATATGCATCCCAAGAAACTTTTTGAACTGCCATTTGAATGGCTTCATCTCCTAATTGATATTGGTAAAAATTCTCTTCTTCTGGCATAGGCGTTTCCTCCTCATAAATTTCCCATAAGCGATCAAAGGATAAAAACTTTTCTTTTTCTGGTAAGGAAGCATGAAAAACTCTTTCAATGGGGGGATAAATTTTTGCATATTCTGGATGCGTATGACTACCCACAATCATTACGGTATATTCTGGACCTTCGATAAAGGATTCTGCCAGGATACCATCTGATGCTAGGTTCCAGCCTCTATAGCCCTCAAACATTTTTGCTAACTGCGTTTTTAATTCATCTTCTGTTTCCACTACATTTTTAACACCGACGCCTAAACTACCAGCAGATACAGCAGGCTTCACAATTAAAGGACTACCTAATTTTTCAATTATTTCTTTCGTATTAATATTATTGTCTCTGATTGCTTCCCATTTAGGAGTGGCCACTCCAGCTTCATCAAAAGCCGCTTTCATGGGAATTTTAGAAGTAGTAATATCATAGAAATAATCATTTGCACCCGTGTATACTAATTGTTTTGCATCTAATGCTTTAATAACTGAAACACCAGGGGCGCCATTAATTTCATCTCCATCACATAAGTTTAAAACCACTGGAAAATAAATTCCTTTCTCTCTTTCATGTGCAATTTCTTGCACAATCATTTTATAATTTTCTAAAGTAACAGGTTGCCATTTCCAAGGAAGATCTAATTGTGTAAATACCCGTGTATATTCTTCAATACTTTGACTAAAGTCATAATAGTAAGCCAAATTGGGATCTGGATTATCCAAGGCTGGGGCTAAGACCCACACTTTCAAATGTCCTACTGGAACAAAAGGGTAAAATAAGTTACGAATTGATGTCAACGCTTTGCAAGAGGGTTAGTATATTATTCAATGAAGTTATAAAATATATAATACTGACAAATATTTATAGGGTTTAATTTAATAACTACTATGGTCTATCATGCAACGCAACCAAATGCTCTTTTAGAATATACATGAATGGGATAAATTATAATGGTTTTTATAGCCATTCGTATAATATATTACTTTGTATATCAATGAGTTATAAAATAATCATTCTATTGCAGGTATAATAAAATAGTATAAAACATGCAATATCAAGTAATCATTTGCGACAAACAAAACCTGTATGCAATGGGTTGTAGTTTGCTTATTAAAGAGAATCCACTGTTAAAAGGGTATCATTTCATTGAAAGCCTTGAAGCTTTACATAAGTATGTAATCCAAGATAAAAGCAAACAAGCCTTACCGCTACTTTTAGTCATAGATAGTTCTATGTTTGATTTTAACCATGCGCAAACTAGTTTGCAAATTGCAGACCTTAAAAATAGAATGGGGGTGATGGTCGTTTTTAATGAGCAAGATGATGCTCATTTATATCAATTAGTAGACAATGGTATTTCGGTAATTGTTTCGCGACATGTTTCCCAACAAGAATGGAGTAAGGCACTTGAAATGGCCAGACTCAATAAAATATATTTTTGCAATGTCATTGCAGAAAAAGTATTTGCATTGGTTAATCATATGGATAAAATAAAGATGACCGAGAAAGTACATCAGCTTCATACCTATGATAAATATATTTTAGTGCGCATTTGTGAAGAAGCTTCCAGTAAACAAATTGCATATGAAGTGGGGCATAGTAAGCGAACCATCGAAGGACATCGCACTAAAATGATGCAAAAGCTTGAAGTTAAAAATTTAGCTGGACTCGTTAAGGTTGCACTGATGTCAAAACTATATGATCATTACTTAGTCAATCCAGGTTTATATGATGTAACGGCATGTGCTAAAACATCCTCTTTGTAAAAGTGAATGTTTTTAAAATCGCCATCAATATATTTTTGCGCTTGATCGGTAAAATGAATGGAGTTGGCATAACGGCTTTGGCCACCGGTAATAATAGTTTTTGCTTCTACTTTTTTTCCAAAACTTACTGCTGCAATAAAACTACTTCCAGAATAGCCATAACGTTTTAAAGTGTTATCGTAACGCTTGCTTTCAAAAGCAGGGAGGGAGCCCCATTTGGAAGATGTTTGTCCCACCGCTATGCTGGGCAAATCATCGTTAAATTTTTCTCCTGGGTTAACTCTTTGGTATCTATTTATATCACCCCACATTATTTCCCAGTTGCCATACACTTTTTCTAAATTCGCTAATGATGTATTTAAAAGCGCTAACTTTTTCTCATTAGATACCTCGTTTACCATTTGCTCATATCTTTTAATGTATTGCGTTGAGCCTTCTTCGGTTGTTGCAGGCGCTATTTCTTTGCCCCAATTATTAGCCCATTCAATAGCAATAGTCGTTGCAATTGAATTAATAGCAGCATCCCGATTCCAATTGGCTAAATAGGCAGTTGCTTTTTTCTCTTTTTCGTTTAAAGTAATTGTATTTGTATACGCAAGAAAAGAAGGTAATAAAATATCAAAAGCACTTAAATGTTTATTATAGCCCAATTGAATTAATTCGTCCAAGGAAATTTTTTCTATTTTACTTAATAAATTGACAGCGTTTATTCCTCGACCATTTTCACCATCGGGTGCCATATAATGCGGGTAGTCTTTTTCTTTGGGACTATTATTGCCTGCTACGGTGAAAGGCGTTGCGTTACAATTTTGTAACCATCCATTAGGAGGGTTAATGCTTTGTACTGTTTCTGCTAGTGGGTGCAGGCCTAGCCAATTAGTGGCTTTAATGGAGCCGTCAACAGGCATGCTAAAATCATAAGTAGCATTTCTCTTTGGCATAAAATTTCCATGCCAGTAGGCTATAGAGCCATCTCCATCGGCATACACTGTGTTATTACTATTGTTGCTTACTAAGGACATTGCTTTTTGATATTCTTTTAAATTAGTCGCTTTAGTTCTTGTCCAACATTCTATCAATGCATTTAAGGAACGGTTATTTTCTTTCAAACTCAACCATTTGCCATTCTTACTTCCCATTACTGGTCCATGAATTGTTTTATAAGTAAGGAATGATTTTGATTTTATTTGACCTTCTTCCAAATACTGAATAGGAATATTTCTTTGTGCAATAGGTTGAAGTGTTTGTTCGTAATGAGATACCCAGCCAGTTTTATTTTTAGCTACTTTTTCTTCATATACGTCGGCTACATCTGCATAGCTACTGGTATGCATAAAACCACAATGCGCATTGAATCCTTGGTAAATAAACATTTGACCCCAGGTAACCGCGCCATATACATTTAAACCTTGCTCACTTACCATATGAATTTCTGATCTAAAATAAAAAGGCACATGCGGATTAATATATAATAAAGCATTTCCATTTTTGCTATGTTGTGGCGCAATGGCAAAACCATTGGAGCCTTTTAAAGTTTTTTCTTCCATATCAAAAGGGGAGACACTATTAGAAGCGTCTATATTATTTACAACTAATTTTTCTGCATGGGCATCTTGACCGTAAAATGCAGCAACATGATTCACTTTAATGCCGCCAGTTCTAGTAGGTGAAACACTACCATCAGTCCACATAAGATGATACCAAGGCTTATAATATTGAATCGCTTTAGGATGTACTTCGGGATGTTTGTATAAATAATAGTTAAGACCATCTGCATGGGCTTGTAATAATTCCTTAAACCAAAGGGGGCTTTTATTATAATCATTTATAGCGGCAACACTATCTTGAATTAAGCGCATCATTAAATCTTCGTAAATAGCTGTAGCACCTTTTACTTCTGCCGTACGACCTAACATCTCTAAGTAGTTCAATTCAATTTGCCCTACATTTTCTTCGCTTTGCGCATACATCAATCCAAAAACGGCATCAGCATCAGTTTTACCATATACGTGTGCAATTCCCCATTCGTCTCTTATAATTGTAACTTGTTTTGCATGACTTTCCCATCTTGCTATTTCGCTTGCGCTTATTTTTTGCGCCTTACTTGCAAATGGCATGCTTAATAGAAGCAATACGAAAGAGAGGCCACTAAAAATATTTTTTATATTGTTACTATTTTTCATAATTGAAATAAGATTTAATCTAAGTATAAAGATGACTACTGGTTTATAGACCTATTTAATATTTTTTAATAGAACTAAAGTTACGCAAAAAAAAAGCACAAACTTTTTAGTGTTTGTGCTTTTTTGTAACAAAGGATATGTATTAAATACCCCAAGTTTTAATTCTTTCTAAATCAATTTTAACACAATCTAATGGTGCTATACCTTGATAAGACTCTTGTTCAATGATATAATGATGTGCGCCTCCTTTTGCCTTGGCTAATAAGGCAATCGCTTTAGGATCAACCACGCCGTCACCTAAAATGGTGCTTTCATATCCATCGTTCATTTCGCCTTTCTCTGCTTTAATTTCGTCTTTCACATGTAATGATTGAAAACGACCAGGATATTTATTAATCCACTCGGCAGCTCTTCCACCTGCGCCGTACATATTACCAAAATCTAATTGATGCACAACCAAATTAGGATCGGTATGTTGTAAGATAATATCATACATTAAAGTGCCATTCAGTTTTTCTTTAAATTCGAAATCATGATTATGATAACCAAATTTCATTCCATTTGCATTACACAATTCCCCTGATTTATTAAATACATCTAGTTGTAACATTAAGCCATCATAAGTACTTCTTAATTTATCATCCATAGAAGGACTAATAACATATTCTTGACCCATCGCTGCTGCATCTTCTACAGTAAGTTTCCAATCATCGGTAAAATCCTTTTTTGTATTGTCCCAATGTTTTGCTCCCATAACTGTATGGCCGCTAGGCATTTTTAATCCTAGGTCATTTAAAACTTTTTTAAATTCTGTTGCAGTCCAACCGTAAAATTTACGATTTACATAATTGGCATGTTCAACATGTTGATACCCCATTTTAGCTATAGCCGTTAAAGTTTCTAATGGCTTTTTATACATCTCTGCTCGGACTGAATATAGTTGTACACCAATTATATTTTTAGAAGCGGCCATATTCGTACTAGCCCATAATGCACTTGGTTTTAAACTAGCACCAACTAATGCGAGGGATGCATTTTGTATAAATTTTCTTCTTGAATTTTTCATATATATTTTTTAGTATTTAAACTTACAATAATTATTTGATTAATCTTCGACCTTTGTGTTTTTAATAGGTTTTTTATCCAACCACTCACTGCGATCTAATTTGTGTTTTCCAGTAGTTACTTCATCCAATGTGTTGCCATTGTATAAGCGACCGTTTTTCATGACAAATTCTATTGTGTTGGTATTGCGTATATTATCCAATGGATTTTTATCCAATATAATTAAGTCTGCTAATTTACCTGCTTCCAAACTTCCTAAGTCTTTGTCTAAACCTAAACCTGTAGCACCTAATATAGTTGCAGTTTTTAACGCGTCTATATTGCGCATGCCACCACTTTGCATAGACCATACTTCCCAATGATAGCCTAAACCTTGCAATTGACCATGGCTACCAATACCAGCTAAGCCACCTTCTTCTACTAATTTTTTCATACTCTTAGCGTGTTTTTGGAAAACATGTTCTTCCGGTAAAAACCAAGTAGCACGTCTACGAGATTTTGATGCTAATTCTTCATAAGGTGTAAAAAATTGCATCTTTTCATTACTATATGGATTTTCATTTTCGTAAAAATAATTTTCAGCCCATGGTCCACCATAAGAAACAAGTAAGGTTGGCGTTACAGTCATTTTAGATGCTGCAATAGTTTTGATAACATCGTTATATAAAGGATAAATAGGAATAGAGTGTTCGTGTCCAGGATAACCATCTAATAAATTAGTCATGTTTAATTTAAAATCAAGGCCACCTTCTGTAGTGGGCATTAATTGCTGATTTTTTGCAGCTTGAATAACCCACTGTCTGTGTTTTCTATTTCCTACTAAATACATTTTAATATATTTCGTATTATAGTATTTGCTGTATTGATTTAATACCGACTCTGCTTGTGCAGAATCTTTTAAGTTGTATGACCAATAACCTACGCCAGGACCCGTTGAATACACTCTTGGTCCTACCATCATACCTGCATCAACCATATCACTGTAGGTTAGTACATCGGTTGTAGCAGTTTGCGGATCACGTGTTGTGGTAACGCCATAAGCTAAATTAGCTGCATATACCCATGCTTGTGTTTTATGGATACCCCAGCTAGGCCACATATGAGAATGCGTATCTACAAAACCAGGAATAATAGTTTTTCCTGATACATTTACTTTTTGTGTTTCGGCTGCTACTTTTAAACTACCCGATTTGCCAATAGCCTTAATACGATTATTTACAATATATATATCACCTCTGCTAATCACTTCATCACCTTTCATGGTAATAATTCTTGCATTGGTTAAAAGTAAATGTGTAGAAGGCATATCTTTTTCATAAAATACTTTCACCCAATTTTCAGTGGCTTTATATTTCGGATCTTCTTTCTTCTCGGCTTTCTTAGCTACGTTTTCTTTTTTAGTACTGTCTTTGACAGTAGTATCTTTTTTAATAGCTGCTTCGGCTTTTTTTGCAAGTGCTAAGCTATCGTCAAAGGCATAAGACGCATCAATATCGTAGGCGAAATGAGCAGCACCTAAACTATAATGTATTATTTTTCCATTGGCTTCCCAGCTAGGAAACTCTCCGCCCATTTCGGTTAAAAGCTTACTAGGGAATGCTGCATTTTTAGCATCTGCTACAGAAATATCTACCAATTTACCTGCTTGTGGAATAGTGATATAGTAAATATTATTATTTACTTGCGCAATAGCCGCTTTACCTAATGGCGACATTAAAATCGTATTCGCACTAGAAGCAGGATTATTTTCTTTGGCAGCATCATCTTCATCCTCTACCATATCTAACACATCAGCTACTGGTTTCCCATTGTGTTGTGGAATGCTACCAAAAGTAGTAATACCCGTAATTTTTACAATTTCTTTTTCATCTCCACCATCCCATTGAATAGAAATTAATTTTCCATATTTATTTAAATAAATACGTTCTTCACCATTCACGAAATGTGCATTGCTGCGACCATCGGCTTTATCAATAACATGGATACTGCCATCATTTACATTCAACCAACACAATTCATCTTCATCATCATTATAAGTAGGATCTTTTGAATCTTTAAATTTTTGTGCAGTTGTTCTATTAAATACGATTCTTGTACCCGCTTGGTTAACAGCGAGACCTTGGTACAAAGCATTTTCTTTTGTCAATGTTGTTTCAGTTCCTGAAGCGACATCAATACTTTTTATACTTCCTCCATTATCACTCCAAGTAGCAAAATAAATGGTTTTACCACTAGGACTCCATACTGGTTGTGCTTCTGTAAAATTATTTTTAGTTAATTTTTTAGGCGTTCCATTAGGATAATCCATTACGTATAATTTATTCAAAACCGTAAAGGCTAATTTTTTTCCATCGGGTGAAGGAACTGCATCTCTAATTTGAGTAGCTTGTGCGGCACTTGTATCTTTAATAGGATATTTAAACAATACTTCAGGTCCCATTTCAATGTTTGCATCTACCGTATAGCTAATTTCTTTTTGTGAAGCAGTTTCAATATCAATGCTATGAATTTTTCCGCCGTAAGAAGCCAATAAATATTTACTATCTGGAGTAAAAGTCATAGTAGGAAGTACCCCTAATACCGCAATTGATTCTTGATCATCTCTTTGAACAGGATAGGCTAACCAAGTTTCTTCACCGGTTGCTAAATTGCGTTTAACCAATCCTGTTTTATCTTCAAATCTTGTACCATATACTAACCATTTTCCGTCTTTTGAAAGTACGGGTGTAAAAGCAGAACCATATCTAGATGCAATAGTGCGAGTGGTTCCCTTTTCTCTATCATACACACCAATACTATATTGAGGTAACATCGCATTGTAATTCCAAGCGCTTGTTCTTGAAGAATAATAAACAAATCTACCATCAGCACTTACTGCAGGATCAATAGTTTTTAAAGTAGCAGGCAAAGAAATTAAGGAAGTACCAGCGCCACCATTTTTATGCATCAAATACAATTTTGTATTTCTTCTTCCTTTTGTATATACTATATAATTCCCATCGGGTGTATATACTGCACCAGGAAAATTTTGATTTTGTTCTTCAGTTAATGCAATGGTATCTTTTTTTGCAATATCTATATACCATAAATTTTCTGCACCACTTCTGTCAGAGATAAATAAAATTCTTTTTCCATCTGGACTAAAGCTAGGGTGATTGTCATAAGCTAAACCTTTAGTTACTGGCGTCGCTTTTCCGCCTTCAACTGGCATGCTATAAATGTCTCCCATTAAATCAAATAAGATTGTTTTTCCATCAGGGCTAATACTCAAAGATGTCCAAGTACCTTCATTGGTTTGAAGAGGAATTGTACGCGTTGCTTTTAGCGGCATACCTTTATAACTTGTAAAATTAAATCGAGCGCTGTCTTTAACCGTAGTCTTTTGTTGTGCATAGCTATTGGTTAAACTAAATAGCATTAAAAGCATCCAACTAGAAAAGCAGGAAATAGTATATTTTTTCATTGGTATTTTTTTGAAAGTTAGTTAAATAGGTGAAAAAATAGACTCAAAATTGGCCTTTGAATTGCCGTTTATCAAGAAAACCCGTTTTTTATATAAAAACCACCCAAAATGGGCCTAAAAATGACCTATTTACGAATTGAATCGTAATTTTACAAATATGAAAAAAACCAATATACTGACGCTTCTTTTAATAAATAGTTTATTACTAATGAGTTACGCGTCTTTGGCTCAAACTTTTCAAATAGAGGGTACGATAAGGGACAGTGCTGCTAAAAGAGCATTGCCTTATGCCACTATTTCTTTAGTGCGCGCCAAGGATTCATCCTTAGTGAGTTTTGCAAGAAGCAATGAGGAAGGGTTTTTTACCATAAAAAGTGTAGCGGAGGGGAAGTATTTATTATCTCTATCATATGTGGGGTATCAACAACAATGGGTAGCCTTCAAAACGGGGACGAATCCAGTACTTAATTTAAATACTATTTATTTAGAAGACGCAAGTAAAATGTCTACGGTAACAGTGACAGCGCGCAGACCGCCTGTAGTTATTAATGGAGACTCCATTGAATTTAACGCTGAAAATTTTAAGACCCCACCCAATGCAGTGGTAGAAGATTTATTAAAAAAAATGCCAGGTATTGAAGTAGATAAATCTGGAGGGATTACTGTAAATGGTAAAACGGTTACAAAAGTATTTGTGAATGGTAAAGAATTTTTTACAGGGGATCCTAAAATGGCCACTAAAAATTTACCAGCAGATGCGATAGATAAAATTCAAGTATACGACCGTAAGTCAGATCAAGCTATGTTTACAGGTATTGATGATGGAACGGAAGAGACGGCGATAAATTTAAAAGTAAAGAAAGATAGAAATCAATCCAATTTTGGAAAATTAACGGGAGGTGCTGGAACACCAGGCAGATTTGATGGGCAAGGCAATTGGAATAGATTAAATAATGACGAACAGTATTCTTTAATAGGCACCGCTAATAATACCAATAGGCAAGGGTTTTCGAGTAGAGATATTGCTAATTTTTCTGGTGGTGGTGGTGGAAGACCCGGTGGTGGTGGTGGTATGACACTTTCTTTTGGCGGCGGTGGGGGAACCGATAATAATGCACAAGGTGTGGCAACAACACTTTCTGGCGGTGGTAATTATTCTAATTTATTTAATGATAAGAAAACAAATTTCAATGCTAATTTTTCATTGAATGATGTAGAAAGAAATAATAACAGCCATTCCTTAACACAAAATTTAACACCTGGTAATTTATTCAATAGAACTTCAAGTTCAAGAAGTGTAACAAGAAATCAACAACAAAGTTTTGGTAGCACGATTGATCAAACAGTTTCAGAAACTTTTTCTTATAAATTTACGCCAAGTATTGGTAAGCAACATAGTACATCACTTTCATTTGATACGACTGAAACTTATTTACCAGACGCCTTTAAAACCAAAACAAATGCAACGCAATCTGCTTCTTCAAGTGTGACAGATGCAAGCAATGCTTCGAGTAATTTATTATTAAGAAAAAAGTTTGCTAAAAAAGGGCGTACCATATCTTCTACAATTACCAATAGTTATAACGAATCAAATTCAACAGGGACTCAGTATACCGATCAATTAATTTATGGAGGCGGCAAATTATTAAAAGATTCACTTTTAGATCAACATAATTTAAGAAAAGGCAATACCATTACTTATTCAGCCAATGTGGTGTATACAGAGCCATTAGGTAAAAAATCATTACTTGAATTCAACGCCTATTTGAGTCAAAGCATTGGTAAAACCAGTAAGAAGGTATTTGATAAAAATACCGGTACAGAAACTTATGACCAATTAAATACAAGGCTTACTAACGAATTTAATAGTGAGTATACCTATAGTGGTGGAGGTATGAATTTTAGAACCAATCAAAAAAAGTATAACTTCTCCACAGGGTTTAGTTTACAGAGTGCCAAATTAGTTGGTGAGAATGTGAGTGCAAGTACAAAGTTGAACCAAAGTTTCCAAGACATCTTGCCTACTGCTATGTATCAGTATAATTTTTCTCAAACGAAGAACTTAAATATTAATTATCGTACTTCTACCAATCAACCATCTTTAACTCAGTTACAACCTGTGTTAGATCAAAGTAATATTAATAGACAAACTATTGGTAATCCAGATTTGAAAAGAAGTTATGTACATAATTTAAATTTGCGTTTCTTCTCTTCTAAGATTATTTCAGGTCGCAATTTCTTTGCCACTTTAAATGCTTCCTCTACCAATAACTCTATTGTGAATTATGATAGTATTTTGCCAAGTAGAGTTACTTTGTCAAGACCAGTAAACGTCAATGGAGCTTATCGTTTCAATGGTAGTGTCAATTATGGTTTTGGCTTAAAGAAAATATATTCAAGAGTTAATTTTGGCTTAAACGGAGGGATGAGTAATAATATATCATACGCAAATGCTTTATTAAATACCATCGTAACTAAAACCGTAGGGCCATCTATAACCTACAATTTCCAATTAGACGAAGTAATAGACATTGATTTATCTTCTAGGTATTCTTTTAGCAAAACCAATAACGCGATTAATGCGGGCTTAAATACAAATTATTTAACAAAAGTATTTAGTGCTGAGATGAATAATTATTTGCCCTTAGATTTCTTATTGAATCAAACATTTACTTATACCATTAACTCTGGAAGGGCGGAAGGTTATAATACATCTATCCCTATTTGGAATGCAAGTTTTTCTAAATTTTTTATGAAAAATAAAAAGGCTGAATTGAGATTTAGCGCCTTTGATTTATTGAATAAGAATGCTGGTATTAGCCGTAATGTATCTCAAAATACAATCGTTGACCAACAATACAATGTGATTAATCAGTATTTCTTAGTAAGCTTCATTTATAGCCTACAAAAATCTGGATTAGGCGGTGGTGGACCAAGAAACGTTATGATTCGTATGAATTAATTATCTTTATAAAAATTATTTAAAATAAACACAATGCGTAAAATATTTTTAACTGCAACAGTCCTATTAGTCGCTATGATTACTTCTATTGCTCAGGTAAAAGAAGGCAAGCTTATTTTCGAAAGAAAAATAAACATGTATAAAATGATTACCGATCCTGAAATGAGGACGCGTATTCCAGAATTTAGAACCGAAAAATTTGAACTCATTTTTAATGAGCAAGCGAGTATGTTTAAAACTATTCCTGAAGAAGAGGCTCCAGATCCATTTGCTAATAGTGGTGGTGGTGGAGATAGGGGCGGAATGCGTTTTGCATTTAGAATGCCTGAAACAGCAACCTATACTGATATTCCAAACCAAATGCAATATGAATCTCGTTCTTTATTTGAAAAGGATTTTTTAATTGTAGATTCTTTAAAACCTAATAATTGGAAATTGTCAGACGAAACAAAGACTATTGCTTCTTATGTTTGTAAAAAAGCAACTACTATGATAACGCCACAGCAAATGAATGTGCGTTTTGGCGGCGGTGGCGGGAGAAACAGAAATAATACAGATACAGCTGCTCCTGTAAAACCAAAAGAAGTGGAATTGGTTGTATGGTATACTGAATCTATTCCTGTTTCTGTAGGTCCTGATACTTATTCTGGTTTGCCAGGTGCTATACTAGAAGTGAATAATGATAACGGGTCGAATGTCATTACTGCGACTGAATATACAGCCAAGTATGCTGCTAAAGAATTGAAGCAACCTACTAAAGGAGATAAGATGAACCGTGCTCAATTTACGGAGAGCATGAAAAAAATTATGGAAGAGATGCAAAGAGGTGGTGGAATGGGAGGCAGAATACGTATCAACCAATAAATTTATTCTTTCGAAAATAATTTGGGGTAAAATTAAAAATAAAATTTTTCAAAAATAAGAAGCTTCAAAGGCTTCTTATTTTATTATATACCATTTCCAACCAATGGTAATAGCTCTTGGTTCACCTAGATAATAGGAATAAGCGCTACTTCCTTTTACACTAAAATTTTTGGTTGCCATAGTAGAATAGTAAGTATTAGTTAGGTTTAAAACATTTAACCAAATTTCAGATGTTTTAAATTGTAATCCAATTCTAGCATTCACTACATCAAAGCCTGGGTATTGTGTAGCATTGGTTTCATCCATGAAATAATTAGATTGATGTTGCCATTCTAAAGCGCTACGGAGTAATTTATTAGGTTTCCAAGAAACTGATATATTATTTAATAAATGAGGTGCGGCATTCATTTCTTTTCCACTTACATCAACTCCTTTGATATTTGTGTTTAAATATTTATGTTTTGTATTGGTACCATTTAAACTTATTTCTACAGAAGGAGCAACTAGATAACGTACTTGATATTCAATGCCAATATGACTTGTAGCACCTGAGTTTTGGTTTAGGTTAACGCCATCTGTTTGTCTAACAGAAATAATTTCATTGTTACCTTGCAAAGAATACACAGAAAACTCGGCAGCTAATTTTTTATCATGGTACCAGGTGCCCATTTCAATATTGGTAAAATTTTGAGGTAATAAATAGGGAACCCTAATGGCATTGTATATCTCTGTAATTTGAGGAGGTACAAAACCCTTACTGAAATTAATATAGCTGCCCCATTTATGTATATTATAGGTGAAGCCTAATTTGGGTGTGAACTGCGTAAAATGATTATTGGCTGAAGGCGTTCCTATGGGAAGTTGATTGTTAAAAAGATATTCAAAATCATCATAACGCATGGTTGCATTGAATCGCAATTGCTTGCTAAAATTAGCAATATAATTAAAGTAAATAGCTTTGTTACTAATTTGAGTATTGTAATTGGTAATTAAGGAATCCCTTGCTGGATAAGTATAACTGCTGTATTTTCCTATTGCAATGTCTTTGACAATATCAATATAATGAGCAATTAAATTTTGGTGGGTGATATCCCAATATCCACCGATCATTACTTTGCTATTTATAGTTTTAATATTCCATGTATGTTGAAGGTCTACTACATATGCATCAAAATGGTTGCTATTAATTTGTCCTTTAAATTTTGTAGGGTTAGTAGTGGAGGCAATAGAATAAGTTGGGTTCTGGTCCATGGTATTATTGCGATACATTACATTAAGGGTGGTGCTTGCGTTGGCGTTCCAATCGTATTGAAGGTTTTGTCTAAAGCGTATGGCATCTATTTTACGAAAAGTAAATGTTTGTTGTGTGCCAAAATTTTTCTGAAAAAATTTAATACTATCTAAGGAACCAGTCATTTGTGTATAATAATTAATATAATTAAGACTTTGGTATCCTTTTAGTTTATCATTAAGGGTAAAAGTTCTTTTTATACTCAATGCTTTTTTTGAGAAATCACTATACTCGGTTATGCCATTTTTTTGATCGGTCCAGGAGCCATTGATCATCCAGCCGCCTGTTTTGGTTGGACTACCCGCACTCAAATCTATTTTTTTATAACCGGTGTTATTCAATTGAGTACTTATAAAAGCAATGGGCTTTTCTGGAATTGGCGTTGACAAAATATTTACTACTCCTCCAATGGCCTCTGCGCCATATAATGCCGATGCGGGACCTTTAATAATTTCTATGCTATGAATATTGCTTGTATTAATTTCAATGAGGGCATTGCTACTAAATAAACCACTGGTTCTAATAGGCATGCCATCTTCTAAATATAAATACAAGCCCTTTAAGGAAATAGGTTGTCTAATAGACATCATATGTTGTTCATTGCCAATGGTAGGCATATATACACCACTCACTTTATTGAGTAGGTAATCTATTCTTTGTGCTTTAGCCTCCTCAATGGTTTTAGGGGATAAAACAGAAATAGCAACCGGAGATTCAATTCTTTTTTCACTAAGCTTATTAGCAGAAACGACAATGGTGGTTAAATTGGTATAGCTCGTGTCTTGCCCAAATGCACAAGCACTCCACAAAATTAAAATACCTGCTATAATTTTTCTAAAAAAATACATATTTGCAAATTTAGTAGTTAATTTAGGTATTCGGTTTTTCGTTTAACTTATTTTATCATCATTCAAAATAGCCCTATGCGTAAATACTTATTAATTTTCACATTACATTTTTTTATAGGAGCCACTGCACAAGTAAAAACATTGCGAGAACAAGCAAGTATTGTCAATGAAGTGTTGGCAGATCGTTTTAATAATTTATTGCCCACTTTAATGGATCGTGCCAATTTGGATTGTTGGGTAATAATAACAAGAGAATATAACGAAGATCCTATTATTAGAACCATGCTTCCTGCTGAATGGATTGCAGCCCGAAGACGCACTATACTTGTGTTTTACAGAAACAAAGAAAAAAACACGATCGAAAAATACGCAGTAGCAAGATATCCTGTAGGTACTGAAATAGCGGCAGCCTGGGATGTGGCCGCTTTCCCAAATCAATGGGATGCCTTAACAGCCTTATTAAAAAAACTGAATCCCCATAAAATTGGCATTAATACTTCGGCCGATTATGGACACGCAGATGGTTTAGACCATACGGAATACCTAGAGTTTATGAATGCTTTAAATACAACAGAACAAGCAAAGGTTGTTTCAGCAGAGCCCTTAGCGGTGAGTTGGTTAGAAACAAGGACCGAAAAAGAAATGAAGCTATATCCCAGTTTACTACAAATAACGCATGCTATTATCAAGGAAGGCTTTAGTAATAAAGTTATTAAACCTAATGTTACTACCACACAGGATTTAGTATGGTGGCTTAGACAACAATTAAGTGATAAAGGGCTTATTACTTGGTTTCATCCTTCCATAGAAATTCAAAGAAGAGTTACGAATGAAAAAGATGATGTGATAAGACCAGGCGATTTTTTACATGTCGATTTTGGAATTACTTACTTAAGATTAAATTCTGATGTACAAGAACAAGCCTATGTTTTATTGCCTAGCGAAAAAACTGTACCAGAAAATTTACAAGCTGCATTTACTACCACGAATAAATTACAAGATTTTTTAACCAATGAGTTTGCAGTGGGAAAGTCGGGAAATGAAATATTAAAACAAGCTTTAACCAAATCAAAAGCTGCTGGAATTAATCCAAGTATTTACACACATCCTATTGGTTTTCATGGGCATGCAGCCGGCACCACTATTGGAATGTGGGATATGCAAAACGGAGTGCCTGGGTCGGGAGACTATACGATGAAGGCCAATACTTGTTATTCCATTGAATTAAATGCAACCCATACACTAGCAGGTTGGGATAAGCCAGTTAGAGTGGCTTTAGAACAAAATGGGTTTTTTAACGGCAGTCGTTTTGATTATATCGATGGAAGACAAACTAAGATACATGCTATACAGTCGAAATAGTTTTTAATTATTTCATAAAATAATGTACAATATAAAAAGTGATTGCTGCTAAAACACCACTTACAGGAATTGTTAAAACCCAAGCCCATAAAAGATTGGTGGTTACACCCCATCTTACAGCGCTTAAACGTTTTGTAGCTCCAACGCCTATAATAGAACCTGTAATAGTATGTGTAGTAGAAACCGGTATACCCATTTGACCAGTAAAGAATAAAGTAAATGCACCAGCAGTTTCGGCAGCCACACCTTCTAAAGGAGTTACTTTGGTAATCTTAGAGCCCATTGTTTTAACAATTTTCCAGCCACCGCTCATGGTACCTAAACCAATAGCTAGATAACAAGCTACAGGCACCCAGCTAGGCAATTGACTAAAATCTTGCATACTTCCATTGGCAATTAAAGCAGCACCAATAATACCCATTACTTTTTGCGCATCGTTACCACCATGCCCAATACTGAAGGCAGCAGAGCTAAATAATTGTAACTTTTTAAACATGTAGGCAACTGAATGTGCGGTAGGTGTTTTTATTTTCTCTACATATACATAGATAATCATAAATAAAATGGAGGCTCCAATAATACCATATACAATTATTGAATTATCTGCTTTGTCAATTTCACTTGCAAATGTTTTTTCAATATTAAATTTTGTAATTTTTGCTTTTATATTATCTATATTCTTATCTGCAATTGGATAAATGCTATTCACAATAACTAATGCCGAGTCTAATGAGATGGTTCCTTCTAAATATAATTTTAAAGGTTCTTTATACTCTTCTGTTTTATCTTTAGCAATAGTATATTCTGCTTTAGCGTCTGCATTTTCTGGAGCTTTTGCTTCTAAAACTAAAAAGTCATTTGCATTTCTTACTGCATCTTTTAATTTACTAACCGCTGCAGTTTTTAACCAACCACTGTCTTTAGCCGTTGCGGCAATTTTATCAGCAGTAGAATTATCAAAATCAGATAAGTAAGGAACTAAATGATTATAATAAGTATTTGCCTTTTCTAGTTTGCCTTCATTTAATTGTAGGGCAGCTAATAAGCTAGAATCGCCTTGCTTTGTTACAAGATCACCTTTAATAGTAGCAATTTCTTTTTGGTATTTATCTATGCTATAAAACTTTTGTACGTTCTCTTTAATTTTAGTGTCTTCAAATTTATCAAACATTAATACTGTAAGTAAAGTAGCAATAGATATAATAGCAAGTCGCCACCATACATTACGCATGATGGTTACCACAGTTATAAAAATTGAAATTACAATTCCAATGATAGGCGCTAGAAAAATAAACAAAACTGTTTTTAAAATAGTATCGCTATCTACAATTTTAGCCCAAGAAAAATCAATTCCTTTAAGCATTAAAGCGTGTGCAATAGCCGCACCCGCAAAGCCACCAATAAGGGTATGAGAAGAAGAAGATGGAATACCATACCACCATGTAAGTAAGTTCCAAAAAATGGCAGCTAATAATCCAGAAAAAATAACAGGCAAGGTAATGAAATCTTTATATACAGTTTTGCTGATGGAGTTAGCTACGGCATGATCTTTAAAGATCCAAAATGCTACGGAGTTAAATAAAGCGGCCCACAAAACTGCTTGAAACGGTGTTAAAACCTTGGTGGAAACAACAGTAGCAATTGAATTGGCTGCATCATGAAAACCATTGATATAATCAAAGATTAGCGCAAGGGCTATAATGATAATTAATAAAGTCATCTTGAATAAATTAAGCGTACTTGATAATAATAGATTCGATTACATTAGACACATCTTCAATTTTATCTGTTGCAATTTCAAGTACTTGGTATATCTCTCTTTTCTTAATTACTTCTTTAAAATCGTTTTCTTGCTCAAATAATTTTTCAATACTCATATCAAAAATATCATCTGCCTGATTTTCAATACTATTCACTTTAATCATGGCCTCTGTCATTTCTTTGATATTCTTCATATTGCGTAAACCTAAAACTGCTTTTTTTGTTTCTTGTGTACCCTGTAAAATTAATTCAGCTAATTTGTGAATGCCAGTATCATTTGGGTTTACTTTATAGAAATTAATTTTCTTAGCAGAAGAATAAATATAATCAGCAATATCATCTAAAGAAGAAGCTAAATAGTGAATGTCTTCTCTGTCAAATGGTGTGATGAAATTTCTGCCTAATTCGGTAAATATAGAATGGGTAAGATCATCATTCTTATGTTCTAAATTTTCAATTTGTGCTAAAATATTAGCTCTAATATCTGCATCTGGTTCGTTGACCATTTCTTTTAATTTGATACCCATTTCATAAACATGTTCTGCAACTTCTTCGAATAATTGAAAGAAAACTCTATCCTTAGGTAAGAAAATTTTCATGATTGAATTAAAGTCCATAATAAGCGTTTTGTTGGTTTAAATAATGCATTACAAAAGTCCCCTTTTGGGCCCAAAAGGGGCAGCACCCTATATTACCAAATTGTTACCAAATGCAGGTTGAAGCATCGGCTGGCTTTTGCCATTAGAAATTAGCAGTAAATAAAGCCGAGTTGGAACGTACAAAAAAAGGGAGCCGTTTTCACGGCTCCCTTATAAAATCCATAGCTTTCCCCCAAAAGCTGCTCAAAAATCAATCTTTTACCTAAAATACATCTCAGATTAAGTTACCAATTAAGTTTCGTAATAGGTTATTTCCTATATTTAGGTTGAAAATAAAGGATAACAATTAAGTAATTTACCTAATTTATTATTGATAATCAATGAATTATATAAAATCAATCATTTTTACAATTTTTCTACTTTTAGCATTTAGTATAAGTAATAATGCTGCTATGTTGGATCTTCCAGAGCACTTCAAAGTGCCAAATAACCCGTTTCTAGACAAAATAACATCATTTAAAGAGCTAGATGCTAAAGTTTTCTTATCCAAAGAAAATAAGATCATCCCTACAGAAGGCACCATTTTTAAATTTAATGGACAGGAGTTACTCAAGACAAAGGACGACCTCTATTTATTTATTTCCCAAACGGGAGTTATCTATCAATTGGAGGAAAAGGTAGATTCTTTTTATTCTTTCCATAGAATTGACGTCACCATTAATATTAATTACAATATTGAATGCAACAATTTTATATGGAATAAACATATATATAGTTATGGTGGATATGGTTTTTGGAAACTAAATGGGCATCTAAGGGCTTTTAATTTTTTAGACAAAGAGTGGGATATTGTTCCCACTAACAATGAAATAGTTTCAAATGGCTATAACTGGGTTTCCAAAAAAGAGGGAAAATTATATGTGCCCTTTCAGGCAATAGTGAATGCAGGAATTGCAGGTCCTGAGAGTATTAGTGGCAGAAGAATTTATGATAGTTATTATTTAGACCTTGTAACAAAAAAATGGGTCAAATTAGGCTCCTTAAATGCTAGTGCCAAAAAATTAGTAGCAGATGCTAATATTACCAATTCATTTTTTGCAGTGGACAGTGGGTATATTTATTTAGTACAAGACGAAGCGTATTATTTTAATTTTATAGATAATAAAATTTATAAATCTAAGAATTCTGAATTAAACCAGTTTTTTATAAGAAGGTCAAGCAGTAAAGATATTTTTTTATACAAGGATAGCATTTATAGCTATAGCCCACAGCAACAAATATATATAACTAAAAAATTATCAGTTGATTATTTTGAATTATTAAGTTATCCTATATGGGGTTTAGACAATAACTATTTTTATGCTATAGCTTTCCTTGTTTTTTTAATTTTTACAGTTGTCTTTTCTGTTTGGTTATTTAACCGAAGTGTATATAAAAAACTAGAACAGTCTCAGCTTAAGATTTTAAAATCTAAGTCAATAAATCAAGCCTTTGTTGGTTCAGAAGTCGCATTGATATCTTTATTGTTGGCCGCTTCTAAAAAAGACAACAACACAGAAATACATGAAATAAATCATGTATTGGGTATTAAAGATAAAAATGTGGGACTGCAAAAAAAGGTAAGAAGTGATATTATTAATGCCATTAATGAGAAGTTTCAATTTATTACACAGTCCGAATCACCACTGATATGCAGTGTTCGCAAGGAAGATGATAAAAGATTTTACGAATACTTTATCCCCGCTAGCGAATTAAAATCGATAGAGCGTATTTTAGATAAAAATTGATTTGTCATGTAATTGTAAAATTATATTGCTCTTAGTCTAAGTTTTAACTTGAATATAGATATTGGTATTTTTAATGTTCGAGCTTTGCGGCTCGATGTTCAAGAAGTTTTTAATATTATCTTTTATTTTTCCTCAATGCTTATGGGGCCAAGTGTATTTTGTTAAAGATACTTTGTCAGCAACGGGTGATAGTGTGGTGGTTACTGCTACAAGATCTGAACGAAAATTGAGTAATTTGACCGTTCCCGTTACACTTATCAATGCCCAAACTATTCAACAAACAGGGTCTATTCGCTTAACCGACATACTTAAAGAGCAAACTGGCTTAACCATGACAAGTGGTTTTGGTGCAGGTGTTCAATTGCAAGGATTAAATCCCGATTATACTATTATTTTAATCAATGGAGAGCCTTTGGTTGGTAGAACAGCTGGTGTTCTTGATTTAAATAGAATTGCCTTAGGAAATATTAAAAAAATTGAAATTGTTAAAGGGCCTTCTTCAAGTTTATATGGTAGCGAAGCAATGGCAGGCGTTATTAATATTATTACAGATGCCTCCAATAAGACACCCTTAGAAGCATCGCTAAGAATGGGTACTTATAATACCAAGGATATCAATTTAAACAATGGCATTCATTCAAAATCTATTTTTTATCAAGGTTTCTATAATTACTATTCCACCGATGGGTATAGTATAAGACCCAATAGCAATAATAGAATTACAACACCCATTAATAGACTCGCCACTAGCCAACAATTTAAATTGAATCTTACTGATCATGCAAATATTTTATTAAACACCAGACTTACAGATGAAACTATAAAAAGTAATATAGCCGTTTCCAATGGTGGTGTTACCATTAATTCAAATGGTAAGGAGCACAATACTGATGCTAATATAAGCGCTACATTAAATTATCGTTTTATACCTACTTTCAAAACAAGTTTTCGCAGCTATTTAACCAATTATATTTCGAAACAAGAATTATTAACTATTTCAGGGGCACCTTATAATGATCTTTTAAATCATTTATTTAAAAGATTAGAAAATCAAACAGATTGGGCACTTAGTAAAAAGTTAAATGGAATTTTTGGTATGGGGGCTGTTTGGGAAGGCGTAAAGAGTAGTCGTTATGATAGTGAAAAATTAAGAAAAGAAAATACAATTCAGTATGGATTTACACAGTGGGAGTGGACGCCTAGTAGTAAGTTGATTATGATTGGAGGTGCAAGATTTGATAAAAATGCAACCTATGCTTCCGTATGGAGTCCTAAACTTTCTATGCTTTATAAAATGAACTCATTTCATAAGATTAGACTGAGTATTGGGCAAGGGTTTAAAGCACCCGACTTTAGACAACTTTACTTAAACTTTACCAATGCTGCTGCAGGTAATTATAGCGTATTTGGTTCGGCAGAAGCGCAAATAGTCATTAGTCAATTAAATAATTTAGGACAAATAGGCGGTTTGTATAATAATTATTTTTTATTAAAAGCTTTACAGCCAGAATCTTCTACAGGCATGCATTTGTCTTGGGAATGGACACCCAACGGTAAGACATTTTTTAGCGCACAGCTCTTTAGAAATGACATTACCAATTTAATTGAAGTACAACAAGTGGGTACCTATATCAGCGGTGCACAAATATTTAGTTATTTGAATATTGGAAGGGCTTTTACACAAGGGTTGGAACTGGAGTTTAAACAAAATATAAATAATCATATAGTATTTAGTGGGGGCTATCAATATCTAGAAACTGGTGATAAAGACCAAATAGCACAAATACAAGCGGGAACAGTATATACTAGAAATACTAATAATGTGAGTGCTAGATTAACCATGTCGGATTATGTAGGCCTACCCAACGTGAGTAAACATAAAGCCCAATTTAAAATTAATTACAATAACGAAAAAGGAGTATTTGCAAATCTAAGAATCCTCTATAGAAGTAAATGGGCTGTCAATAATACCAATGGCAATCAAGTTTATGACAATGGAGATGATTTTGCTCAAAGTTATTACACTTTGCATACTGCGTTTGGAAAAGAATTTCAACATGGGATTGCATTGCAACTGGGCTGTGATAATATCAACAATTATATTGATGCGTTACATCTACCCAATGTAGCAGGTAGAACTTATTTTATCAATTTAAAATATCAAATTAAACAAAAACCTCAAAAATAAATTACCAATGAAAAAGCAATTATTAAAAATCACAATTGTACTAATAGCCTCAATACAAATGGTAGCTTGTACAAAATCAGAAACTATTACTACGCCTGTAGTTACTGTAAGTACCAAAGTTGTTAAGGATTTAATCGCTGATACCGTTTTGGGTATTGCCGCTAACGGAATGCCATATAGCGCTGGAAAATATACATTTTACAGTATAGAAAATAATGAGATTGTTCCCAATACTGATAGTGCTAGTGCAAAATGGGATCTTGCATTTATGTCTACTAGAATTTTAACCAATGGGGGTAGTAGTGGTCCTGCATTAGGCGGTGGATTTATATTTACAGGGTTGTTCGATGATTTAAAAACGATTTCAGCTGACTCTATTTTTAAAACAGACAATGCACCTACTTATGCTATAACAGCAGGCAGTGGTAAGGGATGGTATACCTATGATCAATTAACTAGTTTAATTACTCCATTAGCAGGAAGGGTGTTAGTGATAAGAACTGCTTCTGGCAAATACGCCAAACTAGAAATTACTTCCTATTATAAAGGAGGAGTGACATTGCCTGTATCGGCATCAGATGCTGAAAAATTAACCAAGCAGCGCTATTATAATTTTAGATATACCTATCAAGCTAATGGCAGTAAAACTTTTTAAAAATTTCCTTCCCCCAAAGTACTCCCCATAAGCAGTCCATTTAGACTGTGGGGAGTTTTTATCACTATAAATTATTAACGCTCTAATTTAAAATTTGCATCAGTGGTAGGACGTTTAGCAGCGTTAGCAACTTTCCAGCCACTGCGGTACATCCAATCTGCCATTTTTTTAAGCTTAGGGTAATTAATATTTTCTGCATTATCAAGCGGTGTATGATAATCTTCATGCAATAATGAAGTATACATTACTGCAGGAATACCCAGTCTTGCATAAGGCAAGTGGTCGCTTCTAAAATACCAACCTTCTACATGAGTTACTTTATCGTAAGTGGTATCTAATTTAAATTTAGGCCCTTCATTATTAGCGGCTAAAATAATATTTACTAATTCAGTAGAATTTTTATGAGGTGATTGCATACCCATAAAAGCAGCGCTATCAATATGATTTCTACCAATCATATCGCCATTTAATACTGTAACAATATTTGAAATAGGAACAGTAGGATGTTGCACATAATACCTAGATCCCAATAAACCTCTTTCTTCTGCGCCATGAATGACAAATAAAATAGAACGCTTTGCTGGATTTTTCATAAAAGCTCTAGCATTGGCTAGCATAGCAACATCAACACTTGCATTATCATCTGCTCCATAATAAGTTGAATCATTGTTATGTGCGTTTCTAATACCATGTGCATCTTGATGGCCACTATAAAGAAGATATTCATTTTTTAATTTCGGATCTGTACCATTAATTTTTCCAATAATATTTACCGAAGGGTAGCTATACTTATCTACTATAATATTGGCGTTGATAAAGGCAGTATTATTTTGTAGCGCTGTTTTCGCATTTGAGTGCATCCATAAAACAGGCACAGTGGTACTTACATTAACATTGGCACCGCCATCAATATCATAAGTTCCTCTTTTAAAATTTTCAGCTGCGTCATCCCAAGCTTTTTCTGCAATATCATCTGCAATAATAATGATTGCGCTTGCCCCTTTTCTAATAAGTGGCATAACATATTTAGTTTGTACACTTCTGCTATAACGCCAAGTAGGCAAAGAAACGTTCGTGTTAATTCCTATAGAGGAAGCTTCTATAGCCACCACTTTATTTTTAACGTCTAATTGCAAGGTATCGATATTGGCTGCATTGCCTAAATAAACGATGGGTGCTACAAGATTTGCATTAGCCATTTGTGCCACAGCAATATCATTCCACAATTTTAAATTTTTATTATTTATTTTAATAATTGATTTATCTGAAATATGGTTGCGCCATAAATTAAAAAATTGTAAATAAGTGCCATCATCACCTCCAGGAAGTAATCCAATGCTTCTGTATTTTTCTGCTAACCACATGGACGCTTTTAACTCGTCTAGCGTACCTGCAGATCTCCCATTAAAATGAGCATCGGCTAAGGCATATAAATCTTTTTTCAAATCGCTCTCTTTGATCAATTGTAAACCTGGAGGATTTGCATTTTGAGCGAACTGCGAACTGCTAATAAGTAGCACCATAAAAGCCATCATTAATTTTTTCATAATCTATGTTTATAATATTGAATTATTTTTTTGCTTTAAAACTCCATGTAAAATTAAACTCGGCCACTACTTCCCCTTTTTGGTTAGTGCCCACCGACTTACAAATTACTGTTTTTCCTTCACCGGTGGCTATAGTTTCTTGAATAGCTTTTTGAATGGCCAAGCCATCTTCACAGCTAAATAAAATAGTACCTGTTGCTTTTTTTAAAAAATTGGCCTGAGTGCCCACTACAAGCATACTTATTTTAGGGACTCTTTGGTAAACTTGAGCAAAGGCTAGCATGCCGCAAGTCATTTCTGCAGCCATAGCTTCCACTGCAAAATAGATAGATTGAAAAGGGTTTTGGCTAAACCAAGAATAACGAATACGAACTACACATTTAAGGTCATCAAAATAATGTATTCTTAATCCCGCAAAAAAAGCGGCTGGCAATTTTGTAAATAAAAAAAAGCGAAATGCAATAGGGTTCGTAATGATACGACTGAATTTATTAAAAGCGGGGTTCATAGTTTTAAGCTTGTTGTATAAAATTAAGGATATCTGAGCTATTTATGATTCCTGTCATACAATTAAATGAGCATCGTCATTTAGTAGGGCAATAAAATTTTGTCACTTTACGCCTGGAATTTTAACACTCACACTAAATGTTTACTGTATGAAAATTTTAAAAGTTATATCGCTATTCAGTTTCGTAGTACTATTTTTTATGTACTGCACTAAAACAGACCAAGTGGTCGTATCTACTGCGGCTAAAAATACAACCGATTTACTTGCTCTAAAAACAGCTACGGCCCCCACTATCGATGGTGTGGCAGATGCAATCTGGGCTAATGCGGAAAAGCTTGATTTTATACCTGCCGTTCCTGATCCAGGCAATGGATTGTTTGCTGGTTATATTGGTGAAAGTTTTCCTACTACGCTTAGGGCTATGTATGATGACCAGTATATTTATTTTTTAGCAGAATATGCCGATAAAGATCAAAGTCAAAAAGTGGCACCTTGGTATTTTAACCCAACTACTAAATTGTGGGCTAAAGAAGGAAGTTCAAGAACTTATGATGCTAATGGAATTATGACACGAGAGGGTTATGGAGAAGATAAAATTGCGATGTTATGGAATATAGATAATTCAACTCCAAAATTTACTACTCAAACATTGTCCGTCGTCAAACCAAAGTAGACTTTTGGTTGTAGATAGTTTCGTTGTTTAAAAATAGTGTTTTTTCTTTTAAAAATAATTTTCTACGTCTTTTTAGGGACTCTTTTTTGATGATCTCT